>JAABUQ010000006.1_pt1 | contig 371203 bp, 334 predicted proteins | sample 5560001 | NCBI WGS metagenome assembly JAABUQ01 (sample SAMN10711888, study PRJNA513371) | rock metagenome | isolation source: Antarctica rocks | place: Antarctica: Victoria Land, Finger Mt nord | collected 2015-12-18
GCGATCCGCGAATATATCGTCGATCACAACGCCGCACCAAAGCCGTTCATCTGGACCGCGACCGCAGACTCCATCTTCGGTCGCATCCAATCTTTTTGTGAACGGACTTCAGGCGCAGCACACTAGCAGCGAGCGAAGGCCGGCTCGACGCGCGCGGCGACCGTATCTTCATCGCCCGCTATTGGTCGCGCGCGCGTCGCGAGTTCCTCGGCTGCGCATTTGGCTCGCGCCAATCTAGGCTAACTGGACGCTGACGTTTCGATAGCAAATGACACCAAACGGCTCTGCGTCCGGAGGAAGCGACCGGAGCTGGTGAAATCTGCTAGCCAAATTGTTGACCCTGACTGAAACAAGCATAAACGCGCGTTCCTGGTTTCCAACTACCGTTCCATGGCTCTACGGGGCCATAGCCGCTTAGCGAACTATCGCCGAAGCTTCCTCGGATGGGTGAAACTGGTATGCTTGAAGATACGCCCCAATTATACGCGGCCTGCGTTGCTTCATTTACCTGAATATACTTCACGCCATCAGCTCCGAAGTACAGCCATCCGACTTCAGTGTGTCCGCTATACAAAGCGTTAATGTCGGTCACTGTAGTTTCGCCCGACAAGTCTTTATTTGGTATCGAGTCCGACACTGAAATGGGGGAAGCTTGGCAATTCCGCCCAGGTTGCGGCCCTCCTGGATAAGCTGCAATATCCACGCAGTCTATGTCAGACGGGTCGCAGTACGCAACATCGTAGCCGTCGTTACCCGGGTCGGTGCATGCCGGCGGTTTGGGTTGAGCGCCCGGCCTTACGGGCGGCCACTCCTGGACCTTATCGGAACCGCCTGAAGAAACCCCTCCAGTGTAAAGCCGTTGGTAAGCGGAGAACGATGTCAACGAGTTTTGATGCACCCAGTTTGATGGATCAACTGCATACAAGGGCCTTTGGCTACCGCCGGGTTTAACGCTGTAATGCCGCTCCGGGTTAAAACTTTGATTCACTTTCCCATCTGCATTGAACCAAGCCTTGGGGTAAGCGCGCACCGTTACGCTTCGCAGCGTCTTATTCTGCGAACTAGACGCATTATTTATTGTTCAGGGGCCCGCACATCCAGTGAGAACCATTGCACAGAGTAACGAAGAAATGATGAACTTCGACACTATGAAAACCCTCAAGGGCTGCGTCCACGGACGGGTGTACTATTGAACGTTTAGGAGATGAAGTGATTGGTTTTCGACCACGAGCGACGCGAGAGGATCAGGGTCCAAATACCGCCGCTCCCTAGACCAGTCCTCCGTCTCCTCGATGAGCCGGATCGTGATAATGCGCAGTCAATGCTCGGGAAGATGCCGACGACTCTCGTGCGCCTACGAATAGCGCGGTTCAGGTGTGCGGCGTCGCATGCATCGCGCTGTGATTTCCGCGGACGTGAACTGTTACGTCTACTCGTGTCCGAGTTCGGGGCTAGCAGCCGGCGAACGCCGGCTCGATACGGGCTGCCGCGATGTCTTCGTCGCGGGCGATCGGCTCCGCGCGCTTGGCGAGCTCCGTTGCCGCGTTCTTTGAGGTCGTCGAAAGGGGTTCGGGTACGCCGGCTCTCGGGTCACGGCCCTCGAAAGGCGAGCGCTGAAAACGGCTGTCATTCTCGAGCAAGAACGCGTTGAAGATCATCGCATCGTGCGCGTCTTTGTCGATCGGCTCGTGCGCGTCGAGGTAGGCGATGAGCCGGACGATGTCGTCGGCGAGCGTTTTCTGGCGATGCAGTGCGCCGTCGAGGGCGTCGGCAAACAGTTTGAGATTTCCGCGTTGGTCGTCGGTCGTTGCCGCCCTGGCTCGCTCGCGAAATACGTGCAGCACGCCGTTCCCTTCGACCGCCGCCGCGCGCAACGCGACGAATTGGCGCGTGATGTCTTGCACGCCGCGGTGTTTGACGATCTGGTTCGAGTCGAGATCGACGGTTTGCAGCGTCGTTTCGGCAACGGCAAGGCGGCGATCGTTCTCGGTCTCGATATCGATCGCCCGAACCGCATCGCCGACCAGCGCCTTACAGAGCGGCGTCGTCACCCGAATGCGGCCGATTTCGCGCAGCGGCCGTTCGGTCGACTTTGGTGCCGGCGACGCGTTCGTTGCCGGCGGCAGTGCGGCGGCGGGCCGCATCGCGAAAAACAGCGGGATCGCGACAACGATCGCCATGACGGTCCGCAGCCCGACTGCCGCTTTCATGGGCGCCCTTTCGGCGTTGCGGACGTGGATACCGTGCCATCAGTGAACGCAAAACGTCCCGCCGGGGAACCGGCGGGACGTTGACGGGAACGCGTTCGCTGTGGGTCCGAAGGCCGAACGCTATGGGTACGCCGCGGTTGCCGTGGCTGCCGACGTCGTAATGTCGGCTTGGCCGTTGGCACCGACGATGGGCGGCAGTTGTGCGGTCGATGCCGGGGGCGCCGCGGCCGTGGCGTCGTAATCGAATCCGACCGCGTACACGACGTAACTGTCGCCGCTGCAGATGGAGCGCGTGGTGGCGAAACCCGGCGCCGTGGGTCCGAGCGTATCGGGCAGCGTCAGCGTCTGTACGCCCGCCGTTCGCGTTTCGATCGCATAGTAGACCGGGCGGCTTTGCGTTCCGGGGAAGCAGTCCGTCGCGCCGGCCGCGGTATCGACCACGAAGATGTAGGCGTCCGTGACGCCCGCCGGTACCGTGACCGTCGCCGTTCCGCCGCCGGCGCCGTCCGGCGCGAACGTCGGCGTGGCGAATGCCGGCAACAGCGTGGTGCTCGCGAGCGTAGCGCTCGCCGAGATCGTCCCCGTCGTGGGGTTGCTTGCCGCGTCGAAGCCGGTTGGAATCACGACGTTGAGTGCGTACGCGCCGGCAACGGGCGTCGCCGCGAAGTCGGTGAAGCCCAGCGTCCAGCCGGCGAAGCCCGTCGCGTAGTTGCCGTTACGCGTTTGCGGAAACGCCGGAGGTCCGGCTATGTAGCGCAGCTTTGCCGCCGCCGGGCGGTAGAAGGGAAGGGCATAGCGGGCGAAGCTCGCGTTGCCCGCGGTCGTCGAGTTGTCGGGTTGAAAACCGTAGCCGAACACGCCGCCCGCCGTCCCGAAGGTCGTCGGCGCGGCGGTCGTTCCGAGTTGCACCGGCGGCGAACCGGAGATCGTATTCGTGCCGGCGTCGTTGCCGCCGTCGGCCGTGCCGGCTGTCGTCGTCGGGACGGTGAAACCTGCCGGTCCGACGATCGTCGGCGTGCTGAAGAGCACCGCGCTCGAACCATCCGCCTTTCGCAGCGTGGCGACGGTGTTGAGGCCGGCGGCCCCCGCGATGTTGGCCGTACCCACGGCGAACTGGAGTTTGCCGATCGTCAGCGGATTGACGGCGGCCTGCGACGGCGGGATGGCGGTATTTCCCGACGTGCAGGCCGTCAGCGCGGCGAGGAGCGATGCCCCCGTAAGGTACCGCAGGGCGGTCGTCATGTGAGGCATTCTCCTAAAGACTGAGCTGGTAATAGAAGCGGAAGGCCACGGGTTGATTGCTCGGCGTCAGATTATACGGCGATTGACCGAATCGTTCGGGCCCGTAGTTTGCGAATCCGAGGTTCGCTGCCGGAACTACCCCGAGCGAGCCGACCGTCGAAATCTGACCGGTTTGCGGACCGGCAACGCCGGTCGCGACGGGCTGGTAACGCGCGTTGAGTACCGGTTCTGCGTAGATCTGATTGAACAGATTGCTGACGTAGACGCCGATCGTGCTGCGCGATCCCGGCGCCGAGTATTCGAGCGACATATCGGTGTTGAAACGCGCCTTCGAAAGGAAGCCGCCGGCGAGCGCCGTTTCCGGGGTACCGCGCGTTGCCGCGATCTTTGGCGCACTGACCGTGCCCGGATTGGTCGGATCGACATACTGCGAAACGCCCGACGCCGAACCTGAATTCGAGACGGGTCCGAATCCCGGAATGCTGATATTTGCGTTGGGAACGACCGCCGGAACGCCGTTGACGTAGGCGGAGGTCAGGTTACCGGCGCCGATCGGGAAGCCTTTATCGTACGAGATAATCGGGTTGATCTTGAACCCGTTGTGAGAACGGTACGTCAGTCCCAGGCGGCTCGTGAGCGGCGAGAGATAGCCGGCGCGGAAAAGCGAACCGAGCGCGAGCGACTGCGGCGGTGCCGAGGGATAGAAGTCCTCGGTCTGGTTGAGATACCCGGGCGGAATGTTCTGCAGGCGATTCACGTACGTGATGTCGAGGAAGCCGGAGAGACCGTAGAGTGCATCTTTGGTGAGCAAGAATTCGACGCCGGTCGATTTGTCGATTCCGAGATTGGTGAGCACCGAGGGCCCGAATTGTGGGAGATTGGTGACGGGGTCGGTGCCCAGGACCGTCTGGCCAAAGATGTTGACGTCGTAACCGCGCTTGTAGAACGGCGTGAGCTTGACGCCGATGTTGTTCGCGAATTGATGAGAGATGGAGAAGTCGTAGTTATTGTACGTCGACGGTTTCACTGCGAACGCCTCGGGCGACGTAAAGGCGACGTACTCGTCGTGGAGTTGTTGCCCGTAGTTCGAGCACACCGTTTTACTGAGGGCGCCGCAATACGTCGCAGGAAGGCCCGTGCGACTATCGCGCGAGGGAATGCCGTAGAACGCGGCCGGCACTTGGACCGGCGTGTTGATGATGCCGGCGGGAACGAACTCGACGGAGCGGCCGTATGAGAACCGCACCGCATCATTTCGATCGATCTGGAACGACGCCGCCAAACGCGGTTGCAGGACAACGGGGTGCTCCACGTCCTTGGTAAACGTGAAGTTCGTGTTTTGCTTGTTGAGCAGCTGATATGAGGAACCGTCCACGCGGAAGCCGAGATCGAGCTTGAGCTTCGGATTGACGGTCAGTTGATCGCGTAAGCCGAAGCCGTATTGCTGCGTGGCACCGCCATTTGTAAAGAGCACGTTCGGAATACGCGGCGTCTTGCCGCCGAACAGCGCGGCGTACCGCGAGATATATCCGCACCCGCCGTTTCCGGCACCGGCATTTGCGAGAGCGACACCATTGGCGTCCGCCGTCGGACAAGGACTCCCCGCCGGGAGGAAGTCCGGTAGCTCGTAGCCGCCCGTCGTGTTGAGCGCCGGGTTGAGCGAACGGTACGCGGTGAGATTGCTCTGCTGGTCGTAGACGGGGCCTAGTGTTTCGTACACGTAGGAAAGCGAAACCAAATTGCGTTCGTTGAATTGACGGGCAAGATCGCCCGTAAGACCCGTGCGATAGCCGCCCTGACCGCGATTGATGCTGCTGGACTGCGCACTTTGGGAGAAGTACGGCCGTAAGAACGTCGAGGCCGACACGATGCGGTAAAGACGGTTTGCCCAGAACGTCTTACCGTCGGGATTCTGATCGTATTCGAGTTTCATGAAGTCGACGGGCTGATGTCCTAAGCCGCGATCGACCAACGGCTGAACGGCCGCCGATTGTCCCGGCAGCAACCCAACTTCGGACTGAAAATCGCCGAGCCGGGCTGCGGCACCGAGGCCCGGGAAGAACGATGTAGTCGAATTTTGTGCGGCGATGTTCGGATCGCCGGTCTTGTAGTTCAGACCTTCAATCCCGCCGTGATTGTACTGGAAGTCGCTGTACCGCGTCTGATAGAACAACTGCACGGAGTTTTGCGAGTTCTTACCGGTCTTTAGCACGAAATTGTTGATGAGGTCGCGCGTGATGACGTAGTCGGCGCTGCCGAAGAACGTGCCTTGCAACACCGCAGGCTGACCGTTGAGGCCGTACGTGCGGTATTGATCGGAACCCAGGAACGCGGTGTAGTTCGAGATGCGTCCGTTCGGCGTCGCGAAACCGTAATCGAACCCGAGCTGGTGCGAGAAGGGATAGTTGACCGCTTCGAGGTCGAGCGTGCCGAACGCAGGGCGCGAGCCGCGCTTCGAAACCAGATTCACGGCGCCGGCGCCGGCGTTGCCCTGCGACGCATCGCCGGCCCCCGGATTGACTTGCAGCGACTGTATGCCGTTGAGCCCAAGGCTGTTGCTGAACTGGTTGGTCAAAGGTTCGGTGTAGTTGACGCCCTCGTACTGGTAGGCGATCTCCGTGCGCGTGCTTCCGCGAATCGACGACGAGCCGTAGACGGTCTGCTGCAGACCCGGTACGCTGCTCTGCACTTGGCTCTGGCTGATGCCGAAGCTCTTGCCGAGCGCGGTGGTGAGCTGTCGCCCCGTGACCTGATAGGAGTCCGTCGTTTGGGTCGGCTGAAACGCGGAGCTCGCGCTGCGCGCGGTGACACGGCCGATCGTGCTGAGCGACTTCGTCAAGCGGCCGTCGACCGTGACCGTTTGGTCGCCCTGTAACGTGACACCCGTGATGCTCTGCGCTTCGTAACCCGCAAACTGGAACGAGATCGTATATGTATCGACCGGCAGGCCGGTCAACGAATAGAAACCCCTCGCGTCCGTGGTTGCGCGCGAGTTCTGGATAGGGGACGTCGCGGAAACCGTGACGCCGGCGATCGGAAGCTTCGACTTGTCGTCGAGGACGACACCGTTGATGTTACCGGTCGTGCCGCCGATCGCGTACGCCGGAAGTGGAGCGCTTGCGATCCCGACGGCGGCGACGAGCGCGGCGGCCAGGATGCGAACGCCAAAAAGAGCTCGACCGAACGAGCGATGTATCATTAGTCAGGGCCCTCATCTCTTAAGGAGCGGCGCGTCCCGGGGTGGAACGCGCAGACGCTTCGCAACGGGCGACTGTAGGCCGTCAGTTCTCGAACTTCAACGGGCAACCGAAGCCGCGCCAACGAGCGGATTCTCCGTTGTTTTAATGTGCGCCTAATGTTCCTTCATGCATATGACGCGCGTTTTGAAAGCTCACAACGTTGCCCAGACGTCGAGCTTGGCCCTTACCCTGGCAATCACACCATCCGTAAATTCGCTCGTCGAGGCATGTCCGCCGAGGTCGCTCGTCGCCAGGCCGGCGTGGACCGTCTCGAGCACCGCCTCATAGATGGCGCGCGATGCGTTCGCGGCGCGCGCATCGGCCACGTGCGAGAGCAGCGCAGCGCACGCAAGGATCATCGCCATCGGGTTGGCGACGTTTTTGCCGAACAGACGCGGTGCGGTGCCGTGCGGCGCCTCGGCCATCACGCACGCCGGCCTGAGCGACTCGTCGAATGCGAGCAGGATGCTTTCGGCGCCCGCAATCGAGCCGAAGAGCTGCATGACGAGGTCGGAGAGGCAGTCGCCGTCGCGATTGAGCGAGGGAATGACCATCGCATCGCCCGTGCTCGAGATCAGCAGCGCGTAGGTCGCGTCGATGAGTTGGGGCTCGTACACGACGTCGGGGTACCGCTCCGCCGGCCGCATCCATCTCTTCTTTGAGCATGCCTTCGTACACGGGGCTCACCGTGTACTTCGGGCCGCCGAAGACTTTGGCGTGAGCTTTACGGCCTGGACGAAGGCGTACTCGGCGACGACGCGGCAGACGCTGCGCTCGATGCGCTCCGTCCGGAACGCAACCTCGTCGTCGTCGGTCCGTTCGCGCCACTCGGTCGCCCCGTAGGCGTCTCCCACGGCCATGCGGACGATGGAAATCGGCGAATGAATGCCCGCGACCGGCCGAATCCCGGGCAGGCGCCGGCCGGTGCGCACGATTACTTTTCCGTCGATCTCGCGGCGCAATATGGCATTGGGCGAGCCGACGTCGCCCCTGGTCTCCGGCGTAATCGTCGCCGCTTTGAGGCCGAGCCCCGTGCGTTTCATTGCGGCGGCGGCCTCGTGCACGACATGGTTTTTCGTTTCACGACGCGTCGAAAGCGAGAGGTCGTAGCGTTCGAACGCGAGCGGAAGACCGACGACGTCGGGTTCGATCACGCGCAGCGCCTCGACCAAAAGTTCTTGCCCGGTTTCGTCGCCTTCGAGAACGACGATCGTAGGAATCGACATTGCTTGCCGTCAGTCCGCGCCGGACGCGCACGATGCCTGCCGCCTCGATGCAGGTGCGCGAACAGGTGTGCGACTGGACCGCGAGAACGTTGATCGTTAATGGCACGTGTCCGCCGAAAGGCTCGTGCGACGACGCACTCGCGGCTGAATCTCGAGGTCGCTGGGATCGCGGCATTCGGAGTAGCGCTGTTGCTGGGGATCGCTCTCTCCGCACCCACGCACTCGGGCGCGCTCGGCGCCGCTACGGCCCGTGCGCTCGTCGCGGCGTTCGGCGGTGCCGCGTGGCTCGCGCCGGTCGTCGTCACGATCGTCGGGGGCATCGTCTTTCTCGAAATCAACGTTCCGCGCATGATCGCGACGCTCGGCTTCGCGTCGGTGTGCTATTTCATGATCGTCGACGCGTTCTACGCGCGTGCCGGCGGTGCGCTCGGGCGGCTGCTGCACGGTGGCCTCGTGGCGCTGGTCGGACCGGCCGGAGCCACCATCGTGCTCGTGCTTCTCAGCATCGCGGTCGCGGTGTGGATCACGAACGTTTCCGTCAAGCGCGTGATCGGGCTCGGTATCGTGAGCTTAGCCCGCGTGCGCGCCCTCGTTGTCGAAGCGGCCGGTGCCGTGCGCGCTCGGCGCGCCATGGCACCGGCGGTTATGCCGCGCCCCGGACCCAAGTCGCTGCGCGAGGCCTTCAAACTCCCGGACGTGTTTCCGAAACCCAAAGCGCCGGCGACCGCGCCGCAGACATCGGCGGCGAACGGCGTTGTTCCCGCCACGACGGCGCTTGCGACGCTCGCACCGATCGCGCCCCTCGACGCAAAAACCTTCGTCAAAGACGACGGCTCGCAACGCACCGTCGCTCCGGCCGCGATGGTAGATGCCGACGTCGATGCGACCGACGGCGAGGGCAGCGACGACGAAGAAGACGACGACGACGAGCTCGAGGACGACGAATTCGCGGACGACGATCTTGCGGACGACGAGATCGCCCCCGTGAAGGTCGTGGTCGGCGAGTACGAACCGGCGAGCGTCGCGGCGGCCGATGGTTCGCGCCGCGCGTATCGTCTGCCGGACCTGGCGCTCTTCGATGCGCCGCAGGCGCAGATCGTCGACGACTCGCACCGCTCGCATTTGCTCGAGGATACGCTCGCGTCGTTCGGCGTCGGCGCGAAAGTCACGCATATCGAGCGCGGCCCATCGATCACGCGCTACGAACTCAAACCCGAACGCGGCGTGAAGATCTCGCGTATCTCCTCGCTCGCCGACGATATCGCGCTCGCGCTCGCCGCGACATCGGTGCGCATCGAAGCGCCGATCCCCGGTAAATCGGCGATCGGCGTCGAGGTGCCCAACGCCGTCACATCGGTCGTCGCGATCCGGGAAATCCTCGACGCGCTCCCGCACCGCGGCACGGTCCCGCCGCTGCACATGGCGCTCGGCAAGGACATCACCGGCCGGCCCGTCTTCGGCGATCTCGGCAAGATGCCCCATCTTCTGGTCGCGGGGGCGACCGGCAGCGGCAAGAGCGTTTGTCTCAACGGTATCATCGCGTCGCTGCTCGTCAGCGCGACGCCCGACGAAGTCCAGATGCTCTTCATCGATCCCAAGCGCGTGGAGCTGACGATTTACAACGGTATCCCGCACCTCATCAAGCCCGCGATCACCGATGCGAAACTTGCGGCGGGCGCGCTCTACGAGATGACGCGCGAGATGGACACCCGCTACGAACGCTTCGCGAAGGCGGGCGTGCGCAAGATCGAAGAGTACAACGCGAAGTATCCGGACGAAAAGCTGCCCTTCATCGTCATCGTCATCGACGAACTCGCGGACCTCATGCTCATCGCACCCGCAAAAGTCGAGACGTCCATCTGCCGCCTCGCGCAACTCGCGCGCGCGACGGGCATCCACCTCATCGTCGCGACCCAACGGCCGTCGGTCGACGTCATCACGGGCATCATCAAGGCGAACATTCCCTCGCGCATCGCGTTCGCCGTCAGTTCGCAGATCGACTCGCGCACGATCCTCGACATGGGCGGCGCCGAGCGATTGCTCGGGCGCGGCGACATGCTCTTCTTGCCGATCGACGCGCCCAAACCGGTTCGCGCGCAGGGCGCGCTCATCACCGGTGCTGAGGTCACGCGGCTCGTCGAATTTTGGGCCGCCCAAGCCCGCCCGGATAACCTGCTCGACGTCGAGTTTACGCCGATCGAAGAAGATGAAAAGAACGATCGCAAGCTCGATCCGTTCCTCTACGAGGCCGCGAAGTTCATTATCGATTCCAAGTTCGCATCGACCGCGCAGGTGCAGCAGCGCTTCCAGGTGGGCCATCCGCGCGCGGTGCGCATCGTGAAGCAGCTCGAAGAGTTCGGCGTCGTGGGTCCGCACGAGGGCACGAAGCCCCGCCAAATCAACATCGGCCACGTGGAACTCGAGATGATCGCGGAGCGCATGGGCCGCTCCGAGCAAACGGATCTGTTCCCCAGCAGCACGTAGCTGACGGCTCCGTGCGCGAGCGCGTTCGCCGTACTGGTACGCGCGACGGCGACCGATGTGGTTCTTGGAGACGTGACCCCGTCCGCGTAAGCTAAGTACGTACTCGCCGCGATAGCGAGTCTCGACCGTAGCGTATGGAGCGATCGCCGAAGCGATTCTCGCGCACGTACGGTTTGCGTCTTGAAAGGACGATTTTCGTGCGTTCCAATGTAGCGCGTGGACTTTCCACGGGCCTATTCCTTGCCGGAATTTTCGCCGCCAGTGTGCACAGCAGCACTGCCGGTACGACCGGCTTTATCTCCGGTACCGTTGTCGACGAGAAGTCGGGCGCGGGTGTCGCTAATGAAACGGTGAGCGTTTCTTCATCCTCCGCGAGCCGGACGGTGCAAACCGACGCGAACGGAAACTATTCCGTGATGTCTCTTCCACCCGACATCTATACCGTGCGGGCCGAGCGAATCGGCTACCAGACCACGTCCGTTACGGACGTTCACGTCACGTCGGATCAACTGCTCGTTGTCTCCCTGCTTACGGCGAGACTTTGAGCGAACAACACACTTCGCGCTCGGCAGCTGCATCGTGCGCGACGCGTTCGATCACCCGCGCAAGTATATCGATACCGTTGCGAATCTCGTCGGGCGGCGTGACGGCGTAGCCGAGAATCAGACCGTTGCAGAACGTTTCCAGCGATAATGCGGAGGCCGCTTCGACGTAGATGTTCTGCGCGGCGGCGAGCGCGACTACCGATTTGTCGCTGACGTCGGGCGAAAGGCGTCCGAAGAGATGGAGTCCGCTTGCCGCGGGAGCGAGGCGGAGCATCGCCCCTGGACGCTTTTCGACCGCTTCGATGAGGGCGTGTTGCCGCTCGGCGTACAGCCGCCGCATGCGATGCACGTGCTGCGAGAAATCACCGCTGTCGATGAGCGAGGCGAGCGCGGCCTGCTCGATGAGTTTGGGACTCAACCCGCTCAGCCGTGCCAGCGCCGAAAAGGCCCCGACGAACGCGGTGGGCGCGACCACGTAGCCGATGCGTAGCGACGGAAAAAGCGTCTTGCTGAACGTGCCGACGTAGATGACGCGTCCCGCCGTGTCGCTGCTCTGGAGCGCGTCGAGCGACCGTCCATCGTAACGAAATTCGCTTTCGAAGTCGTCTTCGATGATCCAGGCCTGCGCGCGTTCGGCCCAGCTCAGGAGCGCGGTGCGACGCTGAGCAGAGAGCGTCACAGCGAGGGGAAATTGATGGGAGGGCGCGACGACGATGATTTTGGGTCGCGGCGCCCGCAATTCCGCTGCACTCACGTCGAGGCCGTCATCGTCGACCGGTGCCGGGACGAGTCGCGCGCCGGCGGCGAGGAAGGCGCTACGGATGGGCACATACCCCGGATCCTCGACGCAGACGGCGTCGTCGACATCGACGAGCAGCTGCGCCGCAAAGTCCATCGCTTGCTGCGTCCCAGCAACGACGAGCACGTTGTCGGCGCGACAACGGATGCCTCGCGTCACCGCGAGCCGTTCGGCGATCGCCGCCCGGAGCGGCCAGTAGCCTGCAGCGTCGCCGTAGTCGAGCGTCTCGATGGGCGGCTGCCGCGCAGCGCGCGCCAGATGGCGCGCCCACATCTCGTTCGGAAACGCATCGAGCGCGGGCAGGCCGCTACGAAAGGCGCCGATGAGACGATCTGTCCGCGCGGTCGCTGCGGCGGTCAGCATGATCCGATTGCCGCGCGCGGAAAGATCGGGCGGTTGCAGCGCTCCAGGCGGCGCCTGCTCGCGGCGCGGCGTAGACGCAACGAAGGTGCCCGAACCGGGGCGTCCCGTGATGATCCCGTCGGCAATGAGTTCCTCAAAGACCTCGACGACCGTCGTACGCGAGAGACTCAAGCGTTGTGCGAGTCTTCGGCTCGACGGCAAGCGCGTTCCGACAGGCAGCACGCCGCGAAGCAGCGCTTTGCGCAGTTCGACGAAGAGTTGCCGCCGCAGCGGCACGGGACTTCGCGCGTCGATCTGCAGGGCGAGGAACGTTTCGGCGGCTGTAGACATGGCTATCGCAACGACATGGTGGCGGAGATTATCGGGACGACGTGTCCGCCGACCTCGATCGAGCCGTTGCCGCCTTCCCTGTTGATAAGGACGTGCAACAAACTGCGCCGGCCCATCTTCGTCCCCTGTTCGCTCGTGAACCGGGTGCCGCCGGAGCGCGGTGCGAGCCCGGCATCCAGCATGAACGCGGCTAGAGGGCCGGTCGCGCTTCCCGTCGCCGGATCTTCGATGATCCCGAGCAAAGGCGCAAACATGCGTGAATACGCGCCGCCCGGCGTCGGTGCGAACACGAATACGCAGGGCGCCACATCAGCGGTGGAACCCGCGAGACGGGTGAACGCCGTGGCGTCGAGCGCGCACCGGTCGACTGCCGCCGTCTCGCCGAGCGCCACGAAGAGGCAGACGTTTCCGGCTCCGTAGAAGCGCGGCTGCACGTGTGCGATCAGATCGCTATCGGCGATTCCAAGCATGCGCGCGCAGAGCGCCGCGTCGACGCCGTCGCCGCGCGTAATGGGCGGCGTGGTGAGCCACAAAAGAGTATCGTCGCTTTCGTCGACGCGCACGCGCACCGGGCCGATTCCCTCCTCGACCACGAAATGTGACGCATCGGGGGGACGATGCCGAGTTCGCGCATCAAGAAAGCCGTACCGATGGTGGGATGGCCCGCGAACTGGAGCTCTCGCGTCGGCGTAAAAATGCGGACCTTCGCGGCGCCTTCCGACGTCTCTGCCGGCAAAATAAACGTGGTTTCCGATAAGCTGAGTTCGCGCGCGATGCGTTGCATCGTGGAGCCATCGATGCCTTGGGCGCTCGGAAACACCGCGAGCGGATTACCCTCAAGCGGCGTCTGCGTGAAGACGTCGACGACGCGATATTCGAGATTCATGAGCTAACGTATCTCCCGTAGCGGTCCCTTCATTTCCGTGATGCGCGCTTCGTCGTACCTGTAAAAAGGTGAACCGATTGGTTGGTTTCGGTTGCATCAACTCCGCGCGAACGAGGATGCTAATGTGTCTTCCGCGGCTCGCGCGCGTCAAGGTAGGCGGAACCGTAAGTGGACCGTGACTCCCGGCCGAAAGTGGTCCTTGCGCTAGACATCTGCGGCTCCGGGCATCGGCCGAGGTTACGCCGCCCCACAATCCTTGCTCAGTGCGGTGACACAAGTCGCGCTAACGCGAATGCCACGCCAGCGGCAATACCGCCGACGATGAGACTTTGCAGGGCATTCTTAACAACCGCTACGCCTGTGACGCGGGCCTTCCATGCTCCAAAGAGTAAGAGAGCGATAGCAGTGAGGACGCACGATATGCCGAGCGCACTCAGCGCGTTATGCACGAACGCGTAGGGGACCAGCGGAACGATGCCGCCGGCAACGTAGGGGTGCTCGCGCTTCATCGGGCTTTTCAAGGCCCAACTCGTATCGCATCATGAATTCAACCCATGTCGTTTTGTCTCTTGCGATTGCATCGACGACATCCCCTAGAGCTTCGTCGCGCAAGCCATAACCGGACAGAATCGTTGCGACCTCCGCACGTTCTTCATCCGGCATCGTCTGAGTTTCGCGCTCCTCACGTTTATATTCCGATGCGTAATAGTCTGCCTCGCTGCGGGCCGCGAGGTAGCCGCCTAATCCCATAGAGATGCCACCGGCGGCAAGCTCCGCAACGCCGCGCTTATGACGATCCCGCTCGATGCGACTGCCCCGGAAACGCCCGCCGCGAGAGCAAACGGTACGGTGAGGCCGTCGGACATGCCGATGACGACATCGCGTACTACATTACCGGACCTGTTATGCCGCTCCGCGTGAGTGCCACTGGAGAGGTTAGCTCGCCACGTACTCACGTTACTCCCAGACAGATTGCTTTGGTTACGAACCGAGGCCACGAGTGCGCGACCTTCGAAAGCGCTATGGACCAGTCGTCGTCGGTAAGGCGTTGGCCATCGACAACTGCCTTCCCGACTGATTGGCGTCGACGGCGCACGATCCGGAGAGCATGTCGAGCGTTTCGCGATCCACCCGATGCGTGACGACGACCTTGGGCCGCTCGGTCATACGACGACAACCTTGCCGTCGTGAGCGGTCTCGCAATCGAGGTACCCCGAAAGCATGTCCTGGCTCATGTGCGTGAGGATGACACGCTTCGCTGAGAGTTCGCCCAGATGCGCTCGCAAAATCGGCGAACGTCAAGTGATGTTTGATCGGCTTTTCGTAGTAATACGATTCCGAGATGAGCAGATCGGCGTCTTGGGATAGGCCGACGAGAGCATCAGGCTATTGGGTATCGCCGGTGTGCGCGATGATTTTGCCGTCGAGATCGAATCGCAAGCCCAGTGGCGGTTCGCCGACGGACGAGCCGAAGTGTTGAACCCCGATTCCGCAAACGTCTGAGCCGGCAATTTTCGTGTTGACGTTCGGCTGAAGTTCGATGAGGTGCAGGTCGAAGCGAAGTGCGATCTCGGCAAATCCCGGGAAGCTCATCGGCGGAGGGCAATCATCGACGAGGCGCCGCATTCCACGAGGAAGCTTAGGTCGCGGTGCTTCACGAGGAAACAAGATTGCAGGCGTCCGCCGCTCCCGAAGGCGTCACCCGAACCCGCGAACGTCACCGTCGTAGTGTGCGGTTCGTTCACAGTGCACCCGGCTTCTTGACGCGAGGAAGTCACCGCGAGGTCTTCGGTCCAGCCCGGCGCACGCCCGCAGGCACCAATGGCAAAGCGGTCCGGACGAGGAAGTCCCCCGAGGACGTTTGGGCGGCAAGCAGATGGCTGCTAGCGTCCCTGACCGTCGTACGACAAAGTCGAACGGCGGGCCAACGTGGAGCGTTGTTGTAGTTGGTGTAACTGATACTCCCAGGGGCTAGTCTAAGATTCGATATGGCGTATGTGACCGATCCCGCCCTCGTCTCGATCGAGCGTAAACTCGCCGACGGTCTGTCGCTTTCGCGCGAGGACGGTGCCGCGATGCTGCGCACGCCGGACCTGCACACCCTGGGCCGGCTCGCGAAGGCCGCCAAGGAACGCAAAAGCGGGAACAAAGTCTTCTACGTCCTCAACCGCTACATCAACTCGACCAACGTCTGCTACGCCAACTGCAAGTTCTGCTCGTTCGCGGTCGATGAGTTCAAAGAGAAAGAGCGTACCGTCCGGATGCCGGCGGACGAAGTCTTCGCCAAGGCACTCGAGACCGGACCGAATTTCAACCAGGTGCACATCGTGGGCGGTCACGATCCCAAGCAGTTGTCGCTGGACTATTGGCTGCCGCTGATGCGCCGCTTCAAGGAAGCACTGCCGCACGTGCAGCTGTCGCTCTTTACGGCGGCCGAAATCGACTACATGGCGCGGCGCCACCGGCTTTCGTATGAGGACATTCTCGGCACGCTGCGCGGGGCCGGGCTCGATAACATCAACGGCGGCGGCGCTGAGGTCTTCAGCGAGCGCTTTCGCAAGCTCGTGTGCCCGAACAAAGTCGATGCGGCGCATTGGCTCGAAGTGCACGAAGTCGCGCACCGCCACGGCATCGCCTCAAACGCGACGATGCTGTACGGCACGGTCGAAACGCTCGAGGAGCGGGCCGAGCACCTCGTCATGCTGCGCGAGTCGCAGCGGCGCTCCCCCGGCTACAACGCGTTCATTCCGCTTGCGTTTCATCCCGACGGTAACGAGCTGAGCTCGCACGGTTGGACGAGCGGGTTGGACGACATCCGCATGTTCGCGACGGCGCGGCTCATGCTCGACAATTTCGATCACATCAAGGCCTACTGGATGATTCAGGGCTTGAAGGTCTGTCAGGTTGCGCTGCAGTTCGGGGCCGACGATATGGACGGGACGCACGGTTCGACCGATGAGGAGCGGATCTATCATGCCGCCGGCACGTCGTCCGGACAGTACGTCGACGATCGCGAGTTCCGTCGCCTCATCGAAGAGGCCGGATATGTCGCCGTCCGCCGGAATTCGACGTACGACGAGTTTGCCCCCGACTGGGCTCCGCGGGTCGAAGCCGTCGGCTCGGGCGCAGCGTAAGCGCCGATCATGCTGCGTTCGGGGCGGATTATGTATACGAACGATCTGCCGATCTACACCGCCTTCGACGCGGGCGCCGTTCGCTATCCGGGCGCGCTCGTCGCCGACGTACCGTCCAACCTCAACGCGATGCTGCTCGACGGGCGCCTCGATCTCTCTCCGATCAGCGCGTTCCACTGGGCCGCGCACGCCGACACCCTCGCGCTGCTGCCCGATCTGTGTATCGGCTCGCGTAACGAGGTGTGGTCCGTCGTTTGCGTCAGCCGCAAACCGCTCGCGCAGCTCGACGGCGTCGAGATTGCGGTCACGCGGGAATCGGCCAGCGGCCGCAACCTGCTGCGCGTGCTGCTCGAACGGCGCTACGGCGTGCGCGCAAACTTCGTCGAACATGCCGACGCCTTTTCCGTCGCGGCGCGGGGCGGGCCGGCACTGCTCATCGGCGACCGCGCGATCGATGCCCAGCAGATCTTTACGCCCGCGCACGTTCACGATCTGGGCTCCGCATGGCATGCGTGGACGGGTCTCGACATGGTCTTCGCCGTGTGGGCCGTGCGGCGTGACGTGCTCGCGCGGCACGCGCAAGAGGTCGGCCGGGCAATGGACGCGCTCGTAGCGGCGCAACGCTGGGGCACCGAGCACATGGACCGCGTCATAGCGGCCGCGCAAGCCACCCATCCGCGCAATGCCGGCTTTTACGCCGCCTACTACGATACGCTCAACTTCGTTTTCGACGCACCCGCCCGCGCGGGCCTGACACGTTACATCGAAGAAGTGCATGGGCTGGGCGCTATCCCGCGCGTGCCCGCCGTCGAACCGGAGGTGTTCGTTGTCCCTCGCTGATCTGCTCGACAAGGCAGCGACCGGCGGGCGTCTGACGTTCGACCAAGGCGTCCGGCTCTATGCGGATGCTCCGCTGCACGAACTCGGCGCGGCGGCGAACCACCGGCGCTTCGCGCTCTATCCGACGGACGACGTCACGTACGTCATCGACACGACGATCAATTATACGAACGTGTGCAACGTCCACTGCACCTTCTGCGCCTTCTTCCGGCCGGAGAAACACGGCGAAGGCTACACGATGTCGCACGACGAGGTGCTCTCGCGCGTGAAGTACGCGGCCGACCAAGGCGCGACGCAGATCATGATCCAGGGCGGCGTCAATCCGGACCTGCGCATCGAGTGGTTCGAACAGCTTTTCCGCCGGGTGCGGGTCGAGTTTCCGCATGTCGACCTTCACTCGCTGTCGGTCTCGGAAATCAATGGGCTTGCGAACGTCGAGAACATGACGCCGCGTGCGGTGCTGGAGCGCCTCAAAGAGGCGGGCCTCAAGTCGCTGCCGGGCGCGGGGGCGGAAATTCTCGTCGAGCGCGTGCGCAAGCGCATCAGTGCGCGCAAAATCAAGCCCGACGCGTGGCTCGGTATCATGCGCGACGCGCAGCAACTCGGTTTGCCGACGACCGCGACGATGATGTTCGGCTCGATCGAGACGCAGCCAGAGCGCATCGAACACCTCGACGTCATGCGCGCGCTGCAGGACGAAACCGGCGGCTTTACGGCGTTCATTCCATGGTACTACGTTCCGTTCAAGACGCCGCTCAAGGGCCGCGAATCGACGGGGCTCGACTATCTCCGCGTGCTGGCTATCTCGCGGCTGTACCTCGATAATTTCCCGCACCTGCAGGCATCGTGGCTCACGCCTGGCCTCAAAATGGGCCAACTCGCACTCTTCTACGGCTGCGACGATATGGGCGGGACGATTCTCGAGGAACGCGTCGTCACGCTCGCGGGGTCGACGAACGTCGCCACGCGCAAGCAACTCGAAGAACTCGTGATCGGCGCGGGCTTCCGCCCCGTCGTGCGCGATACGTACTGGCATCTCCGGCCGGAGATGGCGCTCGCCTCGGCGGGCTGAGCGTCTCGGCTCACAGCGTGCGTTCACGGCCGCGCGCGGACAGCTGAACGGCATCCTGGATGATGCGTCGCTTGAATGCAGCGTGCCGAAGCTTTGCGCCGTCGCCGCGGCGGATGCAGAGTTCATCTATACGCTCGACTGCGATACGATGGACGCGGGGGGCCGTCCGATGATAACGGCGACTACCGCGCGCGGCAAGAAGCCCGTATACCTTCCAGAAATTGTGGCAAAGTAAGTGTCGGAGCCGTACGATGCGAACGTACGACGCCCCGCAGGGAAAGGTGTGTGCCTGAACAGATACTCCGGCCTTACCTGCACCCGCTTGCACCCTCACGGTCCCGAGGACCATGAGGCTGTCGGACCGCACGGCGAGCTTGCAAACTGGCCGATCTGTCTCGGCGTCGACGCCGGTCCTCGCTGTCAGCACGGACGGCCCACTAAGTACCCGTGCCGAATAGCAACGAAGGGCACCGCCCTTGAAGTCTCACCTCTTTTCTTGCTGAAGCAATTTGGTTCGACCGAGCCGGTCGTCTGAACGGCGGGTGCGGGCGCCCGGTCCGTGAAGGGAGGCAAGAACTTGTTACTGAGGCTTTATGACATGACGGTCGAGACCATTTTATCATAACGTCTCCCCACACAACTTGCCAAAACATAAGGACGCGAATTTGGAGCGCCGTTCATTCCTTTAAGGCTAGGGGATACTTCGCGTTTTTTAATTCGCGTTTTTAAGAGGGATGTAATGGTATGCGTTCACGTTCGCAATTCTTAACTCTGGCAGGCTCAGCGCTCGCCGTGGCCGGGTGCGGCGGCGGGTCGAGCATCTTGACCCCGCAGCAGCGGATAAGTGGTACTCGTTTGGTTCCTTCGACCCGTCTCGACGCACTCGCGTTGAAAGCGGGCCTTACCAGCATCGTTCATCCTGACGGACGGACGCCTCTCTTCGTCGCCCCAGGTCACACCGCGCCGGTTTATCCGTTGGCCCACTTACGCTTGGCAGGACGGAAGATGAAACCGTCCACCACCTACTTTGACCCGAATTGCGACATGTCGACAAGCTGTGGGACGCCGGGGCCGGTGCGGCCGGCGACCCTGTTTATGGTCCCGACGGCTCCCCAGTCGAGTCCCTGAAATGGATTGGAAGCACCACCGGACACACAACCTTCCCGTCGCCCACAGCGACCAGCAACCCCGACGCTTCATTCGATAGTTATGGGTACGCCGGGTCAGGCGGCGTGCCGGCCTACGACCCGTCACCATACTACGGGCTTGTTAATCCGAGGCTGTTGGACTGCGCGGCCGGTGAGGTCATTAGCCTCGCGTTTGCAACCGCCAGTGCTGTAAATTGGGCGCAGACCAACGCTGCGTCGCTTCCGGCTGGAGCAGCCGCTTTAATCGGGGTTGCAGCGGGCGCATCAACCACGGTCGCCGAATTCTTGGGGGTCGCTATCTTAGCAATGGGTCCGGCCGAATTTCTCCTAATGCTCGGGGCACTCGGACTGGCTGCGTACGACGTTTTCAAGATTTTCCGCTGCGCTACCACGTAAAGCGAGAAAGATAATCGCATGCATGATCCGTTGATGAGTTGGTCTTTGGCAAAAAGACTGACCGCTTGGTGGTTCGTTAGTATGCTTTCCTTCGTCGTTTTATCACTCCTGAGTCTTATTGGCCTTGGACACTCACCCGTCAGATGGGTGGTCGCGGGGGTTGGTCTGGTGGCAACCATCCTCATGCTGCTGCGGAACAAATCCTATCGACAGGCAAAGAAGTGAAGTGGGACCGCGAAATCAAGTGGGTCGGGAGCACGCCCAAACGCCTAGCGGTGATTTTAGGGCTGTTCGCTATCCAAATAGGTTTACTACTCGACGGCAACCTACATCCGCAGCGCGCAATGCAGACGGCGGTCAACACCCTCCTAATTTGCGCGTTTATTATTTATTTCATCGTATCACGGGCCATCCGACGCGCTCGTCTTATCATAGCCGAACGGCGTCGCACGGGCTATAAAACCGGCAATGGGCCTGTCTAGTTGAATCGGGATACGCAAATCTCACGCAGGTGGTGGAACACTCCGGCAGTGGTGATCGCATCTGCGAGAGCATCGTGCTTCATGCCGTTAGAAACGCCGCACTTCTCCGCCAGCTTGTCGAGAGATAGCGTCTCTCCGTACGTCACGAACCCTTGAGTGATCGTGCAGAGAACTCGACGCATCCAAGGCAAACTGACACAAGTACGCTCTGCGGCGATCTCCAGTCGAGGCGCGTCGAACTTCGCTGCGTGAAAGACGAGCGTCGCTTCCGCACTGTTCTTCTTTTCGAGATCGATAAGGAAGTCGGCGAATTCCCACATGACGTGGCTCGTCGGCTTCGAATCGAAGATACGGCCCGCCGTGAAACCGTTAATGGCGAGAGCCGAGGGGTCGATCTCGATGTCGGTCGAGTCGCCGCCACCCGAGGTGGGGTCGCAATCTCGCACGAAGTATCCCTTAAAGTCGGACAACGTCTCGCCGGTCGCGTACGCTCCGATTTGAATGATTCCGTGCTTCGTAAGGTGCAAGCCGGTCGTTTCCGTGTCGACGAAGACGAAGATGTTCTGTTTAGGTTCGTTGCTCATTTTAGACCTCGCAGTTGCCACCGACGCACGCGAAGTCGCGAGCACATGTGGTGTTGTCGTCGCTCTCAAGTTCTGAGAGCAGTGAGTAGTCGATGTGGGTGGGGAACTCGGACACCAGATGGTCGTAGCGATCTTTGGTGATCTCAGCGTACGGCGCGAGCGGATACGTGTGATCGTCGCTCGGTAAGAATGAGATACCTCCGACGACATCCCAATTCTCGTAGACCCAGTTCATGGCAGCGATCCATTCATTTGAACGGACGTAGTTCGTGCATGATGGATTGTGCTCGGTAAAGTTTACTTTGAGCCGCTTCCACGTTTCGAGTTGTTTGAGCGCCGTTACGTCCTTACGGGTTAGCGCTCCGTCAGGAGGCGCGATGACGGGATGCGAGGACCGCATCAGCCACAAGACGGGCCCGGCGAAGAGCCCGGCGACGAGCAAGATCGCGATGATCACCGACTTGCGGATTTCGACGATTCCACTGGCGGGGGCCGCACTGGCGAGTGTTTGCGGATGATTCGTCGTCATCAAGGCCCTCGCTCAAGTGTCGTGCGCAACTGGCCGTGACCGGTGCCGCGAATGAGCCCGCCAGGGACGCGAGCCGGGCGCGTTCGATCGCGCGTCGCCGCTCGGCCGCGGCGCGCGCCGCCGCGTCTTGCGGATAGTAAAACCCGACGTCCTCGTTCTGGCGCCCGTTGGTGCTCTCTAGCCGCAGGTGATACACGCGACGCGTCGTCGTAATGGTCAGCGTGGTCCACAAGCCGCCTTCCGTCGGTTTCACGAACATGTGCGGCGTGTCGTCACCGCTTACGCCGTCGGTCGCCTTCCATCGCGCGGAGTCCGAAATGATCGCTTGATTGATCTTCTCTCCCGGCTGAAGCTGGATGTCGCACTCGTCGCCGCCAACGGACGTTGCGCCGGAGATGCCATACGATCGTGCGGCCGTCGCGCGAGATCCCGCCGTTGGTTTGCGTGGGACCTCGCGCGAGCCGCGGCAGGAGCGTCCGGCCGTCGGAATCGACGGTCACGAGCGGATCGAAGGCGGCGCGCTTGCGCGCGTGCGCTGGAGCTGCCGCGATGACCAGACACCCGAGCATCCACAGTGCGCGGCGCTCTGCGTTCACATGCTTAAAGCGCTTCGCGAATCGTGGCGCCGCCGAGCACTTCGCCCGTCGTCTCGTCGTAGAGCGCGACGAGTTGTCCGGGCGCGATCGCGCGCTCAGGGCGGTCGAAGCGCAGGTGCAGATCGCCCGTCTCTGCATCGAGCGACGCGAGCGCAGCGTTGAGCGGCGCGCGGTAGCGCGTCATCGCGCGCACGCGAACCGGGCCGTGCGCGAAGCGCTCGGGCCGGATGAGGTTCACCGCATCGGCGAGCAGTCCGAACGAAGAGAGTTCGTCCTCGCGGCCGATGACGATGGTCTGCGTGTGCGGATCGATGCGCGTGACGTAACGCGGTCCGTCGTTGAAATGCGTCGCCGGCAACCCGCGCCGCTGCCCGACGGTAAAGGCCGAGATGCCGGCGTGCGTTCCGACGCGTTCGCCCTGTGTCGTCAGGACGGCGCCGCCGGTGGCGGGCGGCGAAGCACCGTCGGGCAGCGCGCGTTCGAGGAGGCTACGGTAGTCGCCGCCTTCGACGAAGCAGATGTCCTGCGAATCCGGTTTCTGGGCGACCGGCAGTGCCAGGCGCGCGGCTTCGGCTCGCGTGCCATCCTTCGAAAGGTCGCCCAGCGGCAGCAGCAGCCCCGCGAGCTGCACGCGGTCGAGTTGCGCGAGGGCGTACGACTGATCTTTGGCCGCGTCGCCCGCGAAGAGCCGCGGGCCCTCCGCGCCGTGAGCGAGCCGCGCGTAGTGGCCGGTGGCGACGTAGCGCGCGCCGATCCGGTCGGCAAATCGCCGTAACGTGCCGAGCTTGATAAACGTGTTGCAGCTCACACATGGGTTGGGCGTGCGGCCGCGGCGATAGTCGTCGACGAATCGCGCGACCACGTTGGCCGCGAACGCTTCTTCGAAATCGAGGACGTAGTGCGGGATGCCGAGCGTCGCGGCGCTGCGGCGCGCATCGTCGAAATCTTCCGCGCCGCAGCACGATTTTGCGCTCGCAGGCTTCGTCGGCGCGTACATCTTCATGGTCACACCAACGACGTCGTAGCCTCGCTCGCGCAGCAGGCCCGCCGCGACCGCCGAATCGACGCCGCCGCTCATCGCCGCAACGACCCGCACCGCGGGCTGACGAGCCGCTTCATCCGACATAGTGCGCATTCCGCATCGAAGGATAACCTATTAGCGGCGCAAACTCAAAGTGCCATGCCAGCACTCGGCGATGAGTTCCGCGCTGCTCGCGAAGCGCGCCATCTCTCGCTGAACGACGTCTCCGAGCAGCTTCACATTCGCGCGGTGTACCTCGATGCGATCGAGCACGACGATTCGTCGTTTGCCGCACCGGTGTACGTCCGAGGATTCATCCGCACGTACGCCCGTTTCCTCGGACTCGATTCTGAAACTGCCGTCGCCAGTTTCAACGCTGCGAGCGGTCCCGCTACGCCCAAGCCTCACGAACCCGTTGCTGCCTCGCCGCTTCGGTCCGGGCGCCGTCCGACGCCGTGGCTCTGGGTTGCGGCGCTCGCGGCCGCGGTGCTGATGGGATTCGTCGGTTACAAGTACGTCGAGCTGCAGCAAAAGGACGCGGGTGCGTCGGTCGCCGTGGCCGGCGTCGCGCCCTCGTCGAGCCCGCCGAAGCGCGTTGCGGCGGCACCGGTGCCGCATCATCCGAGGCGGAACCCGGCCCTGGTACTCAAACGGACGCTCCAAGTTCGCGTCACCGCCGACTCCTGGATGGCGGTCAAAGTCGACGGCGTGGCAGTGCTCGAGGGCATCGTCAAAGCCGGCACGCTCAAGGCGTTTCACGGCAAGAGCGTCGACGTCCGGGCGGGCAACGCCGGTGGCGTCGACCTGACGCTCAACGGCAAAGACCTCGGCTTGATGGGCAAGCCGGGCGACGTCGTTGAGCGCACCGTGACGCTCGCCGAGCAGTAGATGGCCGACTTCTCGTTCGACGTCGTCTCCAAAATCGACGCTCAAGAACTCGACAACGCGCTCAATCAAACGCGCAAGGAGATCGAGGGCCGCTTCGACTTCAAGCATTCGAAAACCACGATCGAGAACACGGCCAAAGACATCACGATCACGACCGACGACGAATTGAAGCTCAAGAACATCATCGACGTGCTGCAAAGCCGCGCGAACAAACGCGGCATCTCGCTCAAGACCTTCGACTTCGGTAAGGTCGAGCCGGCTGCGGGCAATGCCGTTCGCCAGGTCATCGCGCTGCGGAGCGGCATCGCGAAGGACAAGTCCCGGACCGTCATCGAGGCGATCAAAGCCGCCAAAATCAAAGTGACGGCGCAGTATCAGGACGAGCAAGTCCGTGTCTCGGGCAAGAGCAAGGACGACCTGCAAAAGGCGCAGGTCCTCCTCAAGTCGCTCGAAATCGACGTCCCGCTGCAGTTCACGAACTACCGCTGAGCCCTATCTCAGGCGGTTCTCAGGCCCGTAGGGTATGAAGGGGCCTGCTCGGGCAATTCGGCGAACGGGAGCGCGTCTTGTCACCACAACAGAATCGGGTCGCATTCGTCTCCTTGGGATGCGCGAAAAACCTCGTGGATTCCGAGGTCATGATCGGCAAGCTCGGGCAAGCAGGCTGGGAACTCGTTCCCGAGGCGGCCGAAGCCGATGCCATAGTCATCAACACCTGCGCGTTCATCGACGCCGCCAAGGCCGAGACGACCGATACCATCCTGCAGCACGCGCACGAAAAGCGGCCGGGCCAGCAGCTCATCGTCGCGGGCTGCCTCTCGCAGCGCTTCGGTGAAGAACTCCGGTCGCTCGTGCCGGAGATCGACGGCGTCATCGGCACGGGGGCCTATGCATCGATCGTCGAGGTCCTCGACGAGGCACGTGCCGGCCGCGGGCCCGTGCGCCTGGAGCTGCAGGCCGAGCCCGAGCACGACTTCCTGCCGCGCCTGATCACGACGCCGCGCGCGACCGCGTACCTCAAAGTCGCCGAAGGCTGCGACCACCCGTGCACGTTCTGCATCATCCCGCAGCTGCGCGGCTCATTTCGGTCGCGCAGCCGCGAATCGATTTTGCTCGAGGCGCGCGCGCTCGCAGGCGCCGGAACCAAAGAGCTGATCCTCATCGCGCAGGATACCTCGATGTATGGGCGGGATCGCGGCGAGCGACGCGGCGGGCTCGCGCAACTGCTGCACGAGCTGAGCGAGATCGACGGCCTCGAGTGGATACGCCTCCTGTACCTCTACCCGGCGACGGTCGACGACGAGCTCATCGAAGCGATGGCGACGCTGCCAAAGGTCGCGAAATACATGGACATGCCCCTGCAGCACGCGCATCCCGAGGTGCTGCGGGCGATGCTGCGGCCCTCGAACGGCGAGCGTTATCTCGAGATCATCGAGGAATTCCGCCACCGCGTGCCGGGCGTTACCATGCGCTCGACGTTCATCGTCGGCTTCCCCGGCGAAACCGACGAGCACGTCGCGTATCTCGAAGACTGGATCGGGCGCGCGGAGCTCGATCGGGTCGGCTTTTTCACGTATTCGCAAGAAGAGGGAACGCCGGCTGCCGCACTCGGCGCGCAGGTACCCGCACACGTCCAGCGTGCCCGGTTGCTACGGCTTCGCGACGCGCAACGCTTGGCGTCGGGACGCGCGCGCGCGAAGCGCGTGGGGCGCGTCGAGCGGGTCCTCGTCGAAGAACGGAGGACGCTCAAGAAAAGCGACCCGCTGCGCGGCGCGCTGGGCAACGTGCAGCCGTGGGTGGGACGTTCGATGGGCGAGGCGCCCGGCGTCGACGGCGGCGTGTACTTCGGCGGTGACGCAACGCCCGGTGAGTTCGTGGACGTCATGCTGCGCGGCGCCACGGCATTCGATTTCTATGGCGAACTGCTTCCGCAATTGGCCGGCGTATGACCGCGGGCCGGCTTTTCGGGCGCATCCTCATCGCCTTCGGCTTGATCGCCTGCGTGCTGGCCGGAGCGGTGACGCTGCAGTCGATCGTCCAGAAGCGTGCACCGGTCGACGTGATGGCCGGCTACGGCATGCCGTTCATCGAGTCGCCGCAGATGCATTTCGGCAAGGATCGCGTCGCGTTGCTTCTGCTCGGGATCGATTACGACTACGACAGCAAAGACCAGGAAACGTCGGTCAACGCGCGAGCCGATACCATAAAAGCCGTCTCGCTGAGCCTGCCGACCGAAAAAAATCCCAGCGGAACGGTCTCGATGCTCTCGGTGCCGCGCGACATGGGCGTCGTGTTGCCCAACGGTCGCGAAAACAAGATCAACGCAGCGTACGGCGGCTTCAACGGCAACTACTACGCCGCAGCGCACAACCAAGAGAAGGTCGTCGCGCGCTTTCTCGGCGTGCCCAAATTCGACCGTTTCGTGACGCTACGCATCAACGCGACCAAAGAACTGATCGACGCGATCGGCGGTATCAACGTGGTGCCGGACGAGACGATGAACTACGACGACAGTTGGGGCCACCTGCACATCCACTTCATCGGCGGCAAGAAGTACCACATGAACGGCGAGCAGGCCGTGTCCTACGCGCGCTTCCGTCACGACGCGTGCAGCGATCCGTGCCGCATCAAGCGCCAGGATCGAGTCATCAAAATCACCGTTGCCAAGCTGCGTAACGATAAGTTCAACGACCTCATTCACATGAACGCGCTCATCGACGTCGTGCGCCGCAACGTCTACACCGATCTCACGCAGCGCGAGATCCTCAGCCTCGCTTGGGCGTTCCAACACGTCGACCTCAAGAAGATCGACGCGCAACAGGTTCCATTTACGGGCGATAAGGATCTGCGGTGCTGCGGCAACGTCCTGATCGCCGACGATGTCGTGAAAAACCGGCTCGTCAAGAAACTATTCCTCGATCCAGCGCTGCCGCGCTCCGCGCCGGGGGCACGCGCGGTCGCCGCGATCGCGCCGTCGACGGTGCACGTCGCCGTGCGCAATGGTTCCGGTCGCAACGGAGGGGGCGCGAAGGTTGCCGAGGCGTTGCGCAAGGCGGGCTTCGTCGTCGACAGCGTCGGCAACGCCGCGACGTTCGCGTACGGAGCCACCGAAATCCACGTGCGCGGCAACGCAACGCCGCTGCTGGGCGAACGCGTGCGCGACGCCTTGGCCGTAAAAACCGCAACCTTGCAGGCCGGCCCGCAAACCACCGAACCGTTGCCGGCGAGCGACGTGACGGTGATCGTCGGACGCGATCTCGCGGACGCGACGACCCTCGACCCGGCGAAGTGAACTCGCGGCGGGCACTCGTCGCCTTCATCCTCGGCGCAACGCTCGTCGTCGCCGGCTACGGCGTCTTCCACGTGGCGGTCAAGCCCGTGATCCCGGCGGTGGTCGTGCGCGATACCGACGCGCATCGCGTGCTCTCGGGATCGCTCGGCGCGCGCGTCGACCGGTTGCTGCACGATCGTCCCCCGGCAGACCGCACGAAGAACCCGCGCCTCATCGCATTGACGTTCGACGACGGACCCTATCCCGTGGAGACGGGCCTCTTACTCGACGTGCTCGCCGAACTGCACGTGCCCGCGACATTCTTTCTCATCGGTCACGATACCGAAGAGTATCCGGGGCTGGCAAAGCGCATCGCCGCCGAAGGCCACGAGATTGCCAACCACACGCAAACCCACCCCGCACGCTTCGATTCGCTCGGGCCGCCGGGCGTGAAGCGCGAACTCGACCAGGGCGCCGCGACGCTCGAACGGTACGTGCGCGATCCCGCGATTCGCACGATGATGCGTCCGCCCCACGGCCGCTTTACTGAAGCGACGGTCGCGGCCGCGCAGAGCGACGGGTATCACGTGATTCTTTGGAACGACGATCCCGGCGATTGGCGCACGGTTCCGGCGAGCGCGATCGACGCGCACTTGGCCTCCAACGCAACGGCGCCCGACATCGTGCTGCTGCACAGCGGGCGGCTCAACACCATTGAGGCGTTACCTGCCGTGGTCGCGCGTTTTCGTGCGGCGGGGTATTCGTTCGTGACCGTCGGGCAGATGCTGGCCCACGTGCCGCCACGCCAAATCGTACATCCGGCGAAGCTGCACGTCTGAACGGCGCGGGAGGGCCGCCACCGTGAAGCGCCAATCTGGTCGGCACGTCACTTGGAGGTATGTGTGAGCAGGCAAATCGTCAATACCGGCGGACAGGGCTTGGCTTCGTCCGATGCCGCCAAAGCCGCCATCGGCGCGATCGTCGTCGCAGCCGCGATCCTCATCGTCTTTTTCTTCCTCAACTCCGCGACCAAGAATCGGGCGCCCGACACGGCGACAAATTCCTCGATGAGCGCTCCGGCGCCGGCCGCCACGTAACCGCTACCGAATCGTTTGGAGAAGGCGGGCTGCGGCTCGCCTTTTTTATCGGCGATGAGCGACGACACGCGGCTGGGTCTCGAGCGCCTGCGGCGCTTGGAAAACCTCGAGCGAACGATGCTGGCCCTGCGCGACGCGCGCGAGGCCCACGACGTGCTCGCGGTTGCCGCGCGTCGTCTGGGCCGCGACCTGCGGCGGCCTTGCGTCGCCTACGAACTGCGCGACGGCCTATTCCGTGCGGTCGCGCCGCCCGGCGGCGACCGGTCGATCATCGCACCCGAGGCGCTCGATCTGGAAGCGCTGCGTTTGCGTGGCGTGATCCATCGCGACGGCGCCGACGTCGTGAGCGTCGACGGCGAAGGGCAAATTCGCGCGCTGCTCGTGTTCGAGCGCGTCGAGAACCCGAGCGACGACGATCCCACGCATCTGCGCGCCATCGCCGCCCACGTGTCGCTCGCGCTGACCAACGCACGGGCGTTCGAACAGCTCCGCCGTTACGCCGCCGAAGGTGCCGCGCTCACGGAGGCCGCGCGCACGATCCTCGGGTTTACCGAACGCGCGCCGCTGGCGGCGTCGCTGTGCCGGCTGGGTCTACGGCTCGTGCTCGCCGAGCGCATGTGCGTGTACGCGCACCAAGACGACGCGCTGGTGCTCCTCTCGACCGCGTCGGGCGGCGACGCGCCGCCGCCGCCCGAACGGCTGCCGCAGGGCACGCTGCCGGCGCGCGCACAGCTGCGGGACGCACTCGGGCGAGAGGCCCTGGTCGCCTCGCGTATCACCCTGCCCGGCGATACCGCCCAAGAGGAGCGGCAGGGCCTCATCGTGTTCGCACGCTCGCTGCCCTTCGATAAGGGCGAACTGCGGCTCATCGAAACGCTCGTGACCCTGGCGGCGCTCGCGATCCGCAACGTCGATCTCTACGAGCAGTCTGCGCACGCGGCTCGCGCGCTCGCCGAAAGCAACGCGTTCAAAGACGATCTCATGGCAATGTTCGCTCACGACTTCAAGGGGCCACTTACGGTCATCGCGGGCTTTTCCGAGTTGTTGTTCGATGTGGACGACGTGGGCGTCCGGCGCAGCGCGCAGACGATCATCGATCAGACGCACCGCCTCGCGAAGCTCAGCGACGACGCACTTGCCCTGGCGGCGACGCAGAGCGCAGGCTTCTCGCTGCACCGGTTCACCGAGGACATCAGCGACTTCGTGCGGGCGGTCGCGCTGCCGCTCGACCGCGAGGGCCGGCGCCTGGTCGTTAGCGCGCCCGCGGCGCCCGTGCTCGTGTCGTTCGATCGGGCGCGGCTGCGCCACGTGTTCGATAACGTCGTGGGCAACGCGCTCAAGTACTCGAGCGGGAAAGTCGAAGTTCGGGTCTCTCCGGCGCCGGGAGAAGTGAGTATCGCGGTCGCCGACCGCGGCATCGGCATTCCCGCCTCCGAAATGGAGCAGGTGTTCGCGCGCTACGGGCGCGCGACCAATGCCCGCTCGGGCGGCTTTTCGGGCTCGGGCGTCGGGCTCTATATCGCGAAGAAAATCGTCGACGTCCACGGCGGCCGGCTCGACGTCGCGTCGATCGAGAACGAAGGAAGTACCTTCACCGTCGTCCTACCCGCCTAGCCGCACGACCGCGGCATGCGGAACTCCGGCCGGGAGCGAACGGTTAAAGTATCTATGGCCTTCCTCAAGACACTCTTCGACGGCAACGAGCGAGAGATCGTCAAGCTCCGGCGCACCGTCGCGGCGACGAACGCCTTCGAACCCGAGATCTCGGCCCTCTCCGACGAAGCGCTCCAGGCGAAGACGGCCGAGTTCCGCGCGCGCTTGGAACCCGCAAGCGATCCGGAAAGCCGCCGCTCCTTGCTCGACGAGATGCTGCCCGAAGTGTTTGCGGTCTGCCGCGAGGCCGGCAAGCGCGTGCTCAACATGCGTCACTTCGACGTGCAGATCATGGGCGGCCAGGTGCTGCACGAGGGCAAGGTCGCCGAGATGAAGACGGGCGAGGGCAAGACGCTCGTCGCGACGCTCGCCGTGTACGCAAACGCGCTGCTCGAACGCGGCGTTCACCTCGTGACCGTCAACGACTATCTCGCGCGGCGCGACGCCGAGTGGATGGGGCCGCTCTACAATTTCCTCGGGCTCTCGGTCGGCGTCATCCAGCACGATCTGCAACCGGCCGAGCGCCGCGAGGCGTACAACGCCGACATCACCTACGTCACCAATAACGAAGTCGGCTTCGACTACCTGCGCGACAACATGGCCTGGCGGCTCGAAGACATGGTGCAGCGCGAGCTGTTTTTCGCGATCGTCGACGAGGTCGACTCGATCCTCATCGACGAGGCGCGCACGCCGCTCATCATCAGCGGCCAAGGCCAAGACGCGACCGAACTGTACGCGAAGTTCGCGCAGATCGTTCCGCGGCTCATCAAAGACGACGATTTCACCGTCGATGAAAAAGCGCACGCGGTGCCCATTACCGAGAACGGCGTCGCGAAGGTCGAAAAGATGCTCGGCATCGGGAACCTGTACGACCAGCGCAATCTCGAGCTGACGCACCAACTCAACGCCGCACTCAAGGCGTGGCATCTCTTTCATAACGAGCAGCAGTACATCGTCAAAGATGGCGAAGTCATCATCGTCGATGAGTTCACGGGCCGGCTCATGTACGGCCGCCGCTACTCCGACGGCATCCATCAGGCGATCGAAGCGAAGGAAAAACTGAACGTCCGCAGCGAGGATCAAACGCTCGCGACGATCACGTTCCAGAACTACTTCCGCCTCTACAAAAAGCTCGGCGGCATGACCGGTACCGCGAAGACCGAGGAGCGCGAGTTCCGCGACATCTACGGCCTCGACGTCGTCGTCATTCCGACCAATCAATCCGTCGCGCGCGAAGACCGCGGCGACATCGTGTATAAAAGCGAAAACGCGAAGTTTGAAGCCGTCGTCGACGAGATCATTCGCGAGCACGAAAAGGGCCGGCCGGTGCTCGTCGGCACGCGCTCGATCGACAAGAGCGAACGTCTTGCGACGCTGCTGCGGCGGCGTGGCGTGCAGTGCGAAGTCCTCAACGCGAAGTATCACGAGCGCGAGGCCGAGATCATCAAGGATGCGGGTCAGCCCGGCAACGTCGTCATCGCGACCAACATGGCTGGCCGCGGCGTCGACATTAAACTCGGCGACCAGGTCGCGCTCATGGGCGGCCTGCACATCATCGGCACCGAGCGCCACGAGTCGCGCCGTATCGATAACCAGCTGCGCGGCCGCGCCGGTCGCCAGGGAGATCCCGGTTCGACGCGCTTCTACGTGTCGCTGGAAGACGAAGTCATGCGCCTCTTCGGCGCCGAGCGCATCCAAAGCATCATGAACGCGGTCGGCTTCACAGACGAGACGCCTATCGAAGCCAAGCTCATCACGAAATCCTTCGAGCGCGCGCAGTCGAAGGTCGAGAATCACAATTACGAGATTCGCAAGTCCGTGCTCGAGTACGACGACGTGATGAACAAGCAGCGTGAAGTGATCTACGACGAGCGCCGTAAGGTCCTACGCGGCGAGTCGCTGCGGCCGTTCATGCTGCAGACCCTCGACGATAAGGTCGCGCAGGCCGTCGACCAGAACGCGCCGGATAACGTGCATCCCTCGGAGTGGGATCTCGCCGAGATCATCGCGGAGCTGGAACTGGTGTTCCCGATTCACGATCGGGTGACGGTCGCCGATCTCGAGAAGCTCGACCGCGACGAGATGAAGACCATGCTCGGCGAGGTCGCCGTCGCCGCGTACGAGACGAAGGAAGCGGAGCTGACGCCCGAGATCATGCGCGTCATCGAATCGCAGTACATCATGCTGCCGATCATCGACCGGCTCTGGGTCGATCATCTCTACGTGATGGACGCCCTCAAAACCGGCATCGGTTTGCGCGGTTACGGCCAGAAAGACCCGCGCGTCGAGTACGAAAAAGAAGCGTACGAGATCTTCGAGGATCTGAAAAACAACATCGCCGACGAAGCGATCAAGGCAGTGTTCCGCGTCGTCGTCGAGCAGGCCGATCCGAACAACCCGCAGGGTGCGGTCGGTACCGATGGGTTGATGGTACCGCTCGGGGGTGGTGCCGGCGGTAACGGCAACGGCGTGCACGACGGCGCGACCGCGTTCGAGCCGATTCCCGACGGTTCGCTTGCGCCGCCGCAACCCGAGCCCGTGCAAAGCGCGCGGCTCGATCCCGCCTACGCGCAAAGTCTGCTCGGCGCCGCTCCGGGAGCGGGCGGTGCCGCCAAGCGCCAGTTGCACACGAATCTCGGCGACGAGGAGCCGCGTAAACCCGTCAGAGCCGACGTGAAGACCGGCCGCAACGAACTCTGCCCGTGCGGCTCCGGGAAGAAATTCAAGCGCTGTCACGGCGTGACGGCGTAGCGCGCGACGCTATTGTACGGTGATGGATGCGCGGCCGCCGCGCAACACGAACTTTTGTATTTTTCCCGACGCCGTTTTCGGCAATTCGTCCACGAAATGAAACGCCTTGGGCACCTTGAAGTGCGCGAGGGTCGCGCGTCCGAACGCGCGCAGCTCTTCGTCGCTCGCGGTTTGGCCCGGTTTGAGAATGACGAACGCGTGCGGCGCTTCGCCCCAGCGTTCGTCCGGCATACCGACCACCGCGACTTCCTGCACGGCGGCATGCCGTAGGAAAACGCCCTCGACTTCGACGGACGAGACGTTCTCACCACCGCTGATGATCACGTCTTTGAGGCGGTCGCGGATTTCGGCGTAGCCGTCGGGATGCACGACCGCGACGTCACCGGTGTGAAAGACTCCGCCGCGAAACGCGGCGGCGGTCGCTTCCGGATCGGCATAATACCCCTGCATCACGACGTTGCCTCGCACGACGATCTCCCCGACGGTCGTGCCGTCATGCGGCACCTCGCGGCCGTCGTCATCGATAACGAGCAGTTCGCCCGACGTCACGAGTTCGACGCCTTGTCGCGCCTTGAGCGCGGCACGTTCGTGCCGCGGAAGGGTTGCGTGTTCCGCGAGCGGTTCGCAGTACGTGATGAACGGCGCGGTTTCGGTCAAACCGTAGACTTGCGTGATCTCCCAGCCGAGATCGTCTTCGATCCGCTCGATCGTCGCTGCGGCGGGCGGCGCACCCGCGGTCAGCACGCGCACGCCCGGACGCACGGAGCGTCGCATCTCCTCCGGTGCGTTCGCGACGCCGATGAGGATGGTCGGCGCGGCGCAGAGCAGCGTGATCGCTTCGTCTCGGACGAGCGCGAAGATGCCCGACGCCTCGACTTTGCGCAGACATACGTGCGTCCCGCCCGCGGCCGTCATCGTCCAGACGAAGGTCCAGCCGTTGGCGTGAAACATCGGTAAGGTCCAAAGATACTTGTCGCCCGGCGTAATGTGAATGTGGACTAGCGTTCCGATGGAATTGACGTACGCGTTGCGGTGCGTGATCATCACGCCCTTGGGATTTGCCGTGGTGCCACTCGTGTAGTTGATCGTGAGAAGATCGTCTTCGTCGACGACGGGGCGCCGCACGTCGCCGCTCGCGCGCGCGAGTTCCGCTTCGTAATCGAGCCAACCCTGGCGCGATCCCTCGAGCGCGACGAAGTGTTCGACCTTCGGACACTGCGCGCGAACGCTCTCGAGCGCGTCGAGCTGATCCGCATGCGCGCACACGACGCGTGCGCCGCTATGATCGATGATGTACGCAAAGTCCGAGGCCACGAGTCGATAGTTGATCGGCACGAGCACGGCGCCGATCTGCGGCACCGCGTAGAACGATTCGAGTAGCGCGTGTGTGTTCGGCGCGACGTACGCCACGCGGTCGCCGGGAGCGACGCCCAGGCGCTGCAACGCCGACGACCAGCGGTCGCAGCGGGCGAAAAACTCGTCGTACGTCAAACGCACATCGCCGTCGACGACCGCTTCGCGCCGCCCGTAGAGCCGGCGCGCCCGGCGCATGAATTCCAGTGGCGTGAGCGCGATCTTCATGCTCGTAACTCTGCGCTCGCCCGCGTGGCCCCTGCTCGTACGAGCTGCCCGACGCCGGCCGGTTCGAAGTCTTAGACCTCACGGGCGGGGACGGGGGAGCTTTGTACGAGCCCTTGTCGAACGGAGCACGGGTATGAGCGATTCCCACCGTACCGCTATTGCCCGCCTCGAGGAACGTCTGGTCTCGCTCAAGGTGCGGCTTTGACTACGACCGCAAAAGGCGCGCGGTAGCCGAACTCGACAACCGCACTCGCCACGAAGGGTTTTGGAACGACCCCGAGGCGGCGCAAAAGGTCATGAAGCAGCTGGCCGACCTGCGCGCCGAAATCGATGAGATCGACGGGGTCGCACGCGAGCTGCTCGACGCGCGCGAAACGGTGGAAATTCTCGGCGACGAGGAGGGCGCGGATGCGGAGATCGACGCGCTCGTCGCGTCAGCCGAAGAGCGTATAGCGCGGCTCGAGATCGCGGCGAACTTCGATCGCGAGTATGACGATCACGGCGCCATCGTCTCCATCCATGCAGGCGCGGGCGGCGTCGATGCGGCCGATTGGACGCAGATGCTCGCGCGGATGGTTCTGCGCTGGGCCGAGCGCAAAGGCTTTTCGGCGAGCGTCTTCGAGGAATCGCCGGCGGAAGAAGCGGGCCTCAAATCGGTGGCATTCTTCGTGCGCGGCAAGAACGCGTACGGCATGCTCGAGGGCGAACGCGGCGTGCACCGCCTGGTTCGCATCTCACCGTTCGATCAGCAACATCGCCGCCAGACTTCGTTCGCTTCGGTGGATATCGTCCCCGAGATCGCGTCCGACGAAAAGATCTCGATAGACATCAAGCCCGAGGATCTTCGAGTGGAGACCTACAAAGCCGGCGGTGCGGGCGGTCAGTACGTCAACAAAACCGAGTCCGCGATTCGCATCACGCACCTCCCGACCGGCACGATCGTCGCATCGCAGCAAGAACGCTCCCAGATGCAAAACCGGGAGGTGGCGATGACGATGCTGCGCTCCCAACTCGTGCAGCGCGAAATCGAAGAGCGCGAGGCCAAACTCGACGAGCTGCGCGGCGAACGCCGTGCGAACGAGTGGGGCTCGCAGATCCGTTCCTACGTGCTGCAGCCGTACACGCTGGTCAAGGACCACCGCACCAACGTCGAGTCGAGCAACGTCGCGGCGATTCTCGACGGCGACATCGATCCGTTCGTGTGGCCGTACCTCATGCAGCGCCGGCGCCTCGGCGACGGCAGCTTGACGCGATGAACGATCCAAAGGCAACCATGGCGACGTCGACGGCGCCTGCCATCGACGTCGTCGTCGTGTGCTGGAACGACAAGGACAAAATCGCGAGCGCACTCGACTCGGTGTTCGCACTCGACGAGGTCCGCGACGATCCGGCCTTCGCGCGCGTCGTGGTGTCCGACAACGGGTCGAGCGACGGTAGTCGGGAGTACGTGCGCGAGCGCTACGGCCAGCGGGTGCACATCGTGGAGAATGGCGCGAACCTCGGCTTCGCGGCGGCGTGCAATCGTGCGTTTGCGGCGACCGCGGCGCCGCTAGTGTTTCTGCTCAATCCCGATGCGGAAATCAAGGCGGGCGCCCTCGCGGCGATCGTCGCGTTCATGGGTGCCCACCCGCGTTGCGGGATCGCGGGCTCGCGCATCTACAACCGCGACGGCAGCATCCAAGAGTCGTGCGGCGAATTCGACACGTGGATGGGCGCGTATCTACGCTCGAGCGCGTGGGGCGAATGGCCGGTGTTGCGACGCTACGCCAATGGCGCCGGACTGCGCGCGTGGGCACACGGTACGGAGTCCCGCGTCGATATCGCGATCGGGGCGGCATTGTGCATTCGGCGCGCGCTCATCGATGAGATCGGCCCCTTCGACGAGCGTTTTTTTCTCTACCACGAGGAAGTCGATTTCGCCAAGCGCGCCGCGGCCGCGGGCTGGGAGACCTGGTACGTGCCCGCGAGCGAAGCGGTGCATGAGGGCATGGGCAGCGCCCGCGGAGCGTACAGCGTCGAGAGCCGCAAGCAAACCTCGCGGCGCAAATACTGGCTCAAGCATCATGGGCCCGTGTGGTATGCCGCGCTCGTCGCCGCGCTCGCCGGCCGTTTCGCGCTGTATGCGGCCGTGCTCTGTGGCGCCGTCGCGGTTCTGAGGCGCGCGTTTGCTCGGCGCTGAGCGCACCATCGCACCGGAAGCGGTGATGACCTTCGATGCGCCCGAGGGCTTCGCGGTCGTGCGCTCGCTCGGGGCCGTGCGTGCGGAGGCGATCGTGCCGCGCAACTTCATCAGGGCGACGTTTCGCAGCATCGGCACGCTTATTGGCCTGGGCCCCGCGGAGGCGCTCAGCGACGCCGAACGCGCGCGCGGCGAGGCGCTGGCGATGCTGCTGGGGACGGCGCACGACCTCGGCGCGAACGGCGTCGTGAAACTGCGCTTCGATGCGAGCGAACGCAGCGACGGTTCGACGCACGTCGCCGCGAGCGGCGAGGCGATGCTGCTCGATCCCGCCCCCGGCTTCGCAACGCGGGCCTCGCGAACGTGAGCGTCGCCGAACGCGCCGCGCGGGAACAGCGCTTGGCAAACGCGTCCGCGCTCGTCGACCGCTGTCGCAAATGCGAGATCGGCTCCATCCGCCGCAACGCCGTGTACGGCGAAGGCGACCCCTGTTCGGCCCTGCTCGTCGTCGGCGAGGGGCCGGGCGAGACGGAAGACGAGCAGGGCCGGCCGTTCGTTGGACGGGCGGGAGTGCTGCTCGAGCGAATGCTCGCGGCGATCGGCCTCGCGCGCGAGGACGTCTTCATCGCCAACACGGTGAAGTGCCGGCCGACGTTCGACGACGGCGTTCGCCTGCGCAACCGCGCCCCCACGCCCGAAGAGATGGCGAATTGCCGCCCCTACCTCGACGAGCAGATCGAAGTGATCCGGCCCCGCGCGCTGCTGTGCCTCGGCGCGCCCGCTGCGAAATCGTTCCTCGGCCCGAAGTTTTCCATCACGAGGCAGCGCGGCCAGTGGTTCGAGGGCCCCGGCGGCACGCCGCTCATCGCGACGTTCCACCCCGCCTACATCTTGCGGCTCACCGGCGGTGAGGTCGAGGCGACGAAGCGGCTCGTGTGGGCCGATCTCAAGGCGGTGCGCGCCCGGCTCGAGGGCCCCGAGGTGCCGGCGGTGCCCGCGTTGCCGGTCGTCGAGCAGCCGGGCCTATTCGAGGGCTAGGAGGCTGGCCGGCGCGAGCGCACGCCGGACATGCTATACTCTGACGTTGTGACCTCCGCTGCCCAAGACGTCTGGATCGACCTCAAAGCGCGCCGGGCCGGCTACGAGAGCGGCGCAGCGTTCGCCCTCGCGCACGCGCTCAAGCCGTACCGCTTGACGCAGCTCTATCGCGCAGCGACGCGGGAGCTAGTAGACGATTTCGCGGCGGTGACCGTCCTGCCGCGCGAGTTGCGTACGGCGCTGGCGGCGGACTTTGAACTCGAGTCGATCGTACCGGTTACGATCCAACGGTCGAGCGACGGTCAGACCTCGAAAGGGCTCTTTCGGCTGCACGACGGCAGCGAGGTCGAGGCCGTGCTCATGGAGCACTGGGGCGACCGCACGACGATCTGCATTTCCAGCCAAGCGGGTTGCGCGTATGCGTGCACGTTCTGCTCTACCGGTCAGGCCGGTTTTACGAGAAATTTAACTGCTGTAGAGATTTTCGACCAGGCGCGTTTCTTTGCGCGCGAACTCAAAACGCGGGGCAAGAAGATCACCAATATCGTCTTTATGGGACAGGGCGAGCCGTTTGCGAACTACGACGCCGTGATGGCCGCCGTGCGGCTGCTCAACGATCCCAGCGGCTTTGGCCTCGGACACCGTCACATCACGATCTCTACCGTCGGGCTCGTCCCGCAAATCCAAAAGTTTGCCGATGAGGGCGTGCAAGTGAATCTCGCGATCTCGCTGCACGCGCCGACCGACGCGCAACGGTCGGCGATCATGCCCGTCAACCGCCGCTATCCCGTGGCAGAGTTGCTTAATGCGTGCGCCTCGTACGTCCAAAAAACGCGGCGCAAAGTGTTCTTCGAGTACGTGATGCTCGAGGGCGTCAACGACGACGACGCCTCGGCGATCGCGCTCGCGAAGCTCATGCGCGGCCATCTCTATCACGTCAACCTCATCCCGTATAACGCGACGCCCGACGCGCCATTGCGCGGCACGTCCGAGCAGCGCGTGCGCGCGTTCCAGAAAATCCTCGACGATACGGGCGTGCCGACGACTGTTCGCACGCCGATGGGCCGCGACATCGCGGCCGCGTGCGGCCAACTGCGCGCGCAAACCCAACCCCGCGCGAAAGCGAGTTAACGATCGAGTTCGACCGCCCGCTGACCCACGCGTGCGCGGGGGTCGCGCTCCTGTATTCGTTGCGCGTCGCGACCTTCGCCGCGTCGTGGGTCGATGCGCCGCTGCTTCCGGCCCCGCCCGCGGCGCCGCTGCCGCTGCTTTCGATCGTCGTCCCGGCGCGCGATGAGGAGCGTTCGGTCGAACGCTGCGTGCGTTCGCTGCTGGCGCAGGAGTGGCTCGACTTCGAGGTCATCGTCGTCGACGATCGTTCGACCGATGCGACGCCGCAGATCCTCGAACGCCTCGCGCGCGAGGACTCGCGGCTACGCGTCGTGCGCGGGAACCCGTTGCCGCCGGGATGGATCGGCAAACCGTGGGCGCTCGCGCAGGGCGAGCGGCTCGCGCGCGGGTCCTGGCTGCTCTTTACCGATGCGGATTCCGTGCACGAGCCGCGCGGTGCCGCCTCGATGCTGTGGCTGGCGACCCGGGCCGGGGTGGATGCCGCGTCGATTGCGACCCATCAGGAGCTCGGCACGTTCTGGGAGCGCGCGGTGCTCCCGTCGATTCTCGGGATGATCCTCTTCGTCGGCGGGCCGCTGGGAGCGATCAACGATCCCGCAAAGCCGCTGCACGCGCTCGCGAACGGCCAGTACATTCTCGTTTCGCGTGAAGCGTACGACGCGCTTGGGGGTCACACGGCGCTGCGCGGTGAGATCGTCGAGGACGTCGCCTTCGCGCGACGGCTCAAAGAAGACGGCCGCTTTCGTTACCTGCTCGTGGGCGGCGGGCGCATTGCGAGCGTGCGGATGTATCGTTCGCTGGGCGAAATTTGGGCCGGCTTCACGAAAAACGTCTACATGGGCGCGAACGGCGATCTCCGCGCGCTCGCGCTCGGCATGGCGTTCACGCTCGCGATTTCCGTCGCGCCGCCCGCGCTCGCTTGGCGCGCGCTTGCGAAGAAGCGCTATGCCGAGGCGGTCGAGGCGTTCGCGTGCACGGCTTCAATCGTCGCGACTGCCTCGTGGGGCATGCGCCGGGCCGCCTTCCCACGCCGGCTCGCGTTCCTGCAACCCCTGGGAACCGCGGTGTTCGCTGCCATTATCGGCAACTCGACGTTCCGGGTGCTTAGCGGCCGTGGCGTCGCGTGGCGCGGCCGAATGTATCATGCAGCCGATGGTACGCCCCGGGAAGCATCTTCTTCGTCCTAGCCGGTGCGTGCAAACGGACTCCACGCGGAGGCACGCCGGGCGCGCGGCCCTAATTCGCGGGGATGACGACCGATGAGCGACCTAGCGTCAGCATGGAAGAGATCGCGGCGCTCGCAAAGCGCCGGGGGTTCATCTTTCAGTCGAGTGAAATCTACGGCGGGATCGGCGGCTTTTTCGATTACGGCCCGCTCGGCGCGATTCTCAAGCGCAACGTAAAGGCCGCGTGGTGGCGCGAGATCGTCGAGCTGCGCGACGACGTGGTCGCCTTCGATTCGACGATCATCATGCATCCGAGCACGTGGATCGCATCGGGCCACGTGGCGAATTTTTCCGACACATTCGTCGACTGCAAAAATTGCAAGCACCGCTTCCGGGCCGACCATCTGCCGTCGCTCGACAAGTGCCCCGACTGCGGCATGCGGGATACGCTCACCGATCCGCGCAGCTTCAATCTGATGATGCAGACCAACGTCGGACCGATGGACGACTCCGCGTCGCGTGCGTACCTGCGCCCGGAAACCGCTCAGGGGATCTTCGTCAATTTCAAAAACGTCTATCAAAGCGCGCGTAAACGCCCGCCCTTCGGTATCGCGCAGATCGGCAAGTCGTTCCGCAACGAAATCACGCCGGGCAATTTCACGTTTCGCATGCGCGAGTTCGAGCAGGCGGAACTCGAGTATTTTGTGCCCGACGACGGCAACGATCTCGCCGCCTACGAAGAGTGGGTCAACGCGCGCAAGCAGTGGTACAGCGATTACGGCGTGCGCGAGGATCGTCTGCGTTTCTACGAACTGACGCCGCGCGAACGGCCGCACTACGCGAAGGCCGGTACCGACGTCGAGTATCTCTTTCCGTGGGGTTGGGGCGAACTCGAGTCCATCGCACACCGCGGCACGTACGATCTCGATGCGCACATGCAGCTTTCGGGCAAAGATCTCACGTACTTCGACGAGGCGACGAAGTCGAAGTACACGCCGATCCTCATCGAGAGTTCGGCCGGTATGGACCGCACGACCCTCACGATGCTCGTCGACGCCTACGATCAGGAGGCGATCAAGGACCAGGAGAGCGGCAAGGAAAGCTCGCGCGTCGTGCTGCGCTTCCATCCGAAAATCGCCCCCGTGCAGGTCGGCGTGTTCCCGCTCGCGCGCAACAAACCCGATCTGGTCGAGCGCGCGCGGCACATCGAACGCGCCCTACGGCCTTTCGCGCGCACGCAGTACGACGAGGGTAACGTCGGGCAGCTTTACCGCCGGCAGGATGAAATCGGCACGCCGTACTGCATCATGGTCGATTTCCAGTCGCTCGAAGACGGGACGATCACGGTGCGAGACCGCGATTCGATGCAACAGGACCGCGTCGACGCCAACCAGCTGCGAGGGTACCTCATGGAACGCCTTTAGCGAACGTGCTCGATTGCAGCGAGTTGGCCTCGCATCTGAAATAACGCCTCGAGACGCGCTGCACGGTCCCTCTGCGCCTTGCGATACGTAGTCGCCGCGCGCGACATTACTTCGAGAGTCTCGGGCAGTAAGTTAGACAGCTGTATCGTCTTCGGTGCTGCAAGCTGGTGGCCCACTGCCTCTTGCAATGCTGCGAGCGCTTCCTTAACGCCGATTCGCTCAACACAGATGCCGCGATCGAAAGCGCAGTCCCAATAGCGACCGAAGCAGGGCAATGGATGGACGAGCCCGATGGTTCCCCGTCGCCACCGTGCGTACATGGTTCCAAGTCCCTCCGCCATACATGGTCACGCCGGGAATGCCGAACGCGGCGGAGAGGTGTGCCAAGCCGGTGTCGTTTCCGATGAATGCTCGGGCACCGGCAATCAAACCACACAGGTCGCCGAAGGTCTTAGCATCGCCGATAAATACCCGAGACGCGAGGTCCGATTCTTTGCATTCAAGCGAAAGCAATTCGAGCGATTCTCGTTCGCCTTCATCCCCGATCAGCACTCAGTCTTCGTGCGTAGCGCGTGGCTCGTGCCGTCGCGCGTGATCGCCCGAACATTGCGCGACATCGTACGACACCGGTTGCTTCGACTCGTTAGCGGCACGGTGCCGAAGACACAATATTTACGATCGCAGCGTCGCGCTCTCAGGATACGCGACCTTATTGTAAAATGCGCACGTTGTTCGTGGAAAGGGCGATCAACTCGAGACTCAGCGGCTCGTGCTGCGAGCGCCAAGGGCCCATCGCATTTCCGGGGGCCGCACCGACCGGCTTCGTAACGCCGAGGGCGCTGGAAGGAGCGGCCGTGGCTTTATCGGCGGACGCGCTAGGCGGTTGCACGGCATGTTGCGCCCGTGCCGCTCCCGGCACAATGACGAGCGCCGCAACGAGAGCGAAAGCTACGCTACCGTCGAACCGATTAAAAGCGCGCACGGAAACCTGATGCAACTCCAATCGCACACAGGCCTGCGTACGGACGAGCGTTCGGGCGCACAACTACGCTCGTACGAGCCCCCGATTTCTCGCAATCGTCGCGTCGAAATGCGCCGGCTTCGGCGGCAGATCGGCGAAGAGCGCCGCGACGAATCGTTCGCGATCGAGCTCCTGCAAAGCGCCGTTGTAGCGGCGCTCGAATCCGATCGTCGATGCCGGTTTGCCGCTCATCGCGCGACCGCACGGGCTGCCGGAAATGTGAGCCGGATAGACTTCGATATGATCCGGTAAGGCGAGCAGCTTCTTGTGGAGCGAATCGTGGAGCGAGCGCCCAGCATCCTCGCCGCCGAGGTCCGGGCGGCCGACATCGCCGACGAAGAGCGTATCGCCGGTGAGGACCATCCACGGCTCGGGAGCGCGCGAGAGATCGGTGACGAGCAGCGACTGACTTTCGGGCGTATGCCCTGGCGTGTGCATCGCGCGAACGATCACGTTGCCGAGCGAGATCTCCGATCCGTCCTCGAGCGGCGTGAATGGGAACGCGACGTCGGCGCCGCGCTGAAAATAAATCGGGGCACCAATTTTCGAGGCGAGTTCGCGTTCGCCGGAGCGATGATCGGCGTGCACGTGCGTGGAAATGATCGCTTCGATGCGCAATCCGTGCCGCTCGGTCATTTCGAGATATTGTTCGACCTCGAACTGAGGATCGACGACCGCCGCGCGGCCTTGACCGCCTCAACCAAAAACGTAGGAAGCACAACCCGTTTCGGCTTTGAGGAACTGACGGAAAATCAAGATGGAACTCCTACCGCTCGCGCGGCGACGGCCGGTGCGTGGGTTTCACGCATCCGCATGGCGACGACTGCTCCCGAGAGAAACGTTAGTGCGGCAACGGTCGCGATCGCGGCACCTTGCCCGAGCGCGTGCGCGACGATGCCGGAAATCAGCGCGCCGAACGCGTAGCCGGAATCGCGCCAAAGGCGGTACACACCGACCGACGACGCGCGCACGAGCGGATCGACGACGTCGCCGATCGCAGCGAGCAACGTCGGATACACCATCGCGGTACCGGCGCCGAGCAGGATTGCGGCGGTAAACCAGACCCAAAAGTGCGTCGACACGAGAAAGAGCACGATGGCGAACGCTTGCAACCACATCCCGGCCGCGATAAGCCACTTGCGGCCGATCCGATCGGACAGCGCGCCGGTTACGAGCTGCAGGACTCCCCACGTGATCGGATAGGCGGCCGCTAGAATGGCGATGCGCTCGACGCTCAGTCCGGACAGCGCGAAGTAGAGCGGAAGTAGGCCCCAGACCAGCCCGTCGTTGAGATTGTTGACGAGCCCGACCTGGCTGATCGAAGAGAGCGTACGATCGCGCCAAGACATCTGAGCGAATAGCGTGGAAAACGGCGGAGGCCGCGACGCCGTCGCCGGCATCGCGCGGACTCTTGCGGCCGCTTCGAAACGCGCGTGTCCGTGCGTCTCGCGAACGAAGACCATCGACAATACGAGGCCGGCCGCAACCGCTACGATGCCGATCGAGAACGGCCACGGCCGCAGACCGTACCCTTGAGCGATCGCGCCCGAGAGATACGCCGCAACGCCGACGGCCAGGTAACCTGCGAACTCGTTGAGTCCCATAGCGAAACCACGTTGCTTCGGGCCGACGAGATCGATCTTCATCACGACCGTCATCGACCAGCACAAGCCTTGATTGACGCCCAGCAAAACGTTCGCGACGACGATCCAACCCCAGTTCGGCGCGAACATCAGCAAAAACGGAATCGGGATCGCGGCGACCCAGCCCCCGACCAGCAGCGGCTTCCGTCCGGTACGGTCCGCATTGCGGCCGGCGAAGAGATTCGCGAACGCTTTCGTAAAACCGAACGTGACGATGAACGACAACACGGCGAGGGCGGAACTCAGTCCGAAGACGCGCTGACCGACGAGCGGCAGGACGTCGCGTTCCATTCCAACCATCGAGCCGACGAACGCGTTGACGAGCACGAGCAACCAGAACTGGCCTGTGTTCAGGAGCAGTCCCAGCCGCGGGCGTGCCGCGTTAGCGTCCGTCATCGGGCTCAAACTCATATTCAAGAAATACATTGAATAATGCCGTGCGTGTCAATCCGGGTACGGCAGGAAGCCGCATGCGAGCCGACAAGGCTCGAGTCGAAGATGAAGTTCCGAAGCATGGGGCCCGTCGCAAAGCGGCGGTTAAAAGATGACGTGTACGCAGCCTTTGCCCGCATTCCGGCTGCGGTCTCGAACCCGCATCGGCTCGAAATCCTCGAGCTCATCGCGCAGCGCCCGCGAACGGTTGCCGATCTCGCAACGGAAACGGCGCTCTCGGTTGCCAACGCCTCGCAGCACCTCCAAACGCTCGCTAAGTGCGGGCTCGTCACGGTCGAGCGGCGCGGAACCTTCGCCTTCTACAAGGCTGCGGGCACGAACGTCTATCGGCTGTTGCAGAGCTTGCGCGACGTTGCCGAGCAAAACGATGCCGCAGTCGCAGCCACGGTAAAAAAACATCTCGGCGTTCGCGATACCGGTATCGACGACGTCGGGACGGTGCGCGCGCTCATCGCGGACCCACACGTCGTGGTGCTCGATACGCGGCCGTCAGAGGAATATGCGTCGGGACATCTGCCGCGCGCCGTCAACGCGCCCCTCGATACGCTCAAGAGTGGAAAGATCGCCCTGGCAAAGTCGAAGCGCTACGTCGCTTATTGTCGCGGTCCGTACTGCATCTTTGCGGATGAGGCCGTGGCGTTCTTGCGCGACCGCGGTTTCGATGCGATGCGCATCGCGCTGAGTCCGATGGATTGGGAAGCTGCCGGCGAAGAACTCTCTCGCGTGGTGTGAGCGGTCCGCGATCGTCGCTATGGTGCTGGCTCGGTATTCGATTTTTCGAGAGTTACTATGAAGAGTCGCCGTGGTAACGCTCCTTCTTCGAATTCGGTAACGTCGACGATCCCGGCGGCCAGACGATCGATCGTTTTTCGATCGAAATAAGTGCACGATGAAGCCCTCGTCCTCGTACACTTGCTCTCCTCGATGTATGCCGAGGCCAAGGTCGGGATCGCCCGTGTGGCGCGCGGTGTAGACGTGTATTTCGCGGGACCTTAATACACGCCTCACTTCGGCCGCGAGCGCCGACAGCTCATCCAGCGTGAAATCCATGCAATATAGCATGTAAGCGTAACACGCGTCGAAGGTGGCATCGGGAAATGGAAGCGGTTCTCGAACGTCATGCCGTACGGTTCGCGTCGGGCGGTTTCTTTCAACTGTCATCTCCGGTGAGATAATCCTCGTAATCACCCGCGAGAAATTCCCCACTTGCTCCGGAGGCCAACAGAGCGGCCGAGGTGGCGACTCAAATCGAAGAGGTCCCCACCACGCTGCAAGCTCGATGTGTGCCCAAGCAAATCGGAAGCGGAGTTTGGATGGAAATCAAGATCGGGACGGCTCAGGGTGTTCCCCTGACGTTTGCCGATATCGGCGATGCGAACGCTCAACTCGTGGCATGGCAGCACGAAATCAACACCCGGCGCCACGGCACGCACGGCGAGCTCATGAGTGCTCGCATTTGCGAGCGAACGCAGCGCACTGATTCCGCTACGCGACGGACATGCACGCGTCGACCGGGTTGTCACCCGTATCGTTGATGCCGAGGGTGCCGGTCATCGTCGCCCGGCGGCCACTCGACGTTTACGAGGAGCTGGCCGGATGAACAAGCTTGCCTACGAGCGCATGCGCGATTTTCTTGAACAACTCCGTCTCGATCGCCACTGGAGAGCATCGACGCGTTGCTCCATCGCGCCCGAGCCGGCGATTTGCCAACCGTCGCCGTTCTCGATCAGCTTCTCTCGGCCGAACTCGCAGTCCGCCGCAAACGCAGCATCGCAATGCGTCTAAAACTCGCCGGCTTACCCGCAATAAAAACCCTTGAGCAGTTCAACTTCGCATTTCGACGGTCGCTTGACGAGTCCAAGATCCGCGATTTGCACACACTGCGCTTTCTTGCTCAAGGTCAGAATGTGATTTTGTTAGGCCCACCAGTTTGCGGCAAGACCCATTTAGCGACGAGCCTCGGTCATGCGGCGATCACTGCGGGCGAAATGGTACACTTTACAACGGCGCGCGAGCTCTTTGCGAAGTTACGAAAGTCTACCAGTGCAGACGTGCAGTTACGCCGGCTTACGGCAAACCGCGCAAAGCTACTCATCATCGATACAAACCGCTCGATCATCTTGCCGCAACGATCATGAGGCGCCAACTCTCGGAGGGGTTGCTTCGCGGTTCCTATCGTCAGGAGTTTAAGCCTGCTAAGGCGCTTCGTTTTCCAGCTCGGCTTCCTTTTTTTGTAAGAGCGTACGTTCATTGCTAAAAGGTTCGGACGAATAACTACGGAGCTTAACGTATGCCGCCGCAGATTTTTGCGTACTACCTACGCCTTACGGCGACGTGCGGAGCCTGTAGTCAGGCGATCACATGTGCTCCATCAGCACGCGGTCGACAGCACGCGGACGACCACGCGATCGATGCGGGCGTGCCGACGACGGTTCGCACGCCGATGGGCCGCGACATCGCGGCCGCGTGCGGCCAACTGCGCGCGCAAACCCAACCCCGCGCGAAAGCGAGTTAACGATCGAGTTCGACCGCCCGCTGACCCACGCGTGCGCGGGGGTCGCGCTCCTGTATTCGTTGCGCGTCGCGACCTTCGCCGCGTCGTGGGTCGATGCGCCGCTGCTTCCGGCCCCGCCCGCGGCGCCGCTGCCGCTGCTTTCGATCGTCGTCCCGGCGCGCGATGAGGAGCGTTCGGTCGAACGCTGCGTGCGTTCGCTGCTGGCGCAGGAGTGGCTCGACTTCGAGGTCATCGTCGTCGACGATCGTTCGACCGATGCGACGCCGCAGATCCTCGCACGTCTCGCGCGCGAGGACTCGCGGCTACGCGTCGTACGCGGTGAGACGTTGCCGCCGGGATGGATCGGCAAACCGTGGGCGCTCGCGCAGGGCGAGCGGCTCGCGCGCGGGTCCTGGCTGCTCTTTACCGATGCGGATTCCGTGCACGAGCCGCGCGGTGCGGCGCGATTCTCAAGCGCAACGTGAAGGCCGCGTGGTGGCGCGAGATCGTCGAGCTGCGCGACGACGTGGTCGCCTTCGATTCGACGATCATCATGCACCCGAGCACGTGGATCGCATCGGGCCACGTGGCGAATTTTTCCGACACATTCGTCGACTGCAAAAATTGCAAGCACCGCTTCCGGGCCGACCATCTGCCGTCGCTCGACAAGTGCCCCGACTGCGGCATGCGGGATACGCTCACCGATCCGCGCAGCTTCAATCTGAATCACGCCGGGCAATTTCACGTTTCGCATGCGCGAGTTCGAGCAGGCGGAACTCGAGTATTTCGTGCCCGACGACGGCAACGATCTCGCCGCCTACGAAGAGTGGGTCAACGCGCGCAAGCAGTGGTACAGCGATTACGATGTGCGCGAGGATCGACTGCGTTTCTACGAACTGACGCCGCGCGAACGGCCGCACTACGCGAAGGCCGGTACCGACGTCGAATATCTCTTTCCGTGGGGTTGGGGCGAACTCGAGTCCATCGCACACCGCGGCACGTACGATCTCGATGCGCACATGCAGCTTTCGGGCAAAGATCTCTCGTACTTCGACGAGGCGACGAAGTCGAAGTACACGCCGATCCTCATCGAGAGTTCGGCCGGCATGGACCGCACGACCCTTACGATGCTCGTCGACGCCTACGATCAGGAGGCGATCAAGGACCAGGAGAGCGGCAAGGAAAGCTCGCGCGTCGTGCTGCGCTTCCATCCGAAAATCGCCCCCGTGCAGGTCGGCGTGTTCTCGCTCGCGCGCAACAAACCTACGGCCCTTCGCGCGCACGCAGTACGACGAGGGCAACGTCGGGCAGCCTTACCGCCGGCAGGATGAAATCGGCACGCCGTACTGCATCATGGTCGATTTCCAGTCGCTCGAAGACGGGACGGTCACGGTGCGAGACCGCGATTCGATGCAACGGGACCGGGTCGACGCCAACCAGCTGCGGGGGTACCTCACGGAACGCATTTAGCCCCGGCCGGGGATTCTGACGCGTCGTACTTGCCCTGAGCGTCGATGAACATCGGCCGGTCTTCCAAGCGATCGAAGCCACATACAGGACAGATATACAAGTTCATTTACCAATAGTACACGTCGGCGGTCCTGCTTCCGCGAGACGCGGTCGGGTCGGAAATGGGTCGCCGCTTCCGACCGCTTCGCGTCGTCGCCGATCTCGGTCGCATGCCGTGTGCTAACGAGGCGGCGCAGGATTGCAAGCTGCGGCTTTCAGCGTGTCGTTAACAAAACGCAGAGGACGGCGAGGATGAGGGCGGGCGGCATAACGCAGACGCCCGCGCGCAGGAACGTCCACGCGTCGACATCGATCCGTTCTCGCCGTAAGGCGATTAGCCAGAGTACGGTCGCAAGCGACCCGGTCACCGAAAGATTGGGGCCAAGATCGATCCCAATCGCGACGGCCGAGCGTAACGCATCGTGGCCATGTAACGTCGTCACGCTCGAGCCGGCAATGAGCCCTGCCGGCAAATTGTTCATCATGTTTGACGCGAGCGCAGTGAAGCCGGCCGCCGCGAGGACGGAGAAGGGCTGCGGCCAGGCCGCAATCGCTCCAACCGCGTGCCGCGTGAGTTGCAACAACCCGGTCGCATCGAGCCCTTGCACGAGAACGAAAAGCCCAGCGACCAACAGGAGCACCGACCAAGACACCGAGCGAGCCACATCGCGGAATGCGGCTGGTTCGCGAAGGCATCCCAGAGCGAAGACGACGATGCCGCAGACGCAGGTAATCGCCCCGAGCGGAGCTCCGAACCCCGACGCAATGAGGAGCGCAACAGCGGTTATTCCCACGCCCCCGAGCGTAATGCGGCCGCCGGTGCGGAGACCCAACTGCTCGACATCGCTCGTAATCTCGCCGGTCAGCCCTTCGCGCGAAACGACGCCAAGCACGAGAAATGTCGCGGCAATCGACAGCAGCGAAGGCAACGTAAATGCGACGAGCCAGTGCGGCAAGGTGGGAATTGCCTTGCCGAAGACGACGAGATTCGCGGGGTTGGAGATTGGCAGAACGAAGCTTGCGGCGTTCGCGATAAAGGCACACGCGAGCAGATACGGCATCGGTTCGGCATTCGCTTTGCGAACGGCCGCTGCGACCGCGGGAGTTAGGACGACGGCGGTGGCGTCATTTGAGAGAACCGTCGTCACGATGATTCCGACGCCGTAGACGAGGCCGAACAAGCGCCAACGTGACCCGCGTGCCGCTCGGACAGCGTGCGCTGCTATCCAATCGAAGACCCCTTCACGCCGTGCAAGTTCTGCAAGGAGCATCATGCCCGTAAGGAACAGGTACACATCGGTACCTCGCGCGACGGCAGCACCGACATCGCCAAGTGGCACGAGGCCCAGCGCGGCAAGCGTCGTCGCTCCGGCTACGGCCCAAATCCACTCGCTTGAGCCCTTTGGACGTGTAAGAACGCCGGCCATGCTCGCGGCGCAAATCGTCCAAACCGCAACGTTGGCGATCATTGTTCCTGAGGCTCCTCCGCCAACAACGCCTTGAATCGCGAGTATCGCCGCTTGACTCAACTCGTATCGCAAACGGAAAGCGTGTATGACCGCTGCGCTAAGGCGACGCAACGGCCAGGACGCAACTACGTGTCGGAGCGAGGCTTTACAACGACGCGGTCGACCACGCGATTGAAGCGCGCGAGCATGTCGTCGATCTGCTCCGCCGTGACGATCAGCGGCGGCACGAACCGCAGCGTGTTCTCGCCCGCGGCATTGAGCAGCAGCCACTCCGTCTCGCGCGCGGCGTCGACGAACGCCTTCGCCGAGTGCGTGGTGCAGACGGGTAGACCGAGCATGAGCCCGATGCCGCGTGGCCTGCCGAAGACATCGGGATGCGCGGCGGCGATGCGCTCGAGCCCCGCGCGCAACCGTGCGCTGGCCGTGCGCACGTGCGCGTCGAGGCCGATCGCGTCGCGAACGCGCAGGTGCGCCATCGCCGCGGCGCATGGGATCGGCGAGCCGCCGAAGGTCGTGCCGTGATCGCCGGGCTGGAGGCCGCTTGCGGCCCGCTCGTCGATGAGCACGGCGCCGATGGGCACGCCGTTCGAAAGCGCCTTCGCAATGGTGACGACGTCCGGCCGGACAGCGAGCGTCTCAAAGGCGAACAGCGTCCCGAGCCGCCCCATGCCGCACTGGATCTCGTCGAAAACCAGCAACGCACCACGTTCGTCACACAACCGCCGCGCGGCTTCCAAAAATGCGATGTCGGCCGGCTTTACGCCGCTTTCACCCTGCACCGGCTCTACGATGAAGGCTGCGGTCGTCTCGTCGATCGCCGCTTCGAGCGCCGCGACGTCGTTGAACGGTGTAAAGGCAAAGCCGCCCGGCAGCGGCTCGAAGCCCTCATGGTATTTGGCATTCGCGGTTGCGGCGAGCGCGCCCATGGTGCGGCCGTGGAACGACCCCGTGCACGCGAGAATCGTGCGGCGCTTCATCTCGCCGCGCCGGTATGCGAGCTTACGCGCGAGTTTGATCGCTGCTTCGTTCGCTTCAGCGCCCGAGTTGCAGAAGAAGACGCGTTCGAGCCCCGAGCGCCGTGCCAGCTCGTTCGCGAGCATTCCGGAAGGCTCGTGGTAAAACAGATTGCTGGCCTGCACGAGCGTTGCCGCCTGCGCGGCGATCGCTTCGGTAATCGCCGGATGTGCGTGCCCGAGCGCGCAGACGGCGATGCCCGCGACCATGTCGAGGTACCGTACGCCGTTCGTATCGATGAGCTCGCAGCCTTCGCCGCGCGCGATCGTGATCGGCGCACGCGCGTAATTCTGCAGCAGGTGCGGATGCGCGCCTATGGCCTCGTCGGGGGCAACGGCGGCGGAGGCGGCGGCGGCGGAGGCGGCGGCGGCTACGACGGCAGCTTTCGTACGGAACACGTTCGTTACGTCCTATAGTGTGCGTTAATGCGCACGTAGTCGCGGGAGAGGTCGCAACCCCACGCGGTTGCGGTGACGTCGCCGATGCCGAGGTCGAGCCGCAGGTGCACCGACGTATTCTCGAGCTCGTGGTGACCTTCGGCTTCGGAGAGAACCTCGATTGCACCGCGGTCGACCCAGAGTTTGTCACCCAGGTAGAGCGACCACGTTTCCGGATCGACGCCCGCTTTGACGCTACCGGCCGCCGCGATGATGCGGCCCCAGTTCGGATCCTCGCCGTACAGCGCCGTCTTGACGAGATTCGAGTTGATAATCGCGCGCGCAACGGCACGCGCTTGCGTCTGATCTTTCGCGCTCGTGATATCGACGGTCAACGTCTTGGTCGCGCCTTCGCCGTCGGTCACCATCGCGATCGCGAGCTGGCGCGTGACTGCGCGCAGTGCGTCCGCAAAGCCGTTCGGGGCCGCACCGTCGCCCGGCGGAGCGAATGCGTAGCACGAGTCGTTCGTGGACATGTCGCCGTCGACGGAGATCATGTTGAAGCTCGTGTCGTTGGCGGCGCGCAACTCGTCGCGCAGTGCCTCGCGCGACATCGGGGCATTGGTTGCGATGAACGCAAGCATCGTCGCCATGTTGGGAGCGATCATGCCCGAGCCTTTGGCGATTCCGCCGACGACGTAGCGCGTCTTGCCATCGTAGAATGCGTACGCGGCGAGCTTGGGCTCGTTGTCGGTCGTCATGATCGCTTCGGCCGCGTCGTACGCGGCATCCATGCCCTCTTCGAGATCTTTGACCGCGCGCTCGAGGCCCTTGTGCACGCGGTCCATGGGCAGGTAGACGCCGATGACGCCGGTCGAAGCGACGATCACTTCGGTCTGTTCGATCCCAAGCAACGCCGCGGCTTGACGCGCGGTCGCGCGCGCGTCGCGTTCGCCGCGTTCACCCGTGCATGCGTTCGCGCACCCGGCGTTGCACACGATCGCGCGCATGCGTGTGCCGCTCGCCGCAATGTGCCCTTCGCTCACGAGCAGCGGTGCCGCTTTGATTTCGTTCGTCGTGACGACCGACGCGCACGCCATCGGTTCTGCGAACGTCACGACGGCGAGATCGGGCTTGCGTTTTTTGATACCCGCGTGCACGCCGGCAAGCTTGACGCCCGGCACCGCGCCGAGGCCTCCCCGCAACTCGATGAGTCGCGTCTGCGCGCCGTTCGTGGCTTGGTGGTGCTTAGACGCCGACGGCGCGATCATGCAACGATATATCCTCGGGCAAGCCCAGCATGAGATTGAGGTTCTGCATCGCTTGGCCCGCAGCACCTTTTCCAAGATTATCGATTGCCGCGATCACGCGCACCACGCGACCCTTGCGGCTCACGTGGAGTTCGGCATCGTTCGTGCCCGCAACGCCGGCGACGCTGGGCACGCGTTCCGGCGGCAGCACGCGCACGAACGGATTGCCCGCATACGCGTGGGCGAAGGCGGCGTGCAACGCGTCGTCGGCGAGGTCGCGCGCGAAGATCGCATAACAGTCGGCGAGCATGCCGCGTTTGATCGGCACGACGTGCGGCGTAAAGGTCAGCGGCACGCCGATTCCGGCGGCGGCGAGTTCTTGCACGATCTCAGGCTCGTGACGATGACCGGCGAGCCCGTAGGCGCGCACGTCGCCGTCGACTTCCGCAAAGAGGTTGGCGGTCGCGGGCGTGCGGCCGGCGCCGGTAATTCCGCTCTTGGCGTCGACGATGAGCTGCACCAGTTCGCTTGCAAACGGCGCGAGCGGCAGCAGCGCGAGGAGCGTCGCGGTCGGATAACAGCCGGGATTGGCGACGAGCGTTGCCGAGCCTAGCGCCTCGCGGTAGCGTTCGGGCAGCCCGTAGACCGCCGCCCCCGCGTGCGCGCGCAAACGGAAAGCATCGGAGAGATCGATGACGCGGGCGCCGCGCGCCGCCAAGGCCGGTGCGTTCGTGCGTGCGAGTTCGGCGCCGCCGGCAAAAATCACGGTATCGCCCGGCGCCAGCGTCGCGTCGAGCGTCCCCGGCGGGTCGAACGCGCGCTCGAGCCGCCGCAATGCCGGGACGTGCGCGGCGATGGGCTGGCCCGCATGAGAAGCGCTTTCGAGCGCCCCGAGTTGGAGTCGGGGATGGGCGGCGGCGAGGCGGATGAATTCGCTCGCCGCGTAGCCCGCGGCTCCGACGACGTGAACGCGCGTCATGACGCGACTTTCCGTTCGCGGGCGGCGAGGACCGTTTCGAGTTCCGAAATCGCGCGCGCGACGGCGTCCGGGTGCGTCGAGCCGCTGGTTCGTTTTGCCAGTACGGAGGCGCGGGCGTCCAGCGGGGCCTCGAGCGGCCGCGCGAGTCCGGCCGAGTCCGCGAGCGCGTCGAGGTCGGCCGCCGCGAGGGTGCGGCCGTCGCGTTCGGCGGCGGTTACGAGCGTGCCGACGAGTTCGTGCGCGTGCCGCGCCGGCACGCCGCGCGCGATGAGGGCGTCGGCAACATCGGTCGCGACGGTGTATCCGTCGCCGGCGCGCGCGCTCATCGTTGCGTGCGCGTAGCGTACGTAGCCGAGCGCCGACCCGAACGCGTCGAGCGCTCCGAGGCCGCGTTCGATCGCGCGGATCGCGATCGCTTTGGTTTCTTGCAGATCGCGGTGGTAGGAGAGCGCGATCCCGGTGGTCGTGCCGAGCGCGGCGGCGAGCGCGCCGTTTGCCGCCGCAGCGTGCGCGCGCACGAGTTCGAAGGGGTCGGGATTGCGCTTCTGCGGCATCAGCGAGGAGCCCGTCGACGCTGCGTCGTCGAGGCGCGCGTATCCGAACGCCGGTGTGCACCAAAGGACGATTTCCTCGCTCGCGCGTGATGCCGCGCCGAGCGCGCGCGCGACGGCGTGGAGAAGGTCGAGTGCGAGGTCGCGCGTGCCGATTGCGTCCAGTGCGTTGCGCGTCGGGGCGCGAAAACCGAGTTCGCGTGCGGCGGCGTCGCGATCGAGCGGCAGCGTCGAACCGCTGCACGCCCCGGAGCCCAGTGGCGAAAATTCCGATGCGTCGGCGACGACGCGATCGAAGCGCGCTGCGGCGCGCGCGAAACTCTCCGCAACCGCCGCGAGCCAAAATGCGAGCAGGATCGGCTGCGCCGGCTGCCAGTGCGTCGTAGCGGCGAGCAGCGTGCCGTCGGCGAGCGCCTTGCGAGCCTGCGTTAGTGCGAGTGAGGCCGTGCGCGCCGCGGTGTCCGCGGCCCGCGTCGCGCGGTCGCGGACGTAGAGCGCGAGCGTGGTTGCGACCTGATCGTTGCGGCTACGGCCGGCGTGCAGCGTCGCGCCCGCGTCGCCGGCGATGTCGCGTACTCGAGCGTCGATTGCGCCGTGCACGTCCTCGGCGTTCGTTTTGCGAGCCTGCGCCGCGAACGTTCCCTCATGGATCTCTAGTGCAACGGTCGCGAGCGCGTCGCGCAGGGCCGCTGCCATTGGAGGCGCGATGATTCCGCCGCGTTCGAGCGCGACGACGTGCGCGAGCGAGCAGCGCACGTCGAAGGGTGCGAGCACGAGATCTTCCTCGAGCGACGACCCGAACGCCAGGAGCGCCGCGTCTGGCGCGGACGCGAAGCGTCCGCCCCATTGCAGCGCCGAGTCCACGCTCATCCGACGATCACGTGGTATGCGACTCCGTGATCGGGATTCGCTTGAGTTTGGCGATCGATTGCCCCGTCTTCGAATTGCGCAGTTCGTAAACATCGATGGAGAGTTGCGCGTTCAGCCAAAACTGTTCGGACATTCCGAGAACTCGAGCGAGCCGTAAAGCCGTGTCGGGCGTGATGCGGCGGCGGCCTGCCAAGACCTCCGCAAGGCGCGGCCGTGTGATTTCGAGTGCGTCCGCGAAGCGCTGTTGCGTGTACCCGAGTTCGTCGATGATTTGGCGTAAGAACGCTCCGGGCTTCCTCGGCGGTCGATGGGTCGGAATTCGTACGCTCGGCATCTGGCGATTCGCCTACCGCACGGGGGTCAGCGCGTCGCGCTGGACGCGTGCGCCGAGTTCGAGGGGGAGCCCCCAGAGTTCGATGAAGCCGCTGGCCGCGTCGTGCTTGAAGGCGTCGCCGACGCCGTAGGTGGCGAGCTTCTCGTCGTAGAGGCCGTAGGGCGAGGAGGTGCCGTCGACGACGGCCGTACCGCGATGCAGTTTGACGCGCACTCTGCCCGTCATGCGCGCCGCAAGTGCGGCATTGAAGGCGTCGAGCGCCTTGCGCAGCGGCGAGGGCCAGAGGCCGTCGTAGACGAGCTCCGCGTACTTTTGATCGAGCGTTGCTTTGAAGCGCAGTTCGTCGCGCGTGAGCACGAGGCGTTCGAGGGCCTTGTGCGCGGCGATGAGCGTGAGGGACCCCGGGCATTCGTAGACTTCGCGCGACTTCACGCCGATGACGCGATCTTCCACGAGGTCGATGCGGCCGACGCCGTGCGCCCCCGCGCGGGCATTGAGCGCCGCGACCATCTGCGCGCCGCCCAGGTTGTCGTACGCCGGTACGCCGTCTTGGAACGTGATGACGGCGTGCTCGGGGTCGTGCGGCTGTCCGTCGCTGCCGGCCGTCCAGGCGAACGCGTCTTCGGGCGGCGCCGTCCACGGATCTTCGAGGACGCCCGCTTCGATGCAGCGGCCCCACAGATTCGCATCGACGCTGTACGGCTTCGCGACGGTCGACGAGACCGGCACGCCGTTTGCTTGAGCGTAGGCCATCGCATCGGGCCGCGAGAGTGGCTTCTCACGCAGCGGCGCGAGGGTCGTGATCGTGGGATCGAGCGCGCGAACGGCCAGCTCGATGCGGACCTGATCGTTGCCTTTGCCCGTGCACCCGTGCGCGACGGCGTCGGCACCGTAGCGGTGCGCCGTCTCGACGAGCAGCGCGGAAATGAGCGGACGCGAAAGCGCGGCCGAGAGCGGGTAGACGCCTTCGTAGAGCGCATTGGCGCGCAGGGCCGGGAATGCGAGTTCCTCGATGAAGCGCTCTTTGGCATCGACGAGCTGCGCGTCGTGCGCGCCTAGGAAAAGCGCTTTGGATTTCACCTCGTCGAGCGCGGCCGAGGCGCCGGCGCCGGCGGTGCCGTCGCTTTCGCCGAGATCGAGCGTCATCGCGATGACCTTGTGACCGGCGACGACGTACTGTTTGAGCAATACGGACGTATCGAGGCCGCCCGAATACGCGAGAACGATGGTGGACATCTTAGAGCGGATCCTCCGAGCGCATATCTTCAAAACGTTGTCTGACGACGGGCAATTTTGCCGGATCGTCGAGGATGACGAGCACGGTGTCGTCGCCGCCCAGCGTGCCCATGATCTCCGGCCACTCGGCCTCATCGATCGCGGATGCGACGAGCATCGCACTTCCCGGCGGCGTACGGAGCACGATCTGGTTGACCGCGCCGCGGCAATCCCGCACGAGTTCCGCAATCACGCGGTGCAGACGCGATGCGTACGATTTTCCAAGGCCCGGCTCGACATACTTGAATTGCGTGCCGATGCCGTTGCCGTTCTTGAGCGGGACCTTGACCAGACCGAGATCTTTGATGTCGCGCGAGACCGTCGCCTGCGTGACCTCATACCCCTGCGATTCTAGGAATTGCGCGAGTTCATCTTGCGAGTGCACGGGGCGCGTCGCGATGAGCGAAAGGATCGCGCGCTGGCGCGTTGTTTTCATACGGGCATTCCTCGCAGGTCGGTCAGCAGCGCGACGAGCAGCGCCTTCTGCGCGTGCAGACGATTCTCGGCTTGATCGAAGACGGCGCTCTGCGGGCCGTCGATCACCTCGGGCGCGACTTCCTCATCGCGATGTGCGGGCAGGCAGTGCAGGAAAATCGCGTGCTTCGCCGCCGCCGCCATCAGCTCGGGCGTGACGCGGTAGGGCAGCAGCGTGGCGGCGTTGCGTTCGGCGAGATGTTCCTCACCCATCGACGTCCAGATGTCGGTGTACACGACATCGGCTTCGCGCACGGCGCGGTGCGCGCTCGAAAAAGCCCGGGCGGTCGCGCCGGTGGAGCTCCCGAGGTGCTGCAGGTGCGCGAGGAACGCTTCGCTCGGGCGATGCGTCGGCGGGCAGCCGAAGTTTACGGAAATGCCCATCATGACGGCAGCTTCCGCGACCGAGGCCGCGACGTTGTTGCGCGCGTCGCCGACGTAGGCGAGCTTGAGGCCGGTCAGCGTGTCGAAGCGCTCCCGAATCGTGAGCATGTCCGCAAGGGCCTGGCAGGGGTGGGCGGCCGCGGAGAGCCCGTTGATGACCGGCACCGTCGCGGCGGCCGAAAAGCGCTGCAGCGGTTCGTGAGCGTGCGTGCGGACGAGGATCGCGTCGACGAAGCGCGACAGGACGCGTGCCGCGTCCTCGGGCGTCTCACGGGAGCCGACCATGAACTCCGAGCCGCCCGCGAAGAGCGCGTGGCCGCCGAGTTGCGTCATGCCGACTTCAAAGGACACCCGCGTGCGCAGCGACGGCTTCTCGAAGAGCATCCCGAGCGTCTTGCCGCGCAGAAGCGGAAGCTGATCGGAGGTCCGGCTCGATTTGAGGTGCGCGGCGATGCCCAGGACCGTCCCGATCTCGGAGGGAGTCAGGTCGGTTACCTCGAGCACGTGCCGCCCCTTGATCCCCAGGTCCGGGGCTGATGCCTGGATCATCTGTATATTTATGCATATTTAGCAAAAGAATGCAACCACGGCCCACGCGTCGGTCCGCGCCTCGATGGGACGCGGAACCCAACGCTCGGCTGGCGTACTTCCATGTACGTGCGACTCCAACGGTATCCGGACCGGTGCAGCGAGCGCCGGCGTCTCCTCGAGGTTGCCGTCGAACGTATGATAGCCGCCTGTCGCGCGGAGCCGGAAGTTCGTGAGGCCTTTGTGTTCGGCTCGTTTGCGGCGGGTGCCATCGGCCCCACGAGTGACTTGGACGTGCTCGTGGTGCGCGAAACCGGTCTTGGCATCGTCGACCGGGTCGCCGATCTGAAACTCGCGGCGCGGTCGCCCGTCGGCATCGATCTCGTCGTGATCACGCCCGACGAGTTGCGTACGACGTTCGCGGCGAGCAGTTTTGGTCGCACGGTTCTGCAGTCTGCGAAACGCATTTATGCAGCGTGATCGCATCGTCGTGGCCCGCTTGTGGCTTTCAAACGCGGAGACCGATCTCGCGCTCGCAGGCGAGATTGCCGCGAAGTACGCGTCACGCGCATGCTTTCACGCGCAGCAGAGCGCCGAGATGGCGCTCAAAGCCGCGCTCATTGCGGTCACCGACGACCATCCACGCACGCATATCGGTGACGGTCTGGTGCGCGAGCTCGAAGCGCTCGGTGAACACGTGCCTGCAGACGTCGCGTCCGCAGCGAACCGCCTGGATTTGTTTTACACGGGCTCGCGGTACCCGGATGCTCTGGGCGGCGCCGACCCGCGCAAGGTCTTAGTGGAAGCCGACGCACGCGCTGCCGTCGACCGCGCACGAACCGTGTATGCGTTTGCGAACGACGTCATCGCGAGGGTTGCTTCGGAAGCGTGATGAGGCGAGGTCGCGCGGCCGGATGGTTCTGGGGGCATGCGCGGAATACCAGTGCATGAGGCAATCCGCGCGGCCGCTACTCTCCATTCGCGAGTTTCTCGTCTGGGAGTCGCAGCAAGAGACGAAGTTTGAGTTTACCGCGGGCCGGCCGATTGCGATGGCAGGTGCGACGACCGAACACGCCCACGTCGTCGGCAATCTTTTCGCATTGCTCAAGCCCCACGTGCGCCGCGGCTGCCGCATCTACACGAACGACGTGAAACTCATTACGCCGCGCGCGAGCGTTCGCTACCCCGACCTCCTCGTCACGTGCGATCCGCGCGATCGGCGCTCGACCATCGCGCAGCGCCATCCGTTGCTCGTCGCCGAGGTTCTTTCCGAATCGACCGCAGGCACCGATCGGCTGGAGAAGCTCGGCGAGTACAAGAGCATCCCCGAACTCAGCGAGTACGTCCTCGCAGATTCTCGCTCGCCGGTGGTGACGCTGCATCGGCGGGGCCCTGGCCGGTCATGGTTGAGCGAGGAATTTACGACGGGAGACACAGTGTTGCTGACGTCACTCGACGTCGAGATCGCGGTGGACGCTCTGTACGACGATGTCGTGTTTCCGCGCAAACGGAGCACTGCGCGGGTGCCGTAGCGGCGCGCTGCGTTGGACGATCGGCCGGGGGTGGAGGCGACGTTTCCGGACGGGACTAAGCTCGTGACGCTGCACGAGCCGATCGTCTGAGGCCGTGCACCCAGGAAAGATCGATTGCCGGCCGGGGGACGTGGCATTGCGCGCGGGCCGAGTGCGCCGATCGCCGCATCGCTTACGGTATGTGCCTCGATATCCCGGCCGGGACGGCGGTGCGTTTCGAACCGGGTATCCCGCGTCCGGTCGCGCTCGTCGCGATCGGCGGGGAACGCCGCGTGCACGGCCTGCGCGGGGCAAATACACAAATCGGTAGGGTCGCTTCTTGTTCACGTGCACAGTCGGCGAAACGCTAGGCCTTGGCCTCCAGTGCGACCTACCGGCGATTGCAGCGATTAATACACGGTGATCGGAAAGTTTTTTACGAGTGGGATATCGCGTTTGCTGATTGGATCGACTCCCCACAGCGTCATACGGTGTCGACCAGGCTCGAACTGCTGCATTGGAATCGCCGCCGTGAAGCCACAATAATACGTGCTCGATTGGGGAAACGTCGGAAACGAATCCGGGATATCGACACGTAGCCCGCCGGGCCTGACCGAGAAACGGCGAGTGCCGTCGAACGTGAACCAGAGGTCGCGAAGGGCGACACCGTGGGCCAGATCGAGAGCCCATCCGCGGACGAACATGTAGTTATCGTTTGCGAGCCAAACCGGAGCGGCCAGCCACGAGTAGTCCGTCGCAAGGTCCAGCGTCGTAACTCGGTCGATGTACCCTAGAATGCGATCGCGATCGCCGAAAGGCACCGGCCATGCGACGCCTTCGGTCTGAACCGTTTGCTTGAGCGCGCCCGGCGCGTACGTCGTAAATGGGAAGTTTTCCGCGAGCGAGACCGGCCGGTTCGTTCGCGCATCGAGCACCGAAAACGCGACTCGGTGCGCTCCCGGCGGCAAATGCTGCAGCGGTATCGAGATACTATAGCCTGCATACCCGGAGATCGATTGCGGAACGGCGGGAAAATGCTCGATCAAGTCGCGCCGCGGCTCGCCTAAGCGGGCGTCGTAACGCGTCCCGCCGTCGAGCGTGGCGTAAACGTGTTTTACGAGGTCGCGATTGCGGACGTCGATGATCCAGCCGTTCGCAGACAACGTATCGAACGTCGACAACCATACCGGTCGTGCCTCGGACCGCCCCGCGCGCTGCATCGCGGAGCCGAGCCGATCGATCGAGCCTACGAAGTGTCGCTCTCGATCGAACTGATACGGTTGCGGCAACGTCGGCGGTACGACCGTGAAATGTACGCTTTGGCGCGTCGCAAAAGATTCTTTGAGATCGCTCGAGACGACGAAGAACGACACGGTGTGCGGTCCGACACTCAGATTATTAGTCGGAATGAAAAATTGATAGCCGGCCCAGTAGTACAGAAAGTTATGAAGCTGCTCCGATATCGGCACATTGGAATAGCCGTACGTCGCCGGAAATTCGTCGCGGCCGTCGACGAGTGCGATGACACCTCCGGCCGCGCGCCGACGGTCGACATCTGCGGCCCAGCCGGCAATATGGTAGACGTCGCCCTGGATCACTTGCTGCTCCGTGTCGATCGGCGCGTCGATGGCGTTGTCGATCGGCGCGGAAAACACGCGCTGAATGCTGATCTCCGTTTTATGGCCCGGTGCGAGCGCGGAGAGTGGCGGCAGATACGGAGCCCCATAATAGCGGTCGTGGACCGACAACGCGGCGTAATAGCTTCCCACGGTCGCGTAAAGGGCGAGTAACGCTAGAATCGTCGCGCCGAATACGCTCCGGAAGCGCCGATTCGGAATCGCGCGGGGAGCGTAGAGGAAGCCCAGCAGAAATGCCGGCTCCATGACGGGAAACCAGTTTCGACCGGAAAGGCGCAACGCATTGTTCGTTAAAGCGAAGAAGAACACCATGAACGCGATGAAGATGAAATAAAGATTGATGGGCGTGTTCGCAACCACCAGGCGAAGCGCGGTCCATTGCTTCTTTTTGCGCGCAAGCCTGCCCAGGCGCAGCAGCGTTCGAAACATCCACACCACGGTGAGGATCACGATCGCTACGTTACACCCCTGGATGATGAAGTGTACGAACGAATCCATCGCCGCATTGCCGAAGCTCAGCGGCGTGTCGAGCCACCCCGCATTGCCCCAATAAGAGACCGAGCCCGAATAGTGCGGATCCGCCTCGAGCTCGGAGTGAAAGCCGCCGATGAAGAAATGATAGACGGCTTGCAGTAGCAGACCGCCGAAGACGTGCAGCCAGGCGAAAAAAGCGCCGAGGTTCGAGAAGGTCGGTAACGTTGAGGACAAGTGGGCGCTAACGTATGCCGGGTCGGATCCAACCATGGTGCGTTGCAGCAAAAGGGCTACAACCGGCGGCATTGCAAAAATCGCCGCAAACTGCAGCACCTCCGCTTTGGTCCGGCGCTGTCGTACGATGTCGACTGCGACCATCGCAAAGACGACGACGGCGGTGCAGGCGAAGAACTGATACTTGGTGATCGACAGGGCACCGAGCGCCAACGCGAGCACCGCAAGGCTGCTCCTTCGGACGCGTCGTCGCACCATGCGCAGCGACAAGAAAAGGATGACGGAGATCAAGGTCAGCGCCATGTTGTCCGGCTGCACGTACGACGCTACGAATGACGTTAGGGAATGCATCCCGATGACCGCCGTCAGCGTCAGCGATACCCATTCCGATAAGCGCAACTCTCGCGCCACGCCGTACATGAAGACGAGCGTAATTGCGAGCAGTCCGACCGAGAACCAGCGTGCTGCGTAAAATAGCGCGACTTGCGAGCGATCGAAAAGTGCAAACAGATGCAGCCAGAGTGCGTTTGCGGCGTAAAAGCCGAACGGATAGAGACCTATGAGGCCGGGCTTGGGACGCGTTGGATCGTCCCAGTAGGTCCAGCGGTCCGGAAACGTTGCCGACGCCTTGCGATCGATGCGCTCGAAATACTGATGCGTACCATATCCCGCAGGCACGCGGTCGTGCCGATTGAGATTGATGCGGTAAAAATCGCTGTAGGTCTCGAAGAAACGTGCCTCGTCATCTGCCGTCGCGGTCGTGATCGCGTCCAGGACCGGCCGGCCGGGCAGAATCTTACCTGCGTGAGTGAGCGCTAAGACGTAATCGAAGTGTTCTGTCTCGTCCGACGCTTCGAGCATCGGCACCATATAAACCCATAAGACCGCAAGCGCGACCGCGGCCGCCACCACGCCGACAAGGGATACGTAACGCGCAATCCTGTCGGCAACATCCGTCCGCGCGTCGGGGTGCGCTTGGCCGAAGTCAGCGAGCAACGACGGTTACGCGTGTCTCGGGTTCGTAGTATCCGGTCAGGTCGCTTGCGACGACCTCGAACCGCACGCCATGCGGACCCGGCGCTAGGGCAATCGGCACGCTGAAACGATTCCCATCGGCACCGTATGATGCCGGGAAGACGCGCTCGTTGTCGACGATCGCAAACACCGCAGCAACCCTCCGATGGTGCTCGACATCGCCTGCAACGCCGTGTATCGTGAGAACGTTTTTGGACGCGACCGTTCGCGGGACCCGGGCAACCGCAAAGTCGATTCGTCCTGACAACGGATCCATTTCGCGGAGGGCGACGACGCGCCGCTCGTCACTAGGGCGCACGCAACGCACGGTCGCGGCGCGAACGATGTCGTACGCAGACATTGCAACGATGATCGCGAGCACCGGGATGAGCGCGCGCAAACCCATCAAAGCACCGTGAAGGGAAACTTCGGCACGAGTATCGTTTCGGCGTGGCTGCCCGGATCGACCGCTGCTAACGTCACGTGGTGCACGCCCGTTGCGAAGGAGCGCATTCGAATCGAACCGCTGAAGCCTGCGTGGGCGCTTATGGAATTCGGCAATGCCGGATAGCGGTGCGCGATGTCCGGTCGAAGCTCTCCAAGCTTGAGGGCGAATCGTGTGCGGCCATCGATAATCGCGTACGTCGGCCACAGACTCGTGCCATCGCGTACGTCGAGTCCCCACCCGCTCAGACGGAGGGAGTCACTCGGGTCAACGCGGACCGGTAGGGCTTGACGGCTGTAGTCGCCGTAGCGTGTTTGCGTCGTAATGAGGTCGATCGATCCTGCAAAGCGCTCGTTATTCTTAAACTTCAGGGGGCGCGAAGGTCCCCACCCGGGCTCGACCAGCTTGCCGAGTCGTCTTGCAGAATACGTCGTGAAGGGAAACTCTTTGAGCAGCGGCACGTGTTCGCCAGTTTTTGGATCGATCGCGATCAGCGCCAAATGGTGCATGCCCGTAGGAAATTGCGTGAGAGGAATTATTGCGGTGTACCCGGCGTACGCGGCGGCAACCTTCGAGAGGATCGGGAAATCGTTTATGAGTTCGGGGCGAAGATCGCCCGGATGCACGACGTCGTGTCTCTTGCCGTCGATCGTGACGTAGTAGTGCACGACCTCGAGGCGATGAATGACGTCGACGGCCCAGCCTCGCAAGAAAAGCGTGGCCGTCTTGTCCAGCCAAACCGGCTCGACTTCCGTGCCATAGGCGAAAGCCTTATCGACCGTCGTCACCTGATCGAGTGATCCAACGATGTGACGACCGTCGCCGATCACGATCGGGCGCACCACGGCGGGAGCAACGAGTAGAACGTTGACGACCGGATCGGTCGGATAGTAGGTCTTACGGTCTTGCGCCAGCACGTAAAAAGATATCCGGTGCGGGCCGAACGCAAGATTCGAAGTAAGAACGTGCAGACGGTAGCCTACCGACCCGTAGCGGCCGTTGTGCAGCCTGGCTGCGATCTGCGGGGTCGCGGCGCCGTACGTGGCGTCCACCGGTATGCGTCCGTCTACGAGCGCGAGCACGCCCGTCGCGGCACTCCGTTTGCGAGGATCGGCGGCCCAACCCTCGATTTCGATCGGCGTTCCGCGTCCGATGCCGGTAACGACTGCGTCGAAAGCGACCGGCGCGCCGTTGACGCGGTCGACGGCGATATCGATCTTCGGGCCTAGATTGGCCGATGAAAGCCTGGGTAGGTGCGACGCGGAATCTGCACTATGCGGCATGAGCCCGAGCACGCACGCTACGACCGCAATGAAGGCTGCCTTCATCGAACGTAGAGCGAAATTGGGCTGCCCGCATCGTAATAGCCCGAAAGATTCGTCGCGACGACGCGCACGTGCACCAGATGCGCCCCTAAAGCGATGAATTGCGTCGGAACGACGCCGTAAAAACCGGTATGAGCGGGTGCGCCGGCGGTTCGCTCGGCGGCAGCGCGGAGATCCCCGCCGTACGTTGCGCGAAAACTCGGCCCGCTGTCGACGACGAGAAACACGCTCGCGGCGGCCTCATGCCGAGTCGGATCGAACGCCCAGCCTCGGACTTCGACCGACTCGTTTTGCCGAACGATCGTCCGCGAAGCAAGAGCGGCGGTCCGCTTGACGCCGCCGACCAGGACGTTGTCGACTCGCGCGAATGCACGGCGGTCGTGGGCCGGCAGGGGAGGAAGCGCTTCGAAGAGGACCGTTATTGCCGGAACGCAAATTCGGTGCATCGCCTCGATGATAAACGTCGATGTAGCGAGCGCTAACACTGCGACCGCGAGCATGAGCAACGTGGTGGTGCGAGGCTTAGAAGAGGCCCTCAGGCGCATTGATCTCGCTAAGGTTTCTGTTATGACGACGAAGACGACGGAAATGCGGGTTCGCAAACGTGTATCGGCGTGGCAACCCGCGGTTCGGGCGGTTGTCGGGCTTGTCCTGTGGGCCGGTGCGCTAGCCCATCCGTGCGTTGCACGGACGCAAGGATACTCTCGATGAATAAGGCGCCGTTCGTGCCCCGTGCCTGCCCCGTTTGCGATGGATGCGAATCGCGCACGCTCTTTTGTCAATCGTTCGAACAGCTCTCCGGTGCGCGATTGCTCGACGGGTACGATGTCGTCATTTGTGCGCAGTGCGGCGCCGGTTTTGCCGGCGACATTCCCGATCAAGCGGCGTTCGACGAGTATTACCGCGAGCTCTCGAAGTACGACTACAACGATCGAGCCGGCGATGAGCGTCCGCGCACGAATCAGCGATTTCTCGACACGGCGCAAACATTTGCGCCGGCGATCCCACGTCTCGAAGCGCGGATACTCGAGATCGGCTGCGCGTCCGGCGAGCTTCTCGACGTCTTGGTCCGGCGCGGTTTCACAGAGGTCGCGGGAGTCGATCCCTCGCCCGGTTGCTGCCGCGCGGCCCGAGAGCTCTACGGAGTCGAGGGTTATGTAGGAACCGTTTTCGACATGCCGCCTTTTGAGCGGCCCCCCGAATTTGTTATCCTCGTCGGAGTCGTCGAACATATTCGGGATGTCGCGCGTGCGGTCGAAGAGCTCCGTCGCTTGCTGGCGGACGGAGGACGCATCTACCTCGAAGTTCCCGACGCGAGCCGTTTCACCGCAAGCGCCGATGCTCCGTTTCAGGAATTCAGTGTCGAGCACGTCAACTTCTTCTCCGTGCAGTCTCTCACCAATTTGATGTCGGCGCACGGATTTCGCGCCGTCGAGACCGGTCGCGCTTCCCGCCCACTCAACGACATCGCCGTGCCGGTCGCCTACGGCATTTACGAAAAGACCTCCGGACGAGCTCCCATCGTGAAGGATACGGAGACCGAGACCAGACTGCGCGCATATATCGCCGGTGGTTCGGAGGAGGATGCGCGCGTCCGCAAGCAGATCGAGGGCGCGATCGCTCCGGGGGAGCGCATCATCGTCTGGGGGGTCGGCACGCACACGCAGCGACTGCTCGCGAACGGCGGGCTCGATCCCGATAAGGTCGCGGTGTTCGTCGACTCCAATCCCAAATACCAGCAGCAACGGCTTCACGGAATCCCCGTGGTCGCACCGGAGCACCTCCGCAACCGCTCCGAAGCGATCCTCATATCCTCCCGCGGACTTCAGCAAGAAATTCACGATCAGATACGGTACGGTTTGGCCATACCGAATTCCGTGATCAGGCTCTACGTGTAGGCTCGTGACGCAGCGCGAGATCGCACCGGCGCACGAAAAAACATGCGCCGTGTGTGACGGGGTTGTCGAACGGTTGTCCGATGACGACGGCGTGCGCTTCTTTTGTCCGGCGTGCTTTCACTTGGAGAAAGACGTCGCCGAAGTCATCAGCTACTCGGCGTACGTCCTGCCGGTGCTCGAGGAACAGGGCCTACGCGGACAGGTCGAGTTCATCGCTCGCGGCTTGCCGCTTCGCGCCAAGATCTTCGAGCTCGGCGTTGCGGAGGGAGTGCTGGCTCGCGCCGTGCGCGAGGCCTGCGACGTCGCGCGCTACGACGGGATCGAACTTTCCGAGCGCACGGCAGGCGCGTCGGAAGTGACCGACACGCTCTTTAAAGTGCCGTTGGAAGCGATTGCCGATAAGGAACGGCTGCGGTACGCGCCCTACGACCTCGTCATCATGTCTCACGTTCTGGAGCACATTCGTGATCTCAACGGGACGATTGCAATGCTGCGCAGCTTGACGGGTGAGACCGGGCGGCTCTTCATCGAGGTCCCCAATCGTGCGGGTCATCCCGCTGTCGATCTCGACCAGAACTGGCTTCACTATCATTCGTTCTCGGCGACTTCGCTCGTTATGCTCTTGCGGCGCCACGGCTACGACGTTCTGCAGGCACAAACGGGGGCTTTTCACAATCCGCGGTATCCCGACTCACTGCGGGTTCTGGCGGCAGCCGGCAGGCCGCCGAACGCGGCGCACCGTCCGTTCATCAGCGACGAATTGCGGCGCCGCGGAATCGATCGAGTTGCCGTCTGGGGCGCCGGTTTGCAGACATTCGAGCTGCTGTTGCCATACATCGATCGGGAGATCATCGCGTGCTTTATCGACAGCGGCCCCGCCAAGCACGGAACCGTCATTGCGGGTAAGCCCGTAGTGGCTCCGGAACAACTTGCGGCACAGTCGGGCACCGACGTGTTGATCAATAGCATCGATTACGAGCGGGAGATTCGCGAACGCATCGAGCGCGACTTCGCGCCGAACGTCAATCACGTCGTCTCGATGGCCGACATCCTGCGCGGCCAGCTCTAGGCTCGCTGCGGGAGCAGGTGGTCGGGCACCATCTCGGATGCGGGATCGAGCGGGACCAACATGTTGGCTCGCAGCTCGTCGCGCGGCAAGAGCGGCGACATGTCTTCGAGCGGCATCGAAAGGATCGATCCATCCGGCTGTGGCAGAGCGGCCGATTTCGGCGACAACGCTTCGTCCGATTGAACCCTCACGTCGCACAAAAACGGCCCTGGTTGCGCGAGCACGTATCGCACCTGCGCACGCAGATCGGCAGCGTCGTCGATACGCAAAGCGGGGATCCCGTTTGCCTCCGCGAGCTTCACGAAATCAGGCATTCCAAGTCCAGCTTCCGGATGCGTTCCCACGAAGCGGCTCTCAAAGTAATTGCGCTGGGTGTTGCGGATCGAGGCGTAACCGCCGTTGTCGAAAACGAAGATGCGAACGGGAATCTGCAATGCCCGGATCGTCTGCAACTCTTGAATGTTCATCATCATACTGCCGTCGCCTTCGATGCCGACGAAGGGCCGATGTCCGTACGCGATGCTCGCCCCGATCATCGCGGGTAGACCGTAGCCCATCGATCCGAGGCCCGACGTCAAGAAAATGCGTTGTCCGGGTTTGTTTTGAAACGCCGTATAGAATATTTCGATCGATAGACCGGAACTGCCGGTCACGATCAGGGTGTCCGGGGGAATCTCGTCCGAGAGTACTTGCGTGAGCTGGTAGTGGCTGATCGTGCCGTTCGCCGGGAACGCATGTCCGTCGTTGATCGGATACTTGCGTTTCCATTCCGCGCATTTTCCAAGCCACGGGCTGCGGTCGCGCTTGACGATGCGGTCGCGACGGCGCAACATCGCCTCGATAAAGACCTTGGCATCGGAAACGAATGCCTTAGCGATGCGGGCGTCGTCGCCGAACTTTGCTAGCTCCGCCGGATCGATGTCTACTAGGATCTTGAGCGCTTCGCGTCCGAATTTCGCAGGATTGTACGCCGTAACGACGTTGTCGAGACGAGCGCCGATTGCGAGAATCACATCGCTATTGGCTACGGCAAAGTTTGGGGGACGCAGCGCTACCGTGCCCGGCTTGCCGACGGCGAGCTTATGCTCGGCATGAATGAGATCGCTCGCGTTCCACGTGGTAACGACGGGGATTCCCAGAAGGTCATACAGTTCGCGAAAGGCCTCGGCACCTTCCGCCAAGCGAATGCCGTGGCCCGCGAGGATGAGCGGCCGTTCGGCGGCGTTGAGCATCGCAATCGTTTCGTCGATGTCCGCATCGGCGGGAGCGGCGGCGTGTGGGCTCTGCTCGGACGCCGCATCGTAACCGCTCAGCTCGGATGGATCGATCGGCGCCGCCTGGACGTCCAGTGGAATGTCGAGCCATACGGGTCCGCGTCTGCCGGTCGTCGCAAGATGGATCGCCTTCTCGATGTGATAGCGGATCGTCAGCGGGTCCATCACCGTAACCGCGTATTTTGTGATGCTGCGAACCATCGTGACGATGTCGACTTCTTGCGGCCCTTTTTGCCGCACTCCGCTTTCGCCGATCATGTCCGCGCGCTTCACTTGGCCGGACAGCATGAGGAGCGGCACGGACTCGATCCAAGCGCCCGTGACGCCCGTAATCGCATTGGTGCTGCCGGGTCCCGTCGTCACGAGCGCGCATCCGAGCCGGCCGTTCACCCGTGCGTACGCTTCTGCCGCGATGGATGATGCCTGCTCGTGGTGGTTGGCGATGAATCTGATGTCTGAATTCTGGCCCACTGCGTCGACCAAGTGCATCGAACCCCCGCCCGGCACCAGGAACACCGCCCTGAGGCCTTCCTTCGCGAGCAGCGTAAAAACGTAATCGGCCAGCCGCACCTTAGTGCTCAACACAGTTCTCCAAAATAGGCCGGCGAATCGTACCGGACGATGCCTCGTGCGCTCGTGCCGGCTTAGCTCAGCCAATACCGCAAGATGGTCTTGCGATCGCCGTTCTGCATGATCGATGCATCGGTGTAGAACGAATCGTCCGTGAAGTGCGTCGAGGAGATTTCCTCGAAGATCGCACCGTCGCTGCTCTCGAACGCATGACGCACGCCACGTTCGACGGTGATCACGGAACCGCGCTTATACGTCTGCTCGTTTCCGTCTAGCGCCATCGTCAGCTTGCCGTGCAAGACGTGGAACGTCTCTTCCTTTTTGTTATGGTACTGCTCGGGATGCTTTTGTCCCGGAAGAACGACGATCAATTTCTTGCAGTAGTCGCGGTTGACGACCGTGATCATCGTGATGCCGTATTGGTCGAATCGCGCGAGTCCGAAGTGATGCGAAATCTCGAGCTCCGCTTCACCCGGAACGGCGATGTCGGCTTTGTGCAAGAACGCATTGACGCGCTGCACGATCGATCGAACGTTGTCGCGAACGTTCTCGCTACGCGTGTTTGAAGTGAGAACCGGTTCGCCTTTTTTGATGGGTTCCGTCGCGAAAAAGTGGTTGTACTTCGACCAGTCGTTTGCAGTCACGTGATGTTCTTGCGTCGGAATGGCCATGAACACGGCGGACGTCGTGATGCGTTCGCCCGGCGCGATATCCCGGGACGCGAATACGCCGCGGCGCAGGGACAGCAGGCTTTCGCGCTCGGCGACGGTCGCATCGACGCGCACGCCCGATGGACCGAGGATTTGAAAGGCGCTTTGTGCGGCATCGAGCCAGGCGGCGACCTGCGCGGGACCCGCCGAGTACACGTTGAGCGGGTACGCCTCGGTCGCCACGCCGACGTGCTTTTCGAATAGCGTACAGCCCTTGGCAATCGACATCGCGACCGGCACCGTCTCGTTGGGGTTTTCGTGCGTCGAGTACCCGATACGGATGTTCGGGTAACGATCTCGCAAAAGATCCACCTGATTGAGCGCCAGTTTCTCGGTCGGCGTCGGATATTCGGCGATGCAGTGCATCAGCGCAAAATCCTTGTTGCGATTCTGCATGAAGGTTACGACGCTATCGATATCCTCGAGCGCCGCGCCGGCGGTAGACACGATGACCGGAAGCGAGGTGTTGCCGATCCTTTCGAGCAGCGGCCAGTCCGTCATCGAACAGCTGCCGACCTTCAAAATGGCGAAGCCGTCGTCAACTATGCGGTCGACGGAGTCTTCATCGAAAGCGGTGCACATCGCGACGAAGCCGTTGTCTTTTATGGCCTTCACGAGTCGACGCGTGTCTTCGCGAGCGAGCCTCGTTTCCGAGAAGCGCTTGATGTATTTTATGTCCATCCGGCCCTGGTAGTCCGGATGGATGAACGTATCGAGTTCGCGATACTGAAGTTTGAACGCGAAATTGAACGGATACCGTTTTGCGACCGCGGCGAATTGCTCGATCACGTGAATACCGTGCTCGATGTCGCCCATGTGATTGTTCGCCATTTCGAAAACGAACAACCGCTCGGGAATCAACGACGGTCGCGTCGCGGAGCTCGCGCTGCTTTCAACCGGAGTGTCAGGCAGGGTCATAGTCGGCTTTAGGGTGGTATACATGGCACCTCCAGGGGGCGGCGGTCTCGATGGGGTCCGCAAGCCCGCGCGAGCAACGATAAGAGCGGGCAGCAGAAACCGTCAGCGGCAGAGCTTTGTGGTCGACTTCCCTTTTCCCGGTCGGAAGCAAGGCGTACGGGATAACGAAAAGCCGCACGAGTATAGGTGCACCGGCCCAGCGCGCGCCGACCCGCACGTCCTTCGAGGTCTTTCGTGTTCCCGAACGATGCCAGCGTCGTACTTGGTGCGGCGGACCATGAGTTCGAAGTCGCTGACCTGGATGAATGTTTGGTGAGAGCGGAGCCTGCGCTCGAACGGCTTAGCGGCGCATCACTTTTCCTAACCGGCGGAACTGGTTTTATCGGGCAATGGCTGCTCGCCATGTTCGGCCGGGCCAACGAAACCCGCGAATTGGGTCTGGAAATCACGGTCCTTACGCGCAGTGCCGCGCGCTTCTTCGCCGACCGGCCCGACTTAGCTTTCGGCAGAAGCCTGCGGTTCGTAGAGGGAGATGTGCGTTTCTTCGAATTTCCAAAGGGTCGTTTCACGCACGTCATCCACGCCGCGGCCGACACGAGCATGGCCGCGGAGAGTCGACCTCTCGAGTTAGTCGATACCATCGTTGCCGGAACGCGCCGCGTGTTGGAGTTCGCACTTCTTGCCGGCGTCGACCGCGTGCTGACGATCACTTCGGGCGCCGTGTATGGCCCGTTGCCACTTGAGATCTCGGCCGTTAGCGAGGACTACCTAGGAGCCGGTGCGACGACCGAGCGGCAGTCAGCGTACGGGCAGGCTAAGCGGCTGGCCGAGCAACTCGCGACGATCTATGGAACTGAATCCGGCCTTCGCACGGTGATCGCGCGCGCGTTTGCGTTCGTCGGCCCGCGCTTACCGCTCGATGCGCACTTCGCGATCGGAAATTTCATCCGCGACGCGGTTCACGGCAGGACCGTCGTGGTGAACGGGGATGGCAGTCCGCTGCGGTCCTATTTGTATGCGGGCGACCTCGCGGCGTGGCTCGTGCGATTGCTTGTCGATGGAGAGCCCGGTCGAGCGTACAACGTAGGATCGGATCGCCTAATTTCGATCGGCGACCTCGCGGCCCTGGTGAGCGCGACGATTCCACGAAGCCCCGGGTTCAAAATCGAAGGCTCCTCGCAGACGGGCGGCTTGCGGTCGCGCTATGTCCCGTCGATCGCTCGGGCCCGCGCCGAACTCGGGCTGGACGTGTGGACGCCGCTCGACGAAGCGATCCGCCGTACGGCGCGCTGGGCCATGCGCACCGCCGGCACCGAACGAGGGCGGGCGACGTCACCCATCGGACGCAACGAACAAAGTACGGGCGAGCGATCCTTGACCTTCGTCGTGGATGTGGACGGCGTCGTGGCTAGCTTGACGTCGGGCAACGACTACACCCTCGCGACGCCGCTCGCGTCCACGATCCGACTCGTCAATCGACTGTACGATGCGGGCCACCGCATCGTCATGTTTACCGCCCGCGGTTCGGCGACCGGAATCGATTGGACCGAACGGACTCGCGCACAACTCGACGCTTGGGGCCTCAAGTACCACGACCTGCGGTTTGGAAAACCCGCCGGGGACTATTACATCGACGACCGAATCATGTCTGTAAGCGAGTTGGCTCGGATTGCCGACGCCGGGCCGGTATGACCGGGGATGCGGCCCCTCCCGTGTGTTAAGGACTGTAAAGTACTGTGAAGAAGCTCATTTCCGTCGTCGTACCCGCGTATAACGAACGCGAGTGCGTCGACGAACTCGCGCGCCGGCTGCGGGCGGTTTTCGACGATGCCCTAGGCGGCCGGTACGATTTCGAGGCGATCATCGTCGAGAACGGATCGGTTGACGACACTTTCGAAAAACTCGCCGCAATTCGCGCGCTCGATCAACGCTTCAAAATCATTCGGCTCGCCCGCAACTTCGGGCTCGACGGCGGCGTCACGGCTGGCCTGGCGTACGCGTCCGGCGATGCGGCCGTCATCATGTGCGCGGATCTTCAGGATCCCCCGGAGCTCATTCCGGCGTTCATCGAGAAGTGGGAAGCGGGCTACGACAATATTTACCAGATCGTGACGCGCCGTACGGACAACAGCGTGTTCCGACGCATCGCCGCGGCGGCGTTCTATTGGCTCATCAACAAGGTGAGCGCGCGCCCGGTGCCACGAAATGCGAGCGACTTCCGGCTCGTCGATCGCAAGATGTACGAGGCGTTCAACGAGCTGCCCGAGCGCAATCGGATGCTTCGCGTGCTGTGGGGTTGGCTTGGGTTTCGCGCCATCGGCATCGAGCACGAGCGCCCGCCACGTTTCGGCGGCGTGTCGGACTTCAAGACGATCAAGATCGTCGGGTTCGCGATCAAGGGTATCCTTGCGAGTTCGTACGTTCTGCTGAAGATTATCCCGCTCTCCGGCGTGTCGCTGGGCTTCGCGTCGTTCGCCATTCTCGGCGGCATCATCGTACGTGCGCTCTTCTTCGGTGTGCCGTTTTCGGGGTTCGGGACGATCGTCGGCTTGATGCTGATGCTCTTTGGCCTCTTGTTCTTGTTCCTCGGGATCGTAAGCGAATACGTCGGTATGATTTACGAAGAAGTGCGGCATCGGCCGACGTACGTCGTGCGCAACGAATACGGGGTGGACGCAAAACAACGCGCGCGTGCGGCGGTGTCGCTTGCGGGGTCTGGTTTGGATGACGAGCGAGCGGCAACGCGCGAGTACGAAGCTACGCTAAGTACCATCGCTTAAGATGGCGGCATCTGTCGGCGGTTCGACCGAGCTGGAAAGCCGGGTATCAGACGCATGAAAGTGGTGATTCTGGCTGGCGGCCTCGGCACGCGGTTGTCGGAAGAGACCGCCGCCCGGCCCAAGCCGATGGTCGAAGTCGGCGGCAAACCGCTGCTGTGGCATTTGATGACCATGTATGCTTCGTCGGGATTCGATGAATTCGTCGTGGCCCTGGGGTACAAACAAGAAGTCGTCAAGGATTACTTTCGTTCGCTGTATTCGACGAGTCACGATATGACCGTCGATCTTTCGACGGGACTCGTCGAATTTACCGAGCGCACGAAGCTTCGCTGGAAGATCCATCTCATCGATACCGGACAGGACACGATGACCGGCGGCCGCATCAAGCGGCTGCGAAACCTGATCGGTAACGAAACGTTTATGTGCACCTATGGCGACGGCCTTGCATCGCTCGACGTCTCGGATGTCTTGGCATTTCACCGCCGGGCGGGCCGGCTCGCAACGATCACGGCGGTCCGCCCGCCCGCGCGGTTCGGCACGCTCGAGATCGTCGGCGACCGGGTTGCGCGTTTCGAAGAAAAACCTCAGACGAGCGAAGGCTGGATCAACGGCGGCTTCTTCGTTTTCGAACCCGCGGTTTTCAATTATATCGAGGGTGACGAGATACTGCTCGAGCACGAGCCGCTCATGACCCTAGCCGAGGAAGCGCAACTGTCGGTTTACAAGCACGACGGCTTTTGGCATCCGATGGATACGCTACGTGACAAGCGGTATCTCGAAGACCTGTGGACGTCAACCGCTCCGCCGTGGCTGCACCGGGGACGCGGCCGTCGCGCATCGGATGCAGTGGACGTCGTTACCGAGGCGGCCGCGCGCTCTTGATATGGCCGGGGGCCGTGGCGGCCCGCCGCTGGACGACCTCGGCTCGAGGCAATCCCGTGACGCTCGCACGCTTCTACGACCTCGCCCTCCCGGCGGGTTTGGCGTTGCTCGTCGGGTGGAGCACGTTGCATGCGGGCCTACCGGAACTGCGTCACGATTGGCGTTACTCCGCGGCCGGCGATGCGATTGGTGCGACGCTCGCGGGGTTTTCCAGCGGATGGCTCCCCCAAGGCCTGGGCGTGGCCCAGCCGTACCCCACCCTCTATCTCATTGGCTTCGTGCTTTGGCCCCTTACGGCTTTTCACAACGCGACGGTTATCGTTGCGGCAATCGTTGGGGCGGGAACTTTCACCGCCGCGCGCGCCGCGATGAAGATTGGCGCGCAGGCCGGCGGGTCGGCCGTTACCTGCATCACGCTGGGCATCTTCGCGGTGGCCAATCCATGGGTCTACTCCGAAATGGTCGCAGGCCATATCGAGATGGTACTCGCGTATGCGCTGCTCTTGGCCCTCGTCGCGGAGATCTCGCGAGCGAAGCCGCGCACGATCGCCCTCCTCTTGCTCGCTGCGTATTCCGTCACCCAAATCGAGTTCTTTGCGATCGCCTTCGTACCGCTCGTCGTGTGGTGTGTGTCTGCGCGGCGCTACGAGGTACTCCTCGTGCTATTGACGGCTACCGCGCCGATCGCTCTTGGCATCATCGCATCCTACGATGCGTTGCGTTCCATCCCGTACATCTTGCCGTGGCAAGCGGCCGCGTCGATTCCGCTCGACCGCGGCAGCGTGCTGTTGGGTTCCGAGTTCGGCTATGCTAAGCCGTTCGAACCATACCTCATATCGCTCGCGACGCTCGGTGTGTTCGCGGCGTGCGGCGTGCGTTACGTGCGCGACAAGCCGGTCGAAAGAGTCATCATCGGGATCGCGATCGCCGCGCTCTTTTTCGCCAGCGGCACGCGGGGACCGATTGCGCCGTTCTACGCTTGGTGCGTGTTGCACGTTCCGGAATCGGGACTTTTTCGGGAGCTGTACGACCTCACCGCGATCGTCGCTATCGCCTACGTGGTTTCGATCGCGCGCGTTCCCGTCGCGTCGCCCGTGTTGCGCATCGTCGCACTCGGGGCGGCCGGCACGCTCTGCGTGCCGTGGGTCGTTAAACCGGTCGCCGCCTCGACGGTCGCAGCCGCATCGATCCCGGTTGCGCCGGTCGCGAGCACGCCGCAAACACGCGTCGCCCTTTTCCCAGCGTTTCAACCGTTGAGCTTTGGGGGCCATGGATCGGGTTTCGATCCGGATGCGTACGTCCGCGCGGGGAAAGCTTATCCGCTCAACGAGTTCTACCCGACGTTTCCCGTCGATGCGGCGCTTAGCACTGCCGAACGTACGGGCGACACAGGAGCGCTCGCGGCGCTCGGGGTCACACAAGTCATCGTTCGACCGTACTTCGCCTCGCGCTGGGACGCACTGAAATACCAGCTCATCGCCGCAGGCCGGCGGCCCGGCGCGAGCGGCTTGCGTAGCCGCACTTTGGCGGCTCGGCCACTCTTGTCCCTTGGGCGAGGCATGCCCGCGGTCGTTTCGATCGGCAACGATCCGGCCGAAAGCGCGACGTTCTTTGGCGATCTCGACGGGCGCGAACGAAAGCGGTTCGGACTTCCGGCCGCAACGCGCTTGGTCCGTTACGATCCATCCCGCGCCTCGCTCGATCCGCACGCGGGCTGGGTCGACGCTCGGCTCGCGGTCGTGTCACGGCCGCGTTGGGGAAACGCCTTCGGCGGCGTCGTGACCGCGAGCGATGCGCCGCTCGATACCAAAGATGCCGTGGCGGTCCTCGCGCAGTCGAGCGGCGCGCTCGTAACGCCTGGGGGCGCGATCGTCGCGCCGGCGCGTCCCGCGCTGCACTGGTGGCGTCTACCGAGGGCCGGAACGCCGCTCCGGTGTCGTGGCACATGCATCGTCGTCATGGGGACAACGCAGCTTCCGACGCTTCCCGAGCACGCTGCGCCCAGCTCGTACGAGGCGGTCGAAGCAAACGCCGTCTTTCCGTGGCTGGTGGTGGCGAAGTTGCCGTCAGGCGGGACCGGTACCCTGCGCTACGCCGTCCGCTACCACCGGCATTGGGTCGCGGTGCAGCGAGGACGCATTTTGCAGCACGTCCGACTTGCAACGGCGTTGAACGGTTGGCTCGTAGACGGCGAGGGCGGCGGTACGATCTACCTGGTGGAGTCGCTCGCACTGATCCAAGCGCTGCTCGAAGTGCTCTGCATCGCGACGCTTGCTGCGCTCGTCGTGTCGGCAACCTTGCGACGCAGGAACGTCGCGGCTCGCTCGCTTGCAGGTTGAGCGTATGCGCGACCGGTAGGAGACTTTGATGGGCACTTGTAGTAACCGCGTAGCGTCGATCGACGCGGCGGCCTGCTGCGTTCGAGCGTGAGCATGCGATGCGAGTCGACAGCGATGTTCGACCTCGCATCCCAGAGAGGCGGATAACAACTAGATGGCATCCTGGCGTGAGCGCCATGTTCTGGTAACCGGCGCGACGGGGATCGTCGGCAGCCACCTTTGCACGGCGCTGCTCGCGCGCGGGGCGTACGTCGTCGCACAGGTCCGTGACGACGATCCGCAGTCGTCCTTTTTCCGCGATGCGATCGCTACGCGTTGTTCGGTTGTGCGCGGCGAGTTGCAGCGCTACGAGGACTGCGCGCGCGCACTCAACGCGCACGATATCGAAGTCGTCTTCCATCTCGGAGCGCAAACCCTCGTCGGCACGGCGTTACGCGATCCGCTCGAGACCTTCGAAAGCAACGTGCGCGGTACGTACAACCTGCTGGAAGCCGCACGCCGCATGGGCGGACTCGTGAAGGCGTTCATCGTGGCCTCCAGTGACAAAGCCTATGGAGATTCTCCCGTCCTTCCCTACACGGAAGACATGCCGCTCGTAGGGCGGCACCCGTACGATGTCTCGAAGAGCTGCACCGATCTTCTGACGACGTGCTATGCGGTCACTTACGATTTACCGGTCTCGATCGCACGCTGCGGCAATATCTACGGAGCCGGCGATCTGAATTGGAGCCGAATCGTTCCCGGCACGATCCGCAGCCTGCTCGCGAACGAACGGCCCGTTCTCCGCAGCAACGGAACCAACATCCGCGATTACATCTACGTCGCGGACGTGGTCGATGCGTACCTTGCGCTCGCCGAGGCGATGGAACGGCCCGGCGTTCGGGGTGAAGCCTTTAACTTTAGTCCGGAAACGCGGATCGACGTGCTCGAAATAACCCGAACGATCACGCGCTTGATGGCCTCCGATCTCGAGCCCCTCATACTGGGTACCGCAACGCACGAGATCAAAGACCAGACACTGGACTCGCACAAAGCACGCGCCGTGCTCGGCTGGATGCCACGCTGGCCGCTGGAAGCGGGGCTGCGCGAAACGATCCCGTGGTACCGCAAGATTCTGGGCGGTAACGGAGTAGCGGTAGGGGATGCTGTTCGATAAGAGTTCGACGCCGGAAGCGATGGCGTTGCGCGCCGAGGTACTGAGCAAGACGCGAGAGTATTTCGCCGCCGCTTACGGTGCCAAAGCCTTCGCGCCGGGCGGTGATGCTACGCCTGTCTCCGGACGCGTATTCGACGAGCGTGACATGCTGTCGCTGGTCGACAGCGCGCTTGATTTCTGGCTGACGACCGGTCGCTTCGCGGAACGTTTCGAGCGCGAGTTCGCAAGATGGTATGGCATACGGGAATGCGTGCTCGTCAACTCCGGTTCGAGTGCGAATCTCGTGGCGCTCGCGGCATTGACGTCGCACGAACTCGACGATCGTCGCTTGAAGCCGGGCGACGAAGTTATCACCGCGGCTGCCGGCTTCCCGACGACGGTCAACCCCATCGTGCAACTCGGCGCGATCCCCGTCTTCATCGATAGCGAACTCACGACGTATAATGCGGACCTCTCGCAGCTCGAGGCGGCGCTATCGCCGAAAACGCGCGCCGTGATCTTTGCGCACACGCTTGGCAATCCGTTCGACTCCGAACGGGTTCGCGAATTTTGTCGCAAACACGGTCTGTGGATGATCGAAGACACTTGTGACGCCGTCGGAGCGACGTGGAACGGCGTGCAAGTCGGTACGTTCGGCGACGCATCTACCGTCAGCTTCTACCCCGCACATCATATGACGATGGGTGAAGGAGGCGCCGTGATGATGCGGTCCCCAAAATTGCGCAAAATCGTGGAATCTTTCCGCGATTGGGGTCGCGACTGTTGGTGTGCGCCCGGTAAGGACAACACATGCGGCAAGCGCTTTGAGTGGCAACTGGGCGATCTGCCGCATGGCTACGATCACAAGTATACGTACAGCCATATCGGCTACAATCTCAAGCTCACCGATATGCAAGCCGCGGTCGGGGTTTCCCAGCTCGAAAAGCTCGACGGCTTCATCGAACGCCGGCGTCACAACGCTGCCCTGCTCACGTCGCTGCTCGAGCATGTGCCTTGGCTCACGCTGCCGCGAGCGCTGCCCGGGGGCTCGTGCTCTTGGTTCGGTTACCCGATCCGAGTGATGCCGGGCGCCCCGATCACGCGCAACGCGCTCACGCAAGCGCTCAACGAACGCAAGATCGGGACGCGTTTGGTCTTCGCCGGCAACCTGGTGCGTCAACCTGCCTATCGCGGCATCGCCTATCGGGTCGTCGGCGACCTTCGCAATGCGGACACGATCATGAACGAGGTCTTCTGGGTCGGTACGTATCCGGGGCTCGATGACGTTCAAATCGCCTACATCGCGCGATGCATCCAGGAGATCGGCGCGACCCTCGGCGCGGCCGCATCCGTCAAGGCGTCTTAGCGGCGCGGCCGGCGCGGGCAGGCGGCGATGCGCTTCGCGTGCGAGACGTACCGGAACCGGTCGACCAACCGGAGAAGTGTCGTACATGGCATTCGCGCTTAGAGCAATTCCGGCTCAAAACGACGACGAAGCGTTGGCGCGCTTGAGTCGCGAAATGCCGGGCTGGCGTTTAGAGCTTGATTCCGACGGGAGCCTTCTCGTGAGCCCGACCTTTAGCGATAGCGGCCCTCGTGACGCCGAGGCTCTGGTTCAATTGCACGCCTATGCCGCCGTCGTTGGCGGAAAAGTGTTCGGTTCGTCGAGCGGATTTCGTTTAGCGGACAACTCGGTGCGTTCGCCCGATGCTACTTGGATTTCAAACGAGCATCTGGCACGCTTGACCTCCGAGCAACGCTCGAAGTTCTGGCGGACCTGCCCCGATGTCGTGGTCGACATACTATCCGAGACCGACGTCTGGCCGGAGCTTCTGCGCAAACTCGATTCGTATGAGCGTAACGGTGCGCGGTACGTTATCGGTATCGATCCGTTCGAGCGTCGCGTTGCAACACGGGGCACGGCCCCTGACGGGCTCGTGCTCGACACAGAGGCGATTCTTAGCGCCTAGAGTCCGGAGACTCTAGCGTCGCTGCGTTCGCGCGTTTCTCGGCGAGATACGCGGCGATACCGTCTTGCCACGCTGGCATCGATTCCAGTCCGAGCGCGCGCATCGCGTCGTGAGCCAGCACGGAATAGGCCGGACGCCGCGCAATCGATGGAAACGCTTCGGACGTCGTGGCTTCAACTTTGTCCGCGAAGCCGGCTTGCCGCAGCGCCTCTCGCGTGAATTCGTACCAGGTGCACTGGCCGGCGTTGGTGACGTGATACGTACCGAAGCATTCCCGTTCCACGATGCGCCTGACGGCGGCGGCGACGTGCATGGTATACGACGGCGTGCAAACCACGTCCGTTACGACGCGGATCCGTGCGCCGTTTGCGGCCTGTTTGAGAACGCGTTCGATGAACGTGTAGCCCTTCGTACTGCTGCCGCGTAACCCGTATAATCCTCCGGTACGGATGACGAAGCCGCGCTGGACACTGCGCCACAGCAGCAACTCTCCCGCAAGTTTAGAGACGCCGTATGCGTTGAGCGGCCGCGTCGGGGCCTGCTCCGAGTACGGCGACGTGGCGCTGCCGTCGAAGACGTAGTCGGTGCTGATGTGCGCGAGCGCAACGTTCGCCGCGGCGCACTGACCCGCCAGTGCGTCGACGGCGAGAGCGTTGACGGCCATGGCGCGATCGGGGCGCGTCTCACACAACTCGACGTTGTGGAAGGCGGCGGTGTTGATGACGAGATCGGGTTTGTGACGCACCAAGAGCTTCGAAATCGCCGACGGCGCTTCAATGTCGAAGAGCTTGTGGTCCACGCCAACCGGTTGCAGCTCTGCGAAAGCGCGCATCAGGTCCGATCCCAGTTGCCCCGACGCACCGATAACGAGGACGCGCATCAACCCGGAAGCTTTGCATCGGCGAGAAGCGGAGCGCACTTGTCTTTGAGCGAGACGCGCGGCTCCCCGACGAGCGGCCACGGGAGAGCCAAGGTCGGGTCGTTCCACCGCACCGCGCCTTCACTTGCGGGGTCGTAGAGCGAACCGTGCTTGTAATTGAACACGACTTCGTCTGCGAGTGCGATGAATCCGTGCAGAAAGCCCGCGGGGATGTAGAGCTGCCGATGATTTGTTTCCGAAAGAATGAAGCCTTGTGATTGGAGGCGGGTCGCCGAGCCGGGACGGATGTCGACGATTGCGTCCCAAATCTTTCCGCGTAGCACCTGCACGAACTTCGACATCTTCATGTCGTAGTGCAGACCGCGTATCACGTTGCGCGTCGAGAACGAGACGCTATCCTGCACGAAGGTGTCGGTCAGGCCGAGCGCGCGATACTTCTCCGTCGAGTACGTCTCTTTGAAGAAGCCGCGCTCGTCTTCGAAGACGTCGGGCACGAAAAGCTTCGCGCCATCGAAGATGGTCGGGATCGTCGCGATAGCCATCCCGCGGGCTTCGTTCGGGTGCGGCGGCCCCCTCTCACGCGCGCGTGCCGGTCGTCGCGAGCGGCCTGTGTGCGATCGCGTTGCACAGCGCCCGTGCGGCGGCGACATCGGCACGTGCACGTTCGATGAAAAGCTTGCGCCAATGCGCTTTGCCGGTCACGCGGGCTATCAGGTCGGACGCTTCCCGCGCATCGACGATGCCGGCATGCGTCCGCACGAGTACCGAGGGCACCTCGCCGTCGAGCGCGAGCGGCAGGCGATGCATGAGCTGCTCCTGATTATCGGCCCACACCGCGTCCCCGAAGCGTTCGCGCAGTGCCGCCTCGCAGGCTTCGAAGGTCGACAGGTCCGCTTCCGCGTTGAACTCCGCGACGAGCGCGAAGCGCGTGTCGCGGTCCCGGACCGCGCGAGCTGCGGCGTCGGTCGAGAACCGAAACGATTCGAGAACGCGAAAATCGTCCCAGGCCAAGAACTCTTCGATTGGATCGAGCGCGTGCGGATCGGGCCATGCCTGGCGCAGCGCCGCATGCAGGCTACGTTCGAATTGACGCGTGGTGTGATGGAAGTAGACCGTCGCGAACATCATATAGCGCGCGAGCACGAAAGATTCGAGCGCGACAACGCCGCGGCCGTCGATGCCGAGCGTAGGCGTTCCATCGACTTCGAAGATTCGCAGCGACGCGATCAGCTGTTCCGCATCGTACGAGCCGCCCGCAACGCCCGTGAAGTAGCTATCGCGCAAGAGGTAATCCATGCGATCCGCATCGAGGTTCGGGCCGCTGACCATCTCGCGTAGAACCGGATAGCGCGCTTCGGCGTTCCCTTCGATGAGTGCGAGCACGTCGGCAGGTTCTATCTCAAGGCGCGCGAGCGCGCCGCGAACTTCCGGGAGCGCGACGATCGCCTCCGTTCTCGTCTCGTGTCGCATCCCGAGCACCGCTTCGCAGGCGTGGCTGAACGGCCCATGCCCGACGTCGTGAAGAAGCAGGCTCGCACGGAGAAGCCGCCGCTGGGCCGCAAAATCGGCTTCGCTCGCGAAGTAGTCCGCGCCGCGAGTGCGCAGAGCGGCAAACACGCGTTCGCCGACCGCCAGAGCCCCGAGCGCATGCCCGAAGCGCGTATGTTCGGCCGCGGGGAACGCGAGGTACGCAAGGCCGAGTTGGCGCAGGCGTCGCAGCCGCTGCACGGGCGAAGAGTCGAGCAGCGCGACTTCAGCATCGTCGAGTTCGATGAACCGGTGGATCGGATCGAATATCCGCTTCATGCGATGCGGGGCTTCGCGCGCTAAGCGGGCACCGCCCCCGAGCGGCACGAAGCCGCACACGTGCTGATCGTCCTCAAATATGGCGGGAATGCGATGGCGGCGCCCGGTTCGCCCGATCCGCTGCTCGACGACATCGCCGTGCGGGTGGCGCTGGGCGACCGCGTCGTCGTCGTGCACGGCGGCGGCCCGCAGATCGATGTCGCACTCGTCGAACGCAACATCGTCGCAACGCGCGTCGGCGGGCTACGCGTGACGGATGCTGCGACGCTGCAGGTCACCGAAAGCGTGCTGTGCGGCAACGTCAATAAAGCGCTCGTGCGCGCGCTGTGGTCGCGCGGCGTTCGCGCCGCGGGCGTGAGCGGCCAGGACGGGCGACTGCTCGTCGCGCGGGCGATGGCTCCCGTCGACGGTGTCTCGTTGGGGTACGTCGGCGAGATTACGGCGGTGCACCCGGCGGTCATCGAAGGGCTTCTCGTCGCTCACCTTACGCCCGTGGTGGCGCCCCTAGCCATCGCCGAAGGCTACGGTCACGCGTATAACGTGAACGCCGATACGGCGGCCGGTGCGATCGCCGGGGCGCTTGGGGCCGATGCGTACGTGGTGGTGACGAACGTCGAACGAGTGCGGCGCGTCAGCGGCGACGCGAGCACGGGCATTGCGCGGCTCACCGCGGCCGAGGCACGCGAGTACCTCGCTAGCGGTGCTTTCGATGGCGGCATGATTCCTAAGATGGAGAGCGCCCTCGACGCGCTCGATCGGGGCGCCCGGCGCGCCATCATCGCGGGCTCCGGCCGCGGCGCTCTCGCACGCGCGCTCGCAGGCGGGGGCACAACCGTGGTCGGCGCGTAAGCATCGCCCGATGCGCGTGCTCGTGACCGGCGGCGCCGGCTACATTGGGGCGGTCTTGTGCCGCCAACTCCTCGAGGCCGGGCATCGGCCAGTCGTGTTCGACCGGCTCTTCTGGGGTCGCAAACCGCTTGCGGGGCTCGATGTGGAGATCGTCGCTGGCGATCTGCGCGATTTCGACGCAGCGTGGCTCGACGGCATCGAGGCCGTCTGTCACCTTTCGGGGCTTTCGAACGATCCGACGGCGGAATACAACACGGAAGCGAACTGGCAGATGAATGCCATCGCGACGGGCACGCTCGTCGCGGCGTGTAAGGCGCGCGGCATCGGACGTTTCACGTTCGCGTCCAGCGCGTCTATTTACGATAGCGACGTGTCGGCGGAGTTGTCGCGTTCACCCATCATGTGCGACGAGACGACCGTCGTGCGCCCCCGCGGCGCCTACTCCATTTCGAAAAAATACGCCGAAGACGCGATCCTCGGTGCGGCAGATGAACGCTTCGCACCGGTTATTTTTCGCCAAGGTACGGTGTACGGCTACAGCCCGCGCATGCGATTCGACCTCGTGGTCAACACCTTTATCAAAGATGCAATCGTCTTCAAACGACTCTCTTTGCATGGCGGCGGTTGGATGTGGCGGCCACTGGTCGACGTGGAAGACGTTGCGCGCGTGCACGTCCTCGCACTCGAGGCACCGCTCGACCGCATTCGCGGCCAGATCTATAACGTCATGGAAGAAAACTACCAGATCCGGCAACTCGCGATGCTAGTCGCCGGATCGCTTTCGCTCGTCAAGCCGGCGATCGGGGTCGAATTGGCAGAGACGCCGCTCCCCGCCCTCGTGCGTAACTACCGCATGAGCAATGCGAAGCTGAGCAACGCATTGGACTTCACGCCCTCGCGTACGGTGCTCGAATCGATCCAAAATATGCTCGAACGCCTTCCGCTGGATCGCATCGACGAGTACGGAGACCCGCGGTATTACAACATCCGCTGGATGACGCTGCTCGAAGAGCTCCACGCGGAGCAGCGAACCTTCGCAACCATTTACTAACGACCATCTGCGTTGCCGGCGCTGCCGCACGAAACGGTCCGCACCTGACCCGTGCCGAACGAAAGGCGGCCACCCATGCGCATCGACCAAGCCACCATTCGCGAGATTCTCGCGCGGACCGACATCGGTACCTTCATCGGCACCTACGTGCAGTTGCGTAAACGCGGCAACGATCTCGTGGGTCTGTGCCCGTTTCACGGCGAGAAGACGCCGTCGTTTCACGTGCATCCCGATCGCGGCTTTTTCAAGTGCTTTGGGTGCGGCAAGGGCGGCGACGTCATCAAGTTCGTGCAGGAACTCGAGAGCCTGCCGTTCCCCGACGCGGCACGCGTGCTGGCGCGGCGCGCCGGCGTCGAACTCGCAGAAGAAGATGCCGGCGCGGCGCGCGTGCGCGGTGAGAAAGAGCAGATGTACGCGCTCAACGAACTCGCCGCGTCGTTCTACCACCGCACGCTGCGCTTCGCGCCCGAAGCCGAAGTCGCGCGGGACTACGTCGCGAGGCGTGGGCTGCGTCCGGAGACGGTCGAGGCCTTCAAACTCGGCTATGCGCCGGACGATTGGGGCGCGCTCGTCGGCGAACTGCAACAGAACGGCGTCGACCTCGCGCTCGCGGAGAAGGCGTATCTGGTCAAAGCGGGTCAGCGCGGCTACTACGACTTCAACCGCAGCCGTCTCATGATTCCCACCTACGCGACCACCGGCGAGTGCATCGCCTTCGGCGGCCGGGCGCTCGACGACCAGCAACCGAAATACCTCAACACCGGCACGACGCCCGTGTATACGAAGGGCCGGGGGCTCTTCGCCCTCAACGTCGCCCGCCGCAGCGCCGCGCAGCGTGAAGCGCTCGTCGTGGTCGAGGGGTACCTCGACTGCATCGCCCTGCACGAAGGCGGATTTCCCAACGCCGTCGCCTCGCTCGGCACGGCGTTCACGCCCGAGCAGGCCGCCGAGCTGCGCAAGTACGCCGAGCGTGTCTTCGTCTGCTTCGACGCCGATGCGGCCGGCAGCACCGCAACCGCGAAGTCCATCGACGTGTTAGGGGCCGCGGGCTGTACGGCATTTATCGTGCAGCTTCCACCCGGCGAGGACCCCGATACCTTCATCCGTTCACAAGGCGCCGCAGCCTTTCAAAAGCGGCTCGACGACGCATTGCCGTGGATCCAGTTCAAACTCGATCGCGAGATAGGGACAATCCTGCGGAAGCGCTTGCCGCCGGCGCAGGCCGCCCAAAGGGCCGAGACGATGGTGTCTGCGCTGCCGCGCGTCGAGTGGGACAAGTGGCGCGTGTACGTCGCGGGAAAGCTCGGCCTCTCGGTCGACGACCTGCGCAAGAATCGCTTCGTCTCCAATCCGGCGAATTTCGCGCCGCGCATCGGTGCGGGCGCCGCAATGGTGCGCCACATCGCACCTGCGGCCGAGCCGCCGCCGATCGAACGCGAGATCCTCGCGGCGCTCGTCGACGAGCCGAGTCTCGTGGCCGAATACGCGGAGACAATTCCGCTCGAGTCGTTCCGGCCCGGACGCTACCGCGACATCTACGCGACCTTGCGCGCGCACGCTGCCCGGCTGACCGTCGTCTCCGACGTCTACGCGGCGCTCGGCGACGACCGGGACGCGGTGGAATTCATCGTCGGGTTGCAGAAGCCCGACCGTTCCTCGCAGGTGCGCTTCCAGGACTCGGGCGCGCGCCGGGCGCATCTCGACGGCGTCGTCGACCGTCTACACCAGAGCCGTATCGACGAGCGCTATCGCGAATTGCGCGCAAAGATCGATGCGGCTTTCGATTCGGGTTCGACGATCTCGGCAGCCGAAAGAGACGAAGAGCGGCGGCTCGGCGAAGAACTCGAACAACGTAAAAAACAACGTCTAGGAACCCGCGGGTTCCGGCAAGCGAAAGGGGGTGAGGTCACAACGTATGGCACGAAAGAAAGCGGCAACGGCTAGTTCCAACGGCGAGGCGGCCGCGCCCGCACTGCCGCTCGAGGAGCAGATCAAAAAGCTCATCGAGCGCGGTAAGAAACGTCAGTCGCTGACGTATGAAGAAATCAACGCGGTCTTCGATAACGTCGAGGAAGTCGATCCCGAACGCATCGACGCGCTCTTCGAAGAGATCGCGTCGCTCGGCATCGAGGTCGTCGAGGAACAAAAAGACGAGAAGCCCGAGGAAAAAGAGGGCGGCGCCGAAGCCGAAGTGCCCGCGGGCCTCTCCCTCGACGATCCCGTGCGGATGTACCTCAAGGAGATCGGACGCGTTCCGCTCCTCTCGATGGACGAAGAAAAAACGCTCGCGATGTCGATCGAATCGGGCGAACTCGAGGCGCAGAAAAACGGCCAGGCGCAAAGCCGCGTCATGGAAGCGGGCTTCGAATCCAAACGCAAGCTCACGGAGGCGAACCTCCGGCTCGTCGTTTCGATTGCGAAGAAATACGTCGGCCGCGGCATGCTCTTCCTGGACCTCATCCAAGAGGGAAACCTCGGGCTCATTCGCGCCGTCGAAAAGTTCGATTACCGCAAGGGCTACAAATTCTCGACGTACGCGACGTGGTGGATCCGCCAGGCGATCACGCGGGCGCTCGCCGATCAAGCGCGAACGATCCGCATTCCCGTTCACATGGTCGAGACGATCAACCGGCTGATCAAAATCTCGCGCCAGCTGCTGCAAGAGCTCGGCCGCGACCCGACGGTCGAAGAGATCGCCCACGAGATGGGCCTCACGCCCGAGAAGGTCCGCGAGGTCATCAAGATCTCACAGGAGCCGATCTCGCTCGAAACCCCGATCGGCGAGGAAGAAGACTCCCATCTCGGCGATTTCATCGAGGACCAGGAAGCGATCGCGCCCGCGGAAGCCGCCTCGGTCATGCTGCTCAAAGAGAAGATGGCCGACGTCCTCAAGAACCTCACCGAACGCGAGCGTAAGGTGCTCGTATTGCGCTTCGGGCTCGAAGACGGCCATCAGCGCACGCTCGAGGAAGTCGGCCAAGAGTTCGGCGTCACGCGCGAACGGATCCGGCAGATCGAAGCCAAGGCGCTGCGTAAACTTCGCCACCCCTCGCGCGGCAAAGCCCTCAAGGACTACTGGTCGAGCGAGTAGTCCAAGGAGCAGGCCTACTGCCGGCATACGAGCCGGCGTTCGGGGGCCGTGGAGGCCGCGAGCACGTCGCGTGCTTCAAAAAAACCTTGAATGCAGCCATATCGTATTCAAGGTTGCTGCCTAACCTCGAATAGCCCGGGCTTTAATCGACGAGGCATCGAACCGTACGCTATGCCGGGCAGTAATCGGGTGTACCCTCCGACAAAGGAGGAGTGATGGTCGGAACGCTGGCGTTGATCGCCGTTCTTGCCGCCGCGGCGGGCGAGACGCCTGCGAGCGCGGCGCCCGCCGCAACCGCCGCTGCCGGAGCGAGCACCGCGCCCACGCAGGGCGCGACTCTGCGCGAGATCGGCCACGTGCGAGCGATCACGACGTTTTGCGCGGCGTTCGAACGGCATTTCAACGGCGCGGCGCGACCGATTCTGGCGAGCGACACGCAGGCGAGCTACATCGGCTTCACGCTCGGCAACATCGAACCGCACTTTCACGCCCGCGGCGGCGAACTGCTGCTCTACGACGACCGCGTCAACATGATGCACTACGTCGGCAACGTGCAGAAGCTCGTCCCGCAGGCGCAGCGCGAAATCGACGCGCTGCGCACGAGCGCGCCGCTCGCGAACGATCCCGCTACTGCCGCCCAAACGCTCGAACTCGCGCGGCACTTGCAGAAAGCACTCGACAAACAGCGGCAGATCGCCATCGACTCGCTCTCCGTCGTTCAAGCGCTGAACGACGTCACGCTCGGCACCAACGACAACACCGCCCACGCGACCGCCGTCTACGACGAGCGGCGTGTGGCGCTGATCGATCCGCTCGAACATCTCGCTGCGATCCGCGATGCGAGCGGACCGCGGGCGCCGACCACCCTGCAAGCACAGCCGCCCGGTGCCTACGATCCCTACACCGCCTCGACGCCCGCCAATTGGCGCGACGTCCGCAGTTATCTCCACTGGCAAGATCAACTCGACCGCATCGGCGATGCCGAGGCGGTCGCCGCACGCGATGCCGAGGCCGTCGCAGGGCGTTGCCGCTAACGCCGCTGCGACCGCTCCGCCGAAGCCTCCTTTGTCTTTACCGCGCTCGGCACTTGGACCGCTACATCGCTTTGGGCGGGTTGACCGGCTTGACGTCCGGATTTTTATCCGCGAAGGCGCCGGCGGCGTTGGGAATCACCCACACGGCCAAATCCCAGATTGCGGGGAACGTGAAGACGAAGCGCACGTCGGCCGTCTTTTTGGCGATTCCAGCGGCGACGAGCGCGTCTTTCGTCGGCGCGTCGACCGTCGCGCCGGCTTTCTCCATCGCTTTGGCACCCGCGCCGCCGTATATCGTGCCGCCGGGGCCGGCCAGACCGTAGTGCACGTGCGCGTGGAATTTCTTCCAGCGCGCCGGCGTGACGCCGAAGAGTTCGGGCGGTGCCGGCGTATCGGCCGGCACCGAATAGTCGGCACCGATGAGCCGGTTTTTTGCATCGAACCAGAGCTGACTCGGATGAGCCGGGTCCGCGCACGTCCAGTGCCGATTCGCATAGCTGATCGCGCCGCTCTCGTCCTCGTCGGTGTAGCGCAAGTAGCCCGCTTTAGCCGCAGCTTCGGGTGTCGGAAAACGCGCCGAGAGATCCGCGGAAATCTTCTCCACGAACGCCGTTTCAGTCGACGTGAGCCGACTCGACGGCACCTCCGCGCCGCGACCGAGGGCCGGCACGAGAACGAGTGCGCTTGCGAATAACGCAACGGCGGTACGGCGAATCATGCTGCAATCTGCCGCACGCGTGCGCGGCCGCCCTCCTACGGCTTCGCTGCGTTCGAAGGAGCCGGCGAAGCGACCGGCGGCGAGGCGACCGGCGGCGAGGCGGCCGCCGCGGAGGCCTCCGCAGATGGCGGTGGGGTTGGCGGCAGAGTGGGCTTGCCCTTGGGCAGCGGGCGCGGGCGCGCGGGCGCGGGTGTGTAAAACGGCGCCGGGGTGAGGTCCGCGTGCGGCGCGTCGTACGTGCTCACGAAGGGGGGAGGCGTCGAGAGGACGATGCGCTGCGGATTGCTCGCGTCGATCGTCGCCGCCGTTTGCGCGCGCAGCACGCTGCCTGCGGGCAACACGAGTTGTCGCCCCCGACGGAAGGCATGGTACAGCACGTGACCCGGCACGAAGATGTCGCCGATCGTGTCGGTCGTGGCGCGCGTCGAGTATCGGCCCGCGGTCAACTCGATGTTGAGATACTCGTGATACGCGCGAACGGGCAGCACCGCGTTACGGCTCGCAAGGGTCAGGGGATCGAGATGGATCTGCACGGCGCCGTCGATGTCGCCGCTGTGCGCGCTCTGCGTGGCGATTACCACGAGGGTGCTCGGCGATCCGGCCGGCGCGACGATCGTGCCGTTGACGACGAGCGGATTTTTCAGGTGCATGTGCACCACCGTGCCGGGTTTCGTCGAACCCGAATCGATCTTGTCGTCGAGCACGAACAGGAGCGTCGAGCCGAAGGGAAGCGTCGCACCGGCCGGAGGGGGGGCGGTCGAAGCGCTCGGTGCCGCGCGTGGGGCCTCGGGCGGCGGAATGGCGCGCGCCGCAGGCGCGATCGCGATGACGCCCGCGGAAGCGAGCACGATTGCAAGCGCCGCCTTCGGCACGGGCATGGGCTGCTACGAGGCTTTCTTGTGGTCGATTTCGGGTGCTGCCGCGGCCGCCGCGGCTGCCGCTGCTGCGGCTTTTTTGCCTTCTTCGATCAACGCTTTGACTTTCTGGCCGCCCTTTTGCCCGATCTCTTCGTAGAATGACGGCCCGTAACGGTCACGGGTCGCTTCGCCACCCTTCTTGCCGCCCTTCTTGCCGATCTGCTCGTAGAATTCGTGGCCGTGGGCGAGTTTGGTGGCCTCGCCGCCTTTGCGGCCGATCATCTCATAGAACTCCGGACCGTACTTGGCTTTGACCGTTTCGCCGCCTTTTTGTCCGGCTTCGCGAACGCTCATACCGCTGCCCGCTTTACGCTTTGGGGTAGACATTTTGGACCGTACCTTCCGCCATTCCATCGCCGCGCCACGTCGGAGAGGGACGCGGCCGAAGGGCCTGCCATAGGGTAACGTAACTTTGCTTCGGAAAGTTGGTTAGCGGAAATCGTGAGGCTTTTCGCGGTCTTTGCGTTGCTCGCGGCGCTCGTGCCGGGACCCGTCCCGACGACGCCGAGCGCCGCGCTGCGCACGATAGAGGTCGCGGAACTGCACCGCTCCCTCACCTCTGCGCTCGTCGCCGACCTCGACGCCACGCCCGCCATTGCGGCGCGAGCGGCGCTTGCGATCGGCCGGACCAAAAACCGTGAGGGCGTACCGCCGCTCCGCGCGCACCTTAGCGCGAGCGTTCCGGGCGTGCGCGCGATGTGCGCGTACGGGCTCGGACTGCTCGCCGATGGGCCGTCGCTGGGCGCATTGATGGCGTACGCACGCAACGACGACAATTCCGCGGTTCGTTACGCGGCGATCGACGCCGTCGGCCGCATTCTCATGGCCGATCCACGCTCGGCCACGCTGATCCTGGCAAACGACGGGCTCATCGTCGCGCGCGGTGACCCCGACCCGACGGTCCGCGCGCACGCTGCGGCTCAACTGGAAGCCTTTCGGGGCACGCCGTACGCCAAGGCGATTGCGGCGTCGCTGGAACGCGCGCAGGCGCAGGAGCGCGATGAGACGGTTCGTTGGCACACGGCCTGGGTAATCTTCCGCGGCTTTGCGACCGTCGTCGACGCGCCGTTTCTGACGACGGCCCTCCACGATCGCAGCGAACTCGTGCGCGTGGAGGCGGCGCGCGCGTGGGGCCGGCGCAGCGATCCCGACGCGGCGGCGATCGTCCGTCCGGCGCTCGACGATCCGTCGTGGCGCGTGCAGCTCGAAGCTGGCGAAGCGCTGCGGCGGCTCGCCCACCAGGCGCCGACCGATCACCTCATGGCCACGCCCCCGGGACTGCATCTTCCCCCGATCCCGCGCGTCCGGCCGACGGCAACCTCACTCGCGGCGACACCCGTCCCGACACCCCTTGCGTCGCCGCCCGGTACGCTCGCCGCGCCCGATCCGGCCACGCTCCCGCTTGCCGAACCCGTTCTGCCAAAGACGGCCCGCGATCTTGCGGCGTTACGCCCGTATGCGCACCCGCGCGTGCGCATCAGGACGACAAAGGGCGACGTCGTGGTGCGGCTCGTTCCCGAGTGGGCGCCGGCGACGGTCGCAAATTTTCTCAGTCTCGCCGGGCACGGCTACTTCAACGGTAATCGCTGGTTCCGCATCGTGCCGGATTTCGTCGTGCAGACGGGCGATCCGACCGATAACGGGGAGGGTGACGCGGGCTACTCGATTCCCGCCGAGGAAAATCCGCTCGAAGAGCGCAGCGGCGTGATCGCTATGGGACTAAACTATTCTAAGGGCAATGCCTTGCGCGATTCGGCCGGAACGCAATTTTACTTGACGCTCTCGCCACAATTACACCTCGATCGTGATTTCAGCGTTTTCGGGGAGGTACAGAGCGGTTTCGACGTCCTGGCGCATCTCATCGAGAGCGACCGGATGATCGCCGTCAGGCGCATTTCCGACGGCTGAGCCCTAGCGCTGGACGAGCGAGCGCAAAACGAAGAGCGCGTTTTCCTTACGTTCGGTGATGCGGCGGTAAAAATAGCCCGCCCAATGCGTACCGAACGGCACGTAGACCCGTACGTTATAGCCGTCGCGCGCGAGGTCGCGCTGCACGTCGGGCCGCACGCCGTAGAGCATCTGAAATTCGAAGCGCTCCTTGTCGATAGCATGTTCGGCGGCGTATGCCTTCACCGCGGCAATCACGCGCTGATCGTGCGTTGCGACGGCGGGGTACGTGCCGCGCGAAAGCAGTGCTTCGGCCATACGTACGTACGCTTTGCGAATCGCCGGCATGTGGGGATATGCCACGGTCTGGGGTTCGCGGTACGCGCCCTTGCAAAGTCGCACGCGCGCCCCGAGCTCGATCGCGCGTTCGACGTCGTCCGGCGAACGGCGCAGGTACGCCTGAATCGCCGGCCCGACGTTCTTATGTCGAGCGAAGGTTCGTTCGAAGATGCGCAGCGTGGCCGCGGTGACCGCGGAACCTTCCATGTCGATGCGCACGAAAGGGTCGCGCAATCGCGCGGCGCGCTCGACGATCGCCGCCAGGTGCGCGGCACAGAGGTCCTCGTCGACGAGCAGGCCCAGCGCCGTGAGCTTTACCGATACGTTGGTCCGCAGCGCGCTGCGCTCGATTGCGGCGAGCATTTCGAGATACTTCTCGCGGGTGCGTGCGGCCTCGGCGAACGCCGTGACGTCTTCACCGAGGAAGTCGAGCGTTGCGGTGAGGCCCTTTGCGTTGAGTTCGCGAACGGCGTCGAGCGCCGAGCCTATCGTCTCGCCGGCTACGAACCGCTTCGCTAGGAAAAAGAAGCGCGTCTGAAACGATGAGTCCGGAGCGAGAAGTTTGTCGATGACGGCCATCCGACGAAAGCGATTCGGGTCCCGGCGGACCCCTCCTGGAATGGCATATTGAAAAGCCTTCGAGGCCTCTGCGGCGTACCAGGCGGGTGACCTCAGCCGCCTTTCGCGTCGTGCTCGTGGCGTTGTCGCTCGCTCTCGACGTGTTTGCCGTTAGCGTGGGCGTCGGCATACGCGGCGTCAGTACCGGTTCCAGATTCCGCATCGGTGCTGCATTCGCGGCGGCCGAAGTCGGGATGAATCTCGTCGGTGCCGGCATCGGCGCCGCCGTGGGCCGAGCCATCGGTAATGTAGCGGGCTACATCGGCTTCGCGGCGCTCGTCGGCGTCGGCGTCTACATGATCGTCGAAGCGGTGCGTGCGGAAGAACAAAACTTCGATCTCTCACGCGGCTGGGGACTCTTCCTCGCATCGCTCTCGATCAGCCTCGACTCACTGGGCATCGGCTTTTCGATCGTGTATATCGGCGTACCGCTGACGGTGACGCTGAGCGCGATTGCGGTGACGTCGGTCGCGTCGACCGCCCTCGGGCTTACCTTTGGGAGCCGCTTCGGCGCGCGCGTCGGAGAACGCGCGGGCATCTTTGCGGGCTTCGTACTGATCGCCACGGGCGTGCTGTTCGCCGTGATGAAATACCTCCACGCCGGCGAATGACCGCAGCCACTCGCGTGTGGTCCGCAACGGCGGCGTATGCGCTCCTTTATTCGGCTCTCGGCTGCATTCGCTATGTCACGTATCATGCGGGCTCCGACTTGGGCCTCTTCACCCAGAGCATCGCGACGGTGCTTACGGGCTTCTCGAATACGACCGAGGGCGGCAGCCACTTCACGTACCACTTCTCACCGCTGCTTTACGTTTGCGCGCCCGCGCTGATTGCAACGCACTCGCCGCTAGCGCTCGTCGCGCTGCAGGCGATCGCGGGTGCCCTCGTCGCACCGCCGCTGTATCTCATCGCTCGCAAACGCATTCCGGAACCGCTGGCCGCCGGGGTCGCGTTCGTCGCCTTGCTCTATCCGCCGCTCGCCGGAGTGACGTTTGCGGATTTTCACGAGAACGGCTTCGCCCCGGCCGCAACGCTGTGGCTGCTCTGGGCGGTCGACGCCGGCCGGTTGCGCTTGGCGGCGATCTTGACACTGGTCGCCCTCGCGATCAAGGAAGACCAGGCAGTGCTGCTGGCGTTTGCCGGCCTTGCAGGCGCCGTTGCGTACGCGCGCGCGGGCGACGCGCGGCGCGCACGATTCTGTGGCGCAACGGCGGTCTTTGCGGTCGCGACGTTGGTGACGTTCTTCACGCTCGTGCGTCCCGCGGCGGGCGCGACCGCGCCGTGGGCGCCGACGCATTTTTACGCATGGGGCCCGCTCGACGCGCGCGGCCAGACGCCGTGGTACTCGGTCGGGCGGCCCGCTTACGTACTCGAAGCCTTCGTGCCGCTCGCTTTTGCGGCGTTCGCAACGCCCGCAATCGTGCTCGCACTGCCGGGTTTCGCCGAAGTGCTCGCATCGCATGAATCGATCACGTACACGATGGGACAGCACTACGCGGGCATCTGGATCGGCTACGTGCTCTTCGCGTTTGCGCTCGGCATCGGACGCCTCTACGCACGCTCGCCGCAGCTTGGGACTCGCGCGGTGCGCGCCGCGCTCGTACTCTGCGCGCTCGTGCTCGCCTTCGCGAGCCCGACGCATTGGGGGCACTACCTGCGCGCCCGCAGTGCCCACGACGCGGCCCGCGATCGCGTGCTCGCACGATTGGTACCCGACCTCGAAGTCGGCGTCTCGGATGCGCTCTACGCGCATCTCGGCTTCGACCGGCGGGCGATGCTCGGTCTCGAGCGCGCGCCGCGCTTTGCGCTGATCGATGTGAAGGACCGCTCGTCGTATGTCGATGCAACGTGGGCACCCGTGGTCGCCGCGGGCGCGCGGACGGGCGCGTACCGGCTATTGTGGAGTGACGATGGTCTAGGACTGTACGAACGGCGCGGCGGAACGGTGGGGGCCGGCGCGAAAAGCGTCAGCGATGGACGTGGCGCGGGAACTGTTGGCACGGGCGCGCGCGATCGGCGCGCCGTCGCTCGTGGTGGTCGGCACGAGTAAGAATGCCGGCAAGACAGTCGTGGTCGCGGCACTCGCGGATGCACTCGGACGCGAAGGCCGTGCGTTCGGTTTGTGTTCGATCGGGCGCGACGGCGAAGCCGTCGAGGCGCTCGTGCCGGCACCCAAGCCACGTTTCTTATTGCGGGCGGGGGCCGTCGTCGCGACGGCGGCGGCGCTCGTCCCGCGGTCGCCCGCACTGGAACTGCTCGCGGTCAGCCAAGAGCGCTGCGCGCTCGGAACGATCGTGCTCGCCCGGGTCCGCTCGCCCGGCTTCGTCGAGATCGCGGGCCCGCCGAGCGCGTCGGCATTGCGGCGCGTCGCCCGGTCGCTCGGGACGCTCGCACCGTTCGTACTCATCGACGGCGCCGTCGACCGCATCGCGGCGCTACGCGGCGGCGGCGACGCAATCGTGGTCGCGGTCGGCGCGGCGAGTGCTCCGACGCTCGCGCATGCCGTCGAAGATGTGGCGGCGCTCGTCGCACGGCTCGCCCTGCCCCTGCACGACGGCGCGCCCGACGCCGTCCGCGTCGCGGGCGCATTGACGGCACGCGCGGCCGCCGACCACGCGCGTACGCTCGGACGGCGTCCGCTCATCGTCGCCGATCCAACGCGCGTCGCATTCGGCGGACGAACGTTTTTGGAGTTGCACGCGCGGCTCGACCTGCGCTGCGACCGCACGCTGCAGCCGATCGCTTGTACGGTCGCGCCGTTCGGCCGGGAGCGCGCATTCGAGCCGCGTGCCTTCGCCCGCGCGGTCGCGGAGAGGACGGGTTTGCCGACCTACGACGTTTACGCGCAGTCCGTCGCATGACGGCGCTGTGGGATGCGGCGACCGCCCATGCAATTGGCGCGGCGTGGTTGCGCGACGCGATCGCGCCTGCCGGAGCCTTCGGGCGCCGTGCCCGTGCGCGCGAGCGCCCGTTCCGCCCGGGCGACGAAAGCGCAGCGCGCGCCGCGCTCGCGCGCGTTGCGGCGCTTGCCGAACGGGTGCCGGCCGACCGGCTGGCGGCGTTGCGATCGGCGATCGCGCGCGCGCCCGATCTCGGCGCGCTCTGGGCGCGAGCGACCGGCGGCGGCACGCTCGACGACGTCGACTTTTTCGAAGTCGGCCGGCTGCTCGACGCACTGCTCGACGTAGCGACGCTGCTGCACGGCGACGCGTCCGAGGCGAGCCCCGAGAACGTGCTGGAAGACACGGCGATCGCCGCGCTGCGCGCGGCGCTGCTTCCCGGGCGCACCACTGCGTGCGGCTTCTATCTCGCGAGCAGCTTCGACCCGACGCTCGCGCACGAGCGCGCGGCCGCCGCCGCAGCGCACGCAGGCTACGACGCGGCGCGAAGCCGGCTCAACGTGCGCGTCGCGGCCTACGCGGGCATCGAACGCATCCGCGACGGCGAGTTCGTCCTCATGCGCGACGCGCTGGGCGCAACGCTGCCGCCGGAGATCCGCGTCGTGCGGGAGGCTCCGACCTACCTGCTGTGCGAGGTCGCGCTGGACACGGACGCACTCGCCGCGCTCGCGCGCAGCGACGCCGCGGCGGCGCGTGTGGCCGCTGCGGAAGAAGGCGTGCGCGAACGCTTGAGCCGGAGCGTCGCAGGCGCCGCGCATAGCGTCGAACGCGCTTGCGATGCGCTGGGCGAACTCGACGCGCTCGTCGCACGCGCGCAGTTCACGCGGCGTTACGCCTGCGTGGTCCCGGAGATCACCGCGGGATCGGGCAGCGCGTTCGTCGACGCGCGCTATCTCCCGCTTTGTGAAACGCTTGCGGCGCACGGCCGCCGTTACGCGTCCCTGTCGCTCGACCTCTGCGGCCTCGGCGTCGTGACGGGGCCGAACATGGGCGGCAAGACCGCGGCGCTCCGGACGCTCGGTTTCTTGAACGCATGCCTCGCACTGGGCGTGCCCGTACCGGCCGCGTCGGCGCGCATCGCACTCGTCGACGAAATCGTTTGGCTCGGCATCGGTGCGGGCGATGGCGCCGATGACGGGTTGCTGTCGGCCTTCGGTCGGGAGGTCGTGGCGCTGCGCGGTTTCCTCGAACGCGACCCCGGGCGGGCGCTCGTGCTCGTCGACGAATTCGCGCGCACGACCTCGCCGCGCGAAGGGCGCGCGCTGCTCGTCGCGCTGCTCGAACGGCTGCGCGAACGCGGCGCGAGCGGCCTCGCGGCGACGCATCTTGCCGGCATCGCGGCCAGCGCCGGGGTCGCGCACTACGCGGTGGGCGGGCTGCGCGGCGCGCCGAGCGACGACCCGTTGCCACCGCCCGGCGGCGCTCCCCTCACGCTCGACGCGGCACTCGCGCGCATAGCCCAAACGATGGATTACCGGCTCGCTCGCGTCGACGAAGACGCGGTCCCGGCCGCGGATGCGCTCAAACTCGCTCGGGCCCTCGGTCTCGATGCGCGGCTCGTCGACCGCGCGCTCGCGGCACTCGGCGACGCGCGGAGTCCCCGGTGACGGGCGAGAACGCGCGTGGGATGGAGGCGCTGGTCATCACGGTCGCCGCGGTGGGTGCGGAACTCACGCCCGCGCAGACGCCGCATTTGCCGCTCACGCCGGAGGCACTCGGGGAAACGGCCGCCCGCTGCGAGGCGGCCGGCGCCGCGCTCATTCACGTGCACTGCCGCACCGACGATGGCCGGAACACGAGCGACCCAGCGCGCTTCGGCGCGGCCCTTGCGGCGATCCGCGCGCGCAGCGGCCTGATCGTTCAATTCACGACCGGAGGGGCGATCGGCATGACGGTCGCGGAGCGAACCGCACCGCTCGCGCTGCGTCCCGAGATGGCGACGCTGACCTGCGGCACGGTGAATTTCGGCGACGACGTCTTTGAAAATAGCTTCCCGATCATGCGCGCCATCCTCGCGGAGTTGCAGCGGTACGGCGTGCGACCGGAGCTCGAAATCTTCGACGCGGGCCATCTGAGCAACGCAAAGCGGCTCGCGGCCGACGGCCTCCTCTCATTCCCGCAGCATGTCGACTTCGTGCTGGGCGTGCCGGGCGGGCTCGATGCCTCCGTGCGCAACCTCGTGTATCTGGTCGACGCGCTGCCGGCGGGGTGTACGTGGTCGGTCGCGGGCATCGGGCGCGCGCAGCTCCCGCTCGCGACGGTCGCCATTGCGATGGGCGGACACGTCCGCGTCGGCCTCGAGGACAATATGTACTACGCCATAGGACGCCTGGCGCAAAACGACGAGCTGGTGGCGCGGGTCACTCGCATCGCGACCGAACTCGGCCGCCCGGTCGCCACGCCCGCGCAGGCCCGCGGCATCCTCGGTCTGCCGCCGCTGGCCGGGGCGTCCGACGCCGGAGCGGCGCTCCATGCGTCACAAGGGCAATCCGCCGCCGCGACGTAACGCAGGTGTCTTTCCCTATCGCCCCGGGGGCTTGCCGCACTGCTGAACTACATCGTCCGCCGGACGCTTCAGGCTATCCCGCTGCTGCTGCTCATCTCGATCATCCTGTACTGGATCCTGAGCAACGCCCCGGGCGGCCCCCTCGCCCCGTACCTGCAAAACCCGCATATCACGGCCGCCGACATCGAGCGGCTCAAACACAATTTCGGGCTCGATCAACCGCTGCCCGTGCGCTACGTGCGGTGGCTCGGGATGGTGCTCCGCGGCGACCTCGGCTATTCGAACTCAAATAGCGAGAGCGTCACGAGCGCGATCGTGGAAAGGCTGCCCGCGACGTTCTTGCTCACGGGTACGTCGCTCGTCATCTCGCTCGTCGTCGGCGTTTCGATCGGCATCTTCGCGGCGATCAAACCGTACTCGACGGTCGATTACATCGTCACGACGCTCGCGTTCTTCGGGCAGTCGATGCCGGTGTTTTGGTTCGCGCTGATGCTGCAATTACTCTTCGCGGTCGGCGGCATCACGGCGTTCGGTTACCACTTCGCGCTCCCATCGGCGGGCATCTCATCGACCGACGAGTTCGATCTCGGCGACCGCATGGCGCACCTCGTGCTGCCGACGGTCGTCTTGAGTTTCCTCAACATCGCGGTGTGGAGCCGTTTCACGCGCAGTTCGATGCTCGAGGTCGTGCGGACCGATTACATGCGCACGGCGGCCGCCAAGGGGCTCGATCGCTCGCGAATCATCATGCGTCACGGCCTCAAGAACGCGCTCATCCCCGTGGTGACGATCATCGGTCTCTCGCTGCCCGACATCTTCGCGGGCGCCGTCGTCACCGAAACGATCTTCGCGTGGCCGGGCATGGGACGGTTGTTCTTCAACGCACTAGGCCAGTTCGATTTTTCGCTGCTCATGGGCTATCTCGTCATCGTGTCGTTTCTGGTGGTGTTCTTCAATTTGCTCGCCGACGTTGCGTACGCATACCTCGATCCGCGCGTGAAGTACGACTGATGCACGCGAGAAGACGCTGATGGCTACTACCCTCGTACCCGGCGCGATCGCCGTTGGGGTCCCCGACGATGAATTTCACGTCGAACGGCATGGCGTTTGGAAGCGTTTCCGCAAACACCGGCTCGCGCTCTTGGGGGCGCTCGTGCTGCTCACGATCACGATCGTTGTGGCGTTTGCGAAATTCTTGGCACCAGCGGATCCGAACTACATCGATCAGGCGCATTGGTCGGGGTATCCGCTGGCCCCGGGCGTCGCAGGGCATCTGCTGGGCACCGACGAGAACGGGCGCGACCTGCTGTCGCGGCTCATGTACGGCGGTCAAATCTCGCTCACGATCGCGTTCTTCACGGTGCTCATGCAGTTGACGATTGGGACCGTTATCGGCGCGCTCGCGGGCTACTACGGCGGGTGGATCGACTACGTATTGATGCGCGTCACCGACGTGTTTCTCTCGATTCCGCTTCTGCCGCTGCTCCTGGTTCTCACGGCGATCGTTGCCGCGTCGTCGAATAAGGCCTCGCTCGGCATCGGTGTCATCGTCGTGATTATCGGTGGCCTATCGTGGCCGGGCGTGGCGCGCTTGGTGCGTGCGTCTTTCTTGAGCTTGCGAGAGAAAGAGTTCTGCGAGGCGGCGCGCGCTCTGGGCAATCGCGACATGCGGATCATCTTCCGTCACTTGCTCCCTAATGCGATCGCGCCGATCATCGTGCAGGGTACGCTCTCGGTCGCGAGCGTCATCATCGTCGAATCCACGCTGTCGTTTCTTGGTTTCGGTATCCAGCCGCCCACGGCGTCGTGGGGCAACATGCTCGCCAACGCCGAGTCGAATATGGCGATTGCGCCTTGGGTCGCAATCTTTCCGGGCTTGTGCATTTTGGTGACCGTGCTCGCGATCAACTATCTCGGCGACGGGCTGCGCGATGCACTCGATCCCAACATGAAGTGACGGCGCGCCGCGCACGCCCGGGGCTTGCCTTTCCGGCCTGGAGCCGGTACTATTTCCCGGTTAACCCCCGTGCGCAAGTGGCGGAATTGGTAGACGCACTAGCTTGAGGGGCTAGCGCCCGCAAGGGCGTGCTGGTTCGAGTCCAGTCTCGCGCACCACTTCTCGGGCATGCGGGCCGCTGATGCAGCGGCCCGCAGCGTTGCTCGGCAAGAAATCCGTGCCCGGAAAGGCGGCATACGTTGCCTGCCCCTCGCCACGCCGCCATGCGTGTGGGCGAGCGTTACCGAGAAAGCTGGGAAAAAAAATCGCATGAATGTGAAGAATGTTGCCGCCCTCGGGATGGGCCTTCAACTCGCCGCCGTCGGCACGGCGTTCGCTGCCAACACCGGCACCGGTATGATGCACGGCGTGACGCACGGTCCCGGAGCGAAGGCGCGCTGCTCGCCGGGCGATCCGAACGTGCTAGTCGATCAGAAAGCGAAGACCTACGTTTTGGACAAAGCGGCGATGAAGATGGCCAAGGGCAGCGCGAAGGCGAGCGTGGGTGCTGCAGCGGGCGGCGCGGCGGGCGCGGACGCAGCCGCCATGGACAGTGCGGGTGCGTCGGGCAAGTCGACGGTGGTGTCGATGTGTAAGTCCGAGGCTGCGAGCATGGGCGCGAAGATGTCCGGCGGCGGCATGGCAAAGACGAAAATGTAAGCTGCCCCAACTACAAACGGATCGTCATCGCCCGAAGTTATGCTTCGGGCGATGTGCGTTAGCGCGTCCACAGGTTGCCTCACGCCCGGGCCCGTACGCCCGAGTGACGGGATCCTACGAAACACCGTAGCGGAAGCGGCGTATCATCGGCAGCCGTCCCGTCGTTGCGGGTCCGTCTAGCTCAGGAGGCCTGCCGTGTGGTTGACCCGCTTTGCCATTACCCGACCGGTCATTACGGCGATGGTCTTCATCGGACTGGCGCTCTACGGGCTCGTGTCGTATTTTGGCCTAGGCGTCAACCTCTTTCCGAACGTCTCGTTCCCGATCGTTGCCGTTCGCGCGTCGTATCCCGGCGCATCACCTGCGGAGATGGAAAAACTCGTCATCAAGCCGATCGAAGATCAACTCGACGGGATGGAAAATCTCGACCGGCTTTCGGCCACAGCGCAGGAAGGCACCGCGACCATCATCGCGCGCTTCAAGCTCGATACCGATCTCAACTACGAGACGATCGACGTGCAGCGCCGCGTCGATACCGCACGTATCTACATGCCGAGCGACCTCGTGCCCCCGCAGGTCGACAAATACGGCACCGGCAGCGATCCGATTCTCGAAGAGGCCGTCAGTTCGAAAAAGCTCTCCGCCGCGCAACTCTCCGACCTCGTCTCGCAACGCATCGTGCCCGAACTCAAAGCGGTGCCGGGCGTGCTCAGTGTCGATACGGCAGGCGATACTGCCCGCGAAATCCACGTGTATCCCGATCAGTCGCGGCTACTCGCTGCAAATGCGACGCTCAGCGACCTCAGCGCCGTCCTCGAGCGCAACAACGCCAATCTGCCCGGCGGCCGCATCGACGCGGCATCGCAGGAAACCACGGTGTCGGTACACGCCGACATCCTGCAGCCGCAAGACATTCTCGCGATTCCCATCCCCATTCCCGGCGGCGCCCAGCAGGCGCTCACCCTCGGCAGTCTCGCGCGCGTCGAAGACGGGCATGTCGAGCAGCGCCGCCCGACGCACTACAACGGCTCGGCGTCGATCCTGCTCGACGTCCAGCGGCAAATCGACGCCGATACGCTCAAGACGACCGAACTCACCCGTACGGCCATCGCCAAGATTACGCGTGAATTTCCGGGCGTGACGTTCGGCGAGATCGATGCATCGGCCGATTACACGCGCGCCTCGGTCAACGGCGTGCTGCAGAGTCTGGTCGAGGGCATCGTGCTCACCGCGGTCGTCATGCTCTTCTTCTTGCACGCCTGGCGCAACGCGGTCGTCGTCATGATTTCGATCCCGACGTCGCTGCTCTCGACCTTCATCGTCATGAAACTGATGGGCTTCACCGTCGACGTCATCTCGCTGATGGGGCTCGGGCTCACGATCGGTATCCTCGTGGACGACTCGATCGTCGTGCTCGAAAACATCACGCGACACCGGGACCTCGGCGAAGCACCGATGGACGCCGCTCTGAGCGGTCGCACCGAAATCGGCAACGCCGCGATTGCCATTACGCTCGTCGACGTCGTCGTGTTCTTGCCCATTGCGTTCCTGTCGGGCATCGTCGGCAAGTACATGAAAGAGTTCGGCATCGTGATCGTCGTCGCGACGCTCTTTTCTTTGTTCGTCTCGTTCACGTTGACGCCGTTGCTCGCCGGGCGCTGGTCGGTGAAACGCCGCAGCGAGGCGGTCCCGTGGTGGGCCCGCGCTTTTCAGAACGGCTTCGATGCGGTCGGGCGCTGGTACACGCTGCGCGCGCTTCCGTGGTGTTTACGCCATCGCATTCTGGTGCCGATCGTTTGCGTTCTCCTCATCGCGGGCGCGGTCGCGCTCGTTCCCGCCGGCTTCATCGGATCGGAATTCATCCCGTCGTCGAATACCGGCGTGTTCAACGGCTCGGTGCAATACGCCGTTGGTCAACCGCTCTCCAAGACGTCCGCTGCGATCGCACGTTTGGAAAGCCGGCTTCTCGGCCTCGACGGCGTAAAATCGGTGCTCACCACCGTCGGCGCCAAACGTTCGGGCTTCGGCAGCAACACCGGCGGACATCTCGCGCAGTTTAGCGTTATCCTCGAGAAGTCGCGGCGGCGTGACACCGATCGGGTGCTCGCGGCCGCCCAGAAACTCGGCACGCTCGTTCCCGGTGCCGACTATCAAATAGCCAAAGAAGGCGGCGGCGGCGGCGGCGGTTCGACGATTCAGTTTACCATGACGGGTCCCGATGCGACGCTCGACGCGGCGGCGCGGCAAGTAGCCGAACTCGTGCGCAAACAACCCGGCACGACCAACGTGTCGGCAGGTGCGGATAACGAAGGTCCGCGCCTGAACATTCACGTCGATCCGGCGCGCGCGTCGTTGCTCGGCGTTTCGCCCGGCGACGCGGCGACCGCAGCGCGCATCGCGATCGGCGGGGTCGTTTCGACGAAAGTGCGACTGGAGAACGGGCTCACCGACGTGCGGCTCGAGTTGCCTCCCGACCAGCGTAACAGCCTCGAGGTCGTGCGACAGGTGCGCGTCCGCGCTGCGAGCGGCAACATGATCGCGCTTGCGTCGGTCGCCGATTTTACGCTGAGCCGTGCGCCGACGAAGATCTCGCGCCAGGCACGCGAGCGCGTTCTTCGCGTCACGGCCGATGTCGATCCCAATGCCGGCATTTCGCTCGGTAAGATTCTCGCGCCCATCTACAAGAAAACGAGCGAGCCCGGCTTCCTGCCCCCAGGCGTACACGCGCTGGCCGACGGCGATGCCGATCTCTACAATCAGACCTTTACGAGCATGGGCTTCGCGCTGGCGACGTCGTTCATGCTCGTCTACATGCTGATGGTCGTGCTCTACGGATCGTTCGTCGAGCCGTTCGTCGTGATGTTCGCGGTGCCGGTATCGATCGTCGGCGCGCTCGGCGGGCTTGCCGTGCGTCATCAAACGCTCAACCTGTTCTCGCTCATCGCGATCGTCATGCTCTTCGGCCTCGTATCCAAGAACGGTATCCTCCTGGTCGATTACGCCAATCAGCAGCGCAAGAAACGGGGCCTCAACGTCAACGACGCGATGTTGGCGGCGGCCGCGACGCGTTTCCGACCGATCCTCATGACGACGTGCGCGATGATCTTCGGTATGCTGCCGCTCTCGCTCGGGCTCACCGAGGGCGCCGAAGAACGCGCGTCGATGGGCACCGTGCTCATCGGCGGTCTGCTCAGTTCGCTGATTCTCACCCTCGCGCTCGTGCCGGTCATGTACACCTTCATCATGGGGGCAGCCGAGAAGCGCGAGCGCCGTAGGGCCGCCCGACGTACGGATGACGCCGAGCGCGCGCTGCCGGACTTCGAGCGCCCGGTGGGAGTAGGTGCGCCCGGACACTAATCACACTTAACATGTTTCTTCGGGATCGGCGTGCAAGCAGGCCTATTCTGGGGTAGGTCTAGTAACCATGGCCCCTGTTACTGGGACCTAGGGAGAAACGACCTTGCAATTATCGACGATTCGAAAGACGGCCACCGCCACAACCGCGCTCGGAGCGCTCGTCGCGAGCATGACGCTGCCTGCGTCGGCGCTGTCGGTAACGGTCAACGGCAGCGCCGTGACCTTCAACCCGCCGCCGATCGAGCGGGCCGGACGCGTCTTCGTGCCGCTGCGCGGCGTATTCGAGCGCCTGGGCGCGAGCGTCGTCTACCAGGGCGGCGTCATCAACGCAACCGGCAACAATCGCACGATTTCGCTAAAAATCGGGTCGACCGCAGCGACGATCGACGGCGCGTCCAAGATGATCGATGTCGCTCCGTTCATCATCGGCGCCAGTACCTACGTGCCGCTCCGCTTCGTCTCCGAAGCGCTCGGCGCGGGCGTCAATTACGACTCCGGAAACCAAGTCGTCGCGCTGCAGACAACGGGCAGTTCGGGGAATGCGCCGGCTCCCGCGGCGCCCGCGGCCCCCGCGCCTGCCGCGGCAATTACCAGTATCCTCAAGGATTTCGAACCGGCCAGCGGCGCAGTCGTCGGCTCGACAAAGCCGACCGTCTCGGCGAATTTCCTCCAGAACGTCGACCCCAATTCGGTCCATCTCACGCTCGACGGGCGCGACATCACCAGCGCCTCGACGACGTCCACGACCGGGTTCGTGTACGCGCCGCCATCGCCACTGCAATCGATCAAACACACGGCGCAGGCCATGGGCAAACTGACCTCCGGCGGAAGTTTCGCGCAGTCGTGGTCGTTCACGACCGGGACCGAAGCGCCGAAGAATAGCTTGTCCTTGTCGATGCCTGCCGACGAGAGCGCAGTCGGACAAAACTTCGAGATCAAGGGCAAAACGCTGCCCAACGCCCGCATCCACATCGTCGCGGGCGCGACCGCAAGTTTGGGCGGCGTGTTCGCCTTCGGTGCGGGCAACTATACGGGCGACACGATTGCCGATGGTGCCGGTGCCTTCGCGCAAGCCGTGTCGCTGCAAACGGTCAGCGGCGCGACGATCGGCTTAACGGTCACTTCGACCGACCCGGCCACCAAGGAAAGCGCTCAAAAGAAACTTCGTTTGCGCGCCCAATAACGAGGGAGTGGCCCAGCAGCGCACTGCGTTCATCACCGCAGCGGCGCGAGGCCTCGCGCGCGGGATCGTCATCGATCTCGCGCGGGGCGGCTATCGCGTCGTTTTCACGTATCGCCCGGGCGGCACGCCGCCCGACGCGACGCTCGCGGCGATCCGGGGGGCCGGCCGCGATGCGCTCGCTCTCCCGGCCGACCATGCCCGGCCCGGAGAAACCGAGCGTACCCTCGGCGAGGCACAAGCGCGCGTCGGCCCGATCGACATCCTCGTCCATGCAGCCGGCCCGATGGCGGTCAAGCGCTTCGCGCGCGCGACGCTCGCTGATTATCGTGAGATGCTCGCGGGAAACCTCGGGAGCGCCGTCGAGGCGGCCTTCGCCGTACTGCCGGCGATGCGCGAGCGCGGCTGGGGGCGCTTGGTCTTCTTCGGCATGAACGGCTCGCACGCGACCCTGCCCGCACGGGGCATGAGTCTCTACGGGGCGGCGAAAGCCGGAGTCGTTCAATTCGCCCGAACGCTGGCGCTAGAAGAAGCCGAGCGGGGTATCACGGTCAATGTCATCGAGCCGGGGGACATCCGCATTAAGGACGTCGACCGCGAAGGGGCGTGCGCCATCACGAGCAACAACCCGACCGGCCATGCCGGATCGTGGGAGGATGTCGCGTATGCGGTGCGCTTTCTCGTCTCGGAGGAAGCGAGTTTTGTGAACGGACAGACCATCGGCGTGAACGGAGGACTCGTGGAGCCTCACGAGTGACGGGACTGCTATGGGTCGCGATCGCGCTCGTCGTGCTGGTGCGCGGCGTCGTCGGCTTCACGCTCCCTCTTACCGGCGACGAAGCGTACTACTGGGAATGGAGCCGGCACCTCGCGTGGGGCTACGTCGACCATCCGCCGCTCGTCGCTTGGACGATTGCCGCGTTCACCGCGTTCGGCCAAACTCCAGGGCTCGTGCGCCTGGGTTTCGTGCTGTGCGGGCTCGTTTCGTCGCTGGCGCTGGCCGGCTGCGCGTCGGAATTGACCGGCGATCGCCGGGCGGGCGCAGTGGCGGCGCTGGCACTGGCGCTCACGCCGCTCGCGTCGCTCGCCTTCGGGTCGGCCTCCCCCGACGGACCGTACCTGATGTTTTGGTCGCTCGCGCTGTATTTCGGGGCCCGCGCGTTCAAGCGCGACGGCCTGCGCGACTGGGCGCTTCTGGGCGTCGCTATTTCAGGTGTGCTGCTCTCGCGCGTGCTCGGCTTCGCGCTACCCTTCGGCATTTGCGCCTACGCCCTGACGCCGGGCGTGCGGCACGTCTGGCGGCGCGGGCTGCCACTGGCCCTCGCCGTTGCCGCGCTCCTCTACGCGCCGTTTATCGCTTGGAACGCGACGCACGATTGGGTGACCTTGAGTTTCGCGCTCGTGCATCGCCACGAAGAAACGCATTCGTTCGACCTGCACCGAGTTGCCGTGCTCTTACTGACGCAGGCCGCGGCGTATTCACCCGGCATTTTTATCGCGATGCTGGTGTGCGCCATCCGTCCGCGCAACGCGTTCCTTGCCTGGACGGCCGTGCCGCAACTGGCGATCGTAACGGCGCTGGCGTTCGTCGAAAAAGTGGAAATTCACTGGATCTTCGGAACGCTCGCGTCGCTTTCGGCAATGCTCGGCGTGGGCTACACGCAGATCTCGCATCGCATGAAAATCGTGTGGACGACGATCTGCGTCGTGCCGGGCGCGATTCTCGTGCCCGCAATATTAGCGGTCTCCTTCGCGCCCGTGCCGATCTACACGATGGTGCACCGCGAGACGGGCGCGCAATTGCGTAACGGCGGACCCTTCGAGATCATGACCTACGCGATGGTCGCGAAGGACGTTGCCCGCCTGGCCAAAGAACGCGACGCCATCGTGATGACCGATGGCTACGGACTTTCCTCCGTCATGGACTTCGATGCGGGCATTGCGCCCGTCGTTATCGGCTACGACTGGCAAGGCCGTGAATCGCGCGCGTGGTATCCCGATGGCCGGCGTCCGGCGCGGGCGCTCTTCGTCGATAAGGAACCGCTGGCCACGCGGCCCGATATCGCCCTGCACCTGCGCCGCGCGTGCGGGCGCGTCGTCGATGGCGGCAAACACCCGTACAGCTTCGGCGGCACGACGCCGCGCGCGTATTACTTCACCTGGTGCGAGGGTCTGGGATCGGATGGCCTCGCGATTTTGCGCTGGGAGCGCGAACCCCAAGCGGAAGCCCACGCGACGCGCCCGAAAGCGGCGCCTCGCGACGATGCTTGACTATATCCCCCTTACGGCTGCTGCGGGACGACGTCTCGCCACCAGTGAGTTGCGATCGCTTGCGACGGATCGCATGCGCGAGCTCGGCTACGCGTACGTGGGCAACGAGTTTTCTCCGGCGGACACGGGACTGCGCTTCGACGTCGTCGGTATCGCAAAGTACACGCGCCAGGTGCGCATCTATGAAATCAAATCGTCGCGGGGCGATTTTTTGGGCGACGCGAAGTGGGAGCGTTATCTCCCCTACTGCACGCACTTCAGCTTCGTCGCACCGGCGGGTGCGATCTTCCGCTGGGAACTCGCGCGCGACGTCGGGCTCATCGAGTACGGGGCGCCGGCTTTCGAACGCATGCGCCGGGCGCGCCGGTTCGGGTTGACGATCGTGCGCGAGGATTGTCTGCGGGCGACGCGGCCGTCACAGCGCCTGCGCGATTGCGTTGCGGACGCCGAGTGGATTGCCCTACTCGAATCGATCGCGCTTGGCGGGCGTGCGGGCGCAGCGTCGGATCTCACCTTCGCGGAAGGCGCCGGTATCTGAGGCTGCGCGGCGCTCGTTCTCGCGTCTTCGCCGCCTCGCTGGCTGCGGTTTGCGGCGCCGCGCTTGCGGCGTGCGGCCGCGCGCGTCCGACGCACGTGCCGCACGTGCCGCAGGGGTACGCGACCGACGCCGCGCCGCGGCCGACGCCCGTGCCGCCGCCGCGCTGGAGCGGCGCAGAACGCGACGCGGTGCGCAGCCGCATCGGCGGCATTTTCTCGAGCGACATTGCGACGAGTGCTATGGGAATCGTGGTCGTCGCGGCCGACGGTTCGACGCTCTTCGCACGCCGCCCGATGGTGCCCGTGACACCGGCCTCGACGCTCAAACTCGTCGTCGCCGCAACCGCACTCGATTCGCTCGGCCCCAAGCACCGCTTTGAAACGCGTTTCGCGGCGACGGCACCTCCGGACCCAGGCGGCACCCTGCACGGCGGCCTGTGGCTCGTCGGCGGCGGCGACCCGATGCTCGATTCGAAGAATTTGCGCGAAGGTGTCGGCGTGCTCGCGCGAACCGGCGTCAAGCACATCGACGGGCTTTTGCAGATCGACGACACCTCGTTTACCGGGCCCGAACAAAACCCGCGCTGGGATCCTGACGACCTCACGTACGACTACGCCGCCGGTACGAGCGCGGTCGCGCTGGACGGCGGCATCGTGGAGTTCGACGTGACGCCCGGCGCGACGGGGGGCGAGGCACGCGTTCGCGTCGTGCCCGAAAACGCTTCGATCACGTTTTCGGGTGCGATTCGCACGGGTCCACCCGGTTCGTCGACGTTCGTGAAAATCGAGCGCAAGCCGCAGATGCCGACGTTCACGTCCGCCGGCGCGCGCGATGTTGACGTCGCCGAGCAACCGCTCAACGAGTACGAACTCGATGGCCACATCGCGCAAGGCGAAACGCAAAAGTATTACCAGCCCGTTCTCGGCATGCCGGGCTACGCCGGCGGCGTGGTCGCCGCGATGCTCGCGCAGCGGCGCATCACGCTACCTGCGGGCTATCGCTCGGGCGCCGCGCCGCCCAATGCGACGGTGTTATGGGCGCACCGTTCGCCTCCGCTCGAGGCCATCGTGCGCGACATGCTCGTGCATTCCAACAATCACACGGCCGAGACACTGCTGCGGATCGTGGGCGAACGCGCCGGCCATCCCGGCTCCGACGACGGCGGCATTGCGTTCGAAAAGCGCGAACTCGCGCGGCTCGGCGTGCGACACGAGCGCATGCGCGTCTACGACGGCAGCGGCCTCGCGCCGAGCGACCGGATCATGCCGCTCACGCTCGCCGAACTGCTCGCGGCGCAGCTGCGCGGGCCCGATGCCGACGTGTTCGTGCGCTGCTTGCCACGGGTCGGGCTCGACGGCACGGTGAAGAATCACTTCTTGCACGCCGCTCTGGGACACGCGCGCGCCAAGAGCGGCCATATCGAAAACGTCAACGGGCTCGCGGGCACCGTGCAGACGCTCCGGCACGGCCGGGTCGCGTTCGCATTCATCGTCAACGACCCGCGCGCCAACGCCGGCATCGTCACCGAGGAAGAAGACCGCGCGCTCGACGCGCTTGCGACCTCGTAAACGGGGGGCGCGCGTGCCATCGCCGCCGAACGCCGCCGACCCATGCATCCCGACGCCGCTCTTTTCGAACGGGTCCTGACGCGCGCGCTCGGTGCGGGTGAGTTCGCGGACGCCTTTTACGAAAACCGCATCACGCGGTCCTTCCGCTTGCAGGAAGGCGTCATTCACGAGGCCGGCATCGCGGTGTCGTGCGGCGTCGGCATACGCGTGCTCGTGGGCGAACGCGCCGGATACGCTTACAGCGACGACCTCTCCGAAGCGGCGCTGCTGGAGACTGCGCGCATTGCGGCGCTCATCGCGAAGGATCGCGTCGCGCGCACGAACGGCGTGAGCTTGCCGCGCGAGCCCGCACGCCGGGCGAGCGTTTACGGCGCTGTGGATGCGCGAGTCCTCACTGCACGGTCCGCCACGTACGTCGACGTGCTCGCGCGCGCGGACGTCGCGGCGCGTGCGAGCGACCCACGAGTGCGCACCGTCAACGCGTTCTTTAGCGAAGAAGTGCAGGATGTCGTCATCGCGACCAGTGACGGCCGCTACGTCGTCGACCGGCGACCGCTCGTGACGATCGGCGTGCAATGCACCGCGCAGGGCAGCGAGCGAGGCACCGGCTTTTTCGGCGACGGCGGCCGGACCAGCATCGATATCTTCGTCGAACGTTCGCCCGAGACGATCGCCCGTGAAGCCGCACGGATCGCATGCGTCAACTGCGAGGCGATCCCGACGCCCGCGGGCGAGATGGAAGTCATCGTCGGCGCCGGCAGCGGAGGCGTGCTGTTGCACGAGGCCGTGGGCCATGGACTCGAAGGCGATTTCAACCGGCAGGGCACGTCGCTGTATAGCGGCCGCATCGGCGAGCGCGTCGCAAGCGATCTCGTCACGATTTACGATGACGGGGATCTCGCGGGCGAACGCGGCAGCCTCACGGTGGACGACGAGGGTAATCCGGGCGAACACAAGGTGCTCGTCGATCACGGCATCTTGCGCGGCTACATGCACGATCATCTCAATGCCACGCTGATGGGCAGTAGGTCGACCGGTAACGGCCGGCGTCAGTCGTTCCGGGTGATGCCGCAGCCGCGCATGTGTAACACGTACATGCCGGACGGCGCTTCGACGTACGACGAGATCGTGGGTTCCGTCAAGCGCGGCATCTTCGCGACCTCGTTCGCGGGCGGCCAAGTCGAGATCAGCAAGGGCGATTTCGTGTTCATGCTCGCCGAAGGCTATCTCATCGAGGACGGCAAGCTCACCGCACCGCTGCGCGGCGCGAGTCTGATCGGCAACGGCCCCGACGTCATGAATCGCGTGACGGCGGTCGGCAACGATGGCCGGCTTGCGGGACGCTACTATACGTGCGGGAAGGGCGGGCAATACGTTCCCGTCGGCGTCGGCATGCCGACGGTCAAGCTGTCGCGCGTCACGGTCGGAGGGTCGGCCTTTGGCGGCTGAACTCGAGTTCGCGCGCGACGTCGTCGATCTCGCGACCGCCGCGGGCGCCTCGCAGGCCGAAGTGACGTACACGATTTCGGATCGCTTTAGTACCGAAGCACGCGGCACCGAGGTCGTCAAGCTCGAACAGTCCGTCGGCCGCAGCGTGACCCTACGCGTTTTCGTGGGCGGCGGCAAAGCATCGCTGGGCACGAGCGATCTCTCGCGCGACGGGCTCGCGCGCTTCGTGCGCGAGACGGTCGAGGCAGCCCGCTTCGTCGCCCCGGACCCACATGCCGGTTTGCCGGAACCTGCATTCTCGCCGTCCGCAGACGACGACGGCCACGCGCTCGCAATGTTTTCGGATGACGTCCGCGATCGCGACGCGGAGAAGAAGATCGACGATGCGCTCGCACTCGAACGGCTCGCGCGCGCGGCCGACGCGCGCATCGTCAATTCCAGCGGCGCGCGCGTTGCCGACAGCACGACGACGCTCGCGCTCGCGAACTCGCTGGGCTTCGCCGGAGCGTATCGCGCGTCGCAAACGTCGCTCGGCGTGAGCCCCATCGCGCAGGATGGGGACATCAAACGCACGGGTTCGTACGGAAATGCCGCGCGCTCGTACGCGGGCCTCGAAGCGATCGCGTCGGTTGCGAGCAAGGCCGCCCGGCGCGCGGTCGCGTTCGTGGGCGCGCGCAAACCGCCGACGATGCGGGTTCCGGTGATTTTCGAACGCGACGTCGCGGCACTGGTCCTGGCCGATCTGTTCGCCGCGGTGAGCGCGGCTAGCGTCGCGATCGGCAACTCGTTTCTCGCGGAGAAAATCGGCGAGCGCGTCGGCAGCGATCTGGTCACGATCGTCGATGACGGCCGCATTCCAGGCGGGCTCGGTACCTCACCGTTCGACGCCGAAGGCGTTGCGACGCAGCATACCCTGGTCGTCGAGCGCGGCAAGCTGCGAACGTTTTTGTACGACTCGTATTACGGGCGGCGCCTCGGCTCATCGAGCACCGGTAATGCGTCGGGCGGCAGCATCGGGCCCAACAATTTCTTGCTCGCTCCGGGAGAGCGCGATCTGGACGCCCTCATCGCGGCGACGCCGCGTGGCATACTGATATTGGACACCATTGGGTTTGCGACGGAGTCGGTCACCGGCACGTATAGCCGCGGCGCGCGCGGCTTCCGCATCATCGACGGTGCGCTTGCGGATCCCATCGACGAGTTCACGATCGCGGGCAACCTGCTGGAGATGTTCAGCACGATCGACGCGGTTGCAAACGATCTGGTCTTCGATCAAGCGATCCTCTCGCCGTCTTTCCGCGTCGCCGAGATGACGGTGTCGGGCGCCTGAACGCCCTAGACCGCGACCTCGGCACGCTCGTAGATCGCATAAAAAATATCGTCGCCCGGATACGGCAAAACCGCATCGGGAGGCACGAGCGCCAGTGCGCGCGCGAACGCCCGCCCGACGCGCGAGCCACGGCACAGGTAGCCCAGCAACGACGCGGCGTGGCCGACGCTGATGTGCTTGGGCGGCCGGCCGCGTGCGACTCGTCGGAAGCCATGCGCGCCGGCGAGTGCGTCGAGGCTCGTGCGCGTGAAGTAGTGGAGTACCTTCGGCGGATCGTATTCGTGCCAGCGTCGTCCGAACGCACGCGCGACGAGACTCCCTGCGTCCCACGTTTCGACGAGCAGCGTGCCGCCGTTCGCCGTTACACGCGCGAGCGTCGCGAAGGTTTCGGCAATGTCGGGAACGTGGCCGACGACCTGCACGAGCGCGACTGCATCGAACGTTGCGCTCGCGGGAAGATCGCCGACTGTTTTCGCTGCGTACTCGAGGCCGAGCCGGTCGCGCCCGTACGCGGTCATCCTCGCGTTGGGCTCGATACACGTCGGTTCCCAACCCGCATCGCCGAAGCCCGCCGCAACCAAACCTGCGGCCGCGCCGACATCGAGTAAGTGTGTCCCGTGCCGCCCGCGTGGCCGCAATAGCTCGCCGTAATAGCGCCCGTGTGCGCGTAAAAGCGGCGCCTCGGCGAGATAATCGGCGTAGCCCGTGCCACCGGCGGCAAAGTACGCGTCGCCGTATTCGCGCTCTACGTGCTCTTCATCGATAACGCCGTCGGCAAAGCGATGCCCGCAGCGACGGCAGGCCCGGACATCCCAGCCTTTTTTGCGGAAACAGAAGCTCGTCGGCGCAGCGCAGACCGGACATGGCACGCACGGGGCTTACCAAGAGGAACACGCTTTTCTTGCAACCTCTCTTTACCTACTCGAACTCGACCTCCAAGCTCAGCGTTACGTCGTTGCCGATCGTAGCGTCGAACGGCGTGATCCGCATGCCGAATGCGTGGCGGTCGACGGTACCGGTCGCGCGATAACGTGCGTTCGGAAATCCGCGCAGGGTCGTGACCGCGAGCCTCACCGGACGCGCGACGCCGTGCAGGGTCAGCGAGCCTTGCAATACGAAGCCGCCCGGCGTAGCTTCGTTTGCCGTGCCGGCGAACGTCCACTTCGGAAAGCGCGCGACATCGAACCAATCCGGGCCCTGCAAATCGTCGTCGCGGTCCCCGTCGCCGGTTGCAATCCGGCGTGGATCGAGCGTCGCTTCGACGCTCATCGGGGCGGTGCTCGTTGCATCCGCGAACGTCGCCTGACCGCTTAGGACCGGCACGCTGCCGCTAACGTGTTGCACGAAGAGATGCGTGACCTGAAAACTCGCATGCGAGCGCGCGGGCACGAGCGCGCGGACGGTGTGCCCCGCGGCCGCGGGGGTTGCGGACGGCTCCGCCCCTGCGACGAGCGGGGTCCCGGACGGCCGGGGGTGCAGAAGCAGAACCGCAACCACGAACGCCCCCGCGGCGCGAGGGATCGCCATCGCGCGCATTAGTAGGCCACCGTGTATTGCACGCCGAGTTGGTGTTTGGCGCTGGGCACGTGCGTGATGACGTCCTCGACGGTCAGCCGTGCGTTACGCGTCACGCGGTATCCGACCAGCGGCACGACGTCGCGCGCAAACCCGGCGTTCACGTCGCTCGTGCCCTCGTAGCGCACGGCAGCGAAGAGCCGGCGCGAAAACGCGTAGCGTAGCTGGGTGAAGCCGCCGCTCGAGACGGTTGCGGTGCCGCTCGCATCGATGCGGTCATCCACGCCGGTTTGCAGCACCGTCTGCATTTCGATGGGTCCCGCAGCATACGCGACGCCGTAGCCGAAACGCCAAAACCGGTCGAGGCCGTCGAATGCGGGCCGCGCGCCGGCGTAGCGGTACGCCGACAAGCTGACGTGGCCGAGCACGTGCTGCGCGCTGAGCATCGTGTCGATGCCGTGCGCCGCGCTGCCGCTATTGGCATCGTGACCGCCCAGAGCCAGGAGCGCGACGCTCGTACCGCGAGCGGCCTCGCCGACGCGAACTTCGCCGCCTATCTTCGCATCGAAAAACGCGAACGGATTCACTCCGACCTTCTGATCGTAAACGGCGTAATGCGAAAGCGACTCGCGAAACGATTCGGGATCGACCGGCAGCGGTAGCGTGAATGCGCCGGCGCGCAGCGCGACGGGTACGCGCGCGGTGTCGGGCGTCACCCGATAGCGCAGCCATGCATCCCGCGTCGCACCGGGCCGCGCGCCGTCGACGACGTACTGCTCGATGAAGTAATTGCTTCGCGTGCCCAGACGCCCGGCAACGAAGAGTTCGACTTCATCGAGTGTCGCTTTGGGTAAGCCCGACGGATCGGATTCGCTCGTGTAAGCGCTATTGAGCTTGACCGCAACCGGAAACGCCGGCCGTGGGCGCGCCTCGGCAAGCGCGAAGCCGTGCGCCTCGAAGGCGGCACCAAAGGGATTGAGCCGCGGCACCACGCTGTGGCATTTCTGACACGTCATTGCGAACTCGTGCGCGAAATACGGAATGCCGACCGCCGGCCGTGGCGCAAAGGCGATGGCTGCGAACGCCGCGACGAAGGTGGGGAGGTGGTGCCGGGGCGTGCTGGACCGCAAGAATGGCCTTCCAAAGTTAAGCATGCGCTGAACCCCCTAACCTAGCTACGTCATTAGGTCTACCTAATGCTTCTCCTTGCCCCACCTCACGCCTGTTCCCGCTGCCGCGGGTGGGCCCGCTGCTGCGCGTGGACCCCGCTGATGCGCGAGGGGCCCCGCTGAAACGAACCTAATCACGCGCAATGGCCTCACCCGCTATCGGCTATACGCTCATCATGCGCCTTGAGATGCCCTCATCTCCGGGGGCCTTCGGCGCGCTTGCCTCGGCGATCGGCGACGCAGGCGGGATTATCGACGCGGTCGATATGCGCTCGGTCGCCAGAAGTATCGTCACCCGCGACGTCAGCGTGACCGTCGCCTCCGACGCCGTCGCGAATGCCGTTCGTGCGTCGATCGAGCGACTCGAAACCGTGCGCCTCGTCAGCATCTCGGATTCGACGTTCCTGGCCCATCTGGGCGGCAAGATCCGGATACAACCAACGATTCCGGTCAAGACACGGACCGATCTGTCGCGAGTGTATACTCCCGGAGTCGCGCGCGTGTGCCTCGCAATCGCACACGATCCCGCGAAGGCGTTTCAGCTGACGATCAAACGGAACACCGTGGCGGTCGTGACCGACGGGACGGCCGTCCTGGGCCTCGGCGACATCGGTCCGCTCGCCGCGGCACCGGTGATGGAGGGCAAATGTATGCTCTTCAAGCAGTTCGCCGATATCGACGCATTTCCGATTTGTTTAGACACGAAAAATATCGAAGAGATCGTCGAGACCGTCGTCCGGCTCGCTCCGATTTTCGGCGGCATCAACCTCGAGGATATTTCCGCACCGCGGTGTTTCGAAATCGAGCGCCGGTTGCAGGAACGCCTCGACATTCCTGTGATGCATGACGATCAGCATGGCACGGCCGTCGTCATTCTGGCGGCGCTCATCAACGCGTGCGAAGTCGTCGGTAAAGCACTCGGCGAACTCACGATCGTGGTGGCGGGCAGTGGTGCCGCGGGGACGGCCACGATGAAGATGCTGCTGGCGGCGGGGGTGCGCGACGTGATTCCCGTCGACCGTGCCGGCGCGATCAGCCGCTTGGACACCTACGACAACAGCCACTGGTCGTGGCTCGCCGACCATACCAACCGTGAGAACCGGCGCGGCTCGCTTTCCGAGGTCCTCGTCGGTGCCGACGTCTTCATCGGAGTGTCGGCTCCGAACATTTTGCGGCCGGAAGACCTCAAGAGAATGGCCCGCGATCCGATAGTCTTTGCAATGGCCAACCCCACGCCCGAAATCATGCCCGACGTCGCCGCCCCCTACGTCGCCGTCATGGCGACCGGCCGCAGCGATTATCCAAACCAAGTCAACAATCTGCTGGCGTTTCCCGGAATTTTTCGCGGCGCGCTCGATTGCCGCGCGAGCCACATCAGCGACGGCATGAAGCTCGCCGCCGCCAGTGCCATCGCCTCGATCATCACCGATGCCGAACGCGGGCCCGAATACGTCATCCCAAGCGTCTTCGATACGCGGGTGGTCGACGCGGTCGCGCGCGCCGTTGCAGCGGCGGCCGTCGACGAAGGTCTCGCCCGGCGGCAGTCGCCCGTCGCCGAAGGCGAGGATATCGAAGCCACCGTCTGAAGTGCCCGGACAAGGAAGCCGTATCCCATGTCGACCCCCGATTTGCGAGCTCGCATCCTCATCATCGAGGACGACCCCGACATGGCCTCGTTCGAACAGGCGATGCTCGCGCGGGCCGGCTATCTTACGCGCATCGCCCGCACCGGTAAGGAAGGTCTCGAATTCGTCGAGTCTTTCAAACCCGACGTGGTGCTGCTCGACATCGGCCTGCCGGACGTTTCGGGGCTCGATTTGTGTACGACCATCGCGGAGACAGTCGACGCCTACATCCTGATGGTCAGCGGCCATTCGGGCGAAGACGTGCGGCTCACGGGCCTGGGCCTCGGGGCCGACGACTTCATCAGTAAACCGTTTTCGGGCAACGAGCTCGTCGCGCGAATCGGATCGTTTTTGCGGCGCCGCGAACGTACGCGCCTGCGCGACCATGAGGGCCGCTTACAGCTCGGCGATGCCGCGCTCGTACGCGACCTGCACACGCTTGAGAAAAGCGGCCGCTCCGTGGGCCTTACCGCGCTCGAATTTCGGCTCTTGTGGTTTCTGGGGGAAGCCGACGGCCGGCTCCTTACGCGCGCCCAGATCCTCGAGCGCGTGTGGAACGACGTTTCGGGCGTACCGACACGCGTCGTCGACGTGCATATCGCCGCGCTGCGCAAGAAGCTGGGCGAGGTCGGTGCGGCGCTGCAAATCTCGTCGGTCCGCGGCATCGGGTACCGCCTCGACGCGCCGTGAACGCTCGCGGCGCCGAGGACCCCCTTTGGGGCGTCGCACTCGACCCTCGCGATAAACGCCCCCTTTACGTCCAACTCGCCGACGAACTCGCGGCGCGCATCGAACGCGGCGCCCTGGTCGAAGGCGAGCGTCTTCCGGGAATGCGCGACTTCGCCGTACGTTTGGGCGTCGCGCTGGTAACCGTCTCGCAGGCCTACGATTCGCTCGTGGCGCGCGGTCGCGCGATCACGCGCGTCGGTAAGGGAACCTACGTCGCGCACACGCCCGCACCGAGCGAACCCTTCGCGCGCCGCTGGGAACCCGACATCGGCGGCTTTTCGCGCGCGCGGATGGAGGGCGTGCTCGACCGCCTCTCGCGCTCGAACGCGCCGGGCGCGATCACCCTCGCGACCGGGCACCCCGCGCCCGAAACGTTTCCGCTGGCAGAGTTCGGGCGGTCGCTTCAGCGCACGCTCGCCGACGATCCGCCCGAGACGATGCAATACGCCTCGGGCAACGGCGATCCGGACTTACGCGAAACCCTCGCCAAAGCGCTGCGCGCGCGCGGCGTGCCCGCGCACGGCGAGGACATCGTGGTGTGTTCGGGCGCGCAGCAAGCCGCGGACATCGTGGCGACGACGCTCCTCGAAACGCGGGCCGTGGTCGCCGCGGAGTCGCCGTCGTACGCACCGACTTTGGGTATCTTCGACGCACGGGGCGCGACCTACGTCGAGATCGCCGCCGACGCCGGCGGCATCCGCGTCGACGACGTCGAGCGCGTCTTTGCGGAGTATCGTCCGCGGCTGTTTTACGTGAACCCGTTTGCGCAAAATCCGACCGGCGCTATTTTGCCGGAGCGTCGCGCCAAAGCGATCGTCGCGCTCGCGCGCCGTTACGACGTCGTGATTCTCGAAGATCAAACCGGTTGGGTCTTCACGTACGACGGTGAGCCGCCGGCGCCGCTAGCGACGCACGACGTCGACGGACGCGTCGTGCTCATCGAAAGCCTTTCCAAATCGGTTTTCCCGGCCTTGCGGGTCGGGTATGTGTTCGCGCGCGGCGGCTTACGCGTGCCGCTCGAATCGGCCAAGATGCGCGCGGATTCTTTTACGTCCACGCTTTCGCAGCGGGCGCTGTGGCGTTTCATGGAGTCGCCCGCGTACGCAAAGCATCTTCGTTCCGCGCGGGCGCTCTACCGTTCGCGACGCGATGCCTTCGTCGAGGCGTTGCAGGCGGCGCTGCCGTGGGCGCACGTCGCCTTACCGGCCGCCGGGACGACGCTGTGGCTGCCGCTGCCCATGCGCCTCTCGACGCAGGCCGCGTTCGATGCCTGCGCGCGCGCGGGAGTTCTCGTGATGCCGGCCGACCCATGGTACCCGACGCGCAGTGGTGCGGCGGCACTGCGGTTAGGCTTCGGGGACCTCGACGAACCGACGATGCGCGAGGCGGTTGCGCGGCTGGCGCGCGCGCTCGCGTAACAGGAGCGGCTCGCGGCTTCGTCTCACGAGTGAAGATGCTCTTTCGCGCACGTCTCGTCGCCGTCGCCGCAATGCTCGCGCTCGGCGCGTTTCCGAGCGCCACGCCGCACGCGCAAATCCCCGCGCCCGTCATTTTCGAAGCGCCGGCGAACGGACCCGCAGGACCGGTATCGACCGGCGATCCGTACGCGCGCGTGCTGCCTTCAGGACGGCTGTTGCATCCGATCGGACGCAGCGTCGTCACGGGCATGAACGCGCTGGGCATCGCGCTGACGCCGAACGGCCGTTATGCCATCGTCAGCAACGATGACGAACGCCAAGCCAAAACGACGAGCGCGCTCGACGGCGCATCGACCGGCGGCTATTCGCTGGCGGTCGTCGATACGCGCACGATGACCGTCGTGTCGCGCTACGCCGATCCGAACGAAACGTTTTTCGTCGGCGTCGCGGCGCTCGCCGATCCGGCAACGCCGGGCGGCACGCTCGTGCTCGCGAGCGGCGGCGCGAGCAACGCCGTGTACGCATTCGATCTCGACGCGGCGGGGCATCTGGTGCCCGACGCGCACCACACCATCGCCATTCCGACGCCGAGCGACGAACGGTACGCCAACAAAGGTCGCGCGTTTCCCGCGACGATCGCGGTGGCGCCCGGTGGGCGTATTGCATACGTCGTCGACAACCTCGGCAACGATGTGGTGCAAATCGATCTGGCGACGCGCACCCTCGTCGGCGCGCCGGTGCAGGTCGGCTATTTTCCGCTTGCCGCCGCACCGATTGCCGGCGGCCTCCTGGTTGCTAACGAGGGCCTGGAGCGCTATGGTGTGTTGCCCGCGCCTGTGGCCGTACCGCCGTTCGGTAAGCCGCCGGCAGATCTCGAACGCGCTTCGTCGCTGTCCGTTCTGCGGAGCCGTGCCGACGGCACGCTCGCGGCTGCGCCGGCCGTTCCGCTCGAGCGCGGACCGGACGGTATCCGTGAGGTCGGCGGCGTCCATCCCGCGGCGCTGGCGGTCATGCGCCGCAAACCGTTTGCGTTCGTGGCGATGAGCAACGTCGATCGCATCGCGACCGTTCGGCTCGGGGCCACCCCGCGGGTCGTCGGCGGCACGGAATTGCGGCTCTACGATCGCGGGCCGTATGGAACGCAACCCGATGCGCTCGTGCTCTCACGCGACGAGCGCCGCCTCTACGTCGCGCTCGCGGGAGTCAACGCGATCGCGGTGCTCGATACGAGCGATCCCCTTCATCCACATCGCATCGGGCTCATCGCGACCGGCTGGTTTCCGGCGGCCCTCGCCCTCTCGCCCGACGGCACGACGCTCTTCGTCGCAAACGCCAAGGGCCTCGGACACGATCGCGGTTTTACGGGCGATCAATCCGGCTTCGTCGATGCACGCGGGCACGTCGCGAACGTCGCGGCGGACAGCAATGCGATGTGGTCGACCCTCGAACGGATAGACCTCGCGCACATCGACCTGCGCAAGACGACGCCGCTCGCGCTCTCCTATCTGCGCGTGATCCGTCCCGCGCGCGTCGGCTCCCTGGTTCCGCAAACGTTCGGCGGAGCGGGCAGTTCCACGATCAAACACGTGGTCCTCATCCTCGAAGAGAACAAGACCTACGACGCGATGCTCGGCGATCTCAAAGACGCTGCGGGCGCGCCGTACGGACCGGGCGATCCGAGCTACGTCGCCTTCGACGAGTCGGTGACCCCAAATCTACACGCGCTCGCGCGCACCTTTGCGCTGACCGGCAACTTTTTTGCCGACGCCGAGGAATCCGACGCCGGTCACCAGTTCGTGGCGGGCGGTATCACGAGCGTCTACGCTGAGAAGACGCTGCTGGTGAAAAACGGCCGCAAGCCGCTGGTGAACAAGAACGAGGATCCCGAAGACTATCCGCGCGCGGGCTATATCTTCAACTCGCTCGCCGCCCGCGGCAAGACGTACCGCGATTACGGCGACTACGTGCGCGTCTCGGGCTACGACGAGGGCGAAGCCAGCGACGCGAAGGCGGACGATCCGCACTTCGTTTCGCAAGACGATGCAAACGCGCCGACGCAAGGGCTCGGCGGCCTGTACGTGCTCGACGTGCCGGCGCTCGCCGTGCTTGCGGGCCACGTCGATACGAATTATCCGGGGTGGAATCTGCGTATCCGCGACGTCCGCCGCGCGAGCGAGTTCGTGCGCGACATGGACGTGCTCGTCCGCGCCGATGCGATGCCGGCATTTACGCACGTGTGGCTGCCCGCCGACCACGGCGGTTTCGGCAAGAATATCCCGCCGCTGCCGGAGGAAGTTGCCGACGGCGATCGCGCGCTCGGCATCATCGTCGACTATCTCACGCACATCCCGCAGTGGAACTCGACGGCAATTTTTATCATGCCCGATGACTCCCAATCGACGCGGGATCACATCAACGTGCATCGCTCCTACGCGCTCGTCGTATCGCCCTTCGCCAAACGGCATTTCATCGGCGCGCGCCACCTTTCCACGGTCAGCGTACTCAAGACCGAGGAAGAACTGCTCGGCTTGCCGGCGCTCTCGCTCGGTGACGAGCTCGCGACCGATATGAGCGACTATTTTACTCCTTTAGCAGATGCGACGCCCTTCGTGCGCACGAACGCAACCGCGCAGACCGACAGCTCCGAAGGGCGTCGTATCGCGGCCCTGCTCGCGCGAACCGACCAATCCGGCCCCGACGCCGATGCCTCGCGCGCGGCGGGCCTTGTCGATCTCTCGCGTCGCGCCGACGCCCTCGCCCGCCGGCGTGCGACGCTTGGGCCGGCGCGGTATACCGCCCGGCAAGCCGCTCTCTACCGTCGGGCGTTGGCGCTCGCAGAATGAGGCTGCGGCGGAGTTCCGGGTCCTTGCGGCGGCGAACGCAGCGCCCGTGACCTCCGTAAGCCCGACCTTCAAGGCGCCGTTCGTCTCGAACGACGCCGGTACGCTGCGCGGCGTTGTCGTCGTGCGCCCCACGGCGGCCCTCGCCAAGGTGCGGCCGCTTCACGGAGAGTCGCACGCGATTGCCGACCGCGCCGCCGAGCAGTTCGGGGTGTTTCTCGCCCGGCTCGCCGCGCGCGGCGTCAAGGTCATCGAGGCCGATGCGACGAGCGGCACGCCGGCGAGCGCGTTTTGCGCCGACGGCGCGGTCTTCTTTGCCGACGGGGCGTTTCTGATGCGTCCGAGCGACCTCGGCCGCCGCGGCGAGATCGCGCCGCTCGAAGCCGCCTTCGCAGGCGCGAACGTTCCGGTCGTCGGCCGCATCGAGGCGCCGGGCTTGCTCGACGGCGGGGATGTGATCCTGGCGGGCGATACGCTGTTCATCGCCGTGTCGACGCCGCGCCGCAGCGAACAAGGCATCGTGGCGTCACTGCACGGCAACGCGCTCGGCCGCGAGCAACTCGGCGGGTACGCTCGCAGCCGCGGGCTCGCGGTCGTCGAAGTGCCCGTCGCAGCCGAAGTTCAACGGCTGCGTTCGGTCGCGTCGCTGATCGACGCGCGCACGATGCTGTATGCAGGCGAACTCGTCGACGGTGAACGTTTCACGGGATTTACGACGCTGGTCGCGCCGCGCGGTGAGGATTACGGCGCTGGGGTGTTGGCTCTGGGGAACCGGCGCGTCCTTGCGAACCTGCGTTTCCGCGAAACCATCCCGCTCTTACGTGCGGCGAAATTCTCGGTCGACGCGATCGATTTGTGGGAGTTCGGAAAAATCGGCGCCACGCCGTCTTCCATGACGCTGGCTTTGAAGCGAGAGTAGCTCGCGTGCGGGTCGCATGTTTTTCAGACATCCACGGGAATATTCGCGGGCTCGACGCGTGTCTGGACGACCTGCGGGCGCAGGGTGGCGCGGATGCGATCGTCGGCGCCGGCGACTACTGCGTGGACGGCCCGCGGCCGCGTGCGGTCGTCGAACGGTTGCGCGAAGTCGATGCGGTCTGCGTGCGAGGCAATACCGACCGGTACATCGTCCAGCCCGACGCTCCGGACGACGACGAGCACGAGCGCGCGGCACTGCGGTGGCAGCGCGAGGCGCTCGGCGACGAACACGTCGCGTGGCTGCAAGCGCTACCGTTTGCCGCCCGGTTGGGCGCGGGCGCCGACGCGCTGCTCGTCGTGCACGCCAATCCCAAAAGCGACGACGAACATATTTGGCCCGACGCCGACGACGCACAGCTCGAGCGGTTCCTGGACGGCGTGCCCGAACGCACGATCGCCTTCGGGCATTTGCATCTGCCGTACGCGCGCGTCTGGCGCGACCGGCTGCTGGTCAACGTCTCTTCGGCGGGCTTGCCCAAAGACGGCGACCCGCGCGCGGGGTACGCGATCCTCACGCAGCGCAGCAGCGGCTGGCAAGTCAAACACCGTCGGGTCGCCTTCGACGTCGAACGGGTCGTGCGCGACATCGAGCACAGCGGCATGCCCGAGCGCAGGAAGCGTGTAAACGTTCTGCGCCGGCACCGGTATAAAGATCTCGATGAACGGATACCCTAAAGCGCCCGGTCCGGCGCTGCGCGTCGAGCGGCTTTCCAAGCGGTACGGGAACTTTACGGCTGTCGACGGCATTTCACTCGAAGTCGCGCGCGGCGACTTCTTCGGTTTTCTGGGTCCCAACGGTGCAGGCAAGACGACGTCGATCAATGCCATCGTCGGCCTCGCGACGATTACGTCGGGAACGATCGATATTTTTGGCTACGATAGCGTGCGCGCGTGGCGCGAGGCGCGGCGGCTCGTCGGCCTCGCGCCGCAAGAATATAACTTCGACCGCTACCTCTCGATTCGCGACGTGCTCATCTACCAAGCCGGCTACTACGGCTTGCATGGCGCCGCAATTCGCCGGCGCGCGGACGATCTGCTCGAGCGCTTCGGGCTGCAAAGCAAAAGCAACGAGACGTTCATCCGCCTTTCGGGCGGCATGAAGCGCCGGCTGTCGCTCGCGCGCGCGCTCATTCACGAACCCCAACTGCTCATCCTCGACGAGCCGACTGCGGGCGTCGATGTGGAACTACGCATCGAGTTGTGGCAGCTGTTGCGGGAACTCAATGCCGCCGGGACGACGATCATCCTGACGACGCACTATCTCGAAGAGGCGGAGTCGCTCTGCAAGAATATCGCAATCATCGAGGGCGGCAGGCTGGTCGCGATGGAGTCGACGGCAAAGCTGCTGGCCCGCCGCGGGACGACGACCCTGAGCGTCACGGTCGAAGGGCCGATGTTGGTGCTGCCGCCGGCGCTGGCCGCGCGCGGCGCGACCTACGACGCCGCGACGCGCACGGTCCGGCTTACGAACGTTCCGCCCGACGCGATTGCGGCGACGCTCGACGTGTTGACCGCGCACGGCTGCGCGATCGAAAACGTCGGTTATACGCGCTCGAGCCTGCAAGACGTCTTCTTGGAATTGGTAAAGCGCTAAAATGATGGACACGTGGGGCTTCCGCAATCCCGTCGGCCTTGCGACGCTCGTGAAACGCGAGCTCGTGCGGACGTACAAGGTCATCAATCAAGTCATTTGGCCGCCAATCATTACGACGATTCTCTACGTGCTGGTCTTTGGGCTCGGGCTCGGCAGCCGCGTCCAAAACGTGCAAGGCGTCCCGTACGCCGCGTTCCTCATTCCAGGACTCATCATGCTGCAGGTGATCGATCAGACCTACGGCGAGTCGTCGAGTTCGCTGTTCCAGGGCCGTTTTATGAACTCGATCCAGGAGTTGCTCGTGGCACCGCTTTCGGCGGCCGAGATCGTGACGGGCTACATCGTGGCGTCGGTCCTGCGGGCGCTGTTGATCGCGTTGCTCATCATGGGCGTCGGTTTTGCGATGGTGCACACGCTGCCGCAAAACTGGGCGCTTTTCTTCGGGATGACCGTACTCGTCTCGGCACTTTTCGGCGCGATCGGCATCATCTTCGGGCTCTTGGCCGAGAAGTTCGATCACATTGCCGTTTTCACGACGTTCGTCATCACGCCGCTGGTCTTCGTCGGCGGCGTTTTCACCTCGGCGCAGTTCTTGCCACCGCTCGTCCGCCGCGTGTCACTGGTCAACCCGATGTTCTACATGATCGACGCCTTCCGCTACGCCTTTACCGGACGCAGTGACGTTTCGGTCGGGCTGTCGCTCGGCATCGTGTGCGGGTTCACCGTGCTCGCGCTCGGCATTGCGCTGCGGATGACCGCTTTGGGCTACAAGCTGCGGGTCTAAGCGCTTGCTCGGTAGTTTGAGCCGGCGGTCGCTGCGGGACAACCTTCTCATGAGGCGCCCATGGCCCGCCGTTGCCCTTTGCGCGTTACTCGGTGCGTTCGCTGCGCCGGCCTTGGCGGCCGACGAACCGCTGGCACTCGACGTGGACGGCCGGCCCGTCTCGCGCTCGGCGTCGGTCGCCGTGATGCGTGGCGATGTCGCCTTCGTCGACGTGATCGACCTCGTGCGCGTTTTCAACGGGCTAGTGACCCTACGCGGTACCGCCGTGACCGCCTCGGTCGGAGGACACGATGCAACGTTCCGGCCGAGCGACGCGATGGCGACCGTGGACGGCACGGCCATCGCGATGCAGGCGGCTGCCTTCCGGCAAAACGGCGACCTGTATGTGCCGCTCGCCTTTTTCGTCGATCACGTCGTGCCGGGCACGACCCTGCGCCTCGAACGGAATCCCGCGCGCGCGACGCTGCACGTGCTTCCGGCAGTACCCGGCTCTGCGGCCCCGGCGCCTGCGGCGACGTCCGCCACACGGGCGACGACCGCCCCATAACGCGGGGCGGGCGCGGACCGGCGCGAACGTGGTGCCGATGACGACGCCGACCGTTCTTCGCGCCGCAGCGCTCATCGCCGCGGCGGCCGCCGCGGCCTCGCTACCGCTGCGAGCCGGTGCGAACGAGCCGCCGGCGGCCCTCGGGGCCCAGGCGGCCCTGACGGGGCCGCAGGTCGGCGCGCCCGCGCCGCCGTTTTCACTGACGACGCTCGATGGCAAGAGGGTCGATCTCGCGTCGTACGCGGGCAAGACGCTGGTCGTCAATGTTTGGGCCACGTGGTGCCCGCCGTGCCGGCTCGAAACTCCCGCTCTCGCGTTGGCGCTCGCGGACCTGCGTGGGCAAAATGTCGCGTTCCTCGGCGTCGACACGACGGAGGAGGCGCCGATCGTGCGCGCGTTCGTGACCGCGCGCGGCGTCGGCTATCCGCAGGCTATCGATCGTGACAAGCGCTTTGCTCGAGCGTATGACGTCGCTTACTTTCCGACGACGTACGTCATCGATGCGCGCGGCGTTCTGCGCGCGCGCTACATCGACGTACTGGGTGCGCCGCAGCTCGTCGCGCTGGTCGCTGCCGCGAAGGCGGAGCGCAATGCGCAGATCGAATCGCCGCTGCAAGCGCAGATCGACGTGCGGCTCGCCGACCCGGCGCTCGCGATCGCTTCCGACGCTGACGCCGCGACCGTGCGCGCCACCGCCGCACGGGCCGACGCGGCTATCGTCGCCGCCGAAAAGCTGCTCGAGGGCAGCGACGCGGCGCGCGGTAAAGCGACCGATTTTCTCAAAACGCGCGCTGAAGAAGCAACGCTGCGTGACCGCATCATCGCAGCCCTCGCGGCACTGCCGCCGAGCACCGAGGTGACGCCGGTGGCCACGCTCTTGTCGCGGCTGCGCGGCGACGCCGCGCGCGATCGGGAGCGCTGGAGTGACGCGCTCGAGGCGTACGACGCGACGTTGGCGCTCGATGCGAAGGACGGGCGCGCCCTCGCGGGACTCGCGTTCGTTGCCGGCCGGCTCGAACGCTACGACGTTGCGGTCGACGCCGCTGCGCGCCTCGCAGCGCTCGATCCAAGCGACGTCGGCGCGCTCGTGGATCTCGCACGTACGCAAGCAAAAGCCGGTCGCGCCGCCGAAGCCGCAGCGACCTTCGCGCGGGCTCACTCGGCTGCGCAGGCGCAGATCGATGCGCATCCGGCAAACGCGACGGCGCTGCGCATGGCGGCGTACGCGCACCTGTACGCCGGTCGCACGTACGCGAAGGCCGGCGATGCGTCGCGTGCGCGCCGGGAATTCGATCGCATGCTCGAACTCGCGCAGCGCCTCCCCGCCCGGGACCCGCGTCACGATATGTACCTCGAGGAGGGTCAGGAAGCAATCGTCGCCCTCGGGCTCGTTGCGGCACGCGGCGCTTCGGTTTCGCTCGCACCGTGGACCGGCCCCGATCTGCCGGGCAGTATCCCGAACACGCGCAAGTACCGTCTCGTCGTGGCAGGCGCGGCGGGCCGAACCGTCGCGCTCCGCACGTCGGGCGTTCCCAAAGGGTGGGTGGCGTCATTTTGCACCGATCGCCTGTGCGCGCCGTTCCAAACCACCGTTTTGCTGCCGGGCTCCGGCGTAAAAATCGTCGAGTTCCAACTCGTTCCGCCGACCGTCGGGGCCGTCGCGCCGCGCGTGCGCGTGACGTCGTCGGACGGCACGCACCGATCGGTCGCGACGACGTGAAGTCAGCGAAAGAACGGGTTGTGGGCCTTTTCCTCGGCCACCGTCGAGGGCGGCCCGTGGCCCGGCATGAGGACGGTCGTGTCGTCGAGTGAAAAGATCTTCGTTGTGACGCTATCGAGAATGTCGCGGTAGGTGCTGTGCCGTCCAAACGCTCCGCCGACGCTGCCGGCAAAGAGCGTGTCGCCGGTAAAGAGCGTCGACTTGAAAAGAAAACACGCCGACCCGTCGGTGTGACCGGGCGTATGCAGCATGCGGATTGCGGCGTGCTCGCCAAAAGGCAGTTCGTCTCCGTCGACGACCCGCGCCGTGCGGGCGCCGAGCGCGCCGATGGCATGCACGTCGGCGGCGTGCATGACGATTTGCGCCTGCGGGAATGCCCGCGCGACGTCCGCCGTCGCGTCGCAATGGTCGGCGTGCTCGTGCGTGATGAGGATGTAGCGTAGCGCGTACGGGCCCTCATCGATGGCACGCAAGATCGTTTGCGGAAGGCCGGCGGGATCGATAAGCGCCGCCGTTCGGCCGTCTTCGAGAAAGAAGAGGTACCCGTTGGACGGGTGCGGATCGTGCGGATGATGTCGAACGTCGGGCGGCAACGCCACGTGCGGCTGCCAACGCGTGGCCGCAGCGTCGGCGAATTTTCCGGGATCGAGTCCTAACACTCCGGCGACCGCGCGCGCTTCGTCGTCGGTCGGCCCGGCCGTGCCCGCGTTCCAGGCGGCGATGGCTGCGGCTGCGACACCCGTTGCGGCGGCGAGGCCGGCATCGCTCGTGCCGGTTCCGCGCTTCGCCTTACGCAAGATGTCCGTGAAGTCGTCTTCGAGCATGGCCAGCCCTTACGCGATGCAACCGGGGACCCTGCCGCACCGGTCGAACGCGATGGAATGGAACGCCTCATCGTCATCGGCTCGGGGCCGGCCGGCCTCACGGCCGCGATCTACGCCGCGCGCGCCGCACTCGAGCCCGTCGTTCTTGCGGGTTATCAGTACGGCGGGCAGCTGATGTACACGACCGAGGTGGAGAACTATCCAGGCTTTCCCGATGGCGTGCTCGGGCCCGCACTGATGCAAACCTTCCGCGCGCAGGCCGAGCGGTTCGGTGCGAAGATCCACAATGTCGACGTCACGCGCGCCGATTTTTTGCGACGACCCTTTTCGGTGTGGGCGGGCGAGGATCGCTACGAAGCGGATACCGTGATCGTGGCGACCGGCGCGAGCGCGCGCTGGCTCGACGTGCCGGGCGAAGCCAACCTGCGCGGACGCGGTGTCTCGACGTGCGCGACCTGCGACGGCGCTTTTTTCAAGGAACGGCACATCGTCGTCGTCGGCGGCGGGGATTCCGCGATGGAAGAGGCGCTGTTTCTCACCCGCTTCGGCTCGCGCGTGACGGTCGTGCATCGCCGCGCGACGTTGCGCGCGAGCAAAATCATGGCCGACCGCGCCCTCGCGCACCCAAAGATCGATTTTGTTTGGGATTCGCACGTCGTTGCGTGCATCGGCGAAACGCATCTCGAAGCGCTGCAGCTCGAGAATCTCCTTACGGGCGAATACAGCAGGTTCGCCGCGGACGCGCTGTTCATCGCCATCGGCCACGATCCCAACACTGCGATCTTTGCGGGCCAGCTCGCACTCGATCGAGCGGGCTACATCGTCTCCGACGACGGCGTGCATACGAACGTACCGGGCGTCTTCGTCGCGGGCGACGTCTACGACATCCGCTACAAACAGGCGATCACGGCGGCGGGCATGGGCTGCAAGGCGTCGCTCGAAGCCGAGAAGTACCTCGAGGAGCTCGACGCCGAACGCGCAGCCGGCGGACAGCTGACCATCGCGGCCTTATAAGCGCTCGAGCCGCTCACGGCTCCGTTTCGCCCGCGTGCCGTTCGCGCAACGCAAATTCGAAGACATACTCGTCGCTCGAACTCCCCTTAAAGTAATCGGCGTTGGCGACGAAGCCGCGGCGTATGAAACCTAGTCGCTCGACGAGCGCGATGGAGCGCGCGTTGCGCGTGTCGATGAACGCTTCGACGCGCGCGACGGCGGAAGCACGGCCGAGGTGGTCGAGGGCGGCGCGGCAGGCCTCGCTCGCGTAGCCTGCGCCCCAAAATGTGCGGCCCAGTGTGTAAGCGATCGCTGCGCGCCTCTCGCCGGCCTGCAGCGTCAATTCGACGGTTCCGATGACCCGGCGTGGTCCTTCCCGTGTGACGAGCGCCCAATTCCACCACCGTTCGTCCGGAGTCGCAGGGCCGCGGTGTACACGTTCGTAGCGGGCGCGTAGCGCGTCGACCGATTCGAAAGCGTCGCCCGGTATGAATCGGTAGAGCTCCTCATCGGCGAGTGTCCCGAAAAGTTCGCGCGCGTGACGGACGCCGAGCGGCTCGAGCCTCAGCCGCGCGGTCGTGAGTTCGGGCGGATGGACCGGAAGCGTCAGGAGTTCAGCAGCGCCGAGAAGGCGCTGTCGATCGTTTCATAGGTAAAGCGATAGCCCGTCGCTTGCGTGCGTGCGGGTAAGACGCATTGGCCCTGCGTCACGACGAGCGCGCCCTCACCGAATACGAGCGCCATGGCGAATGCCGGGATGGGAACGATCGCCGGGCGGTGCAGCGCTTTGGCGAACGCCGCCGTAAAGTCGGCGTTGCGCACCGGGTGCGGGGCGGTCGCGTCGAGCACGCCCGTCGCGCCGTCGATCGCGTGAAGATAGATACCGATCTGATCGGCGATGTGAATCCACGAGTACCACTGCTTGCCGCTCGCGACGATGCCGCCGCCGCCGACTCTGAAAATGGGCAGCAATTTTGGAAGCGCACCGCCATCGATTCCCAAAACCAAACCCGTGCGCACTTTTGCCACGCGCATGCCGAGCTCGGCCGCACGATCGGCTTCGGCCTCCCACGCAACGCAGACTTCGGCGAGGAAACCTTCGCCTGGAGAGCTCGACTCGTCGAACGTCGCCGTTTCGCTCGTACCGTAGTATCCGATCGCCGACGCCGAGACGTACGCTTTGGGTCGCTCGTCGAGCGCAGCGATTTCGCGTAACAGCGCCCGCGGTGCATCGACGCGGCTCGCGCGGATGAGCTTTTTCACGCGCGGCGACCAGCGCTGGGCCACGGGTTCGCCCGCAAGGTTCACGACGACGTCGGCGCCGGCACCGGCCTGTGCCGCCGCGCGCGGATCGCGCAGCGACGCAGTCCCGATAACGTCGCCGCGCGAGCGCAACGCCGCGCAGAGATGGCGACCGATAAAACCGGACGCACCGAGAACCGTGATCTTCATCGTGCCCTTAGACGCCGCGCGGCAGTTTGGTGGCGGCACCGCGAATAGCCCCTAGTCGCGGCGGTGCGGAAAGCGTTCCACATGCCGTCGCGACCTCGGCAGTTAGTTCGAGGGTGACGACGTCGGGTTCGGGTTCGGGGTAACCTGAATTGCAGGGGAGTTACTCGTGCCCGGTGACGCCGGCGCTTTGGGCGAGCCGCTGCCCATGGATCCGCTGCCCATCGAGCCGCTGCCCGTGGATCCGCTGCCCATCGAGCCGCTACCCATGGATCCGCTGCCCATGGATCCGCTGCCCATCATGCCTTTACCGTGATGCATCTTGTGATGACCGCTCATCATCGAGCCGTTGGAACCGGACATCATCTGTCCTTTGGCGGCGTGCATGCCCATCGTACCGGCTTGGCTCTCGCAGACGTATTTACCATGTTTCGTTTTCCCATAGTACGATGCGCCCGGCAGGTAGTAGACCTTGCTCCGCGTGTTGACCCACACGACGGCGTCACCCGCAGCGCACTTCGGCATGGACATCGTCATCGAAGACATCGACGACCGGGCGAAGGCCGGGGTGACGGCGGATAGTACCGCGACCGCCGCGACCGCGGCGACCGCGGCGACCGCGGTGAAAGTTCGAATCAGCACAAAATGTTCCTTCAAGAAGACGCGCGTCGAACCTGCGGTTCGACGCCTGACAAGGGGGGATCGTAGCGGGTTCGTTCCAGCGCAGTGTTCGGCGTAACTGCAAGATCCAGCGGGCATTTGTACGACCGGACCGGAGTTCCCGCGCGGCATTCGAAGCACCGGGAAATGCGCGTGCTGGTCATTGGAGCTGGACCCGGCGGATCGGCGGCGGCGATCGAACTCAGTCGCGGCGGTGCCGATGTGCGAATCGTCGAGAAGTCTCGCTGGCCGCGCGCGAAGACGTGTGGCGACGGTATTTCGCCGCCGGGCGTTCGCGAGGCGCGAGCGCTCGGCATCGCGCTCGACGACAAACGTCCGCTGTATCTGGGCGAAATCTCGACGCCCCGCGGCACCCGTTTCCGCAGCGGTTGGCGGCCGGAGACGCCATGGGGAACCATTGTCGAGCGTCGCGAGTTCGACGAGCGGCTCACCCGTGCGGCGGTGGCGGCCGGCGCGCGCTTCGACGACGGCGTGGTCGCCCGCGACATTGCGCTCGGTGAGCGCGGTCCGGCAGTACGACTCGCGCACGCCGCAGACGCGCCCGCCGAACGATTCGATGCGATCGTGCTCGCCGAGGGTGCCACGGGGTCGCTCGCCGCGAAGCTCGGCTTCGGCCGCCACCGGTCGCGGCTGGTCGCACTGCGCGGCTACGCACGCGCGTTACGGCCGCTCGAAGCGCACTTCGGCATGTATTTCGATCGCAACGTCTCGCCGGGATACGGTTGGATATTTCCGGTAGACGAGCGCCGCGCCAACGTCGGCGTCCTCCTCGACGAACGTGCCGTGCGTGCGCGCGGCGGCGATCTGCGCGCCATCCTCCGAAGCTGGACGCGCGCGAGCGCTGTCGCGCGCGAAACGGTCGGGCCCGAACCGCACTATGAAGCGCTGCACGGCGGGATCATCCCGACCGGGCGCCGCTCGCGCGTGCGCGGCGGGGTGTTCCTAGTCGGCGATGCGGCCGGCGTGGCGGACCCGTTTTCGGCCGAGGGCATCTACCAGGCCATGGCGACCGGCCGCGCGGCCGCGGCCACGCTGCTGCAGCATGGCCCCCGCCGGGCGGCCGAACGTGCCTATGCCCGGGCGCTACGCCCTTTCGACCGAAATGCCGCCGAAGCGCGGCGGCTTCGGCTGGGTTTTGGGTTCGTCATCGACGTTTTGGGCGCGCGCGCCGTCAAACGGCCGAAGCTCGCGTACCACTTGAGTTCGAGCGGCTTCTTCATGAAGGACAGTCTGGCGGCATTTCTGTGGGGCATCGCGCGCACGTGGTAGCGCAAGTCACCGCCTGACGACGCCGGTTCTGCGAGACTCGGCCGAGGGGGCCGCGCTGTGGGCTTGAGAAATCGGTTAGCCAAGATGATCGTCGACCCGGCCTTTCGCAACCCGGGGCTCATGAAAGTCATTTTCGCAATCGACGACGTCACGGGCGTCGACCTGGTAAAAACGCTTGCGCCATTTAAATTAATGCCGGCGTCGGCGGAGCTCTTCCAGCGCAGCTTCGCGCACTTCGTTTCCGGTGAAGAGATTTCGCTCGCCTGCGCGACCGAACTCGCAAGCCTTGCGCCCGATCGTGTCTCGGCGCGCTACCTGCTCGTTCAAGCCGGCGAAGAACAGACGCACCTCGACCACTTCCGCACCAAACTCGATCAGTTCGGACTCGGCGAGGAGCGGCTCTCGAGGTTCGTCGCGCCGAGCTTTAAACGATTCGGCGAGGCAATCGAGCGCCGTCTCGTCGCCAAAGATTACGTCGGCGCGCTGGTCGGCAACAACGTCGTCGTCGAGGGCCTCGCAATCTGCCTGCTGGAGATGGGCTGCAAGGATCTACGCGCCAATTCCGACGAGGTCTCGAAGTTCTTGGACTTCGTGCTCGAGGACGAACGGCATCACGTCCGTTTCGGCGAACGGCGGCTGCGCGTATGGAACGAGCGGGGCCTCGTGCGCGAAGGGGACGTCGCCGACTTTTACGGTGAAATGTGGGCCAATGTCGTGGGCGTCGTTGCGGAGATCCCCGACGTACTCGATTCGATGACGATCGATCAGCAGGAACTGCTGACGGAGGCGAAGTCGTTCTTCGAAGCGCGCTTCGCTGCCGCGGGGCTGACGATTACCGCCTAGCGGAGCTGAGCGTTTGGTATTTGCAGGGCAAAGCCGAGTCGAGTAAGATGAGCCGATGAGCTGCCCCGTATGCACCGTGCCGGCCGCATGAGCGCGACCGTCGCCGCGCGGCCTCGTGCCCGCTGGAATCTCCGCGGCCTCTCGGTCGTCTCCTTCGCGCACGGCCTCAGCGATTTCTACTCCGGCATCGTGCCGTTTACCATCTTTTTGGTCCTCACGCGCGACCACGTCTCGCCCGCCTTTCAGGGCGCGTTCGTGTTCGTTTGGTACTTGACGAGTTCCATCGTCCAGCCGTTTTTCGGTGCATTCACCGACCGGCACGGGCGGTGGTGGTTTTTGCCGGCGGCGATCGCGCTCACCGTCGTCGCGGTTTCCTGTGCGGGGGCGGCTCCGACCCTGCCGCTGCTCGGACTCTGCATCGTCATCGGCGGATTCGGTTCGGCGCTGATGCACCCTGAAGCCGGGAAGTACTCCGCGATGCTCAGTGGCGGGCGGCGTGCGAGCGGCATTTCGATCTTTCAAATCGGCGGACAGCTAGGCTACGCCGCCGGCCCCGCCGTCATTGCGCTGCTGTATGCGCGCATCGGCACGAGCGGATCGCTCTGGCTGCTCGTACCCGGCGGGCTTGCCGTCGCCGCGCTCTTCACCGTCATGCGTCGCGTCGACCGGTCGGCATCGCGCGTGCACGCAGCGCACGCACCGCGGACCACGGTCACAAGCGGCCCGGTCGATCGCATCGGCGTCGCGCTGCTCGTTGCGAGCACGGCGCTGCGCCACTTCGTCTCGGCGGCCTTCATGACGTACCTGCCCAATCTGCTGGTCGGGCGCGGAGCTTCGATCCCGCAGGCCGGCCAAATCGTTACCGGATTTCTACTCGTCTCTGCGATTGGGCTAATAGCGGGCGGCTCGCTGTCCGATCGCTTCGGCGCCGTGCGCGTCTCGATTCTCGCCCTGGTCGGTGCCGTGCCGTTTTTGTTCGCCTTCTTTTTCGCGCCGGCTACCGTCGCAATTCCGTGCCTGCTCGTCGCAAGCGTGCTGCTCGCCGTGCAGAACGCGCCCGGCGTCGCGATCGTGCAGGCGATGCTGCCGAAAAATCTCGGCATGGCGCTGGGACTGATGAATGGCGTCGCCTTCGGCTTCGGTTCGGCCGCGGTCGCGGGCATCGGCCTCGTCGTTGCGGGCGCGGGCCCTGCGCTCGCTCTCGAATCGGTCAGCGCGATGCCGCTCGTCGCGGCGCTCGCCTACGTCGCGGCCGCACGACGGATGGCGACCTGTGGCGTGACCGGCACGTCGGCGGCGTCAGCGGCACCGACCTAATCCACGGCATTCCTTAACGCGCGCCGCCCATCGTTCACGCAACCAGCGGATGCGTTGCGAGCCAGTCGAGCACGTCCGTCACGTTGCGCCCCGGGGGAAAGATCGGATAGAAGACGTGTTCGATGCGGCCGGAACGAACGATCATGGTCAAGCGCTTGATGAGCGTCTTGCCGTCGACCTCGAACGTCGGAAGGCGCAATGCGCGCGTGAGTTTGAGCTCGGCGTCGCTGAGCAGCTCGAACGTGAGATGCATTCGCTCGACGACTTCGCTTTGCACTGCCGTCGATTGCGTGCTCACACCGTACACGCCGCACTGCAGCGCGCGAAGAGCCGCCGCGTGCTGCTGGAACGATGCGGCTTGCGGCGTGCACCCGCGCGCACCGGGAATTTCGTCCCAACCCGTCGGTAACGGCGTTCCCGGTACGCCGGTCATCGGATAGCAGTAGACCGCGAGCCGCTTCTCGCTTGGGCGCCCGACGTCTACGAGCGAACCATTCGTCGAGGGTAAGGCAACGCTCGGCATCTGCATGCCGACGAGATGGTTCGCTGCGCCATCATCGTGCGGCTCGGGAAGACCCTCGGGCAATTCGTACAACGATGTCGGCAGCACTCTACGTGTAGAGCAGATAGCGTTTGCGCATTTCCTCGAATGCGCGCGTCGCGGGTTCCCATTGCCGGACGATCGTGTCGGCATCGAGGCCATCTTCGAGGCCCTTGCGCAACGTATCGGTACCCCAGTCGCGATCGAGTGCGGCGGCGCTGCGAAGGGACATCGCGCTCGGGCCGATCTTGCGCACGGCGACCAACAATTCGACCGCGGTGCGGACGGCGCGAAACGCGCGCACGTCCGTGACGACGAGCTCCACGCCCGAGAGCGTTTTGCCCGCCCAAAAGCCGGACAGCGGCATCCACGATGCGGCGCGGAAGTGCACGCCCGGAATCGGCCGGTCGTTGAGGTAGTCCGCAAGGCGTAAGCCGTCGAGCTTGTATGCGCCGGCATATTTGAACGGCTTGGTATAGCCCGTACCGTTGTTGATGCCGGCGGCATCGATGAGGCCCGTGGCGGGATACACGAGCGTCGTGTCCCACTCGGGAATGTTCGGTGAGGTCTGCACCCACGAGAGCCCGGTCTGCGGCCAAAACATGTCGCGCGTGTAGTTTTTCATCGGCACCACGCGCAGATTGCACCCGATGCCGAAGCGGTCGTTGAAAAGCTTGGCGAGTTCGCCGACGGTCATGCCGTGGCGCACCGGAATCGGATACAGTCCGATGAACGAGGAAAAGTGCGGATCGAGAACCGGGCCCTCGATGACGGTGCCGCCGATCGGGTTGGGCCGGTCGAGCACCCAGACGGCTTTGCCCGTCGCCTTGGCAGCCGCCATCACGTACGCGAGCGTCGAGACGTACGTGTACGCGCGATCGCCCACGTCTTGGATGTCGAAGAGGATGACCTCGACGGCGGCAAGCATCGCGGCACTGGGTTTGCGCGTCGCGCCGTAAAGGCTGTACACCGGCAGCGTGCTGCGCTCGTCGACGTACGACGGCACGTACGCACCCGCAGCTTGATCGCCGCGCAAGCCGTGTTCGGGCGAGTAGATGGCTCGTAGCGCAATCTGCGGTTTATGGCGGATCGCATCGACGATCGTTTCCAGCCCCGACGTCACGCCGGTTTGGTTTGTGACGACGCCGACGGGCCGGCCGTGTAACTCGTGCCACGTTTCCGCGAGAAAGATTTCGTTGCCGAGCGTCACCGCGGCGTGTGGTATGGGCGCAGCCAAAGCCGGCCGGGCGTATGACGTCACGGCGCCGAGCGTTGCGCCGGCCGTGGCACGAGCGGCAGTGGCGGAGACGAGCGAAACAAACTCTGCACGGCGCATGGAAGCGATATAGCGCTCGGCGCCCACCGATTCCCCGCGATGACGCCGAAGTTGCGACCTCATTCCCCGGCGTAGAGTGGCGAGGCGGCGGTGTGCAGGCGGAGGGCGTTGAAGAGGAGGTCCATGAGCGTCGGCGGCCGTCGACTCGTCAGCGAACCGCTCGAGGCGCGAGCGACGAGTTTCGATCCGCAAGCGATCGCGACCGGGGCGCCTTCGCTGCCGAGTGCGTTTGGCTGGCGCGACGAGGAGCTCGTCGTCGGCGAGACGATGCGTAGTTGGAATTCGAACCGGTTCGATCGCGGCGAAGCGTACCGCGACCGGCATTGGTTCGAGTTTCGCACGTCCAACGGGCGCATCGCGACCGTGTACTTCGACCGCTACGCGCGTCGCGGCCGGCCGCGCTGGTGGCTGTACACGCTCGAATCGTCATAACGCCTTCGCGTCGATAAACCATAACATCGCTCGTCGGCGAGCGGCGCACGCGTAGACGACGGGGCGCGAGCGGCGGCGTCGTCGTCTAGACGAGGGGAAGCGGCAGCGCCGGCGGGCAAGTGCCGCCGTCACTGTTGTCGTGATGACGCTCGCCGTTTGGCGCGTCAATCGGAGGCTCGACCCGAATGCTCGTTCCTCTCTTGCTCGCGGTCTTGGCGTCCCCCGGGTCGCCGCATTGCCTGGACTCTTTCCTGGGCATCGGTGCGCACCAGCAACGGCCGGCGCGGGCAGCCGGCAGCGGACATGTCGCCGCCACGGCGGGAAGCCGCATCGACCGCATCGACCGCGTCGTCTCACCGCCGGGGGAGACGATCGGTTTCCTGTATGCGACCACCGACGGCGGCCGGTTCTTCGGAACGCGCACGCGCGCGCACGAGCCCTCGTCCGCAGCGCCGTACGTACGTGCGATCTTTCTGCGCGATGCACTCGTCCCGCGGTCGCAGCTCGACAGAATTCTCGCCAGCCAAGACGGCAACGCGATCCTCTACGTGCCCAACGAGAAGCGGCTTTTCTCCAAACTCAAACTTCAACGCTCAGCCTGCGTGTCGCGCGGTGCTTCGGCGTAAATGACGTCGGGCGTCGCCCGATCGCCGCATGCAAGGCGGGTCCGGTCCGCCGCCGATCGTCGGCGCGTCGCGAACTCGGCCAAGCGCCGTTGATGCGGCGCGGGGACGGGCACATCCTGAGCGTCATGACGTTCGATCGCCAACGTTTCCTTAGCGGCGCCATCGCAGCGGTGGGCGCCGTCTCTTTTGCAGCGCCCGGCAGCGCGGCGAGCGAGATTCCCAAACGTCGTCTCGGCCGCACCGAGCAACGCGTCTCCAGCGTGGGCATGGGCGGCTTTCACATCGGCAAGCCCGACTTACCCGACGCCGACGCGACGAAGCTCATCCACGCCGCCATCGATCGTGGCATCACGTTTATGGACAACTGTTGGGACTACAATCGCGGCGCGAGCGAACTGCGCATGGGCAAGGCGCTCAACGTCGAGGGCTATCGCGACCGCGTCTTCTTGATGACGAAGATCGACGGCCGCACGAGCAACGCGGCGCAAAATCAAATTGATCAGTCGCTATCACGATTGTTGACCGAGCATGTCGACCTCGTGCAGTTCCACGAAAACATCCGGCCCGACGACGCCGACCGCATCTTCGCGCCGGGCGGAGCCTTCGAAGCCGTGGTGGCTGCGAAAAAGGCCGGCAAGGTGCGTTTCATCGGGTTTACCGGCCACAAGAGTCCGGCGTATCACCTGCACATGATTGCGGTTGCCAAGAAGAACGGCTTTACGTTCGACACCGTCCAGATGCCGCTCAACGTCATGGATGCGCACTTCGAAAGTTTCCAAAAACAAGTGCTTCCCGTCGCCAAAGGCCTCGACATGGGAATCATCGCCATGAAGACCTTCGGCGATCCGCACATCCTGCAGACCGGGCTCGTGTCGCCCGTCGACATGTTGCACTATGGAATGAATCTGCCCACGGCCGTCGTCGTAACCGGCATCGATTCATTCAAAGTCCTCGATCAAGCGGTGCTCGCCGCGACGACGTTTGCACCGCTGAGTGAGACCGCCGTTGCGGCGATTCTCGCCAAAACTGCGACCGTTGCCGCAACCGGCAAAACCGAACTGTATAAGACCACGCACGCGTTCGACGGCACGCTCCAGAACCCGCAGTGGCTGGAGACCGCCGACGTCTGAGGGCCCTTAGACGAAGTCGGGACGCACGTTTGGCGGAATCAAACCCGCCGCACAGGCGCGTGCGAATAAATCGTCGATCGCCGCGACGCCCGCGGGTCCCAAATCGACCGAGTACTCGTTGACGTAGAGCGCGATGTGCGCGCGCATCACGGCCTCGTCCATTTCGAAGGCGTGCTCGCGCACGTACGGCGCGACCGCAGCGCCGTCGCGGCGCGCGAACGCGAGGCTGGCGCGGATCGTCCGGTCGATACGGCTCGCCGCCGCGTCGTCGAGATCGCGCCGGACCAGAATCGCGCCGAGCGGAATGGGGTTGCCCGTCGCGTCCTCCCACCACGCGCCGAGATCGGCGACTCGTGCGAGGCCCGACGCTTCGTAGGTGAAGCGCGACTCGTGGATGATCAGCCCCGCCTCGGCCTCGCCGCGCGCCACCGCCTCGACGATGCGGTCGAAGCGCATCGGCACCGCCGCAACGTCGTGCCCGAGCGCCAGTCGCAGCAGCAAGTATGCCGTGGTGAGCGGGCCTGGAATGGCAATGCGTGCGCTCGGCCCGAGTTCGCCGAGTGAGGGGACGCGGCCCGCGGCATCGGGTTTAGCGATCACGAGTGGCCCGCAGCCGCGTCCGAGCGCCCCGCCGGCGCGCAAGATGCGGTACGAATCCAGGAGATACGGAATCGCTCCGTAGCTCACTTTGGTGAGCTCGAACCGTGCGCCGCGCGCCGCTTCGTTCAGTGCTTCGACATCATCGAGCACCACATGCACCGTCGGCGCATCCGCGAGCAAGCCGCGCGTCCAGGCGGCGAAGATGTACGTGTCGTTCGGACACGGCGAATAGGCGAGCGACAGCGCAGCGCTCAGCGCTGCCTCGTGAGTTCGACCGAATCGTCGCGTGCCCACGATCCGCCCGGAAGCTGCTCCTCGTCGTAGATGCCGAACGCCCGCGCGTCCTTGTGAACGATCGTGAGCCTTCGCTGATACTGCCGGCCGTTCACGACCGAATACACGCTCGTGAATTCGATGCGATTACCGCGCCAGCCGGCGCCGGAGACCCAAAAACCGTAAGACGGTTTGTCTTCGAAGCGCAGCATGACCCAATGCCGCGCGAACGGGTCGAACGTCAGATAGAAGTAATCGCGCGCCCGGCCGTCGGCGCCGAAAAGCCAGCGTCCGCGCATCGTGAGGCCGAAGACGTACGTCGTCACGCCGTGGTCCCGGGATTTGCCGTTGTTGATGTGTTCGACGCTGTGCGCCTTCCATGTGCCCGCCATCCAGGAAATCTGCGAAAGCTCGCGCACGGGGCGCAAGGTGAGGTCCTGGACGGCGGGATCGTTTGCCGACTCGGGCACGGTCGGCTGATCGGGCGGAAGCGATTGCGCGGTTGGCGGTGCTGCGGGAAGCGGCGTTGCGAGCCCGGGCCGGGCCGGCGTTACGGCGGGCGCGGGCATGCCCGGCACGAGCAACAGCGGGGTGGGCGGCGGCGCGATAATCTGGCCGCGATAGCGGACCGGATGCGGGTTCGGCGTTTCGGTGGGGGTCGGAGTCGGTGCCGGGGTTGGCGTCGACGTCGGGGATGGCGTCGGTTCGGGGGTCGGGATTGGGGTCGGGGTCGGCTTGGGGGAGGGTGTCGGCCGCCGCCGGCGCGCGACGCGGATCGCTTTGGGCGAGGCCTCCGGCCCCAGCATCGGGGATGGGTCCGCCTGAGCGACGACGATGGTCGCAGCGCGAGCGAGCGGAGCCCCGACCGCGGCGGCGATGGCGCACGCAGCCAGCAGCAGGCCGGCGCGGCGCATCATGCGCGTACCGCCGCAAGCCGGGCGACGACGGCTTCGAGCGCGCCGGCCGTCGCGCGCGCGCCGGCCTCGAAGTCCCAACCGCTCGTCGCGCGGTCGCCGATGTAATTGGAGATGCCCCGCACTCCGACCGCGGCAACGCCTGCGGCCGCCGCGGCGCGCAGGACCGCGAAGCCCTCCATGGTTTCCACGTCATGAGCGTAGCGGTCGTGCAGGCGCGTAGCGGTCGCCTCCGTCGTCGTCACCGTAAAGACGGTCAGACCGGTGGCCAGTGGAAGCGTTCCCTCGAGCCGGGCAACGAGCGTCGCGTCCGCCGCGGCCCTTTCTACCAGGCGGGCGCCCGCCGGAAGAACGAGTTCGCCACCCTCTTCGAGCCCAAAATCCGCGAGCGCCTCGTTCGTGACGAGCCGCGCCTCTCCGACGCGCGCCCGGGTGCGGTAGGCGCCGGCGATCCCCGCATGGATGACCGCGTCATAGGGACGGTGGGCGAGTTCCCGCGCGGTCCCCACCGCAGCTTCGACGGGCCCGACTCCGTACGCGAGAATCGCAAAGCCGCCGGGGGGCTCGAAGTATTGCAATTCGGCCCGAAGCGCACACGCCACGAGGATCATGCCTAGCGAATCCCGATGAATTTGTGGGTTTGCAGGCCCAGCCGGAAGCGCTCGGGGCGCGCCTTGGCGGCGTCGATTGCCAGCGACACGTTGGCCGGTTTATTACCCTCGGGCTGCAAGAACGTCGCAATCTGACGCACTCCGAACGCAGCGAGCCACTCATCGGGGACGCGGCCGTCGACGATGAGCTTCACTTCGTTGGCACGGGCCGCCATCGCGGGCGACAACCGTTCTTTAGGTGAAATCGTCAACCATACTCCATCGGGAAGAGCGACCGGGATGCTGCCGTTGGATTCGACGTGGACGCGCCGCCCATCGGCGATGAGCGCCGCGATGAGCTGCGAACTCTCCGACTGCGCGAACGGTTCGCCGCCGGTGAGAACGACCATCGGACAGGCGCCGCCGAGTTCCCGCACGCTCGCGACGACCGCGTCGACGGAGGCGAAGGCCTTAGTCGCATAATCGGTGTCGCAGAAGCGACAGTTGAGGTTACAGCCAGCCAGCCGCACGAACACCGCGGGCGTGCCGGTCCAGACGCCTTCGCCTTGGACGCTGTAGAATATCTCAGCGAGCGCGAGCATCGTCGCCTCGCACGACCGCGCAGGCCGTTTGCGTCTCCCACACGACAACCTCGACGAGCAGCGGCAGATGGTCCGTGAGTTCGGCCCACACCCAGAGGGCAATCCGCTCGGCGGTCGGATTTTCGATGATGTCGTTGAGCGACGAATGGTCCAGCCGCTCGAGGACCCGCGGCCGTACGATCGCGCTTACCTCCTCGAAGTCGGTGACCATTCCGCGCGCCGGACCGCCGGCGTGCAATGGCCCCGCGAGCGCGACGTCGAGCCGGTACGAATGACCGTGAAGGCGCGCGCACTTGCCGGGATGGTCCGGCAGCACGTGAGCGGCTTCGAAGCGGAACTGCTTACGAATCTCGACGGTCACGAGCGACGCGCCCGCGCTCAGCCCGCGTTGACGCAGTCGGCCGAGATCCAATAGTGCTTGCCGACACCGAAGGGTTGTACGACATCGATCGTGGTTTCGTACAGCGTCAGCCCCCCGTATGCCAGCGTGCCGTCGCCGAGGACTTCGAATCCGTCGGCGAGCCGCGCCGGTGGGTACGCCGTCCCTCGGGGTGCCGAACTGCGGTCGGGCCAGACGTAGAACGGCGCACGTAAGCACGTGACAATCGCGCGATGCACCTGGCCCGGTGCGGGCCGGGCGTTTTCCCGCTGCGCGGCGGCCGTCGGCGACGGTGCGGGTGACGATGACGGGGCGGGCGAGGCATCGGGGGACGCGCTCGCAGCCGGGCTCGCCGCGACGAGGAGCGTGGCCGCAAAAGCAGCGTTGCGCAGGCGAGATGAAAGTGACATGGTACGCCATTTCAACCCGCAGCGAACCGTCGTGGTTCCGGTGGTTACAGGTCGCCCGTCGGACCCATCGCTTCCAGCCGCGCCTTGACGTCGCCCAGAAACGCGCTCGCGATCGTGCCGTCGATGACGCGATGATCGAGCGAGAGGCAGACGTTCATCATCGAGCGGATGGCGATGGCGTCGTTGACCACGACGGGCCGCTTCACGACCGCTTCCATGGTCACGATGCCGGCCTGCCCGCCGTTGATGATCGGCTTGGAAAGCACGGAGCCGTTCGCGCCCGTGTTGTTGACGGTAAAGGTGCCGCCGCCGAGCTCGTCCGCGGAGAGCTTGCCGCTACGCGCGCGCTCGATGATCTTGCCCGCGGCAACGGCGAGTCCGCCGATCGTCAGGGCGTCCGCGTCGCGAATGACGGGCACCATGAGGTTGGAATCGAGGCCGACCGCGACGCCGAGATTGATTTCGCGCTCGACGTAGATGCCATCTTCGCGAAAGCGGGCGTTGAGCAGCGGATGCTTCTTGAGCGCTCGTACGACGGCGAACATAAAGAACGGTAAGAGCGTGAGTGCGTAGCCCTTATCGGTCTGGAAGCGCGTCTTCGCTTGCGCGCGCCACGCCCACACGTTCGAGACGTCGACCTCGACCATAGTCCACGCGTGCGGCGCCGTTTCCAACGACTCGACCATGCGCTTTGCGATGATCTTGCGCGCGGGCGAAAGCAGGATGAGCGTGCCCGGCCGAGGTTCGGCATACGTCGAAGTCGGGAGGCGCGCCGGCTGTCCGCCGGCGTCGCTAGAGAGAGGCGGGGGCGCGGCCTGCGTGCCGTCCTGAGGCGCCGCGTGCATGATCGTCGCAGCCATCGCCGCGGCGGGTCCTTCGCTTGCTGCCGCGATCACGTCGTTTGCGGTGACGCGGCCGTGCTGGCCCGTGCCGCGCAGCGACGCGATGTCGATATCGTGCTCGCGCGCGAGCCTGCGCACCGCGGGTGAAACCCGCCGCAGGCCGTTGCCACCCGCGCCGTTGGCGGCTGCGCCATTGCGCGCGACGCTCTCGTCGTAGGTCGCGTTGCGCATCGCGCCGCTACCCGCAGGCGCTGCGGGAACGCCCGGACCCGCACCCGGCGCACCGTAACTCGATGGCACCACTGCCTGCGTTCTGGGTGTCTCGACCGTTGCAGCGCCGACCTCGTCGATGATCGCGATCGGCGCGCCGGTTGCGACCGTCTCGCCTTCCCAGCACATGATTTCGCGCAGCACGCCCGTCACCGGCGACGGCACCTCGGCGTTGACCTTGTCGGTCGACACCTCGACGAACGCCTCGTATTTTTCGACCGCGTCGCCGGGCTTCTTGAGCCACTGCGCCACGGTCCCCTCGGTGACGGTCTCGCCGAGCTGCGGCATCGTGATCGTAGTCGCCATCGCTTTAGAACCGAACCAAGTCGCGCATGGCTTCCGCCATACGATCGGTCGAAATCATGAACTCTGCCTCGAGCGGTGCGGCGTAGCCCATCGCCGGAACGTCGGGTCCGCAGAGCCGGCGAATCGGGGCGTCCAGATCGAAGAATGCGTCTTCGACGACCATAGCTGCGATTTCGGCGCCGACGCCGCCGAATTTGTTGTCTTCGTGAATGATGAGCAGTTTGCGCGTCTTGCGCACGCTCGCGAGGATCGTCGTACGATCCATCGGCCGGATCGAACGCAGATCGATCACTTCAACCGACATGCCTTCGCCTGCGAGTCGCTTCGCTGCGTCGATCGCCTGATGCACGTACAGTCCGTACGACACGACGCTCAGCGCGTCGCCCGAGTGCTTGACGTCGGCCTTGCCGATCGGAATCGTGTAGTGGCCCGCCGGCACCTCGCCCTTGACCATGCGGTACGTTTTCTTGTGCTCGAGGAAGAGCACGGGATCGGGATCGTCGATCGCCGCGTTGAGCAGCCCTTTCATGTCGGCGGGGAACGACGGCGCGACGATCTTGAGGCCCGGAACGTGGTAGAACAGCGCTTCGATCGAGACCGAGTGCGAGAGCGCACCGCGCACGCCGCCGCCATAGGGCGTGCGGATGACGAGCGGGCACGTGTAATCGCCGTTGCTGCGATAGCGCGTCTTGGCCGCCTCGCCGACGATTTGGTTGAACGCGGGATAGATGAAGTCGGCGAATTGAATTTCGGCGATGGGGCGCAGCCCTTCCATCGCCATGCCGATTGCGACGCCGACGATCGAGGCTTCGGCCAGCGGCGTGTCGATCACGCGCGCCTCGCCGAACTCTTCGACAAAACCCTTGGTGATGAGGAAGACGTTACCGCGCGCGCCGACGTCCTCGCCGAGGATCACCGTCCGCTCGTCGCTCTTGAGCGCCTCGTACAGCGTCGAGCGCACGGCCTCGACGTTGTTCATCACCGTCGATTCGGAAGCTACAGCCACGGCGCGGACGCTCCTTCGTAGACCTGCTTGTAGAGTTCGGAGGCGGACGGGAACGGCAGCGCTTCGGCCCGGTCCGTCACGTCGTTGACGAGCGCTAAAACGTCTTTCTTTATTTGCGAAACGTCGTCGGTGGAAATGACGCCGTGGTCCACGAGGAGCCGTTCGTAACGCGGCACGGGGTCGAGGTGACGGTGAGACTCGATCTCTTCGCGCGTTCGATAGGTGCGGTCGTCATCGTCGGTGGTGTGCGAGAGGAAGCGATAACAGGTCGCCTCAACGAGTGTCGGCCCCCCGCCGCCACGCGCGCGATCGAGCGCGTCTTTGACCGCGGCGTAGGTCGCGATCGGGTCGGACCCGTCGACGCAGACCCCGGGCAGCCCATAGCCGGGGGCCTTATCGACGATGCGCTCGACGGCCATTTGCTTGCGGCGCGGGGTCGAGATCGCCCACTCGTTGTTCTCGCAAAGAAAGACGATCGGCAGCCGGTGCACGGCGGCGAAGTTCACGGACTCGTGCCACTCACCCGCACTGGTCGCGCCGTCGCCGAAGGTACATAACACCGCACGACCGGTCTGTTCGCGAAGCTTTATCGCGTAGGCCGCGCCGACGGCGTGCGGGCAATGCGCCGCGATGATCGAGCTGATGGAAAGCAGGCCGAGCGCGCGCTCGGAGTAGTGGCTGGGAAATTGGCGGCCGCCCGAGATATCCTGGCCCCGCGCGAACATCGATAAGAGCACGTGCAGCGGGTCCATGCCGACGCCGACGCACAGGCCCATGTCCCGATAGTACGGCACGAGAATATCGGAGCCGCGTTCGAAGGCCAGTGCCGCCCCGGCATGGATGCCCTCGTGGCCCTCGCTCCCGGTCGCGAAGGGGATCTTTCCTTGCCGGTTGAGCTGGAAGCCGCGATTGTCGAGCATGCGCTGAAGGAGCATGTTGCGCAGCATCCAGCGCAACTGGTCTTCGGTCAGACCCCGGCGATCGAACGCCGGCTTCGAAATGGCCTTGGCCACGTGCGCCTCCCGATTAGGAGCCGTGCCGTGCTCCCCAAGAGGCTTAATCGGTGACGCCGGGTCCGCTTTCCTTGCGCGATGCGAAAATGCCGGGCATGCCGAACGGACGGACGTCCGGCCGCAACGTTGAAGCGGGCCCGAATGATGCTCACGGCCGTTCCGCTCGACGACCTCGTCCGCGTTCGACGTCACCTTCACCGCCGCCCGGAACTCTCGATGGTGGAGCACGAAACGGCCGCCTTCATCGCGAGCGAGCTCGGCAAGCTTGGGCTGGATGCCGTGCGTACCGGTGTCGGCCAAACCGGAGTGATGGGGACGCTAGCCGGCGGCAGACCGGGCCCGGTGACGCTGTTGCGAGCCGACATGGATGCGCTGCCGATCGTCGAGGCCGGCGAGGCGGAGTACCGCTCGCAGCAACCGGGTGTGATGCATGCATGCGGTCACGACGGTCACGTTGCGATCCTGCTTGCCGCAGCGCGAACCCTTGCCGAGCGACGGGCCGAGGTGCCCGGCACGCTCGTCTTCTGCTTTCAGCCCGGCGAGGAGGGCCACGCGGGCAATCAAAAGATGATCGACGACGGAGCCCTCGAGAACCCGCACGTAGACCGCACTTTCGCGCTCCATCTCTACAGTGGGCTCGACGTCGGGCACATCGGCGTGCGCGACGGCGCCTTCTTCGCGTCCGCCGACGAATACACGCTGCTCATTCGCGGTAAGGGCGGTCACGGGGCGATGCCGCACCTCGCGCTCGATCCCGTCGTCGCGGGCGCCTATTTCGTCACGATGCTGCAAACGATCGTCAGCCGCGAGATCGCCCCGAAAGATCCCGCGGTGTTCACGGTCGGCAAGTTCGAGGCGGGCACGACCTTCAACGTCATTCCCGATGAAGCAAAATTGCTCGGCACGGTGCGCTGCTTCGATCCGGAGGTTCGGGCGTCGATGCCGCAGCGGCTCGAACGGATCGTCAAGGGCCTCGGCGAGGCGATGCGGGTGGACTACGAGCTGCACTACAACTGGTCGTATCCGCCGACGGTCAACGACCGGGCGATGAACGACGTCGTGCGCGAGGTCGGCCGTGAGACCCTTGGCGCCGGTCACGTCATCGAACACGACATCGTCATGTGGGCCGAAGACATGTCGTTCATGCAGGAGCAGCGCCCCGGCGCTTATTTCATCGTCGGAGCGCACGGTGACGAGCGGACGGGCTTCCCGCACCATAACGCTCGCTTCGACATCGACGAACGGGCCCTGGGGGTCGGCTATCGGATGATGGTGGCGCTGGGCCTGCGCGGCTGAAACTTCTTTCCGGTGGATCGAGCCGGTGTTGGATGCGCTCCTTCGCCCAACCAGCCAAAGGTATAACCGCCGGCTGACAGATGCAGCGCTTGTCGATGCACGTTCGACAAATGGCGAATGACGAGGCCGCCCGTAGGCCTTAAAGTATAAGACCACGCTTCCAACCTCTAAACTGCACGATTCCCGCTAGCGAGGTTCGCGCCATCTCGCACGACAGTGCCGCCGCCCCCGTCACCTACGCCGCGACCCCGTATCCGCTCGAGGAACACGATGCGTGCGGGGTCGGATTTCTCGCGGACCTGGGCGGTCCGGCAACCCACGACGTCGTCGTCCTCGCGCTCGAGGCGGCGGCCGCGATGATGCACCGCGGTGCCCGCGCGGCCGATGGCCGCACGGGCGATGGGGCGGGCATCCTGTGCGAGACGCCGCGCAAACTCTTAGCGCAAGAGCTTGCGCGCGTCGACCTTCACGCGCTGCAAAACCACCTTGCGGCCATCTGTCTGTTTCTGCCGCGCGAACCCGATGCCGCGGCTGCATGCCGCGCAGCGATCGAGGCGCGAGTGCATTCGGTCGATCTCACGCCGCTGCGCTGGCGCACGCCGGGCACGCACGAGGAAATTTTGGGCACGCAGGCCCGTTCGACGCGGCCTGCCTTCGAGCAACTCATCGTCGACATGGGCCCGGGCAACGTTCGCGAGCGCATGCGCACAGCCGCGCGCATGATCGAAAAGGCGCTGCGCGAGTTCGGGCCGAGCGCGGCCCTGCTCTCGTGTTCCGCGACGTCGGTCGTGTATAAAGCCTTACTTTCCTCCGACGAACTTGGTGCGTACTTCGACGATCTGCGCGACGAGGCGTTCGCGTCGCGTTTCGCGCTGTTCCACCAGCGGTTCTCGACCAATAGCGCCCCGGCGTGGCGTCTCGTGCAGCCGTTCCGGCATATCGCGCACAACGGCGAGATCAATACGATCACCGGGAATCGCGCGTGGCTCGAAGCGCGCGGCATCAAGAGCACGCCCGGGGCGAGCGATTCGTACGACTTCAACACTGCGGTCGACACCATGGTCGGCTCGGGGTACCGCGTGGACGAGGGCGTCGACATGCTGCTCGCGCCCGCGATCGATGCGAGCGATGCGCGCCTGGCGGCGTACTACGATGCGCACGTTCCGACGGTCGAACCCTGGGACGGTCCGGCCGCGATCGTCTTTGCCGACGGCGATACGATCGGCGCAGCGCTCGACCGGACGGGCCTGCGGCCATTGCGCTGGTGCCGAACGGCCGGCAATAAGGTGCTGTGCGCCTCGGAAGCCGGCATCGTCGACTTCGGCGACGACCCGATCGTGACGCGCGGGCGTCTAGGACCCGGCGGCCGGCTCATCGTGCGTTTCGCGTCGGGACAGGTGGTCGACACCGAAGCCTTCCGCGCGGAGCGCCGCGATCGCGCCGATTTTCGTGACGTCGTGCGCAGCTGGGAGTTTTCGCTGCACGACCGCGTCGAATCGCCGGCGGCTAGCAACACCAACGCTCAACTCAACCGCTTCGGCTGCACGCGTGAGGAACTCAAAGACGTCGTGGGCGTGCTCGCCGCAGCGAACGAGCCCACGTCGTCGATGGGCGACGACGCGGCACTCGCGTTTTTCGAGCGGCGTACGCCCGTTGCCGAGTACCTGCGCGAACGCTTCGCGCAGGTCACGAATCCGCCGATCGATCCGTTGCGCGAGAAGCTCGTGTTCGACTTACGTGCCTGGGTCGGGGCGGGCGACATCAACGGCGACATTCCGGCCGCCGGCTCCATCGTCGCACTCGAAAGCGCTATCCTCTCCGAACGCGACTTCGACGCCTTGCGCTTCGACGGACGGTTGACGCAACACGCGCTTCCGCTCGCGCTCGGCGAGTCGTCGCTGCGCGTGCGCATGCTCGCAGTGTGCGATGAGGCGGAGCGCGCGGTACGCGGCGGTGCATCGCTGCTCGTGCTCGACGACCGCACCGATGCGAGCAGCCTGCCCGCGTTGCTGGCGGCGGGCGCAATCCATCAACGTCTCGTGCTGCGCGGACTGCGCATGCAGGCCTCGCTCGCCGTTGCCGACGGTTACGCCCGCGATTCGCACGCGGTTGCCGCGCTCATCGGCGTCGGTGCGAACGTCGTCACGCCGTGGCTCGGCTTGCGCGCCGCAGGCGATGCGGGCCAGGGAGCCGCGTACCTGGCGGGCTTACGGGTCGGGCTCTTAAAAATCATGGCGAAGCTCGGCATCTGCACGCTGCGCTCCTACGTGGGAGCGCAGACGTTCGAAGCGATCGGTCTGCACGGTGAGATCGTCGAGTTGTGCTTCCCGGGGATCAAAGCCCACGCGCCGGCGGTTCGGTTCGCCGATATCGAAAGTGACGTGCGGGCGTGGTTTGCGGCGTCGCGCGCGGGCGAGGTCCCGCTACCTGACCGCGGGTCGTATCGCTTCCGGCGCGACGGCGTCCGGCATGCCTTCGATCCCGGCGTCATCAAAAATCTGCGCGCGACGGCAATGCGCGGCGATTATGCTGCCTTCGAGAAACTTTCCGATGCGATGGAAGAGCGGGAGCCCGTCGCGCTGCGCGATCTGCTGACGACGGTGCCGCTTCGAGAGCCGTTGCCGGTCGACGAAGTCGAGCCCATTTCTGCTATCGTCTCGCATTTCGCGACGGCCGCAATGTCCCTCGGCGCGATTGCCTCCGAGGTGCACTCGGTGATCGCACGGGCGGCCAATCGTATCGGTGCTAAGAGCAATTCGGGCGAGGGCGGCGAGCACGCCGACCGCTACGACCGCACGATCGATCGCGGTCGCAGCAAAATCAAACAGGTTGCCTCCGGTCGTTTCGGTCTGGGCGTCACGTATCTCGCGAGCGCGGACGAAATCGAAATCAAGATGGCGCAGGGCTCGAAACCGGGCGAAGGCGGCCAGATTCCCGGCCACAAGGTGAGCGCCGAAATCGCGCTGCTGCGCGGCGCACAGGTCGGCCAGTCGCTCATCTCGCCGCCGCCGCACCACGACATCTACTCGATCGAAGACCTCGCGCAACTCATTTACGATTTGCGCCGTGCGGCGCCGCACGCGCGCGTCGCCGTCAAGCTCGTCGCGCAGTCCGGCATCGGCTACGTCGCAAGCGGCGTGGCCAAAGCTGACGCGGATGCCATCCACGTCAGTGGTCACGACGGCGGAACCGGTGCCTCGCCGCTCTCGTCGATCAAACACGCCGGGTTGCCGTGGGAGATCGGGCTCGTCGAAACCCATCACGCGCTGCTCGCCAACGGCTTACGCTCGCGCGTGCGGCTGCGCGTCGACGGCGGCTTCAAGAGTGGCCGCGACGTCATCATGGCGACGCTGCTGGGCGCCGACGAGTTCGGCTTCGGCAGCGCCTTGCTCGTCGCACTCGGCTGCATCTACGCGCGGCAGTGCCACAAAAATACTTGTCCGGTCGGCATCGCGACGCAGGACCCGGAGCTGCGCAAAAAGTTCGCGGGCACTGAAGAAGAAGCGATCGCATACCTCGAGTTTGTCGCGCACGACGTGCGGCGACGCCTCGCGGCGATGGGCGCGCGGTCGCTGGACGAGCTGCGCGGCCGCAGCGACCTCGTGCGCCGCCGGCAACTCGGCGATGCACGGCTCCACGACATCGATCTTTCGGAGATCCTGCGTTTGCCCGAGCGCCCGCAAGAGCCGCGCAAACCGGTGCTCGAACCGACGCACCTCGACGATCTCGTCCCCCGGCCGTGGAACGGCGCACGCAAACCCTGGCATGCCACACCGGAGCTGCCGATTTCGCCCACCGATCGTGCCGTGGGGGCCCGGCTCGCCCACGAGTTCGTGCAGCGCCGCGCCGCCGGCCACGACCCGGGCACGCTGCTGGTACGCTACCACGGCTCGGCCGGCCAAAGCTTCGGAGCCTTCCTCACCGGCGGCATTACGCTCGACCTCGCGGGCGATGCGAACGATTACGTCGGCAAGAGCCTCGAAGGCGGCCGTATCGTCGTGCGGGGCTTCGCCGACACGCGGGTAGCGGAGGACGTTGCGGCCCCGAGCGAGCCCGTTGCCGGCAATGCGTGTTTCTACGGCGCGCGCGGCGGCGAAGGCTTCGTACGCGGCGGCGCGGGCGAACGATTCGGCGTGCGCAACAGCGGCGCGACGCTCGTTGTCGAGGGCACGGGCGACCACGCGTGCGAGTACATGACCGCCGGCTTTGCGGCGATCCTGGGACCGGTTGGGAAAAACTTCGCCAGCGGCATGTCGGGCGGCGTGGTGTTCGTAGCGCTGGCAGACCGCTACGACCCGGAGGCCCACGGCCTGGCACTCGGGCCGACGACGTGCCGCCTCAGCGCGGCTCAGACGAACGATCCCGACGTCGTGACGTTACGCACCGTGCTCGAACGCTACGCCGAGGCGAGCGGCTCGCCACGGGCCGCGCGGCTCCTGGCCGACTGGCCGCGTGCGCTTGGGCGTTTCGCAAAGCTGGCGCCGCTGCAGTTGGAAGCCGAGCCGCAGCAGCCGTCCGTGACGCGGGTGGGCGGCGCCACCCTCGTGTCTTCGGCTTAGCGCCCTTCGTCGACCGTCATTACCCAGCGCACCGCGCGCGCATACTGTTCGAGTTCGCGCGTCGTCCGTTGCAACCAGGCAAACGTCTTATCGTAGACGGCGCGCTTCCCGCGAGCGTCGTCGTGCTCTTTGATGTAGCGGCGCGCCGCTTCGAGTTGGCGTTCGACGCGCTCCCACTCCGTGCGCAGCGTCGATTCCGAGGCGTCGGAAAGGCGATCGATCAGTGGGGGCGCGGCGCCGTCGGGGTGCTGCATGGCGTAGTCCAGCCGCGCTAGCGTGTAGGCGCTCGTCGTGGTGATGAACGACCCCAGTAACTGCACGAGCCGGACTTCCATACGCTGCGTTATTTCCATAACGTCGCGACTCTCACCCACTGCGACCGGCGCTGCGTCCAAGACGCGATAATGCACGACTACCGCCTTCGTGTCGCTCGATGACGTCTGCGGAAGACCATCGACGCGCGCGCGGCGATAACGTCCGTATGCAGTAGCTCTCTTGCAATCGTGCCGCGAAACGCCGCTATGATGAAGCCATCAAGGGTAAAGCCGAGGTTGCCCCAAACGAGCGCGAAGCATCGCTCGAGTAGACAGCGTAGCACGGACCGGCGATGCCGGTCGTTAAAGGCAGTGAGGCAAGTACGGTGCAGACCCACGACATTACCGCCATCGCTCGCGACCTTGCCGCTGCCGTCGGAGCCCCGCAGTGCATCACCGATCCTGCCGAACTTCACACGTTCGAGAGCGACGGACTGGCAGGGATGCGCGTTCGGCCGCTCGCCGCCGTGCTGCCGGCAACGACCGAAGAGGTCGCCGCCGCAGTCCGCGTGGCGCGCCGGTACGGACTGCCGGTGGTGCCGCGCGGTTCGGGCACCGGCCTCTCGGGCGGCGCATTGCCGGTGCCCGACTGTCTGCTCGTGGTGCTATCGCGCATGAATCGCGTGCTTACCGTCGATCTCGAGAATCGCCGCATGCGCGTGCAACCGGGCGTCATCAATCTCGACGTCACCCGTTTGATAGCGCCGCACGGCTATTATTACGCACCCGATCCAAGCTCCCAGAGCGTCTGTTCCATTGGCGGCAATATCGCTGAAAATTCCGGCGGCGCGCATTGCCTCAAGTACGGCTTCACCGTCAACCACGTCGTGGCCGCGACCGTCGTGCTCGCCGATGGCGAGATCGTCGAGATCGGTGCAGCCGCGGTCGACCCGCTCGGCTACGATCTCATTGCGGCCGTCGTCGGTAGCGAGGGCATGGTCGGTATCGTCACCGAGGCCGTCGTGCGCATCTTGCGCACGCCGGAGCGGACCCGAACGTTCTTCGCTACGTTCCCGTCGACCGACGAAGCGGGCGCGTGCGTGTCGCAGATCGTCGCGGCGGGGATCGTTCCGGCGGCCGTCGAGATGATGGATACGCTCGCGATCGAGGCGATCGTCAAGGCGACCGGTCTCGATTGGCCGCTCGATGTCGGCGCGGCGCTGCTCATGGACGTCGATGGAACGCGCGCCGAGGTCGAACACACGGCGGACGCCGCGGTGGAGATCGCATGGCGCGCCGGTGCGCTCGAGGTCCGCACGCCCAAAGACCCCGCCGAACGGCTCTTGATGTGGAAAGGCCGCAAGAGTGCCTTCGCCGCGATGGGCCGCATCAGCCCCAATTATTACGTGCAAGACGGCGTGATCCCGCGTTCGGAGATCAGCAAAGTGCTGCGCGAGATCGCCGCTTCCGCCACCGCCAATGGTTTGCGCGTCGCCAACGTCTTTCACGCGGGCGACGGTAATCTGCACCCGCTCGTGCTCTACGACGCACGCGTGCCCGGCGAAGAACATAGCGCGGAAGTCGTCGCGGGTCAGATCTTGCAAATCTGCATTCGCTACGGCGGCTCGATTACGGGCGAGCACGGCGTCGGCATCGACAAGGCAAAGTACATGGGTAAACTATTTACCGACGATGACTTAGAGACCATGAACTTCGTGCGCTGCACGTTCGATCCGGAAAGAAACTTCAACCCAGGCAAAGTGTTTCCGACCCCGCGTTTGTGCGGCGACGTGCCCGGCCGCTATCACGCGCATGCCACCGAACTTGCGGGAGCGGCCGGGCGCGGATGACACACGCCACCGTTCGAGGCATCGCAGCGACCACCACCGTCACGCCCGCCGACCTCGGCGGGGCCGCAGTGGCGCTTGCGGCCGCGTCGGCGGCGAACCAGACCGTCGCATTTCTCGGCGGCGGCACGGAAATCGGTTTCGGTTACCCGCCGACGCGTGTCGACGTGCTCGTGCGCACGGAGCGGCTCGCGCGCGTCGTAGAATATCAGCCGCTCGACATGGTCGTCGAGGTCGAATGCGGCATCACGCTCGACGCATTGCAGCGCAGACTGGCACCTCACGGGCAGCGGCTCGCGCTCGACGTACCGCATCCCGAATTCGCGACGCTCGGCGGGCTGGTTGCGACGAACGCCTTTGGGCCGCGCCGCGCGCGCTTCGGCAGCTTGCGCGATCTCATCGTCGGCGTTACGCTCATTCGCGCGGACGGCGCGCGGGTGCGAGGCGGCGGTAAAGTCGTGAAGAACGTAGCGGGCTTCGACATACCCAAGCTCGCCGTCGGCTCGCTCGGCACGCTCGGGATGATCGCGACGGCGACGTTTCGCTTACATCCGCTTCCCGAAACGACGCTCGGGTGCAAGGTCACCGTGCCCGACGGCGAGGGCGTGGTTGCGCTCGCTCGCGAGATCGTCGCGAACCAACTCGAACCAGCGGCGATGATCGCGGTGCGCGGCACGAGCGGCTATCGTGTCGACGTGGTCTTCGAAGGATTCACCGCGGGCGCGCAAGAGCAAGCCGAACGCTTCGCCGCCATCGCGCGTCAGCGCGGCCTCGCGTACGAGGACGTCGATCCGACCGCCCTCGCGGCGATGGACGAAGGCATCCGCACGCACGGCAACGTGCGGATGCGCATCGCGGTCCCACCGGCCGATGTCGCGCGCACGGACCGCGACGCGCTGGGGCCGCTTGCCGCAGTGCTCTCCGACGGCCGCGTCGTGCTCTACCCGACGCTCGGCGTGGCGTTTGTCGCCGGATATGCGGATGCCCGTGACGCGGTCGTGCGGGCACTGCTCGACGCACGCCGCGTCGCGGAGGCGCGCGGCGGAAACGCCGTCTTGCTCGAAGCGGGCGACGCCGACGTCGCCGAAGGGGTCGACGTCTACGGCTCGCTCCCGCCGTCTTTCGCGCTCATGCGCGGGCTCAAGGATCGCTTCGATCCGGCGCACCGTCTCAATCCCGGTCGTTTTCTAGGAAGGCTGTAACGTCATCGATACCGTCAAAGCCCGCACGACCAACGAACTGATCTCCGATTGCGTCCACTGCGGTTTCTGTCTGCCCGCGTGCCCGACATACAATTCGTGGGGCGTCGAAATGGACTCACCGCGCGGCCGTATCGACCTCATGAAGGGCCTGCACGACGGCACGGTAGATCTCACCGAATCCGTCGTCGCGCATTTCGATCGGTGTCTGGGCTGCATGGGCTGCGTGACCGCATGTCCGTCGGGCGTGCGCTACGATCTCCTTATCGAGTCGACGCGCGCCAAAGTCGAAGCCATGTATCACCGGCGTATCGACGACCGCGGCATACGCGAACTCGTCTTCGCGACCTTTCCGTATCCCGCGCGCTTGCGCGCGCTCGCCCTACCGCTGTTCTTCTACGCGAAGAGCGGTTTGCAAGCCCTGGTGCGGAAAAGCGGACTCCTAAAGCTGATTCCGCCGCGTTTGCGGGCGCTGGAAGGCCTCGCCCCGCCGCTGACGCTCGAGCAGTTACGTGCGTCGCTGCCGGCGTTCACGCCCGCGCGCGGGACGCGCCGCGGTACGGTTGCAGTCGTGGCCGGCTGCGTGCAGCGCGTGTTTTTTCCCAACGTCAACGCCGCGACGATCCGCGTGCTCGCCGCCGAAGGGTTCGATGTGATCGTCCCCGGAGACCAGGGCTGCTGCGGCGCCCTCTCGCTGCACAGCGGCCGCGATGTCGAAGCCGAGCACTTTGCCGCGGCGCTCGTGCGCGCGTTCGGCGACGTCGAGGCACTCGACGCGGTCATCATCAACGCGGCAGGCTGCGGCTCAACGCTCAAGCAGTACGCGGAACTCTTGCACGACGAACCGGCCGCACGCTTTGCGGCCAAAGTGCGCGACATCAGCGAGTTCCTGGCCGAAATCGAAAGCGTCGCAGCGTTGCGGCCGCTGCCGATGCGCGTTGCCTATCACGACGCATGCCACCTCGCGCACGCGCAACGCATCCGCGAGGGGCCGCGCGCGCTGCTGCGCAGCATCCCTGGGCTCGAACTCGTCGAGATTCCGCAGGGCGATCAGTGCTGCGGGAGCGCCGGCGTCTACAATATCTTCGAGCCCAAGGCAGCCGCGGAAATCGGTGAACGCAAAGTGGCAAACGTGTTGCTCGCCGCGCCCGACGTGCTCGCAAGCGCCAACCCCGGCTGCACGCTGCAGATCCAGTCGCTCTTGAGCAAACGCGGACAGACGGTACTGGCGGCGCATCCGATCGAACTACTAGACGCGGCTCTCGCGTAGCGCGAGTTCTTGGGGACCGCGCCGCGCGAACGGCTGCTATCCGGGCGCTGGGCTACGTCTAGTGAGTGCCGATATTGCCGCACGCGACGTAGCTGGGTAGCTCGCGTGCCGACTTGTGGACGTTGATTGCGTAGGACCCGGCCGTGAGCTGCGCGGTCGAAACGTTCTTGACGGTCGTGACGGAGGTTCCGTGCACCACCGGGTGCAGCGGATATCTCGGCGCCGGATTGAGTTTCGCGCACGAGCCTTGATGGATGTGCGCCGGTTGCGCCGCCGCACTCGAACCTTGCAAGGTCAAGGTCACGACGACGTCCGGACCGCTCTGGCGAAGTGTCGCCTTTCCGGTCTCGCCGGAGCCGTTTTGCTCTTGGAGTCGGACGGCTCCCGGCGCATTGGCGGCCGCGCCGGCCGGAAGAGACTTTTTGTTCACGGGAACAACTTTGCCGTTGGGCTGCGCGGGCGGAACGGCGGAAGCGTGGCCGGCGGCCGCCAGCACGGCGACGCAGGCAGCAAAGGCGGCTACGTTGGTTCTCGTCATCGTCTCTCCTCGGGTCGGTAGGGTGAAGTGATACCCCGGATTCACGCCTCCGAGGGACCGCGCCGTCGCGCTTGGTGTGTGGCGCGCCCGGTGTGTGGGAGCGCTGCGGCGCCGACGTGCCGTCGTTGCCTGGAGAGCGCAACGTTTGGCCCGGTCGAGCCGACTGGCGCATCGGCAACTACGACGCCTGCTGCGGTGCGGTCGCCGACCGTGGCGGGCAGTCTGCAACCGATGTCGGTGCGGAAAGTCCGCGCGGACCGTCGCGCGCTTCGACCGGTCAGTGCGAACGTTAGTGCGCGGGCAGCGAGTGCTGCGGGCTGAACCGTTCGATGAACTGTTGTGCCGGCGCCGGGCGCGCGAAGTGATACCCTTGCACGTTGTCACAACCGACAGTAAGCAAGAAGTTCAGTTGCGCTTCGGTTTCGACGCCTTCTGCGACCACCCGCAAATGGAGGTTATGGGCGAGGTTGACGATGCTTGCGATGATCGCGGTGGCGTCGGGGTTCGACGGCACGTCGCGCACGAAGGTCCGGTCGATCTTGAGGGTATTGACCGGAAACCATTTGAGGTAAGAGAGCGAACTGAATCCGGTTCCGAAGTCGTCGATCGAGATTTTGATGCCCATATCCCTCAATATCTCGAGCGTTTTCACGTTCGCATCGGCGTTGGTCATAATCACGCTCTCGGTGATCTCGATCTCGAGGGCTTTCGGATCGAGGCCGGTCCGCGCGAGCGTCTCCTCCACGGTGGCGACGAGACGTTCGTTTTGCAGTTGCCGGCCCGAGACGTTCACTGCGAGCTGTAAACCCGGTAACGAGGAGGCGCGCCAGGCTGCGACTTGGGCGCATGCCTCCTGCAGCACGAACTCGCCGATCGGAATGATTAAACCCGTGTCTTCCGCGATGCCGATGAAGCGAGCCGGCTCGACGACACCGTGAAGGGGATGTTGCCAGCGCACGAGCGCTTCAACCGCGATCACCTCCGTGTTCGCGTTCAGAATAGGCTGGTAGTACACGATGAATTCTTTCCGCTCGACCGCTCGCCGGAGCTCGCGTTCGATGGCCAGCCGCTCGAGCGTCTCGGTGCGCATGGGCGGCTCGAAAAAGTCGAAGCCGATCCCGCGACGTGTCTTCACCCAATACATCGCCGTATCGGCATTACTGAGCAACTCCTCGGCCGTAGCTCCGTCCTCGGGATAGACGCTTAAGCCGATGCTGGCACCGGAAAACAATTCGCTCCCGTCGATTTGAAGATGCTCGCTGAACGAATGAAGGACGCGCCGCGCCAAGTCGGCCGCCATCTCACGCCGCTCTAGCATCGAAACGATCACAAACTCATCGCCGCCGATTCGGGCGACGGTATCGGCTTTGCCCGCAACGCCTCGAAGGCGGTCGGCTACAGCGCACAGGAAGCGGTCCCCAACGGCATGCCCGAGCGTGTCGTTGATGTTTTTAAAACGGTCGAGATCGATGAACGAGACGATAAGAAGCTGGTTAGCGCGTTGTGCTGCGGGAATGAGCCCGGCGATTCGTTCGGCGAGTAGCGTTCTGTTCGCGAGCCCGGTCAGAGGATCGTGGTGCGCCAGGTATTCGAGTCGTTGTTCGGCCTCTTTGCGGGCGGTGATGTCGAAACTCGTTCCGACGATTCGTAAGGGCTCACCCGCCTCGTCGTACACGTATTCGGCCTGCTGCTGAAGCCAGCGCACCGTCCCGTCGGCGCGAATCATGCGACGATCGACATTGTACGGCGTATGCGTTGCCTTGGCACGTTCCATTGCCTCAAATACCACGGCATCATCGTCCGGGTGTGCGAAGCTGCGCCACAGCTCTTGCGTTGCCTCGACCGCGCCCGGCTCTAAGCCCAGTAGCCGATAAAACTCATCCGACCAGAGAAAACGGCCGGTAACGAGGTGGTTGTCCCAACTCCCGAGATGTGCGATGCCCTCTCTTTGCGCTAGCTCGGCCTCGGTGTCTCTAAGGATGCGGGTCGTCGCGGCCAGTTGCTGCTGCGCCGCTGTTCGCTGCGTTACATCGCCGATGAGGACGATGACGTCATCGGCTGCGCCGACGATATGGGCTTCAAAAGACACGATTCGCCCGTCGACCGACCGCTCAAAGACGAACGCGGAAGCCGTTCCAGCGAGCGCTTCTCGGAGGCCCGATCTCAGCGCTGCCTCGCTGTCGGGGAGAATCACGAAGATGCTCGATCCGATTGCAGCGAGTTCGAGTCCCGTGCCTCGACGCGTATCGGGCGGCCCCTGGTAGCCGCGAATCATGCCGTCGCGGTCTAACCGTAGAATAAAATCGAAGAGGACCGGACTCTCGAGTTGGGTTAGGTTGCCGCCCGCTTGGCTTGCTCGCCGTTGATGGTCCACCGATAGAGTATCGGCATCCGGAGACGGCGCCCGCGGCGGAGGGCGCCACCGAACGTGCACCCGGACGGCGGTGCTCGAAAGCGGGGGCGCGCGAGCGCGCTGACCGAACCGTCATCACCATGCCGCCATACGCCGAACTCGTCGCTGCCTGGCGTGGCTTGCGCGCCGCAGGCGAGTCGAGTCTGCGCGAGGTGGCGTGTGTCGGCGTGGCGCGCACCTTGCTGATCGCAGAGATCGTCGGTCCGCCGGGCGCACCCGTCATCGCGCTCTCGGCGGGCGTCCACGGTGACGAACCGGCCGCGCCGTGGGCGCTGTTCTCTATCGTGCGTGACGGCCTGCTGGACCGGAAGTTCTCCTACCGGATCTGGCCGTGTACGAATCCCAGCGGTTACGAGCGCGGAACGCGCGAGAACGCCGAGGGCGACGATATCAACCGCAGTTTTCACCGCGGCGGAACGACCCCCGAAGCGCGCGCGATCGTGACGGCCAATCGCGATCGGCGCTTCGCGCTCTCCCTCGACCTGCACGAAGATTTCGAAGCCGCCGGTTTTTACTGCTACGAACCGGTTGTCGGCGGTCGCGCGCCATTCGGCGACGCGCTGGTGCGGGCGCTCGACGACGCGGGCTTCCCCGTCGAGGATCTCGTCGACGACTTCGAGCTCGGTTATCCGCCCGAAGGGTACTACTTGCGCACGCTAGCGCGTGGCCGCGTCCGCAACGACCCCGATGCCGAGCGCGCTTTTTTCGAGGCGCTCCCGTACAGCCTGTACCTCTTGCGTCGCGCGGCCCGCTATGCGATGACGCTGGAATCGCCGCGGACCGTCAGCTGGGCTGACCGGATCGCAATGCATCGCACGGCGGTGACGAGCGTGCTCGCGAACCTCGCCGCACTCGCCTAGCGTCGATCGCGGCCGCTCATTGCTGACAAGAATTTCAATTTCCGCGAGGAAGGGTGAAGCATGGCAGAACGCGACCAACTCGAAACTGACGTTCTCATCGTCGGGGGCGGCCCGGCCGGGCTTGCGGCAGCCATCAAGTTGCGGCAACTCGCGAGCGAAGGCGGCCGCGAGCTCGAGATCTACCTCGTCGATAAGGGCCGCGAGATCGGCGCGCACGGGATATCGGGCGCGGTCGTCGATCCCAAGGGCCTCGACGAATTGCTGCCGGCCTGGCGCGAGTCCGCGCCGGTCGAAGCCGCGGTCGCGACCGACGAAATGTGGTATCTGCGGGCCTCGGGCGGCAAGCTCGCCGTTCCGGCTTTCGCGATGCCGCCGATGATGAAGAATCACGGCAAATTCGTGGCGAGCTTGCAGAAGCTCTCGAAGTGGCTGGGCGGCATCGCCGAAGAGCACGGCGTCTCGGTACTGCCGGAGTTTGCGGGCCAAGAACTTCTATGGGAGGGCGACCGCGTGGTCGGCGTACGCGTCGGCGATAAGGGGGTCGATCGTCATGGCAACCCCAAGGCCAACTACGAGCAGGGCCCGGACCTCCTGGCGAAGGTCGTCATCATCGCCGAAGGCGTTCGCGGAACGCTCGCAAAGCAAGCGATCGCGAAGCTCGGGCTGGCTCGAGGGCGCGACCCGCAAGTCTATGCGGCCGGCGTCAAAGAACTCTGGCAGTGCGCGCCGGGCAAAGTCACGCCCGGCAGCGTGATCCACACGTTCGGCTATCCGCTACCGAACGAGACTTTCGGCGGCGGGTTCATCTACGGCATGCAGAACGACGTGCTCGACATCGGCCTGGTCACGGGCTTGGATTATCAGGATCCCACGACCGATGCGCACGACAACATGCAGCGCTACAAACAGCATCCTGCGATCGCAAAGATGATCGAGGGTGGCAAGCTGCTTCGCTACGGTGCTAAAGCGATACCGGAAGGCGGCCTCTACGCGATGCCGCGTCCGTACGCGGACGGCTTGCTTGTGACGGGCGACTCCGGCGGGTTCCTCAACGGCATGCGTCTCAAAGGAATACATCTGGCGATCAAATCGGGCATCATGGCAGCCGAGACCGCGTTCGACGCGATCGTCGCCGGGTCGTACGCTGCCGCGACGCTCTCGGCGTTCGAAGCGAAATTCCAAGCGTCGTGGGCGTATGACGAACTCAAGGTCGCGCGCAATTTCCACCAGGGCTTTAAAGGCGGGCTCTTCGCCGGCATGATGAACGCCGGCCTCGCGATGTACTCGGGGGGCCGCGCCTTCGGCCTCATCGACAAACTGCACGGCGAAGAGGGCTACGCGCAGATGAAGAAGCTCGACGAACGCGCGCCCAAAGCGAGCGAGACGCGCGCGAAGATCGACAACGTCATCACCTTCGACAAGCTCACCGACGTCTTCAACAGCGGCACGATACACGACGAAGACCAGGTGCCGCACTTGCACGTCGCCGACACGGCGATCTGCGCGAACAAGTGCACGACCGAGTACGGCAACCCGTGCCAATACTTCTGCCCCGCTAAAGTGTACGAACCGCTCTTCACCATCACCGGCACCAACGGCAGTACGACAGTCGAGGGCAGACTGCAGATCAACTTCTCCAATTGCGTGCACTGCAAGACCTGCGACATCATGGACCCCTATCAGATCATTACCTGGGTTCCGCCGCAGGGTGGCGAGGGTCCGGTCTACACGGGCATGTAGTTACTGCGCTCGCCCCAGCGCGGCGATGCCAGGTTTTCGTGTCGTCGCTGTAGCCGAAGTTGACCAGATACTGCGCGACGAATTGACCGTCGGGAAAGAATTCCGCGTCGAGCAGATCGCGATTGAACCCGGCCATCGGCCCTGCGTCCAGGCCGAGTGCGCGGGCGGCGATCAAGACGTACGCCATCTGCAACAGCCCGTTGTCCCACGCCACCGCCCGACGCGCGAGCTGCGGCTGCGACGTTTGCGCGACCATACGCGCGCGCACGTGTCGCATCTCTTTCGCGCCGAGGAGATGCTCGGTCCGCGCCTGGTCTCGTACGAGACCTTCGCGCGATCGAGCGAGGCCGGGCCCAACTAACCGTCCGAAACATCGTCCCGGCCGGGCCGTAGGTGTTCCGTTATGATCCTTCGATCGTGGCCCTTTCTCGCCATCCTCGCAGCGACGCTGGCACCCGTCGCGCTACGGCCGGAAACGGCCTATGCCGCCGTGGACCCATCCAAGACGTTCGCTGCGGCGACGGTCGAGACGGCTCCGGCGCTGGCGCTGGATTTCAGCGCCGCGCCCTGGCCGAACGCGGTGCCGATCGAACGCTTCGAGACGCTGACGACGCGCACGCCTGCGACGCGCTTTCTCACGACCGCGCGCCTGCTCTTCGACAAAGACAATCTCTACGTCGGCATCCATTGCGCGCAGAACGGCGCGCCCCTGACCGCAACGCAGACGACCAACAACATCGGTTTCGGGGTCGACGACTTCGTCGGCATCGGACTCGACACGACGGGCAACGGCCAATCGTATCTGTTCGAAACGACGCCGCGGGGCGTGCGCTATCAACAGAGCGCCGAATCGTCGAAGTTCAATCCGCAATGGACCGCGCTCGCCGCCGCGGACGGCGACGGCTGGAACGCGCTTCTCGTCATTCCGCTCAACGTGTTGCGCACGCAGAGCGCGCCGGTGCAGCGTTGGCGCTTCAATCTCATCCGGCACATCGCGGCAAACAATGAGAATCAAACGTGGGCCTACGATCCGCTCATGAGCGACGCTAACGGTACGTTTCCCCTCCTGAGCGATGCACGTTTTTGGCCCTATTTGGACGGCGTGCGCGTGGCCGGTCGGGCGATCAAACCGCGGCCGCGCGCCGAACTGTACGCGCTCGCGAGCGCCGGACGCGAGCGCAACGTCTATCAGCAAGCCACCGGCGTCTTCGCGCCCGAGGGCACCCGGCATATCGGGCTCGACGTCAACGTTCCGCTGACCGGGACGATTGCGTTCGTCGGTGCGGTGGCGCCCGATTTCTCGAACGTCGAGATCGATCAACAGACGATTTCGCCGCAAGAGTTCCGGCGCGGGCTCACGGAGTACCGCCCGTTTTTCGCGCAGGGTGCGAACTTCTTTCGCGCGGTTTCATTGACCGGGATCAATCAAGCGCCCAACGAGATCTTCTATTCGCCCGGCATCGGACCGTTCGATCGCGGAGCGAAGGTCGAAGGGACGGCGGGATTGCAGCAGTTCGGGCTGCTCAACGTCGCGGGCGCCGGGTTCAACGATACGGTCCTCGGTTTCAAGCACGCCCTACCGGATCGCACCTTCTCGTACTCCATCGACGCCGTGTCGGCGCACCATCGCGACGGCAATGCGACCGCGTACGGCGCGGCCGCAAGCGACGTGAGTTACGATGCCACGGTCGCCGGCCGCAATCTGCACAACGGCTTCGTCTACGCGTTCGACTACGGTGCCGAACGCGGCAGCGTCGCGGGCACGTCGCCGCGCCTCGCGTACAAGAGCGAGAACTTCATCGACGTTCACAAGCAGAATTATGAAGTCTTCCTCGAGTATCGCGATATCGGACCGAAATGGAATCCGGTCGACGGCTTTACCAACGTCGCGGACATTCGCGGTCCCGAGGCGTACTTCGATTTCAACGGCAATCCGGGAGCGAAGAGCCCGCTCAAACGCGTCGATTTCTTCGTGTCCGGCGATCGCCTCCTCGATCGCTCCGGCGCCGCGCATCAAGCGGACTTCTTCTTCCAGGTGGACGCGCTGTTCAAGAATCTCGTGCATGTGCAAGCCGGCCCGTCGCTCAGCGCGCTGCGCTTCTATGACGGCGGGGCGTCACTCGTCGGCTTCGACGGCGGATATCGGGGCGGCGTTACGCTGCCCTTCAACCAACACAACGTGAGCCTCGGTTACAAAGAGGGCACGCCGACGCCGTTCAATGCGAACACGTCGTGGGGACCGTTCGCTACGTTCGCAAGCGACGGCACGATTCGCAACACGTATCTGCGCCAATACTCGCTGTCGACGTCGCGGCCGTTCGGAAAGCGCTTTACGGTCGGTGCCGAATTCGACGGCACCCTCGAAGAGTTCCCGACGGCGAACCCGCGCGTGACGACGCACGACGGCCAAGAACTGCGGCGAATCTCCATCGGCCAAGCGCTCGGCAACGAATCGAATTTCGCCGTCTCCCTGCGCTCGATTTCCGGCCGCGGCGGTTTCGGCAGCCCCGGCGTGAACTTGGCGGCAAACTATCACCGGCGCTTCGCGAACAACAGCGAAGTCTTCGTCAATTACGGAACGCCGGCCGCGACCGCGACGGTGCAGCGCCTGATCGTGAAATACGTCTTGCGCCTGGGCAGCGCCGCCGGCACGTAAACCCGTACGAGCGGCGCGAGGTCGGGCGTGACGAGCTCGACGTCCTTGGCTCCACGCCGGGGCGAAAGCCGGCGTCTCGCGAAACATCCGGCATGATCGTCGTGATCGGAGCGGGTCTCATCGGGCTCGCGATCGCATACGAGCTCGGCCTGCGCGGCGCGAACGTGCGCGTCATCGATGCCCGCGAACCGGGCACCGGCGCGTCGTGGGCCGGCGCGGGCATGCTCGCGCCGTATACCGAGCACATCGAATCCAGTGCGTTCGAACGCTTCTGCGCGGATTCGCTCGCTCGCTATCCGGCGTTTGTGGACGGCATCCGCGAGCGCGGCGGCGTCGACGCGCGTCTCCGGTTGGACGGTATTCTCGAAGCGGCATTCGACGACGCCGACGTCCTGCGCTTGCGTAGCCGCGTTGACGCGATGACGGCCCGCGGCCTTCCCGCACGCTGGCTGGAACCCGAGGGTGCGCACCGGCTCGAACCGGCATTACGCGCGTCGCTGCGCGGCGCGGCGCTGTCGCCAAGCGAGGGCCACGTCGACAATCGCCGCCTCGGCCGCGCGCTGCGCGCTGCCTGCGCTGCGCTCGGCGTTCGAGTCGACGCGTTCGCCGGTCCGGTTGCGCTCGAGGCCGACCCGCGGCGCGCACTCGGCGTGCGCGGGCCGGCGGGCTTCATCGCAGCGAGCGCGGTCGTCAACGCCGGCGGCGCGTGGGCGGCGGAGCTCGGCGGGGTGCCGGAACGAGCGCGCGTCCCGGTACTTCCCGTCAAAGGACAGATGCTCGCGCTCGCGCTTCCGCGGGGGCTGGTCCGGCGCGTCGTATGGGTTCCCGGCGCCTATCTCGTGCCGCGTGACGACGGGCGCCTCTTGGTGGGCGCGACCGTCGAGCGCGCGGACTTCGACGTGCGGGTGACGGCGCGCGGTGTGCGGACGCTGCTGGACGCGGCGCTCGAGGCGCTGCCGGCGCTCGGAGATCTCAGCGTCGCCGAAACGTGGGCGGGGCTGCGGCCCGGTACGCCGGACGAATTGCCCTATCTCGGCGAGACCGGCCTTGGCGGTTACTACCTGGCCGCCGGCCACTTCCGCAACGGCATTCTGCTGGCACCCGCGACGGCGCACGCGCTTGCCGACGTCATCGAGGGCCGGCCCGGGGCGACCGCGGCGCTCGCGCCGTTCTCGCTGGCCCGCGCCTCGCGTGCGGCATAGAGGCTCGCGCTGCGATGAAGGCCGCGCCTCGGAAGCGAACGATTGCACCGTGACCACAACCGTCAACGGTAAACCCCGCGAACTTCCCGGCGACACGACGCTCGGCACGCTTTTGCGCGGCCTGGGTTTCGACGAGACGACGGGCATCGCCGTTGCCGTCAACGCGCGCGTCGTTCGGCGCGCCGCCTTCGGCGAACACACGCTATGCGACGGCGATGCCGTCGAGATCATCCGCGCCGTCGCGGGCGGATAACGAGGAGCACATGGACACGCCCCTGCGCATCGGGACCTACGAACTGGAATCGCGGCTCATCGTCGGGACCGGCAAATATCCGTCGCACCAGATCATGCAGCGCGCGCACGAAGCAAGTGGCGCGTCGATGGTCACCGTCGCGATCCGCCGCATCAATCTCGACGATCCGTCGGGCAAGACGATGCTGGATTACATCGATCGCACGAAGTACACGATTTTGCCCAACACGGCAGGCTGTTATACGGCGAAGGATGCGGTGCTGACGGCTCAGCTCGCGCGGGAACTCTTGGGCACGGATCTCATCAAGCTCGAGGTCATCGGCGATCCGCACACGCTCTACCCGGACACCGTCGAAACCATTGCCGCCGCGCGCGAACTCGTGCGCGACGGCTTTACCGTGCTGCCCTACATCGTCGACGATCCGACCGCGTGCAAGCGCCTCGAAGAGGCGGGCTGCGCGGCGGTGATGCCGCTCGGCGCGCCGATCGGCAGCGGCCTCGGCATCTGCAATCGCTATTCGATCGCCATCATCAAGGAGCGCGCGAACGTGCCGGTGATCGTCGATGCGGGTGTCGGCACCGCATCGGATGCGGCAATCGCGATGGAGCTCGGTGTGGACGCCGTCCTGATGAACACAGGCATTGCGGCTGCGGGCGATCCGGTCTCGATGGCGCACGCGATGCGCTTGGCGGTTGAGGGCGGACGACTTGCGTACCGTGCCGGACGTATGGAGAAGCGGCTCTACGCGAACGCGTCGAGCCCCATGACCGATCTCATCGCCACCGCAAGAACCGCGTGACCGACGCGACCTTACCGGACGAAATAACGGCGGCCACGCTCAAGGGCATGCACGACGCGGGGCGGGCCTTCGTGTTGCTCGACGTGCGGGAACGTGACGAGTGGGACACGGCGCACATCATCTGGGCCAAGCACGTGCCGATGGGCGAAATTCCCGACCGGCTCACCGAGCTGCCCAAGAACGCAAACGTCGTCGTGATGTGCCATGGCGGCGTGCGCAGCGACCGGGTCGCGCGCTATTTGCGCCAGCAGGGTTTCGCGAGCGTCGCTAATCTCGCGGGCGGCATCGACGCCTGGTCGCACGAGATCGACGCGAGCGTCCCGACGTATTAAGGCGCGTCCCTGCGCGTCGCGCGGGCGGTCGCACGGACGAACCAATGCACGATGTGAGCCGCGTCGCCGGAATCGTGCGCCCAGCGCCCGACGTGTTCCGCGGCCGCAACCTCTGCGAGCGACTCGACCTCGAAGTCGCACAACAGCGCCCGCAGGCCGCGCTCGTCGAAGTACACGTGCGCCACGCCGGCCTCCGCCCCGTTGGACGGCGCGAACGTCGCGTCGTCGATGCGCCGCCCGGCTCCGAATCGCGGATCGCGCGTCGAGCCCAGCGTCGCGTAGAGCGGGGCGCCCGCTCCCAGCCGGTTGCGCACCGCAGCGAGCGCCGCTGCCACGGCGCGGGCGTCGCCGTGCAGGAGCGCGTGCGTGCTCAGCGCGGCCGCATGACGGCCTTCAAAAGGGTACGGACCGGCGTAGCGCGCGCGGGCCACTCGCACGCGAGGCTCGCTTGCAAAACGCGTCGCCGCGGCGCGGGCACGCTCGGGATCGTCCTCGACGACGTCGATACACAGCCCAGCGGCCAGCAGTGGCGCGAGGTTCCGGCCGCTGCCGATGCCGAGCATGAGGATGCGCGCGAACGGCGTGGCATCGCGTTCCGCCGTGATGCGCGCCGCGAGTTCGTGCGCGAGCACGTGTGCCGAAGGCTCCGGCGTTGCGCCCGGAGTATCGTTCAGAGCCACACCTTTACTCTTGGGACGAGGTCTTCTTCGCATGCTGGAAAACGGGGCCTCGCTGCCGGCGGTGAAGCTCGCCGACGATACCGGCGCGGAACTTTCGACCCGAGACCTGCTCGGCGCACCGCTCGTGCTGTACTTCTATCCCAAAGACGATACGCCAGGCTGCACGAACCAAGCGACGCAATTCCGCGATCTCTACGAAGCCTTCGACGCCAAAGGCGCGAGGATCGTCGGCGTCAGCCGCGACTCGGTCGCCTCGCACCAGCAATTCAAAGCGAAGTACGACATCCCGTTCCGGCTCCTCGCGGACGTCGATAGCGCCCTGTGCGACGCGTTCGGCGTCATCGTCGAGAAGACCATGTACGGCAAGCGGACCCGCGGCGTGGCGCGCGCCACCTTTCTCTTCGATGCGACCGGAACGCTCGTGCACGTGTGGCCTAAAGTCAACGTCGACCTTCACGCCGAGGACGTCCTGTCGAACCTGTAGCACCGGAGCGGCTGCACGTGACGGTTGCCGGATCGAGCTGTTCGATCCCGCGGCCGGGTCGGGCGTGCAGCTCCTACGTGATCGAAGCGGCAGGCCGGGCCATCGTCGCCGACCTCGGAACGGGCGCCTTCGCGAACGTGCTGCGGGTACGCGCGGCCGAGTCGATCGATGCCGTCATCATCAGCCACATGCACGCCGATCATTTCATCGACATCATTCCGATGCGGTATGCGCTCAAGTATGGTGACCGCACGAACGATCGCCGCGTCGTGCTCTACCTGCCGCCGGACGGTGAGGCGGTGTTGCGCACGCTCGTCAGCGCGTTTGCAAGCGAGTCACACCACGATTTTATCGGCGAAGTGTTTGACGTGCGGACGTACCAGCCCGGACGTCCGCTGCGGGTCGGAGACGCGTCGCTGCGCTTTACGCCGACGTCGCATTACATTCCGACCTTCGCACTGCGCTGCGATGCCGGCGGGGCGAGCATTACCTACAGCGCTGATACCGCACCTGACGACGCGGTGGCGCGCCTCGCGTACGAGTCGAGCGTTTTTTTTTGCGAGGCCACGCTGTCGCCCGCGGGCGAAGCCGAACTGCCGCGCGGCCACCTCTCGGCCCGCGAGGCCGCGACGCTCGCGCGCAGCGGTAACGTCGCGCGGCTCGTGCTGACGCACTATCCCGCCAGTGCCGACGTCGCGTCGCTCGCCGGGCAGGCCGGCGCGCTGTACGATGGTCCCATCGACGTTGCCGACGACGGGTTTCGCGTCACGCCTTAGTTATCGGTTTTGGCTTCGCCGCGCGGCAGCGAGAACTGCACGAGCGACTTGATCGGTGCGAGGCCGCGACTGATAACGGCGTACGCCGTTACTTGAAGGTTGAGTTCCTCGAGGCGCGCCTTCGCGGCCATGACCTCGCGTCCGTTGCTGACGACGTCCTCGAGCAGCAGCACCCGCTGGCCTTCGACGTACGGCCCTTCGACGTACTCGTTGGTGAAGGCGCCGTAGCCCTTGGGCTTCTTGCGTACGACGATCATCGGGATGTTCGTCATCTGAGATACCGCCGTCGCAAGGATGACGCCGCCGAGTTCGGTTCCGGCGATGAGGTGCGGGTTGACCTCGGTGACGATCGGGGTAAAGAGCCGCGCGATGCGGCGCAAAACGCTCGGATCGGAGAACAGCCGGAACTTATCGATGTAGAAGTCGCTGCGGTTGCCGCCCGCGAGTAAGTATTCGCCGCGCGTGAGCGCGCGCTCCACGATCATGTTGACCAGCCACTTGATCTCGGGAATGCGGCCGAGTCGTGAGTTGTCCGGCTCTAAATATCCCATGTATACGCGTTCCAAGACTCCGTAACGGGGTTGGGCGTGAAATGTTGGAAGTCGGGGTTGATCGGCTGAATCATGCGGGGCCACCAGACTGCAATCTGCGGGACGTCGCGCGCCAGCATCGTCTCGATGTCAGCGTAGGCCCGCGTGCGCGTCGGCCGGTCGAAATGCACGAGCGCCGCGTTCTGCGCGGCATCCATCTTCGGCGTACAGTAGTGCGTCTCGTTGTTGCCGTTCGGCGGTTGCGCGCCGCACAGAAACAACGAGGATTGATCGGGGTCGATGCCCGCGACCCAGCCGGTGAACGCGAGATCGAACTTGCCGTTCTGAAGAATACCGTTCTGCCCCATCGTCGCAAAGAGCAGCGAGCCGAGGTAGGTTTTCACGGTCAGTTCGATGCCGACGTCGCGCAGCATCGATTGCACTTGGACGACGGCAGCGCGACGCGTCGCATTGGAATTGTTCGTAGCGATCTGCAGGGCGAGCTTCTGGCCCTTGCGCACCAGGATGCCGTCACGACCGGGCGTAAAGCCGGCGGCCGCGAGTAAGGCCTTCGCCTTGGCGACGTCGTGTGTGTAGCGCATGACGTTCGGCGCGTGCGCCCACATGAAGGGCGGCAAGTCTTGGTCCGCGGCCGCGGCCGACCCGAAGGTGAGCGTTGCAACGAGCTTGGGGCGATCGATCGCGTACGCGATCGCCTGGCGGACGCGCACGTCGTCGAGCGGCGGGTGTTTGGTGTTGATCTGGATGCGCTCGTACTCGTTCTTGTCTTGCAGGATCGACGTAATGCCGGAAAGCGTTTTGAGATCTTTGTATTCCTGCGGCGAGGCTTCGAACTGCCAGTCCATATCGTGCGTGCGCAGTTGATTGAGCTCGACATTCTCATCGGGAACGAATTTGAGCACGATCTGGCTGAGCTTGGGCTTGCCTAGAAAGTAATCGTCGTTGCGCACCAGCGTGATGTGGTCGCCGCGCACCCAGTCCTTGAATTTGAACGGTCCCGTACCGATGGGCGATGAGTTGAACGTCGCGGTGTTGATGCTCTGAAGCGGCCCTAAGATATGTTCGGGCACGATGTTGAAGGGATCGTCGCTTTCGCCGAAGATCGTGTCGATCGCGGGCGAGAAGCGTTGCTTCATGTGCAGGACGACCGTGTAGGGGTCGGGTGTGTCCATCGACCGTACGAGGTTGTATCCTGTCTGCGAGATCACGTTGTTGTGTTTGTTGAGGATCGCGCTCCACGTAAACTTGACGTCTTTACTTGTAAACGCTACGCCGTCGTGCCACTTAACGTTTTTGCGCAGGTGATAGGTTATCGTAAGCCCGTCCGAGCTGATGCCGCCGTTGGCGAGCGTCGGTACGGCGCTCGCGAGAATCGGCACTTGCGTCTTGCCGGTTTGATCGACGGACACGAGGTCGTCGAACATCAAGCGGCCTACCATCGACTCGGTGGTGTTGGCCGCGAGCAGCGGGTCGAGCGTGTTGGGCGCGGTTTGAAGGCCGACGCGCAGGATGCCGGGCTTCGTCCAGGGATGACGGCCGCCGGCGACGCCGCCGCCCGCGGCGGTGTCACCCGCCCCGCCGACCTTCGTGCAGCCGCCTAGCGCGCCAGCGGCAACGCACAGCAGCGACAAAATCGTGCGCCGCCCCCAGGTGACCAACAGTGCGCCTGCCGTCACCGTCGGGCGCGCGAGTTTTTCGTCTTCGCGACCGACTTTTTCCCGACGGATTTTTTACCGCCGCTGGATTTGCTTGCGAGCGTGCGTGGTGTCGTCTTCACCGTCTTCTTCATCGCGGACGAAGCCTTGGGGCCCGGGCGCACGGGCTTCAGCGGCGCCTTCCGCGCGCTCGGTTTGGCGGCCGTCCTTTTTAGAGCGCCGCTCGAACCGGCAGATTTCTTGGCAGCTGCCTTCGCCGGCGTCGCTTTCGCTCGGGGCGCCGCAGCCGGCGCTTTCGAGGCGGGGCGCGCTGGGGCGCCGCGTTGCGCCGTCGCCGTGCCGCGCGACGCTGCCCGCGCCGGCGCGGGCGCGGGCTTGGCCTTGTTGGGCGCCGGCTTCGCCGCGACGCTGCCCGAGGGCGGCGCTTTGCCGTTAGACGGTTTTGCGCCGGACGGTTTTGCCCCGGACGGTTTTGCCCCGGACGGTTTTGCGCCGGACGGTTTGGTAAACGCCGTCTTGGCGGGACCCGCCTTCGCCGATGGTGCCGTTCGCGTCGCGGGCCTCCCGGGCGCCGCCTTTGCGGTCGTCCCCACTGCCGCGGTTTTTACGCCGGCGGATTTTGTATCCACGGGTCTCGTGCCGGCCGGTTTCGCACCCGCGGGTCGTGCACCGTCGGGTCGTGCACCGTCGGGTCGTGCACCGTCGGGTTTCGGGCGGGGACGTCTCGCGGCGGCGGGGCTCGGCGCGTCGGATCTTGCCGCGGGCACCGGGGCGCGCGCATCTGCGGCAGATGACGCCTTCACGCTCTCCGGCTCTTTGCCCGGCAACTCTTCCACGAGCGGCGCTTTCGCCGACGCTTTGGCGGGCGCTTTAGCTGGCGGCGCTTTGCCGGGGCGGCTCGACTTGCGCGCTTCGGCCTTACCGGGAGCGTGAGTGCGCGCGGCGCGTGCTGCGGCGACGGTCGCGAGAGCTCCGCCGGCGGCAAGCCCCGTTGCGACGGCGGCTTTGGGCACAACCTCGGGCGCGTCGCTAGCCGCCGGCGGTGCGGAACTTGGCGTCGCCTCGGCCCGAGCGTCATCGCCGTGCAGGATGGCAGCCACGCTCTGTGCGGCCTTTTCGGCGAGCGCGACGACCGATTCCGACACGGCGCGAGCGGCGCCTAGTGCGGCTTCGAGCGGCGCGGCCGTCTTCTTCGACGCCCGCTTCCTGGCAGTGTTCCTCGCGGGCGACGTGGGACTGGCGTTTTCGCCTGGGGCGGCTTCTGAAGCCGCTGATTCCCCGCTCCCTGCCGCGGCCGGCGGCCCAGGAACCTGAGCGGGGACGGCGTCGCCCGCCGCGTCGTCATCGGGTTCGGAGAACTCGTCGTCCCCAGCGCCGGCGGCGATTGCACCGTGCGCTGAGCGTTCGGCCGGTGCCGCGAGCGCGGCGCTGTGCTCCCGGAGGATCTCTTCGGTGGCGCGTAGCGCAACGCGCGCTAGCCTGCCGCCAAGCGGAAAGGCGATTTCGTTGATTTCCGCCTCGTCGAGCAGCGCGAGCACGATGTCGAACGCGTTGCCCTGATCCCTCGGGCTGTGCGCGTCGGAGCCGACGGCGATCATCACGCCGCGTTCCTTGGCTTTACGCAGCAGGCGCAGGTGAACGGCGCGATATTTCTCGCGCTGGGCTTCGTCGTCGGCGAAATACTTGTAGAAGTAACGCGAATTCACTTCGACCGCGAGGCCCCGCTCCGCGCAGGCCGCAAGGAAGCGATCCTCATAGGTTTCGAGCACGTCGTCCGGCGGCCAGTGCCCGAACTTAGCGGGCACGTAGAAATGACCGATGATATGGCCCGGAAGCTTGTCGATCGCCTCCAGCACCGTCGCCACGTAAATCTCCCACACTTTGTCCGGGCCTACGACATCGTAGAGATCTTTGAATTCGGGATTATCGAACGCCCACATCCAGTTCTCGCCGTGCTGCGGATGCGTGATCGGCAAAAAGTGGACGGAGCGGATCATCCCGTCGGGCTTCATCGCATCGACGATGTTCTGCGCGTCGGGCCGGCATCGCGGGTCGTTGTCGATTTCCGCGCCGATGGAGTAGCGCATTCCGCGCCGCAGACCTTCGGAGACGACGGCCGCATGGCCGAGCTCGACGCCCGCGGTTTCCGCGGCGCCGTAGAGGTCGCCCGCCTGGGCGAGCTTGAGTGCGCGGCGCACCAAATTGACGGCCGAAGGGTCTTCGAAGGTTAGGTAGTTCATGTGATCGGCGACCATCACGAAACGCGGCGACGAGCGGCGGCATGCGTGGTAGAACCATAAGAACAGCATGCGCGCCGTGTACGGAATGGGGCGCTCCTCGGCGTACGGCTTGTGCTCTCCCTTGGCATGCCCGTGGATGTCAGGTAGCGCAGCGATTCGCGGATCCGCGTCGGGCTTAGGCTCCATGGCCCGCCTCCAGCGCCGTCGTCACCAGCAGCTCGATGTCCGCCCGCACGATCTCGAACGACAGCGACGGCGTCTTATGGGCGCCTCGGACGATCGCAAGTTCGTGAGAACATGGCAGGTGCACAAATCCGGACAACATCGATGGATCCTTCAACGCGAGCAGTTCGTAGAATACCTGATTGCACGAGATACGTACCGGCGCTTTCCGAGACGTAGCCGGGGATTCCGGCGCCGCGCCACGCCGCGACGACTTCGCCCAGCGGCAACTTCGCGACGCGGGCCGCGTCGCCATTTTGATGTATCCGTCCTTCACGAACGACGTTGCCCGCGTTGTCCGTAAGGTCGAAGCCAGAACGTTTACCGCTGTACGTTCGACCGCGGGCGCCGTGCGGTCCGCCGCGACCCGAGGCCAAGCACGAGCGCGGGCATCCCGGCTTCGCCCAGGCCGCCAGGAGCGCTGCCACGACCCGCTGCCCGTTTACCGCCAGGAGGCGACCGACGGCGCGGTGCCCTCCCAGGATCGCCCATCGAACTCTCGGGCCGGGCTGCCGGTCACGAGCAGGGTCGGAGCAAAAAAAAAGCCGGCTCGCGGCCGGCGGACTTTGGGTCGACACATGTGCGCGAACTAGGTTCGCGCACCTCCAATCATCGTAGCGTTGTTGAGTCGTTGGGAACCTTCGGAACTAACGATGATCACCTCCCTTTGCCCGTCTGTTAACCTTCATTAGTATCTCTATGAAGGAGCCGCGGGTATCGTATGTCGCCTTCATTCTGCAAAGCGAACGGGACGCCTGCTGCGTTTCGATATCGCACTCGTTCTCGCAGATGGTGCTTTACGTCGAAACGGAGACGCGGTATCCTTCCATTTCGAGAATGCGCGCCTTGATTTCGATGCCGTAGTTGTAATTGTGTAGCGAGCCGCTCGAGTCGACGACGCGGTGGCAAGGGAAGAAGAGGGCGACCGGATTGCGCGCCATGACTTGGCCGACCGCGCGAGCCGCTTGAGGGTGGCCGATCTCGCGCGCGATCCAGCCGTAAGAGCGCACTTCCCCGGGCGGAATCTGCGCCGCTTTGAGCAGCGCGGCGCGCTCGAACGCGCTGAGCTGCGAGATGTCGATGCGCGCGACGTCGACGCGCCAGGTCGCAAAGAATGTGCTTACCGCCTCGAGCACCCACGCCGGCGGCTCCGCGGCCCGCACGGGCCGGCTCAGACGCTGCTCGACGATGGCCGTGGCGATCTCCGTTCCTTGCCCGCGCGCGATGCCGACGAAGGTGATGCCGCTGTCACGCCACGCGATGGTGAGATCGCCCAGCGGCGAGGACACGCGCGCGAGATGGTCGGCGACCGTCGAGCGGTAATGCTGCCGCATGGATTTGATGTGGTCGAGAATGCGCGGCACGAGATGTTGCGGCGGTTCGACGATGGGCAGACACGTCAGGCAGTACGCGACCCCTTCATACTGTTCGTAGACGTGCTGGCAGGTCTTGCAGCGACGGAGATGGGCCAGAACGTGCTCGCTGCGCGGTTCGACGCCCGTTCGCATTTCGTCCCAGAGTGCCTCGACATCACTACACCGCATTGACTGATTCCTCAGCTGTGACGATCCGGCCCACTTGCGGGCCGAGGATTCGTCGCAAGATCCGCACGGCGCGATGCACGTGCGATTTGACGGTCCCGATGGGCTGGTTCAAGATTTCCGCAATCTCGGGGTGACTGCGGCCTTCGATGAACCGTAACGTCGCGGCGGCGCGCAGATGCATCGGTAGTTGCAGCAGTGCTTGCTCGACGAGTTCGAGATCCGTTCCGCGTTCGACGACGTGCTCGGGTTGCTCGGGACCCTCTTGCGTGTTGTTGAGTAACGCATCGGGATCGGCGAGCGCGTCGAGCGCGACGTTCGTCGGACGTTTGGACCGTAGCCGGTTCCTCGTCACGTTTAACGTGATCGTGTACAGCCACGGTTGCAGTCGAAGCTCACGGCGCGCTTCGTCGCTCATCTTGCCGAGCGCGCGAAATGCGCGAACGAAGGCGTCCTGGACGATCTCCTCGGCGTCTTCGCGATTGCCCGTCATGCGCAATGCGAACCCGTACAGACGACGCTGGTAGTCGTCGACGATGAGTTCGAACCGCTCCGTCGACGGTATCTCCGCGGACCGCGGCGGCGTCGGTGCAGCTGCGGCCGGCTTCCGCTCGGCGGTCCTCGTTTGAGGGACCACGCGATACTCCTAATGCGTTTTGGAGTGTCGCGGTTTCGGTATGCTCTGCTAGAGCGCCTTGCCCGCGCTCTGGCCGTCACGCGGGACGTCCGCGCGGATCGTACGGGCGTAGATAATGGTAACCGGGTCTTTCCCCGACCGGTTCGAGACGTTCCCCGTAATCGTCACGGTCGTATCGAGCGCCAGTAAGAGCGCGCTGTCGAGATCGTAGTATGCCGTGCCGCGCATGGAGATCGTCCCGGTCAGGGTGAGCCCGGGACGGTCGGGCAGCGCGCCCTTCATCGGTCCGGCCGATTCGAAGCGCACGCCGATCGAATGACGCGGACCGACGAGCGCATTGCCGATATGTTGAAGATACCCGTGAAGTGACGATCCGGTGAAAGGGGATGGGAAATCGAAGGGAAGCGGTCCGCGCAAGTGCTGCAAATCACTGAGGGTTTGACGGTCGAGCTGCGCAGAAAACGGCTGGTTGAGAACGGTCAAGTAGTCGGGGTCACGGTCGGCGACGGCCAGCGTCTCGCCCGTGGGCTTGACGTCGGCGAGATAATCGCCCGTGGCGTCGCTCTGGGCGCTGCCATCGCTGCGTACGTAGGAGACGTGCGCTTGGAAACGCGTCTTCTTGCCCAATCGCGTCACGCGCAGGGTCTGCGTGCCGGCATAGGAGACCTCGCTACGGATGTCTCCCGCCCCGATCGTGAAGCGATCCTTACCCGAGACGGTGTAGGACTGATCGGCCCACGCCGCGACCGACATCGCCCGCACGAGGGCGATCGTCAGGATCGTAGCGACGAGCGGCGCGCGGTTCATGCTGACGGAACGATTCGCTTTCCACGGGAGTTTCCCACACAATGCGGCCGTGCGACAAGGTTTTACGCACGGTTAAGCAGATGAAGAAGGCGTCCATGCTATTCCTGCGCGCCCTCGTGCTCGTCGCCGCAGTGGCGCTCGTAAGTTCTGGCCTTTCCGGCGCGCGCGCAGCCGAAACGCCGATTCTTTCTGCCAAGCTCGAGCAAATCTATCTTACCGCCTTCGACGAGGCCCTCAACCGTCACGCGAGCCGTCAACGCGACGGCACGACGTACGTTTCGACGGGCGATATCGAAGCGGAATGGCTGCGCGACGCGAGCGCCGTGATGGAACCGTACATCAGTGAGGCCGCCAGCGACGAACGTGTCGCCGAAGCCCTACGCGGCGTCGTCGCGCGCGAAGCCCGGTACATTCTCATCGATCCGTATGCCAATGCGTTCTCGTCCGATTACAAAGTCGTCGAGCGCAAGTTCGAAGTGGATTCGCTACTCTATCCGATTTGGTTCGCCGACCGCTACTGGAAGGCAACGGGAGACCGCTCGATTTTTACGGCCGAGGTCAACCGTTCGTTCCAACGGATTCTCTCGACGTTTCGCGACGAGCAACACCACGATCGCCGCTCGCGCTATCGCCATCCCGACCTCGCCAACGGCGGTAAGGGCAGCTGGGTTCGCGATACGGGCATGATCTGGACGGGGTTTCGGCCTTCCGACGATCCGTCGCGGTACCAGTACAACGTCCCCGACAACATGTTTGCGGTCGTCGTGATGCGCCGGCTTGCGGCGATCGAGGAGATGGTGTACCACAATCACAAAGTCGCCGCAAACGCCTGGGGTCTGGCTAAGCAGATCGACCGTGGCATCGAGCGCTACGCGACCGTCCACGTCCCCGGCCTCGGCGACGTCTTCGCTTACGAAGTTGACGGTTACGGCCACGCCAATCTGATGGACGACGCGAACATCCCGTCGCTGCTTTCCATTCCTTACTTTGGGTACCGGAGCGCCGGCGACCGGACGTATCAGATGACGCGGCGCTTCGTGCTCTCGAGCCGCAACCCATATTACTATGACGGCAAGTATGCGAGCGGCATCGGCAGCCCGCATACACCGCGCGGTTACGTCTGGCCGCTCTCATTGATCGTGCAGGCGCTTACCTCAGGCGACGCGGCGGAGATCCATCGCGTCATGGGCTATATCGCCGCCTCCGATATAGGCGACCACCGGCTGCACGAGTCGTTCAACGCGAACTGGCCCGAGGCGTTCACGCGGGATGATTTCGCGTGGCCCAATGCGCTCTACGGCGAACTCGTGTTGCGGCAGCGTGCCGCCGCGCCGCCCGTGCCGGCTGCGAAGTAAGGCACGCGCGGCTCGCGCGATGCTTCGTTTCGGCGGTTCGCCGCGCCGTTCATCAATGCAGCACTTTGGAGAGGAACGTTTTGGTGCGTTCCGCCCGCGGCGACTCGAAGATCGTCCGCGGCGGGCCTTCCTCGACGACGAGGCCGCCGTCCATGAAGACGACGTGCGTGCCGACTTCGCGCGCGAAGCCCATCTCGTGGGTCACGCAGATCATCGTGGTCTTTTCGTTTGCCAGCGCTTTCATCACGGCCAGGACTTCGCCCGTGATCTCGGGGTCGAGCGCGCTCGTCGCTTCGTCGAACAGCATCACCTTGGGTTCGAGCGCTAGCGCCCGGGCGATCGCGACGCGCTGCTGTTGACCGCCGGAAAGCTGCGCGGGATACTGCGCGGCTTTCTCGCGCAGTCCGACTTTGGCGAGTAGGCCGAGCCCGAGCGTTTCGGCCTCCGGTTTGCCGAGCTTTCGAACCTTCCGCGGCGCGAGGGTCACGTTCTCGAGCGCCGTCATGTGCGGAAAGAGGTTGAACTGCTGGAAGACCATACCGACGCGGCGGCGCAGATCGACGTCTTTGACGGCGGCGTTCGTGACGGAGAGACCGTCGATGACGACATCGCCGGCGTCGATCGTCACGAGTCGGTTGATGCAGCGCAGCACGGTCGATTTGCCGCTGCCCGAGGGCCCGATGATGCAGCAGACCTCGCCCGGGTCGACGGCGAGATTGATGTCCCGCAGGACCTCGTGCGTACCGAAAGCCTTGCGGACGTGGGTCATGGCGAGCATCGGCACGAGCGGGCTCCTGTCTAGGCGAGGCGTTTCTCGAGGCGCTGCGACGCGAGCGAGATGGGGTAGTTGACGGCAAAATACGCGACGAGCACCGTGAGATAGACCGGCAGCGCGATGTCGTTGTCGCGCTCGACGTTTTGGTGAGCCGTCTGCAGCAAATCCGTCACGTTGATGAGCGACGAGAGTGAACTTGACTCGACGATGAGCGCGAAGAGCCCCACGAACGGCGGCAGCATGCGCCGCAGCGCTTGTGGGATGACGACGCTCGCGAGGATCTGGCCGCGCCGGAGCCCGAGAGCGCTCGCGGCTTCGGTCTGGCCGCCGGAGATCGAAACGATCGCTCCGCGCACGATCTCGCTGCCGAGGGCGCCCGCATACAGAGCGAGCGCCGTAATCGCGGCGCCGTTGTTGCTCGTATGCAGCCCGAGTTGCGGCAGGCCGAAGAAGAGGAAGTACATCAGCACGAGTAATGGAATGCCGCGAAAAAATTCGATGACGGTGAGGATCGGCAGATCGATCGCGCGCGGCACCTGCGAGCGCGCGATGCCGACGACGAAGCCGATCGCGACCGCGCAGATCATCGCCGCGATCGAAACGGCGAACGTCGTGCCGAGGCCGCGAACGAGCGTCGGCAGCGCATGGAGGTAGCTGCCGCTCACGGCCGGGTCACCGGGCGAGCGCCAAGCGCCGTTCGAGCGCGCGGAAGAGCGCCCCGAGTAATGCCACGCAGACGACGTACACGACGCCGACGGTCAGAAACAGCTCGGCGCTGACGAGGAGAACAGCGATGAGGTCGTTCGCTTCGCCGAAGAGGTCGAGCACGCCGATCGACGCGACGAGCGTCGTGTTCTTGAAGAGCGATATCACGTTGTTGCCGAGCGCGGGCAGGCTGATGCGCACGGCTTGCGGGACGAGTACGTCGCGCAGTTCGTCGATGCGCGAGAGGCCGAGGGCCTGCGCGGCTTCACGCTGCCCCGCCGGCACCGCCTGCAAGCCGGCGCGCAAAATCTCGATGTTGATGGCCCCCTGATGCAGCACGAGCCCGAGCGTCGCCGCGACGATGGCGGGCAGCACCAGATGCGGACCGATGCCGGGTATCTTCGGAACCGCGAACGCCAAAAAGTAAATCTGCACGAGCGGCGGCGTGTTGCGGAAGAACTCGGTGAATGCCGTCGCCGCGACGCGCGCGGAGCGCGACGTCGAAACGCGCATCGTGGCGCCGATCACGCCGACGACGAGCGCTCCCAGGACACCGAAGAACGCTATCTCGAGCGTCAACACAAAACCGTGCGCGAGCTGCGGAGCAGCAACGCGCACGATCGTGAAGTTGAGGGAGGCGGCGACGAGGATGGTTCGGCCCGTCGCTTAAGGCATGAACCGTTTGGCCGCGCCGTACAGCCACTTCCGGTACTCTTTGCCCAGAGTACCGTCGCGCTTGAATTTGTCCAGTTCTTTGGAGACGTAATCGCACGGACCGCTATCGCCCTTTCGGCACGCTGCGCCGATGGGCATGTCGTCGTGCGACGCGCCGACGACCTTGTACTGCGGCTTCTGGGCGGTCAGGCCCACGAGCAGCGCCGCGTCTTGAATGAAGGCGTCCGCGCGGCCCTGATCGACCGCGTCGAGCGCTTCGCTCGTCTGCGGTAGCTTGAGCAGATTCGCTTCGGGCACGAGCTTCGTGATGCCGGCTTCGCCCGTCGAGCCGGGCACGACGACGACGGTCTTGCCCTTGAGGTCGGGCGCGTCGTTGATGCCCGTGTTGCTGCGCTTGACGAGAATCTGCCAGCCCGACTTCATGTACGGCGACGAAAAGTCGACGACTTGTTTGCGCTGGTCGGTGATCGTCACCGTCGAGAACAGAAAGTCAACCTTGCTCGTGTTAAGGAATTGAAAGCGGTTGGCCGAGACGACCGGGACGTATTCGATCGCATCGGGCTTGCCCAGCAAATCCTTGGCGATGTCGTGCAGCAGGTCGATTTCCAAACCGACGTTTTTGTCGCCGTCGAGAAAGCCGAAGGGTGGATAGTCTGCCTTGACGCCGACGATCATCTTGCCGCGCGACTTGATCGTCGCCAGCGTGTCCTCGGCCGACGCCGGGCCGGGCGCGATGAGGGCGAGCCCGATTACGGCGGCTCCGGCCGCGGCGGCAAGGCGCGAACGTAGACTCATAAAAACAAAACTCCCAGCGCTTCAGAAAGGCGTCGGCGCTTGCATTACAGCGCCGCTACCGGTTCCCTTTGAACGTTTGGAGCGGCTCGCTTGTTAGCGTGCGGGCAGCTTGCGCCGGCCCGGTTCGTTGGAAAAAAAGCGCAGTGTCGCCGAGCCGGAGCACAGAACGACGGCGTCCGGCCGGTCGTACAGCCGCCCGTCGATGTCGACGACGAATCTTCCGGCCAAGAATGCGCTTAGATTCGAACGAACGCTGCGTTCGCGCTTGTCTTGCGGTGCGCGCGCGCCGAGCGAATGCGCGACGGCAAGCGCCAAAAGCCGGTCGACGCGCAGCGGCGTCGCAAGCGCGAACGCGCCGTTTGCCGTTGCGGCGATCGTTGCTACGTCGATCGGTATGGGGACGCGGATCACGCGCGGCCTTTCGCGACGGGTCTTTCGGGTTCATCTCGCAGTATGCGTGCGTCCAAAGGCGAACGGGTCGTGTGATGTCAAGCACCCCGCCACGCCGTTCGCGCCCGCCGAATCCGCCGCAGTCGAGCAACGCGCTGCCCCTCGTGCCGATCCTCATCGCCGTGGTCGTGCTCGGCTTCGTCATCGGCGCAGGGCTGTCGCTTGCCGGCAAACGCGGCAGCAAGACCGTCGTTACCAACGTCGCGAGCGTTGCGAGCGTCGCGCCGACGCGCCAACCCACCGAACCGCCGGTAACACCGGCGCCGAGCGAAAAGCCCACGCCGGTACCGACCGACGAGCCGCCGTCGGCCGCGCCGGCCAGCGAAGCACCGTCCACGGGCGCGCCGGCGACGCACCCGCCCGCGACGCACGCGCCCGTACGGCGCCCGGCGGCGGCGATGCCTGCCGCTCCCGCGGCCCCCGCGGCGCACATGGCGGCAACGGCCGCTCCCGCGGCCGCTGAACCGCGGCCGGCCCTGCCTGCCGTTACCGCTGCCGCGGGTGTCGCCTCGGTGCCGCGGCGCACGGCGCATGCGCCGCCGGTCCTTGGAGCCGAAACGCCCGTCGCCGAAGCGCCCGCCAGCAGCGACGACGCGGATAGCGAGTTCGCGAAGTTTGCGAGCGCCGTCGTGCGGCAGTACCTCGGTGCCGTGGCGCGCGGCGACGTCGAATCGGCGCGCGCCGCCTTCGGACCCGACGGCGCGAGCGACCGTCTTGCGGAGACGGGCGTCGTCGACGCGAGCACCCGTATTCGGCACGTGGAGGCGCGCAGCGCGGGCAACAACGTGACCGTCAACGTCGACCTCCGAACCGCGACCGGTTTGTACTTCGGACAGTACACCGTGCATCGCACGTCGTCGGGAGCGGCGCTGATCACGAGTCACGCGATCAATAAATTGTAGGAGCGGCGACGATGAACGACGGCACTTCGATTCATAGTCTGCTTGCGACGGGCGAGTGCGTGCCGCCGCCGAGCAGCGTCTCTACCTGGGCGCACATCGCCGATCAAGACGCGTGGAACGCCGAAGCGGCTCGCGATCCGCTCGCCTTTTGGGCGGCGTGCGGCGAGCGCGTCGAGTGGGACAAACACTTCGAGCGCACCCTCAACGGTGCGATCGGGGAGGCGCGGTGGTATTCCGGGGGAACGCTCAACGCGACCGTCTCGTGTCTGGATCGTCATGCGCGCACACGGCCGGACGCCGTCGCCTATCTCTACCTGCGCGAGGACGGCCTGGAAGAACGCACGACGTACGCCGCGTTGCTGGCGGCGACGAACCGTCTGGCAAATGCGCTGCGCGCCGACGGCGTCGTCGCGGGCGACCGCGTCTGCATCTACATGCCGCTCGCGGTCGAAGGCATCGTCGCGATGCTGGCGTGCGCGCGTATCGGCGCCGTGCACAGCGTCGTCTACGCCGGCCTCGGCGCGACGGCACTGCGCGATCGCATCGACGACGCCGGTGCCCGCGTCGTCATCGGCGCCGACGTCACGTATCGTCGCGGTAAAACGGTCGATCTGCTCGGCATTCTCGAGGATGCGCTCGGCGCGTTGCCGCACGTGCAGCGCGTCATCGTCTGGCGTCGCGCGACGGCGGCGCGGCCGGGCGACGAACGGACGCGCGACTGGGACGCCTACCTCGCAAACATGTCGCCCGACTGTGCGCCCGAGATCGTCGACGCGAGCCACCCGCTCTTCATGCTGTACACGAGCGGGACGACGGGCAAACCTAAGGGCGTCGTGATGACGCACGGTGGATACCTCAGCGGCGCCACCGCCATGCTCGCGGATACGACCGACCTGACTCCGAGTGACGTCTACTGGTGCACGAGCGACATCGGCTGGATCGTCGGTCATTCGCTCATCGTGTACGGCGCGCTGTCGAACGGTTTGATGAACGTCATTCGCGAGGGTTCGCCCGACTATCCGAGCCCGTCGGCCGTATACGAAACCATCGCCACATACCGCGTGACGAAGCTCTACACGGCGCCGACTCTCGCGCGAATGCTCATGCGCCTCGGCGACGAACTGCCCGCGCGCTCCGAGCTCTCGTCGTTGCAGCTCGTGGTCTGCGCGGGCGAGCCGCTCAACCCCGAAGCGTGGCGCTTCTTGCATGACGTCGTGGGTCGCGGCAACGTCGCGGTGTGCAACCAGTGGTGGCAGACCGAACTCGCGAGCCCGGCAATCGGCTTCCTGCCGACGACGCCGATCCGGCCCGACAAGAGCGGCAAACCGTTCGGTCCTTTACGATTTTCCGTTCGCGACGAGGCGGGCAATCCCGTGGTGCCCGGCGCGGGCGGACTGCTCGTGCTCGAAACCCCGGCCCCGTACATGTTCGTCGATATTTGGAACGATCGCGCGCGCTACCGGCAGTACTTCGAGCAAATTCCCGGCTGCTACACTGCGGGCGACGTCGCGACGATCGACGCGGAGGGTTTCATTTCCGTCCTAGGCCGCGCGGACGACGTGCTCAGCGTTGCCGGGCACCGCATCGCGACGGCCGACGTCGAAAGCGCGCTCGTCTCGCATGCGGCCTGTGGGGAAGCGGCCGTCGTCGGCAAGCCGGACGACATCAAGGGTGAAGTCATTAAGGCGTTCGTCGTCTTACGCATGGGGCACACCGCGAGCGACCAGCTCAAAGGCGCGCTCGTCGAACACGTCCGATACAACCTCGGGCCGATCGGGACGCCCGCCGAAATCGAGTTCGTGCCGAAGCTTCCCAAAACGCGGAGCGGCAAGATCATGCGGCGTCTGCTCAAGGCGCAAGAAGCCGGAATGGCGCTGGGCGACACGACGACGCTCGAAGATTGAGGCAAGAGCCGTCATTGCGCAGCCGGTGAAACTTCGAGTACTTGTTGTTATTGGGGTTGGAATACCGCCCTAGAAGCCGCGATAGCGGTCGAGAACGCGTCGCACGTTGCCGGCGGTAATGGTTCGACTGCTCTGAACCGTCGCGGTTCCGGCGGCGCCATTGTCAAGCGCGAACGTCCCCGTACCGCTCGTTGGACCAATGCCCGTTATCGTGAATCTAGCGATTGCACCCGTTCCAGCTAAGGCGGGATTGACGCCGGCGGGCAGGTTTGGACTACCGAAGAGGCTAGCGTTATTCGGCGATGGCGGCGAGATGGACATTCCGTCGGCCCGAGTCAACAGGGTGAAGCAACCTTGTGTTGCGCTTGCAGTAAAAGCTCCGCCGACGCCCGTTCCCGCAAAGCCCGCCACTGAGTAGACGCCGGAGTAAAACACGTACGTCACGGGCGTCGGCGTGGGAATCGGGGTGTTTGTGGGTGTCGCCGTCGGCACCGGTGTCGGTGTCGGTGTCGGAACCGGGGTCGGCGTAGCTGCGGTGTAAGTCACCGCTTGCCAGAGTCCGCTTCCAGTTGCGCTCGACTGAGTGTACGTCCCGGAGGCGATAGAGCCTTGACTAATGATCGATGTATAGGTGCCGGGGATCGTCGCCGTCGGCGCACTGCACGCTAAGGGCACGGCGGTCGGGGTGCCGGTCGGCACTGGCGTTGGTGGCGCCGTCGGTGGCGCCGTCGGGCCGGTCGTGGGCGCCGTTGTCGGAGCCGTCGTGGGCCCTCCCGGCGGAGCCGTAGTGGCGCCCGTCGCGGGAGGGACGTTGGGATTGCCGTGTGAGAGATCGACGCCTCCGCTGGAGCAACCTACGGCCACGGAGAGCGCGACAAATGAACTCATGGAAAGCCAAGCTGGTGATCTGCGCATGAAGAAAGCAACCTTTCAATCGGAGATCGTCGGCGTACTTCGGACGACTCCAACAAGCCGGTTCTTCACCCCTGTGAAAGTCGAAGGACTTTCTCCCTAATTTTGTCATGGTAGAATCGCGCTTAAGTATCGCGCAGTTTTTAATTGTAGTGGAGTTGCCCCCATCAAGCCGGACACGCGACGAGTGAAGAATTGGCTTGGATGAACTCGCGCGGTGAGAGCATTCTCAACGCGCTGTGAGGATGAGAGCCGTTGTAGTCTTCGAACCAACCCTCGAGTTGATCGAGGACGACCGCGGCGTTCGGGCACGGGTTGCAGCGGACGTAGTCGCGCTTGAAGGTCTTCACGAACGACTCCGACATGCCGTTCGACTCCGGACTACGAACCGGTGTGAAGCAGGCCGACAGGCCGAGTTGGTCCGCGAAATCGGGCGTATCGGCAGCCGTGTAACAACTCCCGTTGTCGGATAGCCATTCGACACGATGAGGAACACGGTACGTCCCGAAGCGCCGTTCGACCGCTAAGAGCATCATGTCGCGGACCATCTCTCCCGAAAAGCCCCGCGTGCTCGCTGCCCAAGAGATGACTTCCCGATCGCAGGTGTCCATTGCGAAGGCGACGCGCACGACATCTTTGTTCCAACAGTGGATTTCAAGGCCGTCCGAACACCAGCGCATGTTGGAGCGCAACGTTTGGACCTCGCCATCGTGGGCGCGATCGATCCGTTTCCCAGTACATTTCTGCAGCAGTAAGCCAGCCGATCGCATCAACCGGAATATCCGCTTATGATTGACACGCGGCGCGCCAACTGTGCGGAATCGGCGATTGAGCAGCGCCGTGATTCTTCGGTAGCCATACGTCGGACGCTCATCGATGAGTTCCTTAACGAGCGGCAAGAGCCGCTCGTCGTCCCGCTTGACGTATGAAGCCCGCGCCTTTGCGCCGCGTTCCATACGTTCGATCAGGTTCGATCGCGAGACATCGAACGTATCCGCAATTGTTTTCATTGCGAATCGTCCGCCGGCAGCGATGGCAAACGCGATATCAGTTTTTTTTCGTGCGCGAGCTGGACTGCTTCGCGCAGGATCTCGTTTTTCGAGGGTTTTCTTGCCCAGCACGCGCTGCAGCTCACGGATTTGCCGTTTCAGATCGCGCACTTCGGCTGCGCTGACGACCTCGTCGTCGGCGGCAACGGCTTCGCGACTACCCTCGGCCATGCGGCGCCTCCAGTGAAATAGCTGGCTCGGTGCTATCCCGTGAGTTCGAGCAACGTGCGAAACCGACATTCCCGGCCGGTTCGACTCCTCGACGAGGCGCAGTTTCTGCTCTACCGTGAACCGCCGGCGGCGTTCCACGCTGGTGATCACCTGGATTCGTTCTTGCGACATAGTCATAAACATAGGCGTACGCCTATGCCCTCAGGTTATGCCGCGTGTCCGGTCGAAACGGGGGCTGCTCCATGTAGCGAGTCCTATTACTAAGATTCGAGACGTAAGGCATTCGTTGAACCGAGCGGAGCGCCAAGAATCGCGGGGGCAAATGACGGCACGTTAAAGGAGTAAACCGACTCCACGGTATTTGTGGACATTAGTCGTGCAGCGTGATGCGAAAGAGAAGATTCGCTGTGTGGCTCTGCATGTGTCCGTTCGCGAAATAGCCGGTCTCTTAGCCCGGCCGCTGGCCGATTCGGCACTGGGACGGGGCCGCCGGCGAGCCATCTTATCGATCCTGGCTCGAGTCTGGGCGAGCGTGCCGGCAGCAGGGGGCGACAAGCGTCAATGCAGAGACGCTTGCCGAAAAAGCGTGCCCTAGGTGGCCTGTGAGAGGGTGTGAAAGCGTCTACATGTGACTTGGATAAAAGAGCATTTGGTAGACAAGCCGCGCAGCGTCCAGCTCCGGGCAAGTCTTCTGAAAGCACCGTCGCGCACGCTCCGTGCGCAGGGAGATCGCACCGGACATGCATTATGGAACGCTCGTCCCGGCTGCGGTCCTCGGCGTACTCGCGGCCGTCGTCGCGCCCGCGCAGGTCGTGGCCGCGGATCGCACGCCGACGTACGCGGCCTACATCGTCGATGCGGCCGGAACCCCGGTGGGCACCGCAACGTTCGTCGGCGTCGATACGGGTGGTGTGCTGGTGCGCATCGACACGAAAGGTTTGAAGCCCGGCCGGCACGGGATGCACATCCACCAGACGGGCTCGTGCAACGCGCTCGTCGATACGGCGGGCCAATCGACGCCCTTCGGCGCGGCGGGGGCGCACTTCGATCCGCAAGGCACGACGCATCATGCCGGACCTTCCGGTTCCGGGCACGCGGGCGACCTCCCGAATCTGGTTGCAAGCGACGTCGGGCACGCGCGAACGACGTTCTACACCGACCGGCTCAGCGTCGTGGCGGGGTCGACCAATATCGTAGGCCGCGCGATCGTCATTCATGCCAACGAAGACAATTACACGGACGAGCCGCCGAACGGCGGTAGCGGCGGCCGCGTCGAGTGCGGCGAGATCGGACCGCTGCGCTCGTAAAGGCCGTGCGATGCGCGTCGCAGTTCGCGCGAAGGTTGCCCGCATCAGACGTGCAGGTAGCGGCTGAGGACCTCGACGTTGCCTTTGAGTTCTTGGGGCGTGCCCTCGAATTGAATCGCGCCCTGATCGATGACGTAACAGCGGTCGGCCAGGGACAGTGCTGAGTAAAAATTTTGCTCGACGAGGAGGATCGTCATGCCCTTGGCTTTGATCTCGCGAACGATCGCTTCGACCTCGCGAACGATCAGCGGCGCGAGCCCTTCGGTCGGCTCGTCGAGCAGCAGTAACTTCGTATCTTGCACGAGCGCGCGCGCGATCGCGAGCATCTGTTTCTCGCCGCCGGAGATCTCGTCGCCCTTATTATGTTCCCGCTCCTTGAGGCGCGGAAAGCGGTCGTAGACGTCCTGGAGCGACCAGCCCGGACGCTGGGCCGTTACCTGCGCGAGCTTGATGTTTTCATAGACGCTCAGATTGGTGAAGATGCGGCGTTCTTCGGGCACGAGCGAAATGCCGAGCCGGGCATTGACCATCATTTCCTTGCCGGTGAGGTCCGTGCCGTCGAAGGTGATCCGGCCCGAACGCGGCGGGACCCAGCCGACGATGGTCTTGAGCGTCGTGGTCTTGCCGACGCCGTTACGGCCCAGCAGTGCAACGGTTTCTCCGCGCCGAATCTCCAGGCTCAAGCCTCGCAGGATGTGACTGTCGCCGTAATACGTATCGACGTTCTCGACGCGCAACAGCGTGTCCGTTCCCACCGTCGCGGCGGTCGCGCTCATACGTGTCCCTCCGTGTGGCCGCCGAGGTACGCGTCCTGCACGCTTTTGCTCGCGCGAATCTCCGCGGGCGTCCCCTGGGCGAGAATCTTGCCCTGATGGAGCACCGTGATCGAGTCGGAGATGCCCATGATCATATTCATGTCGTGCTCGATGAGCAGGACGGTCATGCGTTTGGCCAGACCGCGGATGAGGGCGTCGGTTTTCTTGACTTCCTCGATCGACATGCCCGCGACGGGTTCGTCGAGCAACAAAATTTGCGGCTTGGTCGCGAGCGCGATTGCGATGTCGAGCCGCTTCTTGTCGCCGTGGGAGAGATCGCCCGCGCGCGAAGTGCCGATCGCCTGCAGTTCGACGAGTGCGAGCGCTTCGCGTGCGATCGCGTCGGCGTTCGCATTGCGGCGGGACGTGTGGAATACCTCGAGCTTGAAGAGCCCCTGCGTGTGGGCGAGCGCCGCCAAGCGGCAATTTTGCAGCACCGTTTCGTCGGGATAAACGTTGGCGGTTTGAAACGCCTTGGCGATACCGCGTGCCACGCGCCGCGGACCGGCCAACTGCGTGATTCGCTCGCCACGGAAGTAGATCTCGCCATCGGTCGCTTCGGCGATGCCGGAAAGTAAGTTGAAGAACGTGGTTTTGCCCGCCCCGTTGGGGCCGATGACGGCGCGTAGTTCGCCCTCGCGCACGGAAAAATTGATGTCGCTATTGGCCGCGAACGCGCCGAAGCGTTTGCCCAGACCCGTGGTTTCGAGAATTGCGGACATCAGCGCGTGACCCCGCGGGGAACCGATGCGTCCGTCGCCGGACCCGTTCGGATCGCGCCCGCGAGCAGCCGCTTCGCCGCGCGCCGACGCCGCAGCGAACCCAGGATGCCGCCCGGTAAGAAGACGATGACGGTGACGAAAATGAGGCCCTCGATAAGGCGCCACGCTTCGGTCTTCGCGCTGATGACGTTCTGCAAGTACATGATGAGCCCGGTGCCGACGAGCGGGCCGAAGAGCGTTTTGAGTCCGCCGACGACGGCGTAGATGACGAAATTCCCGCTGGTGTTTACGGTCAGCGCGTCGGGACTCGTCGAACCCTCGTACAGCCCGCGCAGCGCTCCGGAAAGCCCGGTCAGCGCCCCCGCGATGGTAAATGCGGCGAGCTTGTAGCGCCTGGGATCGAAGCCGACGAACATGCTGCGTTCCTCGTTTTCGCGGATCGCTCCGAGGACTTCGCCGAATTGCGAGCGCGTGAGCGTGCGCATGAAGCCCAGAACCGCAAACATCACGACCGCGACGAACGCGTACCAGTAATGCACGTCGCCGAGGTTGCCGAACGGTCCGAGGTCGACTTGCGGAAACGACCTGCCCAGATCGATCGATGCAAATCCCAGCGGAAGCGGCGGCGACGCAATGCCCTGCAAGCCGTCGTCGCCGTGGGTGAGATCGCGCCACTGAAAGACGACGAAGAAGAACATCTGCGCGATGGCGAGCGTGACGAGGCCGAAATAGATGCCGTAGAGCCGCACGACCAGCGCTCCGATCCCCAGCGCCATCACGCTTACCATGGCGACCGCGATGCCGATGGCGAGCCAGAAATTCGGGTGGCTCGCAAAGAAGCGCGAGACCGTCAAGAGTGCGACGTACGAACCGACACCGTAAAATGCGGCTTGGCCGTACGACAGCAAGCCCGCGTATCCGAGCAGCAAATTGAATCCGATCGTCGCGATGGCGACGATGAGAATTTGAGTTGCGAGTCCGGGATAGCCGCCAATAGGGTGGATGAGGAACGGGAAGGCGACGAGGCCCACGAGCGTCAGGGCGTAAAAGCGCACGTCGGTCGAGGTCATCCGCGAATAACCTCGTTTTCGCCCAGCAGCCCCGATGGGCGCACGAGCAGCACGAGTGCCATCGCGACGTAGATGATCACGTCGCTCGCCGCCGGGAGAATCAGCGTCGTGACGCTCTGCAATTCGCCGACGATGAGGCCGCCCAGAACGGCGCCCCAAAAGCTGCCGAGCCCGCCGATGACCACCACGACGAACGACGGAATGAGAAACGAGAAGCCGGTGTTCGGATCGACGCTGTAAATGGGGCTTGCCGCCGCACCGACCAGACCCGCGAGGCTCGCGCCGAGCGCGAAGATGATCGTCGAGGCCAGCCGCACGTTGCCGCCCAGCAACTGCACCATCGTGCGGTCGCGAATGCCCGCGCGCACGATAAGACCGTAATCGGTTCGTTCGATGAAGAGGTACACGAGCACGACCAGCAGCACGATGCCCGCCGCGAAGAGCAGCCGGTACGTCGGGTACTGCGTGAAGCCGAGATTGAACGAGCCCGCGAGCGCCGCCGGGACCGGAAACGTGCGTGTCGTTCCGCCGAAGACCAGCCGCAGCGTTTCTTCGACCACGATTGCGACCCCGAAGGTGACGAGAATCTGCGACGTCGGTTCCTTATCGTAGAACAGGCGCAGGAGTATGCGGTCGAAGAGTATTGCGAAGAGCGCGACCGCAAGGGGCGCCGCGATGAGGCCCGCCCCGAGGCCGGCCTTTTCGGCGACGACGAGGCCGACGTATGCGCCGATTGCGTAGAACGCCCCATGCGCGAAATTGACCAGGCGCAACATCCCGAACACGATCGTGAGGCCGAGCGCGATTGCGACGTACACGAGACCGCGGATGAAACCGTCCAGGAGTTGGCCCGGAAGCTGGGCCAGGATGACGTCGATGGCGGTGTCCTCTTTTGAGAAGCGGGAGGAGTGCGAAAGGACCGGCGCTCCCGTCGGAAGCCGGTCCTCTCTCACACGCTCGTCAAGCCACGATCAGGCGGTTTCGATTTTGCACTTGCTGGCATTCGTCGGAATGGACACGGACTCGCCGTCGTGCACCTCGAGGACCTTCGCGAACGCGTACGGGTTCTGACGGTCTTTGGTGGGCACGCCCTCGAGGACGAGGCAGCTGTTGATGCCCTGATGGTCTGCCGCGCGCCAGTACTCGGGTTCCTTGGTCGCCGTGAAATGGACGTTTTCCATCTTCGCGATGAATTTTTTGGGTTCGAGCGAGCCCGCGCGTTCGACGCCGGCCTTCCACTGATAGATGTTGGTATACGCGCATTCGGCGCCGTTACTGGGCGGCACGCCGTACTTCTTGACGAACGCGTCGACGAACTTTTTTGCGGCCGGATACTTTTCGGAGTGATACTGCCAATAGAACGGCGCCGTCGTCACGACGTTGTCGAAATTGTCGCCGGCGCCTTTGGCCATGTACTCATCGGCGAGCGGTACGAGGATCTTCGTCGATTTCGTCAGACCGAATTGCGCCGCCTGATTGACCGCGTTGACCATGTCTTTGCCGAATTCGGTGATGACGAGCACGTCGGGCTTGGCGGCCTGTGCTTGGGAGAGCGCTGAACTGAAATCGGTCGTCCCGAGCGGCAGGAGCACGTTCTTCACCGTCTTCGCGCCCTTGGGTTCGACGACTTCGGTCAGGCTTTCGAAAACGGAGTGGCCCCACGTGTAGTCGGCCGTGATGTGGAACCACTTGCCGGTGCCATACCTCGAGAGCAGCGTCTTGGCCATCGCGTGAGCCGACATGTAGGCGTTGTTGTAACGCCGGAACGTGTGGTAGTGGCACGACGCATCGGTCGTTTCGTTGGAGTGCGTCAGCGTGGCCATGAAGATCGTTTTCTTTTCCTGGCACAGCCCGGACACCGCGACGGCCGTCGCACTCGACGAACCTCCGGTGATCATGACGGCGCCGTCGCGTTCGATCATGCGGCGCGCGTTCTCGACCGCGACGGGAGCTTTGGTCTGATCGTCGCCGACCGACTCCTCGATGCGCATGCCCATCACGCCGCCCTTGGCGTTGACCTCCTCGATCGCAAGGCGATAGGCGCGGAGCTGGTCTTGGCCCTGGTCGGAATAGGGGCCGGTCTGAGGGACGTCGAGACCGATGACGAGTTTTTTCGTCGGCGCTGCAATAACGTTGACGCTCGAAAACGCGGCGGCCGTTGCGACCGCAGCGACCCCGGCGACGACTTGCCCACGAGTAGGCTTGGCTTGCTCAAACATCACCCGAAACTCCTCACCAGAAACGCCAGAAAAGCACGCTCACACCGCACCGTGAAAGGCGTTTTCGTTAAGCGGCTCCAGTGTTTTTCCTTCCTCTGCAAGCGGGCGTTCGCGGTGCAAACTTTCAGAGCGCTTTCGTGCGTCGATGCGGAGGTTCCGTAGGGTGCGGGCGCGATACGACGCGTCATGCGCTCAGCCGGTCCCGGATGGACAGCGTTGCTGCCGTTCGCTCTTACTTCGCTCGCACTTCCGCTCGCAAGCTGCGTGCCGAGCGCGCCGCGCTTCGCGCGTCCGACGCGCGTCGAGGCTTTCTGCGGATCCAAACAGGCGCGGATGACCGGCGTCGACAGCGTCATGACCTCGACCAACGACGTCATCCTCGACGACCGGCCCACGGAGGCCGACGTGCGCCGCGCCGTCCGCGCGGGCGACGGGGTCATCGTCCATTTCGACGATCAACTCCTCGAGCTGCCCAAAAGTGCGGCGTCGCTCGGCGAAAGCGACCGCTACGCACGCGTCCGGGCCATCGCAGTCTCGCTCGCCCCCGAAGGGGCGCAGTCGCGCCACATTTACCTGCTCGTGCGCGACCACGGCCGCGAGCGGTGGATCACGATGGCAGCCTACGACGTGCAAAACGTCTGCGTCGAGGGTAAGCGCCAGAGCTAGCGCGGGCTGGTCCGACCGACCCCCGCGTATCGCCGCAAATCGTCGCCGACGAGATGCTCGACGGCGAGCGCTACCACGAAGGTAAAGATGAGAGCCGGCGCGAGATCGCGCGCCTTGTCGACGATCGCGGGCATCAAGAGCACCGTGGCGGCCATCACGAAAACGAAGCCCACGACGGCGCTGGCGAGGCCGGCGAGCGCCGTCCGGCCGTCGCGAAAGCCGGCCCGCACGTCACGCAGCAGATTCAGTGGCGGCCGTGTGCCGACGTTCCAGACGACGAAGGCAAGCGCGTCGAGTACGATCGCACCCGCGACGCGCAGAAAACTATCGGCGAAGGCCTCTAGCGCGATCGGTCGCCGCCCGGCGTCGGCGGTTCGTCGGGCCACGTCGCGATTTCGCCGAGCGCGGCAGATTTCACGACTTTGAGGCCGAGCATCGCGCACTTCATGCGCGCGGGACTAATTCCGATACCGACGTTCTCGAGCACGACGTCTTGCGACAGCCGCGCGACGTCTTCGAGCCGCTCGCCGACGAGCGATTCCGAGAGCATCGACGCCGAGGCCTGACTGATCGCGCAACCCTTTCCGGAAAACTTCACGTCGCTGACGCGTCCGGCATCGTCGATGTTGAGGTCGAATCGAATGCGATCGCCGCAAAGCGGATTGAGATCCTCGGCGGTCGCGTCGGGCGCGTCGAGCACGCCGAAGTTACGCGGGTTGCGGTAGTGGTCGAGGATATATTCTTTGTAGAAGTCGTCCATCGCTCAGGCCTAGAGCTTGAAGACGCTAGCGGCTTTTTCCAAGCCCGCGACGAGCTGGTCGACATCTTCTTCGGTGTTGTACAGATAAAACGACGCGCGCGCGGTGGCGGGCCAGCCCATCTTGTTCATGAGGGGCATCGTACAGTGATGGCCGGCGCGCACGCAAACTCCCTCGGTATCGAGGATCGACGCCATGTCGTGGGCGTGGATGTCGGCAAAGTTAAACGAGATCACGCCCGCGCGCTTTGCCGTGTCTTTGGGCCCATAGATCGCGAGGCCGCGCGCTTCGAACGGCCGCAGTCGTTCGAGCGCGTACGCGGTCAGCGTGCGCTCGTGATCGGCGATCCACGCCATGCCGACCGATTCGAGATAATCGACCGCGGCGCCGAGCCCGACGGCTCCGGCGATGTTGCTCGTGCCGGCTTCGAATTTCCACGGCAGCTCGTTGAACGAGGTCTTGTCGTAACCGACTTCGCGAATCATGTCGCCGCCGGTCAGAAAGGGCGGCATCGCTTCGAGCAACGCCCGTTTGCCATAGAGAAACCCGATGCCGGTCGGCCCGCACATCTTGTGGCCGCTCGCAACGAAGAAATCGACGTCGAGCGCGCGCACGTCGACCGGCATGTGCGGCGCCGATTGCGCGCCGTCGACCAGCACGACGGCCCCCACTGCGTGGGCCCGTTCGATGAGCGCCGCGACCGGAGCGATGGTGCCCAGGGTGTTGGAGATGTGCGAGAACGCGAGCAATTTGACGCCGCGCAGCTTCCGGTCGAGGTCGTCGAGCCGGTGCAGGCCGTCCGCATCGACGGCGATATAGCGCAGTTCGGCACCGGTCTTGGCGGCGAGCAGCTGCCACGGGACGAGGTTCGAGTGGTGCTCGAGTTCGGTCGTGAGGATAACGTCCCCGGGCCCGAGGTTCTGCAGGCCCCAGGTGAAGCTCACGAGATTGATCGCTTCGGTCGAGTTGCGCGTCCAGACGATTTCCGCGGGTTCGGCTGCGTTGATGAAGCGCGCGACCTTGACGCGCGCGCCTTCGAAGGCGTCCGTCGCGCGTGATGCGAGCTCGTAGACCCCACGATGGATGTTCGCGTTGTCGTGCGCGTAATAGTGAACAAGCGCATCGATGACGGCCTGCGGCTTTTGGGAACTTGCGGCCGAATCTAAAAACGCCAGGCGTTTGCCGCGCGAGGTGCGGTCGGCCAGGATCGGAAAATCGCGGGCGATGGTGGCTGCGCGGGCGTCGCGGGCTGCGATCATACGCTCCGTAGGACCGCCTTCGAAGTGATTTTGTTTTCGAGCGCGGTGCGAATCTGGTCGCGCAGTTCGCCGAGCGGAAAGCGCGCGACGGCGGGTTCGAAGAACCCGAGCGCGATCATGCGCTCGGCATCGGAACGCTCGATCCCGCGGCTTTGCGCGTAGAAGATCTCTTCGTCTGAAATAGCGCCGACCGTCGCACCGTGAAAGGCCTTGACGTCGTTGGCTGCGATTGCGAGCGCAGGGACCGAATCGATGTGTGCGCCCGCGGACAGCAAAAGCGCGTCGTCGCGCAGTGACGCCTCGGCGCCGTGAGCTTCGGGAAGAATCTTGATATTGCCCAAATAGCGGCCCTGCCCGCGATCGGTACCGGCGCTGCGAACCACGGTGTGGGATTGCGTGTTGGCCGCCGCGTGAAGCGTTTCGGTTTCGATGTCGACGTGCTGGTCGCCGTCGGAGAAGAACAACGCGACGACGCCCGCTCGCGAGCCGCGGCCCCTGGCTGCGGCGCGAAAGCGCGAGACGACGTGCTTGGCGCCCAGTTCCGCGAATGCGATGTCTAGCTGCGCGTCGTCGGCCAGAATGGCGCGCCGCGTAACGATGAGCCGCGTCTGCGGGGAGAGCCGCTGATCGACTGCGTACGTGAGTTGCGCGCGCTCGGCGAGCACGAGTTCGGTGATACCGCAGACCAGCGGCGCGCCCTCGACGCCCGCGAGTCGCTCCACGACCGTAGCCCGCGCGCCGGCGCCCAGTGAAACCAGCGTGTACGGAAAGAGCGCCGCGTCGCGCGCTTCGTAGCCGACCACGAGCGGTTCCTCAACTGCAACGCCCGCCGGTACGTCGACGAACACTCCGTGATTTGCAAACGCGAGCGCGAGCGAGGCAAATTTATCGTCGCGCGTATCGACGGCCCGGCCGAAAGCACGCTCGAAAGCGTCGCGATGACGCTCTCGCGCGAGGGAGAAGCGTTCGATGGTGACGTCGGCCCTGCGGGCGACGGGCGATAGGGTCTCGAGATCGAGCTCCGCGCCGGCACGTGTCTCGAACGCCTCGAGCGACGAGAGGTCGAGTTTCGCGAGGTCGTGCTTCCACGTCCGGCCGCCGCGCAGCGCGTAACGGACCGGCAGTTCCTCGAACCGCGCGAGCGCGTCGTAGCGCAGCGCCGCCGGAATCGAACCCTCGCCCCGCGATCCTAGCAGAGCGCCCAAAGCGTTCTTGCCGACCCCCGTCACGGCGACGCTCGGATTACCCGACACTCGCGGCGACCTCCTCACGAATCTTGTCGTAGCCGTCGCGTTCGATGACGTTGGCGAGATCCGGACCACCGGATTTCACGACGCGACCGTCCAGCATGATGTGCACGGCATCCGCCGTGATGTACTGCAGGATGCGCGGATAGTGCGTGATGATCAGGAAGCCGATATCCTTACCCGCATCGCTGTGACGCAGCGCATGGACCGAGTTGCCGACCGCCCGCAGTGCGTCGACGTCGAGGCCGGAGTCCGTCTCGTCGAGGATCGCGTATTTCGGCGCGAGCATCGCGAGCTGCAGCATTTCTAGGCGCTTTTTCTCGCCGCCGGAAAAACCGTCGTTCACGTAGCGCGAAAGAAAGGCCGCGTCCATGTCGAGCACGTCGAGCTTCTCGAAGATCATCGCGCGGAATTTCGACGGCGTCAGGTCGTCGGGTTTGACGGCCTGGCGCGCGGTGCGAATGAAATTGGCGACAGAAACGCCGGGGATGGCCGCCGGATATTGGAAGGAAAGAAAGAGGCCGGCCTTCGCGCGCTTATCGGGCGCCAGGCCGAGCATTTCCTCGCCGTCGACCGTGACGGAGCCGCCGTCGACCGCATAACTCGGGTGCCCGGCTATCGAAAACGCAAGGGTGGACTTCCCGCTGCCGTTCGGCCCCATGAGCGCATGGACGCTGCCCGGCGCCACCACCAGATCGATGCCTTTTAGGATTTCGTTGCCCGCCACGCTCGCCGTCAGGGCGGAAATTCGTAGTCCACAGTCGCTCATAATCCGCACAATGGTACGAATTCAGGTGCAGAAAGTCAAGGAAAGTCTGGACTATCTTCCCTATTCATGCTATGCTCCTGGGGACTCATGACCGACGCGCGCTTTTTCCAAACGACGAAGGGCAAAATCGTAACGGAGCTGCGGCGCCGTCGCTCGGCCTCGGCCGTCGATTTGGCAGAGGTCTTCGGTATCTCGACCAACGCCGTGCGACAACAGCTCCTGACGCTCGAGCGCGACGGTTACGTCGTCGAGCGCTCGGTCCGGCGTGGGCCCACGAAGCCGACGCTGCAGTATTCGCTCGCTCCGGCTGCCGATGCGCTTTTCCCGCAGCGCTATGACAAAATGCTCAATGCCGTGTTGCATGAGATTCGCGAATCGCTCGGAGGAGCCGCGCTCGAGACGGTCCTCGGTAAGCTCGGCGAACGTGCGGCCACGAACTATCGCGCGCGGCTGACGGCGCCGGACGTCAAAGGCCGGACGTACGAACTCGCCGCGCTGCTGCGCGAGAACGGGGTCGTGGCCGATGTCGTGGAGACCCCGGGCGGGGGCATCGAATTACGCGAGCACAATTGTCCGTACGGTCAAACCGTCGGCGAGCATCCCGAGGTCTGTTCGATCATTCACACGGTGCTGCAGGAGACGGTTTCCTCGGAAATGCGCCAGATCGAGTCGATTGCAACCGGCGGTGACGCATGCCGGTTCGAAATCTCAGCGGCCGCCCCGCTCGCGCAATCCGTCGCGCCCACTGCTGCGCTTCCCAAGGAGACATCCCTCGCATGAATTTCGCGAAGTTCCAAGAGCTCGTCGAGAAGCGTCCCGGGTTCCGCTCGATGGAGAACCCGATGGCGAGCGGCGAGTATTTCAGCGACTCGTGCGGCGACATGTACACGTATTACCTGAAGGTAGCGCCAGGCGACGTGATCGCCGACGTGTCCTATTTCACGACCGGCTGCGGCTTCGGGACGGCGACGTGCAGCATCGTGGTCGAACTCGCGCTCGGCAAGACGCTCGATGAAGCGTACGCGCTTACCGACGCCGACATCGAAGCCGAACTCGACGGCTATCCCGAGAAGAAGAAGGACTATCCCGAGCGCTCCCGCGCGGCGCTTCGCACGGCGATCGAAGACTTCCGCAGCAAGCGCACCGCGGGCAAAATCACCGACGACATGATGCTCGTGGCCGCGCGTGAAGCGGCGGTCGCAACGGCCGCGACGATGGCCGGCAACGGTAAAACGTCGCAAGACGACGGCAACGCCCCGACGCTCGGGGCCGACGCAGGCAAAGTCCTCATCAAGCTACGCTAAGGCGCGCCGATCGCAGCGAGATGCGGTACGGCGCGATGACGCCCGCTGCCGTAACCTGCCTCGCTTTTTTGGCGCTGGTCGGCGCTGCGCCGCACCTCGCAACGCCGCAGCCCGCGGCGCACCGCGTTGCCGCACGACCTGCGCCGGCGACGTACGCGAGGACGACGGTCGACGTCACGATGGCGACGTCGCTCGGCACGATCGTCGTGCGGCTCGAAAGCGTGAAAGCACCGATCTCGACGAAAAATTTCTTGCGCTACGTCGACGCGAAAACGTACGACGATACCGAATTCTACCGGACCGTCGCTAAGAAGAACGAACCCGCCGCGCCGTTCGAGGTCATTCAGGGTGGCCTCAACCCGCATGCCGGGAACACGAACACGCCGATCAAGCTCGAGCCCACCTCCGCGACACACCTCAGCAACACCGACGGCGCAATTGCCATGGCGCGGACGAACGAGCCCGACTCCGCAACGAGGGAGTTCTTTCTCGATCTCGGCGACGCGCGCTACCTCAATGCGGGCGGTCCGCTTGGACCGGGCTATGCGGTTTTCGGCCACGTCGTGCGCGGCATGGACGTCGTGCACAAGATTCACGACGCGCCCTCGCAAGGCGAACAACTTCAGCCGCCGATCCGCATCCTGTCGATGCGTCGCTCGTAGCCTCAGGCCCGCTGCAGGTACGGATTGTCGCGCCGTTCGACACCGATCGTCGTAGCCGGGCCGTGCCCGGGAACCACGACCGTCTCGTCGGGAAAATCGAGCAGTTTCGCGCGGATGCTTGCGACGATGTCCTGCAGCGACGTCCCTCCGAGATCCCAGCGCCCGATCGAACCAGCGAACAGAGTGTCCCCGGTGAGGAGCGTCGTTGGGACCGTGTCGGCGGACAGCGCAAACGACACGCTCCCCGGCGTGTGCCCGGGCGTGTGCAGCACGTCGAGCCGGGCCTTGCCCACATGCAGGACGTCGCCGTCGGCGAGGTGACCGTCGAGCGCGACGACCCGCGGCGAGGGCTGACCGAGCCAGCGCGCCTGCATGGCGAGCGCGCCGTATAACGGCAGGTCGCCCGGGTGCAACAGGCCACAACCGCCGGTGCGATCGCGCAGGTCCGCGAAGGCGCCGATGTGGTCGATGTGCGCGTGCGTGTGCACGAGGTGCATCGCCCGCACGCCTAGGGCCCCCAGCCGTGCGACGATGCGCTCGGCCTCGTCGCCGCCGTCGACGACGATGGCTTCGCCGCTCCGCCGGTCGGCCACGATCGTGCAGATGCAACCGAGCGCGCCGACCGCGAGGTGTTCGACGACGACGCCGGGGCTACGGAATCGTGCACTGGGAATTCCGGTATCCGGCATTGAAGTACCCCAGCGGCGCGCCGTCGCGTGCCGCGCACGCGAGCACCTTGCCGATAAAGACGGTGTGCGTGCCGGCCGTATGCTCTTCGGCGAGTTCGCAATCCAGGTATGCGAGCGCGTCGTCGAAGACGGGTGACCCCGTGCGGCCGCCGCCGTACGCGATCGTTGCAAACGGATCGGCGGTGCTGCGCGAAGCGAAGCGCTCGGCGACGTTCTGCTGCTCGAGCCTCAGGATATTGACGCAGAAGTGACCGGCTTGCGCGATCAGCGGATGGCTGCGCGCCTGGCGGTTGACGCAGATGAGGATCATCGCGGGCTCGGACGATACGCTCGCAAAGGCGTTGGCCGTAAAGCCTTTCGGCTTGCCGTGGAGGACTGTCGTGACGACGGTAACGCCGGTTGGAAAGCGCCGCATCACGGCACGGAAGGCGTCGTCCGGCGCGTCGATCATTCGACACGCGCGCCGATGCCGACGCCGTCTCCGACGGGAACGATCGTGGCGTCGAGTTGCGGGTGGTTGAGAAACGTTTTGTTGAATTCCCGGATCGCCGTGGTCGTCTGCGAATCACTCGGCTGCGGGTCGCCTGCAGCCTGGCCGCCCCAAAGCAGGTTATCGACGATGACGAGGCCGGACCGTTTGAGCAACGGCACGACGAAGTCGAGATAGTCCGCATACTCCGTCTTGACCGCGTCGATGAAGACGATGTCGAGATTACGGACCGGGAACGTCGGTAAGATTTCCAGCGCCGGCTGATTCATCACCGACACGTCATCGAATTTGCCAGCGCGTCTGAAGAAATCGATGGCGATCGCCGTGCGTTCGACGTCGGGATCGATCGTCCAAATGTGGCCTGCCGGCGGCATCGCGAGCGCCATCCAGAGCGTCGAGTAGCCGTACGCCGTTCCCAGCTCCAGGATGCGATTGGCCTGCATCGCGTGGACGAGCGTGGAAAGCAGGCGTCCCGTCTCGCGGTCGACGATCGGGATGTCATCGGCGCGACCGTGTTGTTCGAGCTCAAGCAGGAGAGGCGGCGGATTGCGATGCAGCCGCTTGAGATAATTCAAGTCGCTCACGATGGGTACGTTTGTCGCCAGCGCCTGCGGGGAACCTCTCGCGACGCGGCGCCGCGGGGGACAAGACTGTTCGTTTCGCCGTCGAAGGTGCGTTGCGTTCGCGCACGCACTTTAGCGCAGAATCAGAGGAGCAACGTCAATGGCGATCCTAGCGCAACAATCGTATGCGCCCAAAAAGTGGAATCTTTCCGGACTGCAGGGCATTTCGGATCAGACCCTGACCGTACACTTCGGGCTCTACGAGGGATACGTGAAAAACACGAATCTTCTCAACGAGCAGATCAACGAGAAGATCAAAGCCGGTCCGGTCGCAGGTGCCGACCCGGGCTTTGCCGAGATCACCCGCCGCCTGGGCTTCGAATACAACGGCATGGTGCTCCACGAGTACTACTTCGACAACATGACGGCGAGCGGGCCCGTCGCGCCGTCGGGCGGCAAACTGCACGATGCTCTGGCCGCGAGCTTCGGCGATTTCGAAACGTGGAAAAAGGACTTCGTCGCCGTCGGCGGCATGCGCGGCGTGGGTTGGGCGATCGCATATCAGGATCCCAAAAGCGGCCGGATCACCAACCACTGGATCACGCTCCATGAGGAAGGCAACGTGGCGGGCTACAAGCCGATCGTCGTCATGGATGCATGGGAGCATGCGTTCCTGTTGGATTACAAGCCCGCGGAGCGCTCGAAGTACATCGAAGCGTTCTTTGCCAACGTCGATTGGAGCGCGGCCGAGTCGCGCCTAATCACCCCCGGGTAAGCCGGTGAGCCGTCTCCGGTTGTTCCCGCTCAGCACGGTGCTCTTTCCGGGGGCGGCGCTCAACTTGCACATTTTTGAGCCACGCTACAAGCAGATGGTTTCCGAGTGCCTGGAAGGCGGCGAAGCGTTCGGCGTCTGCCTCATTCGCGACGGCGATGAGGCGGGCGACCCCGACGTCATGCCGTACGAGGTCGGCACGACGGCGGAAATCGGCGACGTCACGCAGCTCGAAAACGGCCGCTATTACATCAGTACCGTCGGGCGGCGCCGCTTCCGGGTCGAGCGCGTTATCGCGCGCGAGCCGTACTTGCTGGTCGACGTGTCCTACTTGCCCGAGGATGAGGTCGACGACGAAGCTGCGATCGCAACGCTCCTGCGCGAAATCCGTGAGGTCTTTAACGATTATCTGCGGCTCTTGGTCGAGTTTTCCGGGATGCACGCCGATATCGCGTTGCCCGACGATCCGGTCGATGCGTCGTTCCTCATCGGCGACGCGCTGCAAGTTGCCGATTCCATGAAGCAGCGACTGCTCGAACTCTCGAGCACGGAACAACGGCTGACGGTCGAACTCGGCTTCTTGCGCCGGCTCCTGCCGCAACTGCGCTCCCTGCTCGAGCGCAAACGCGAGTCGCCGCAGTCGCAACCCTCGGCCTTGCCGGGCGGCGCGTTTCGTGCCACGCAGGAGAAGTTCTTCGGCAAACACTTTTCAGTGAACTAAGCGACGAAGTCGGCCACCGCCTCGGCGGCGGAGACGACATTGCGCATGAGGGCGACGTTGGTGATCGGACCGACGCCGCCTGGCACGGGCGTGATCTCCGCCGCGACAGTGCGGGCGCTCGCGAAATCGACATCGCCGCGCAGCTCGCCGTCGACGACGGTCGTTCCGACGTCGATGACGGTCGCCCCCGGTTTTAGCCACGATCCGTCGACCGTATGGGGCCGACCGATCGCGACGATGACGACGTCGGCGGTGCGGACGTGCGCGCGGATGTTGGCCGTCGCGCTGTGCACGATCGTCACGGTAGCATGCTGCGCGAGTACGAGCAGGGCGACGGGCAGCCCGACGACGCTCGACCGCCCGACGATCGTGACGTCCTTGCCGCGCAGCGGCCACGCGGCGCTGCGTTCGAGCAGCAGCATCACGGCCGCGGGCGTGGCCGGGACGAAGCGCGTGCCGGTCGCAAAGGCGAGCCGCCCCTGGTTGACGGGGTGTGTGCCGTCGACATCTTTGCGTTCGGGCACGGCATCCGCAACGTCGCGAATGGAGAGGTGGCGCGGAAGCGGCTGCTGCAGGATCACGCCGTGCACTGCGTCGTCGTCGTCGAGTGCGGCGAGGTGCCGGCGCAGCGTGCCGGCGTCACAGCCAAGCGGCAGCGCGTCGACTGCGACGTCCACGCCCACCTTCGCGCCGAGCGACCGCATCCCGCGGACGTAGGCCAGGCTCGACTCGTCCTCGCCGACCATGATGACGCGCAGATGCGGCACGATTCCGTACGCCGCGAGCGCCTGCGTGCGGGTGGTGAGCCCGTCGCGCAACTCGGCCGCAAGTGCGCGGCCATCGAGAATCCGTGCGTCCATCGCGCCGGGTGTACGCGGCGGCGTGAAGCGGTTCCCGGGCGCGGGCGTGGAAGCGTCGCAGCGTGGAACACGTCCGGCGTGAGGTTCGCCTGGGAGCTGGATTCGACGGTGCGGCGTTCGCCCGTGCGTTCGCGGTCTTCCGTCAAACCTACAATGTGGCCCCACTGCGAGCTCTGTGCGCGCCCGATGTCCTGGCGCGCTTTTGCGAACTGTCCGACCGCGCCGGCTCCGTCCACCAGCATTCGACCCGGTTGCGCTTCGAGGGTGTTCCGCTCGTCGCGGCGATTTTGGCGCCCGGCACTCTCGCCGTAGAAGGCGAGGTCGACGAGGAGCGTATGGGCGATTGGTGATTCAGCCGCCCGTCCGCCGGATTGCTGAGGCGACGGCGCTCGGCGCCTCGATGCTGGGACAGTGGCCGCACTCCTCGAGGACCAGAGTCTCGGCTTGCGGGTAGACGCGTCGCGCCGCTGCTAGACCCGCAACGGGGACATAGCGGTCGGCGCGTCCCCAAATCAGAAGCGCCCGGCCGCGGAAGCCTGCCAGTCGCGCATGAAGCTCGTGTATCCGCACAAACTCCGCCAGCGCACGCGCGTAGACGTCTGCAAATGCGCGAAGGAGCGCCGGATCGCGCGAGAGCGCGACGGCCCGGGCGTAATAGTCCTCGGGGATGACCCGCCGATCGAACACTGCGTTTGCGAAGGTCCGCCGGACGAAATTCGGCGAGGGCTTCACGCGGCCAAAGAACCAGCGAACCGGGCGACTACCGGCGAGTTTGAGCAAGAGCGCGGGCGTGCGCAGGAAGCCTGCCGGGGCGATAAGGACGAGCAGCCGCACGCGTTCGGAGGCCCCGGCTGCGTACAGGGAAGCGACGAGCCCGCCGAGCGAATGGCCCACGAGCGTGATGGCTCCCGGTGCGTAGCCGTCGACGACGTCGCCGAGAACCGCCGCAAAGAAGTCGAGCGTATAGGCGACGTCCGGTTTGTCCGATGCGCCGAAGCCCGGCAGGTCGAAGGCGACGATCCGGTGCGTTGCCTCCAATTCTCCGGCGACGAAATCCCAGGCCGCTTGCGTCCAATGACCGATGCCGTGCACGCAGACCAGAACCGGCGCGGCCGGATCCGTCCGGCCGGTCTGGAAGACCGCGAGCGTCGAGCCTCCGGCCAAAGCACAGCGTGACTCGCGCCAGGCAGGGCGTCGCGGAGCCTGTGCGAGGGCCGGTGCGGTCGTCTGCGAACTCATCGTGAATGCCTCGTCGTAGCCTGGGATGGGCGATTGCGCTCGTCGCGTTTGTCGCCGTCTTTTTGACGGTGAAATTCTATTTTGGGGCCGGCGGCACGGGGGCGGGCGGCGTTGGTGGCGGTCCGGCCATGCTCGCGGGTGCCCCGGCGCAGAGCTACCCCGTCAAGACGCTCGCCGGCGCGACCGATGGGCTCGAGCGCTATCGCGGCCGGGTCGTGCTCGTGAACCTCTGGGCGTCGTGGTGCGCGCCGTGCCGCAGCGAAACCCCCGCCCTCGAACAACTCTATGAGGAGGAACGCGGCAAGGGTCTCGTGGTGCTGGGCATCGACCAAGGCGAGTCGGCCGCCGCTGCCCGTGGGTTTGCTCGCGAGATGAAGCTGCGTTACCCAATTCTGCTCGACGAGGACCAGCAATACGGCCGGGCTTACGCGGCGGTCGGGCTGCCGACCTCGCTCGTGATCGATCGAACCGGGCACATCGTGCGCGGGATCGACGGCGAGTTGACCTTGGCACAGATGCGCGATGTGGTTGGACCGGCTTTGGCGGCCAAGGCGCAGTGAGTCCACGCGCCGTCGGCATCGGGTCCGCGCTCGCGAGCATTGCGCTCGTGCTGGCGCAGGACGCGGCGCCGCAGTGGGCGGGCTTCCACACCTGGCAGTACGCTGCAGCGCTAGTCCTGGGCGCAACGGCGGTCGGGGCGTATGCGCTCGCGGGGCGTCGGGGCGAGGACGGCCGCGTCGGGCTACGGCTTGTCGTGGCCATGGGCGGCACGCTGGTCATCGTGGCGGCGGGGCTGGCGGCGGCGCTGCTCGGGCCCGATACCGAGATCGTCTCCCGAGCCCCGGGAACGGTGGCTCCGCTAGGCGACGTCGGTGCGGCCGCCTTTTTTCCGGTCGCCGATGCCTCCGCCGTAGGGCGCGGCGGCGCTCACGTGCTGTTGCAACGCTCGCGCGCCACGCCGATCGACGTCGCGCCCGGGCAGCGGCGTTTCGTCGGCGCCTCAGCAGTCGAACTCGTGCCGCGGACCGCCGCATACGTCGAAGCCCGGACGCCCTCGGGGGAACACCTCACGCTCACGCAACCGACCAACCCGGCATTTCTCTCTCCCGTCCTGCTCTTTGCGCAACAGGTCGCGATCGCCGGCAAAACGCTACCGGCTGATACGTTTGCGGTGCCGGCGCTCCACCGCCAGGTCAAGGCGTTCTATTTTGCCGCCGGGGCGCCCGGGCTCGCTGCGAACGCCCACGGGCAACCGGCGAGCGGACCGTCGGTCCTTTTCGCCGTCGACGATGATAACGGCCGGCTGGTCCCCGGCGGCATCGGCTTCGCTGCGAGCGGTCAAAGCGTCGAACTGGGCGGCCTGCGCTTACGTGCGACGCTTGGGACATACCCGTCGCTCGCAGTATCGGCCGTGCCGTTGCCGCTCGCGCTGTGGCTAGGAAGCGCGCTCGTTGTCGCCGGCTTTGCGCTCTCATTCGGGCGGCTTCCGCTGCGCGCGATGAGGCCGACCAGGACCGGCGTCGCTTAACGGCCGAGCAACCTGAAAATCGTGCGCTGGGACACCAAAGCGGCTGAGTGCGGCGGTTGCCTGCAAGGAAGGCAGGTCGAAAGTCCCGATGCTTTAATGTGGGTCGGTCCAAGGCTCTTTAGGCGGACGGCGCCGAAGGGCCGCGAGCCTTCCAACGGAGCAATTGTGGAGCGATTGCGGGCTTCTTAAAGGCATACACTATGACCGGATCGACCCTATCGCGCGACGTTTGTTGCCGGCTCGCCTCGTATATCGAAGCGAGGCGTTCCGACATCGTCGCGTCTGTGGTGCGGTCGACGGTCCCGACCCAGCCCGGTGCTCCGACCGCGAGTGAGTTCGCGCATGCATTCGTCGACCGTCTCTCTCAAGAGCTCGACGTGGGCGACCAGGATGCGATCGATGTGTGGGTGGATGGACAGGCAGTCTCGGTCGACGCGCCCGAATATGCGAGGATCGTCAACGCGGTATGCACGACGATTTCTGCAAAGTACACGTCCGAGTGCGGCGACTCCGATGGCGTCATTAGGTATTTCTCGTCACGCTCTTCCCAGCTCGAAAAACGGTTCGGCGTCGAGCGCGCGGCCATGCCTGCGAACGTCTTCGACCTCACCAAGGCCGTCAATCGCAACGACATCGTCGCCTCGCTGCTCGCGGCGATCGACCTGCGCGACCCCGCGACGTGCGACCATTCGCGGGCTGTGGGCTTGTGGTGCGGGCGGCTAGCCAAAACGATCGGCATGGACGCTGAAGAACAAGCGTTCGCGATACTCGCCGGGACGCTGCACGATGTGGGCAAGGTTACGACGCCGACGGAGATCCTGCGCAAAGCGGGGCCGCTTTCCGTCGATGAGTGGGAAACGATGCGCTCGCACGCGCGCGTCGGCGGGAAGATGCTCGAACGAATTCCCTTGCTGTGCGATGTCGCGCCGGTCGTCCGCTGGCATCACGAACGGATCGACGGCAACGGATATCCCGACGGCTTAGTCGGCGACGAAATCCCAATGCTCGCGCGCATCGTCGCCGTCGCCGATTCGTTCCACGCGATGATCAGTAAACGACCTTACCGAAAATCGCTGCCGGTGCTGGTCGCGCTCGATGAAATTCGCGCGGGAGCCGGCACGCAGTGGGACCGCGAAGTCATCGGCGCGATGCTCTCGATCGTCCAGCCCGCCGGGGCCGTCCGGCGTCTGCGCGCCGTCCAAAGCGTCAGCAGCGCTTAGAAGTCCGTCCGGCTGTCGAAGCGGAAATTTTCGATCTTCACCGCGGGCACGACCATCGTATATCCGTAACCGCCCGTGCGCACGGCCTCGGCCGCAAATTCGCAACGCCCTAGCGCTGCGAGGATGCTTTGGTTGAAGCGCATGTTGCGCACGCCCGCGGTGATGCGGCCCTTTTCGATAAGGAACGTGCCGTCGCGCGTCATGCCGGTGACGATCGTCTTGCGCGCGTCGACGGGCCGAATGTACCAGAAACGGCTGACCAGCAAACCGCGGCCGGTATCGGCGATGAGTTCCTCGACCGATTTGGAGCCACCGGCGACCACGACGTGGGCGGGCTGCGGTCCCGAAGCGTTCGGGGCCGCCAGGCCGTGGCCGGTATTCGCGCGATTCAAACGCGCGGCCCAACGCGCGTCGGTCACGACGTTTTTGGCAACACCGGCTTCGAGGAGCGGTAGCCGCGCACGCGGGTAGCCTTCAAAATCGAACGGCATGCCCGCCAAGAGCGGGTGCGCGTGGTCGTCCCACACGGTGACGTTTTCGCCCGCGTAGCTGCGGTCGAGCGCCCCGGAGAGAAACGACGAGCCTTCGTCGTACGCCTGCGCGGAGAAGTGATCGGTCAAGTACGAAAGTAATTCGCCGATCGCGGCGGGTTCGAGGACGACCGTCCAGGCGCCGGGGTCGACGGCGAGCGGCGTCGCGCCCGCCCGTGCCTTGGCCGCCGCGATAGCGCCCGCGTGCGGGCCGTCGAGGACGGCGACGTCGTTGCCGTAGCGTTCAGCAAAGCCGGTTGCGTCGAACCCGTTGGCCTTGACATTGAGGCCGCACGACGTAGCGTCGTACGAAACCACGGTTCCCGTTCCGTTCGCGATCGTGATGCCGCCTCGTGCGGTCGTGACGTAGCCCGCCGCCCACAGCGCTGCCCGTTCGGATTCGCCGACGATTGCGGCCGCGGTCGCCGCCCGTTCGTGAGGCGTGGCCTCGGCCGTCGCGCAAACGAAGGCGCCGGCGGGCGTGGCGACGCGCGCAACGCGCGCGAGCGGAGGTGCGTCTTCGTCGCGCGGCGCGTACGCGGCGATCTCGTTCGCGCGCGCGACCGTACGGGCAAGCGCGTCGTTGCCGAGATCGTTCGTTTGGGCGACGCCGGTGCGGCCGTCCGCGATCGTCCGCACGCGCACCGTCGTGTCTCCGCTCGCGACGTTTTGGTGAATCGCATTGTGCGTGAAACGCGTCAGGCCGGATGTTACGCTCGTGACGATCGCCTCGCATGCGTCGTCGGGCGCGAGGCCGAGCACGCGGCGCGCGAGGGCCTCGCGTTCGCTCTCACGCACCGTAGCCGACCCCGACGCGCACTTTGCGAAAGCGCGCGGGCGCCGCGGCCTGCGCCGTCCGGCCGGTTTGCATCGGCTCGCCCTTGCCGCAGTTCGGCGTGCCCCACGCGACCCACGAGCGCTCGTCCGCGACCGCATCGCAGCTATTCCAAAAAGCGGGCGTGACGCCGGCATAGGTTGGGTTTTTGACGAGCCTGGTTTTCTTGCCGTGCCGGATCTCCCAGCCCATTTGGCAGCCGAACTGAAAGTTGAGCCGGTGATCGTCGATGGACCACGAGCGATTGGATTCCATGTAGATGCCGCGTTCGACGTCCTCGAATAAAGCCTCGAACGGCAGCTGGCCCGGCAGCAAGTTGAGGTTGCACATGCGGATCATCGGAACGTGCTGCCACGTCTCCGCGCGCACGCAAGCGTTGGTCGTCCGGCCGATGCTGCGCGCGGTATCGCGCGAGGTTTCGAAACCGACGAGAATGCCGTCACGCACGATGTCGTCGACCACGCTTCGGCTGCCCTCGTCGTCGTATCCGGCGGTCGCCAAGCCGCGCGGCAGCGTATTGTCGATGACGATGGTGACGTGCGGCGAGCCGTAACGAAGACGCCCGAGTTCTCCGGCTTCGAGGAAACTCGTGCCCGAGAAGTTGGCTTCCCAGCCCATGATGCGATCGAGTTCGGCTGCGTGGCCGAGCGATTCGTGTATTTGGAGTGAGACTTGCGAACCGCCCAGTATGACATCGAATTCGCCCGTGGGGCATTGCGGCGCGTCGAGGAGCTGCGTCGCTTCTTCACCGATGCGAGCGGCGTTGTCGCCGAGCGCCGCCGCCTCGACGATCTCCCAACCGCCGCCCTGGTACAGCCCGATGTCGCCGGGAAACGAGCGTTGCTGCGCGTCGTCGTCGCTGACGGCGAGCGCGGAGAGGCCGCTGCCGCTCTGCACGATCGTTTGCGCGATGCGCGAGCCCGTCGTGCTATAAAACGTCTTGTCGGTGTACCAGAGGTCGATCCACGCCCGTCCGACCCGCACGCGCGACGTCGCGTGCAGCGCGCTTTCGGCGTCGAGCAAGAGCGAGACGCGTTCGCCCAGCGGAACGGTCGCGGGATCGCGGACGACGGGCGTGCGGTAGGTATCCACATACCGTTCCTCCGGCGCCTGCGCGAAGCGGCGCGCCGCAACGGCCGCACCGGCTTTGGCAATCTCGACCGCGAGCGCTGCGGTTTCATCCACTCCGTCGTCGCTGAGTCGCGCGCTCGCCGCGAAGCCCCACGCGCCATCGACGAACGCCCGGATGCCGTACCCGGCGCTGCGCGTGTCGGCGAGCGTCACGACGATACCGTTGCGCACCTCGGCGCGTTCGGTGCGGCCGTCGTCGAAGCGAATGTCGGCGTAGGCCGCTCCGCGCGTGCGCGCGGTTTCCAGGGCGCGGGCGGCGAGCGAATCGAACGTCATTGCAGCGTCAGCCCGTAGAGCAGCACGGCGAGTCCTCCGGCGGCGGCGGCCGCTCCAAAACCGATCAGGAACGTAGACGACGTCAGTGCCGAGATCGAAACGACGGCGATCGCGACCTCGAAGAGCGTGACGCCGCCTTCCATGACCTCGTGTGCGCGCGCGAACCGTTCCGAGCGTTCGTTCACGGCCTTCGCGTGCTCTTCTTGGGCGCGCGCGCGCTCGAGGATCGGTGCCTTCTCCTTTTTCTCGCGGGCGGCGATTGCGGAGAGCTTCGCGCGCGCCCCCGACGCCAGCGCCGGATTCGCATCGAAGACGGCTTCGTACACGTGCTCCTTGATGCTCTTGGCTTCAAAAAAGTTGTAGGAGTCCGACGCCTCGGTACGCAGAAAAATCGCCTGGTTCTTCAGCGTTAACGCTTCGGTCGCGCTCTTGTTCGAGAGCATCGATGCGATCGCGGCGACCACCGCGAGCAGCGCCGCGGCCAGGGGCACCCACCGGGCGTGTCGCGCACGGGCGGGCGGCTCGGCGCCACCGCCGTGACCGACGGCATGTTCGTGCCGTTCTTCGGCTTCCGCGATGGCCTTGCGTGCGTCGAAGTCGTCAAGCACCGGCCGTCTCCGCGAGCGCGCGACCGGCGATGGATTCGGCGATGCGCAAGCCGGCCAGCACGTCCGTCGTCGGGGCGACGAGCGTCGCGCCCGTGCGCGCGCGGTCGTACACGAACGACGAGAGCGCAAGGCCGGCGAACGTGCCTGCGGCGACCACGCCGTCGGGATCGACGACGAAACTTCGCTCGCCGCCCGTGAAAACCACGACGTACGCCCGCAGCTCGGCGGCGCGCGTGCGCGCGAACGGAACGTGCCATTGCGCGTCGCCGTCGGCGTGCCAGACGAAGCAATCGATACCTGCCAATCGTGCCGCGACGAGCGCGCGCGGCGAACGCAGCGTCTGCGCCGTGACGCTCGCGACGCGACACCCAGGCAGGTCGTGCACCGCGTCGGCAGCGGGCATGCGCGCGACGGCGCACGCGTTGGTGGCGTCGTACGATACCTCCGCGACGCTACGCCCAGCGTGCGCTGCGACCGCCTCCGGAGCGAGCAGAAGATCCGCGTCCGCGTCGGCGGCATAGCGCCGCAAGCGGGCGAGGGCGGCGTCGGAGGTTTCGGGCGTAAAGGCGATTCGCAGTCTGGCGGGCTCCGCAGCGGCGTGCGGTCGCGGTTCCTCCGGCACGCTGCCGAAGCTGCGGCGGAGCGGACGCGGGCGTCCGCCGACGGCGATGGTACCGCGAACGATGACTTCGCGCGCTTCGTCGCCGCCGGCCACGCGTTCGCCCTCGGCGCAAAAGATCGCGCTCTTCCCGCAGTACGCGACACTTTCGCGTTCGATGCCGACTTTATTGGCCACGACGAACGGCACCGCATTTTCGCGCGCGCGCACGGCGGCCATCAAATCGGCCTGAACGTTCTCGAATGAATGCGGATCGCGTCCGCTCGTTACCCAGGCGGTGGGCATGACGAGCGCGTCGGCGCCGCGATCGCAGAGCGTCGCAGCGATGCTCGGGATGCGCCCGTCCGCACACACGAGCACGCCCAGCGTGCCGACCGGAGTGGCGATCGGAGCGAGCACGTAGCCCGGGGCGTACCAACGACGATCGAAGTGCCATAGGAATTGCTTCGCGGCAAAGCCGAGTTCGCGGCCGTCGGGGCCCAAAACGATTGCCGCGTTATACGTTTGCCCGTCGATGATCTTTGCTGCTCCGTACACGATCGTCGCGCCGAAACGGCGCGCGGCGAGCGCGAGGTCCTCAGCGGCGTTCGCTAGGAGGTCGGGCTGAACCGGTTCGTTTCCGAGCACGTACCCGGGCACGGTGCCTTCCGGTAGTACGATCAGCTTCGCTCCGCCTTCGCCCGCTTCGTCCACGAGTTGCAACACATGCGGCCACGCGGAGGCAAACCCGCCGCGATCGTGCGCGCGAACTTGCACGCTTGCGACGGGTATTTCACGATGCTGCACGAAAATCGACACTCCAACGACGCTGCTCACACGCTGCACATTCGAGGTTCTACGTGAAGCGAGTCATTGGGCTTGTTTTTATCTGCGGTGCCGCTTCCTGTGTCGCGACGGCCGCCGCGCCGGCCGCCGTCGCACCGGCGGGTGCCGCATCGCCCGCCCTCAAGAAGGTCTCCCAGCCGTCGGCCGGCGGCCTGGCCGCGCAAGCCGCCGCGCGGGCCGCCGTTAAGGAAGCGGCCCGTCAAGCCGGGATGAAACTCTTGGCTCCCGGCGACGAATATTTCGGTCCGCTCAAAGTCAGCATCATCGGAATTCGCAACACACTGCGCGATCTGGGTTTACGGTACGACGTCAACCACGATACCGCGAAGCAGACCTTCGCAAGCGCGCAGTTGATCGAACGCTCCATCCGCGACTGGCAACACCGCTATCCCAAGGACGATCAATTGCCGCGGGCCGTGTACCTCTTACAGCGGCTCTACACCAAGGTGCTTTCGCAAGCGTCGCGCGATCGCGCACGGGTGACGGCGCAATGGCTCGCTGCGGATTTCGGCCGCTCGCCGCAGGCCCGCCAGTTGAGCAAGACCCTGGCACTCGAGCATCTCGCGCCGCTGCCGCCCGAAGCGACCCCCACGCCTGCGCCCGAGACGTATCGCTCGATCTTCGGCCCGGATTATCCCTCAGAGTTCGCGCCGTTACCGACGGAAAGCCCAACGCCTCCGGCGGGGGCCGCGGTGCGCGCGTCGTCGCCGGCCGCCGCTCCGCGCACCGCGCGTCCGGCGCTTCCCGCGCTCGGCACTGCGGCACCGAGCGCGGGACCGAGTGGCGCGGCGAGTGCAGCACCGAGTGCGGCCCCGAGCGGGGCGTCGAGCCTCGCGCCGTCCCCCGAGGCGCCCACCCCGGCCGAAGCACCCAGCGCTCGCGCACGGCCATCGCCGCTGCGTGCACCGTCGGCGGCGCCGTCCGTACCGGTGTCCGCAGTACCCTCTGCAGCGCCCTCTGCGGGAGCGTCCGCACCGTCTTCGCCTGCAGCAGTCTCACCCGCACCGTCCGGTGCACCAGCGGCGAGCCCGAGCCCAACACCCGGGCGCTAGCGCGCCATAGCCCATCGCATTTCGTCGCCCCGTGCTAGGACGAAAGACGCCTCTCGCAAAGCGAGAGGCGTCTTTCGTTTCCCCATAGGTGGGAGCCGGGACTCCGCTTAGAAGTGGAGGCCGAGTCCGCCGTAGAGGCTATTGGAAGTGGCATTGCTTGGGGTGTTCTGCTTGCCCGTCAGGCGGTTACCGAGGAAGCCGACGTCGAGGAACAGCGGCGTCTTGGGAACGTTGATCGTCAGACCGGCGGAGTACTTGAACTCACGGTACTGAAGCTCCTGAGCGTTGCCGTTGATGTCGATGTAGTCGCCCGCCAACCGCGGGTAGTACAGGGCGCTTCCATAGATCGAGATAGGCTGCGAGAATTCAGGCAGCTTTTCGATACCGCCGCCGATGCCGTTGATACGCGGGTAACCGTAATTACCGTAGCGCTGCTCGTAGCTGCCGACGAGGAAGATCTTCGGGTTGGCGATGCCGACGCCGAAGCGGCCGTCGATCTCGGTGTCGCGTGCGTCGAACGACGGCACGTACGCGGAACCGATCGCCGGGCCGAGGGTGTTCACGCAACCCGAATCGCCCACGGGCGCCGAGAGCACACTCCCGATGCCGCAAGGCACGTTGGGGCTGAAGAACGGACCGCCGGTGTTCGAACCGGTGAACGAACGGTGCGGGTAGCGGAATTGCCGGAAATCGGCTTCCGCCAAGAACGCGAGCTGATCGAACGAGAAGGTCAGACCGGCGCGGCCCGCGCCCGAGGTGCCGCCACGGTTACCGGGGCTGAACTCGTTGTAGACCTTGGGGGTGAACAGCGCGTCGGCAGCGAGGAAGAAGTCGAAGGCCTTCGTCGCCGTGGGGGTCGGAGCTTGCGTCGGCGCAACGGTCGGTGTCGGCGGGACCGGAGTCGCGACCGGGACCGGGGTTGCGGGCGGCGGGGTGCTTACCGGAGCGTTCAGGTAACGGACGACGACGAGACGTTTGTCGGCGACCCATTGAACGTATGCTCCCATACCTTCGCTGATGACGCGAAGCGGGACGACGAGCGAACCCTTGTAGATTTCGGGCGGGACGTCGAGCGGACGGCTCTCGCCGTTGATGACGACTTCCGGCTTACCGACCGTGACTTGGACGTCGGCACCGGGCTTGGAGACGTCGACGGTTTTGGTCGACGCGTTGTACGAGACGGTGCCACCCATCTGCTCGAACATCGAGCGCAGCGGAACTAGGATCGTCTTCCCGCGTACTAAAGCGGCCAGGACACGACCCTTTTTCAGGCGGTCGGGCTTTGAGTAGACATGTTGGTCGTTGAAGAGAATCGGGACTTCACCGGACGGCGGCGTGCCGAAATTGGGCGCCGGCGCCTGTGCCAGTGCCGGCGCGAACGCCGTCACTGCGAAGCTCACGATCCCGAACGCGATCGTCGCCAATGCGACGAGATAACGCGAAACGAGTCGTTTCACTAGAGTTACCTCCAAAGAGTGGAAAGATAGTAAAGGTTTAGAGTAATAGTGGGAATCGTTCCCACCGACGTTTATCGACGCTTCCCAGTTCCCCAACGGACCGAAACTGCCCGCCGCGGCTTCTAAGATTTGTGCCGGTAGTATTAGGCCACTACGATGCGATCGTCGTCGGGGCGGGCGTCGCAGGTTTAACCGCAGCGGCCGCGCTGGCGCATCGTCACGTGCCTACATTACTCGTTGAACGCCATAATGTCCCTGGTGGATGCGCTTCGTTTTATCAGCGTGACGGGTATCGCTTCGATGTCGGAGCGACGCTCGTCGGCGGATTCGGCGCGCGTGGCGTCCACCGGCTCCTTAACGCTCGGTTGGGCGTCGATGTTTCATCCGAGCGCATCGAACCGTCGATGGTCGTGCATTTGCCCGACCTCACCGTCACGCGTTACGGCGACAATCGCTGGCGCAGCGAGCGTTTACGGGCGTTCGGACCGGCAGCAGAAACGTTTTGGCAGCGTCAGGAACGCATTGCCGATCTCGCCTACGATTTCTCGACGGGCTTTCCGGCGCTCCCGCACGACATCGCCTCCGTCGCAGCACTCGCCCGCGCGTTTCGTCCCCGTCATTTGCCGCTTTTGGCCACGCTCGGACGAACCGTCTCGGCGATCATGCCGCCCGGGGCCACCGCGCGCTTGCGCGCGTTCGTCGATGCGCAACTGCTTATCACCGCGCAGACCGATGCCGCGCATGCGGACCTCGCGTACGGCGCCACGGCCCTCGATCTCGCTCGCGAAGGAACCTTTCATTTAGCGGGTGGCGTCTCGGCGCTTTCAATCGCGCTTGCGCGGGCCGTTCGCCGGGCGGGATCGTCGATTGCTTATAACAGTAGCGTCGCTGAAATCGAAACCACTCGCGGGCGGGTATGCGGAATTTGTCTGCAAGACGGCACGCGCATCCTGACGGGGCGCGTCATCTGTGCGTTACCGGTAACAGTGCGATCGGACTGTGTCCCGAAATCGGTGCGGCCTTTCGCCCGCGCCTGGCGGAGCTGCCGCAACGCTGGGCGCGTTCATGCTCTACGCGGGACTGCCGGCGCGCGTCGTACCGGTCGACCTGCCGACGCACCATCAATTGCTCGCTGCCTACGACGAACCGCTGGGCGAAGGCAATACGACGTTTCTTTCGTTCTCCGGCGCCACGGATTCGCGCCGGGCCCGCGGCGGCGGCCGCGCCGTCACCGTGTCGACGCACACGGATGTGGCGCGCTGGGAACGGGCCGCGCGTGACGGTACGCTTCCGGCGCTGCGGCGGCGTTACGAACGGCGTTTGCTTGCCGCACTCGAGCGCGTCGTGCCCGGGTCGCCGGACCGAGCGGAGGTCCTCGAAGCCGCGACCCCGCTCACCTTCGAACGGTATACGGGCCGGGAACGCGGACTCGTCGGCGGGGTACCGCAGACGCCGCGCAACGCAACGCTCGGCGCCATCGGGCATCGCACGCCGGTTCGCGGACTCTATCTCTGCGGCGACACGACGTTTCCCGGTCAGTCGACGGTCGGCGCGACGCTGAGTGGTTTCAATGCTGCGCGTGCGGCGCTCGATCCGCTGTCATAACGCCGAGCGAGATTGCAGCTATGCGAGCTTCTCGTCGAGATTCTTCAGGAAGCGCGTGCGTTCGATCACATAACGCTCGTGCATGCCTTCGGCGATTTTCTCGCGTTCGTCGAAGGCGGCTACGGCGAAGTTGATGCGACGGCCGTCGACCCCGATGACTTCGACCTCGGTGCGAACGATGATCCCGACGGGCGTCGGCGCGAGATGGGTGAGATCGACATAGGCTCCGAGCGAGACTTCATCGGCCTCTAGCACGGGCCCCAGACAATCTACAGCGGCCTGTTCGATCAACTGCAACAGCATCGGCGTCGAAAGGACGTCAACGCCCTTGTTGCCGGCTTTTTCCGCGGTCATCCACTCCTCGACGCGGGTCTGACTCTGGTATTTGCGACCGATGTCGACTCTGGAGGCCATGCCCGGCTGTGTACGTCCGGCAAGGGAGCCGCTCCCGCTCGCGGCACCGGCACGCGTGAATCAAATTCCCGACCGACCGCGTACAAGGACCGGAGGTTCTTCGTGAGGGGTATTATGCAGGTTCGCACGTTTGCGTGTCTCGTTGCCGTCGCGCTTTCTGCGACCGGCTGCGGCGGCGGTCAGAAAAAAGGGCCGCAGGGCCCGCCGCCGCTTGCAGTCGACGTCGCGCGCGCGCTGCAGCACACCATAGCGACGACCATCACGCTCGACGGCCAAGTCGCGCCGCTGCAGGAGTCGACCTTGAGCACGCCCGAGTCCGGCACCATAACCGCGGTCTACGTCAATGAAGGCGATCGCGTCGCTAAGGGCGCGTTGCTCGCCAAACTCGACGACGCGCAATTGCGCGCACAGCTCGCTGCCAACGAAGCGACGGTGCAGCAATCGCAGTCGCGCTTGCAGGGCTCCGACGTTGCGGCGCCCATCGCCTCACAGCAATACGCATCCGCGGTGACGACCGCCGAGCAGACCCTACAGCAGGCGAAGAATCGCGTTGCGACGGACGAAGCTGCGCTTAAAAACGCGACGCTCGTGTATCAGAGCAATCAGCAGCTCGTCTCGCAAGGGTACGTCTCGCAAACGGCGATGACGCAGGCACGCGCCACCTACGTGGCTGCGCTGCAAGAGCTCAACAACGCGCGCCAGGCGGTGCCGGTCGCCCAGGCCGCGCTGACGACGGCGCGGAGCAACACCGGCCAGTCCGGCGTCGATCAGGCGACGATCGGGGCGAACAAAGGCGCCCTCGCGCAAGCGCAAGCCAACGTTCAACTCTTGCAGACACGGATCGCGCAAACCGCCCTCTATGCGCCGTTCGGGGGCGTCGTCACGCAGCGGCTGCTCGATCCCGGCGCATACGCCGGACCAAATCAAGCCGTCGTCCGGCTCTCGCAACTCGATACGGTCTATGTCAACGCCAACGTGCCCGATGAAGATCTGGCCTTCGTACGTGCCGGCACGCGCGCGCGCTTCACTTCGCAGAGCCTGCCGGGTAAAGTCTTCACCGGCACGATCGGTGACGTGAATGCGACGCCGACCACGGGCACGCTCTCCTACCGAGCCCGCATCCGTCAGGCCAATCCCGGCAATGTTCTGCGCGGCGGGATGCTGGTGTCGCTCGTGGTCGAGAAAGAGCGTCATCGCAACGCGACGGTCGTGCCGCGCACGGCGCTCTTCACGAGCGATGCCGGCTCTAACGTCTATACGGTCGTAGACGGGAAAGCAAAAATGCTGCCGGTGACCGTCGGCCTGCAGACCGATACGCTCGCCGAGGTCCGCGGGGCCGGCGTGCGGCCCGGCACGGTCGTGATCACGACGCGTCCGGACGCACTGCAAAACGGCAGCGTGGTAGCCGTTTCGGGCGCCGCGCCCGGACGTACATCGGCGGCGAAGTGAGCGCACGGATCGCATTGGGCGCGCTAGCCTGCGCGGCCGCGGTCGCCCTCGGCCTCGCGCAACCCGCCATTCGCGCGAACGCGCAGCCGCGCGGAGGATCCAAAGTCGTGCAGCCGACACCGTTTCCCGTAAGCACGCTCGGGCCGCTGACCGGGTCCACGTCGGTGCCCTACCCGGCGTACGGAACCCCGGTTCCCGGCGTCAACGCCGGCGCCAGCGTCCCGGACGTTCCAGCGACGCTCACGTTGCAGCAGGCAATCTTCATCGGTTTCGGACGCTCGCCCGCGCTCGCGTCGGCCCGTGCCGACGTCGGCATCCAAGCTGCGGCAGCGCGCCTGGCGGGAACGGGGCTCCTGCCGTCGGTTGCGGGCACGGTGTCGCTGGACCGCAGTCACTCGCAGCCCGGTGCGACCACGGGTACCGGCAACGTGGGCGGCACGGCGGCCACCGCCGCACGCGGAACGACTGCCAACGTCACGTCGGCGAGCTTCGGGCTTGCGCTGCGGCAGCTGATTTACGACGGCGGGCGCATTGCGGCGTCCGTGCAGGCCGCGCAGCGCAACGAAACGGCTTTTGCCGATACGTATCGCCGAGATTTGCAGACGGTTGCGTACAACGTCGCAACGTCGTATTACAATTACCTGGCGGCGCAGCGCACGGTGCAAGTCGATCTGCAGATCGTCCGCCAGGATCAGGTCCAGGAAGATCTCGTGCGCGCGCAAGTCCGCGCCGGCACGGAGGCACGGGCGCAAATTGCGACCGCGCAGCTGCCGACCGCGCAGGCACGGCTCGCGGTCGTGCGCGGACAGGGCTCCGAACTCAGTGCCGAAGCGGCCTTTGCAAACGCCATGGGCCTCGACGCCAACGTTCGCGTGCAACCGGTCGACGACGCGCCGATCTTTACGAGCACGCCGGTGTCGGCGATTGCAATCCCGACCTACGACGACGCGTTCAAGCGCGCGCTCGCGCTGCGTCCGGACTACGACGCGTCGCTGCAAACGGTCGGGCAGGCTCAGCAGAGTCTGCGCGCGGCGCGATTGGGGCTCTTTCCGTCGCTCGCTGCGAACGCTTCGGCCCAGGACAACTCGACCAACGCAAGTGCGGGCGCGTTCCGCAACGCGCAGAGCGTCGGCCTCGCGCTCTCGATTCCCATCTTCGATCAGGGCACGACGGCCGCTAACACCGCGCAGGCTCGAGCGACCCTAGAGCGCGCCAATGCCGGGGTGCAAAACACGACGCTCGGCGTCGCGCTCAACATCAAACAGTCGCTGGCCAACTTCGTGAGCGCGCATGCGGCGCTCGAACAGACGCAGCAAGAATACGCGACGGCGACGAGTAACGTTCGCGCGACGCAGGCGCAGTATCGGGCCGGCGTGACCACGCTGCCGCTCTTGCTCAACGCGCAGGTCCAGCTCGCGCAGGCGCAGAGCGATCAGGTGACGGCGGTCTACGCGCTGCGTCAGGCCGAGCAAACCTACCTGTACGCCGTCGGCGCGAACTTCGACACCTCGACCGCGATCGGCTCCCGGCGCATCGATCCCACGCCCGTAATGCCGAGCGCGATGCCGCAGCCGGCGATCCCGGGCATACACCGCTGAAGCGCGCCCGCGGGGGTTTGCGCGCGTCGTAGCGTAGTGCGACGCATGTCCTTACTCGCCACGCCCGTTTCCGTCGAAGATCCCGTCAACGCGGCGATCCTGCGCGTCTCCGAAGATCGGATTGAAGGATTTTTGCGGGATCCGCTCGGCGAAATCGCCGCGCAATCGGGTATCGACCTCGCGACGACGATCGCGCGCATTCGCGCGATGCTGGCGTCGGGGACGGTCCGGCGCGTGCGCCAGACGCTGCTCGCGACGAACCTCGCGCACGGCTCGCTCGTGGCCTGGCAGATCCCCGCCGATAAGCTCGACGCCGCGTTCGAGTACATGTCGAAGGCCGACCCGTTTTCCGGGCACGTCGTGATCCGCACGACCGATGCGGCCACGCCGGGATCGCAGTACCGGCTCTGGACGACGCTCAAAGTCCCGCAGGGATATGCGCTCGAGAAACACGCGGAGTTTTTACGCGAGCGCGTCGGCGCGCAAGCGTTTCGATTGATGCCCGCCCAGCGGCTGTTCGCGCTCGGTGTCGGCCACATTCGCAGGCGCGGTATGGAGCCCGGTTCGCGTGCAGACGTTCTGGCCGATGTCATCGGCACGAATATCGTCGAACTCTCGGCGCGCGACTGGCAAGTGCTCGTCGCGCTCAAGCGCGAGTTCGAAGGCCACGAGCTCGTGCTCGACCTCTGGGCCGCTCGCGCTGCAGAAGCGGGCGTCTCGCTCGCGGACTTCTATGCGGTCGCCGAGTCGCTCGCGCAGCGCAAGGTCATCGGGCGCTTTTCGACATTTCTCGAACACGTCAAAGCGACGCCGGGAAACGAGCGCGTCACGCGGTACAACGCGCTCTTCCACTGGCAGGTGCCCGTCGGGCGCGAGATCGAGGCGGGGCGCGAAGTCGGGCGCCACCACATCATGACTCACGCCTATTGGCGCGAGGGCGGACCGGAATTTCGCAACGTCAACATCATGGGCGTCGCGCACGGCCTGGACAAAGACGTGCTCCTCGCCCATAAGGCCGCGATCGACCAACACCTGCGCGAAGCCGGCTTTGCGATCGGCTACACCAACGTCTTCTGGGGCGGCCGCAGCGAAATAAAACCATCGGAGATTTCGCCGTTCGCATTTGCCGAGTTCCATCGCGCGCGAGGCGTCGACCCCGACAGCTTGCGTTGATCGCACGCTTAGGGCGAGCGCGTGCCTGTGCGGCGTTGGCGCTCGCGGGGCTCGCGGCGGCGAGCGGATGCGCGCGCGTGTCGACCGCGGGCGGCCCCTCCGCCGACCGGAGCAGCCGGCTCGTCTACGCCGAGGCGCAGGACGCGAAGTCCCTCGACCCGCTGCTCTCGACGAGTGCCTCGACCCTCGACCTCTCGATGTTTCTCTTCAGCTATGCGATCCGCTACGATAACAAGGTGCGGCCGGTTCCCGATGCGCTGCGCGAAATACCGACGCAAGCCAACGGTGACGTCAGCCTAGACGGCCTGACGCTCAAATACAAGCTGCGCCCAAACGTGTACTTTCACGACGGCGTGCGCTTGACGTGCGCGGATCTCAAATTTACCTGGCGCGTCGTGATGAATCCGGCCAACAACGGGATCACGCAGGACGGCTATCGCGACATCCGCGACGTCGATTGCCGCGATCCGCTCGTTGCCGTCGTCCACCTCAAGCGCATCTACGCGCCGTTCTTGCAGCAGTTATGGGGCGTCAACGGCAACGCGCCGATTCTTCCCGAACACGTGCTTGCGAAATACAACGACGCGAAGGGCTCGTTCAATACGGCGCCATTTCAAGCCGCACCGATCGGCAGCGGGCCGTATCGGTTCGTGCGCTGGGACCGCGGCTCGCAAGTGGTGATGGCGGCGTTCGACCGTTACTTTCTAGGCAAGCCCAAGATCGGCACGGTGGTCTTCAAGTACGTGCCCGACGAAAATACGCTCGCGCAGCAGGCGCGCACGCACGAGATCGACATGGCGATCCATGTCGGCGCGGGCGTATGGCCGGCGTTGCAAAACATCCCGGGGACGATCGTCGATGCGCCGCCGGCGTACACGTACGATCACGTCGATTTCAACCTGCGTAAGCCGCTCTTCGCCCACGACCTTGCGCTACGGCGTGCGCTCGCGATGGCGATCGACCGGCCCGGGATCTTGGCCAAGCTCGCGCACGGTCTGGGCGATCTCACCGACACGGCGCTCTCGCCGAAGATATCACCCGGCTGGACGGGCAACACCGCGCACTACCGGTACGACCCGGCCGGGGCGCGCACGTTGCTCGAAACCGACGGCTGGAAGACCGGGCCGGGCGGCATCCGCAGCCGCAAAGGCGTGCGGCTCGCCTTCAACCTGCAGACGCAGAGCGAGAGTACCACGGGCAAGGCCTATCAGACGTTCGTGCAGAGCGAGTGGCACGACGTCGGCGCCGACGTCACGATCAAGAACCAGCCGACGGCGCAATTCTTCGATAATGCCGCAAGCGGCGTGCTGCAGGGCGGCCACTACGACACGGCGATCTTCGCTTGGAGCGGTGCGGCCGACCCCGACGACAGCGCCATCTACTCGCCGCGCAACTTCGCGCCGCACGGCCAAAACGCGCTCTTTTGGAACGATCCCATCGCGGGACGCGCGATGGACGACGAACTCGCCACGGTCGATCCGCTGCGGCGCAAGCGCGATTTCGTCCTGGAGCAGCAGCGCTTCGCCGCGGACGTCCCATCGATCGTGTTGCTCTATCGGCGGGAGCCCGAGCTCTACACGAGCCGGCTGAAGGGCTACGTCGCGTCGCCGGTGATTTCTCCGTTTTGGAACCCGCAGAGCTATTCACTCTGAGGGTCCGTTCGGACGTTAGGCTCAAAGGTTCTCCGGGAGGTCTTTTGAAAGGCTTTGCTCTGTTGGGTTTACTTGCCGTGCTGCCGTCGCTTGCGGCCGCGGACGAGCCCGCGCGTTCCAACGCCTACACGCAGCCGCACGTGCTGCGTTATGCCGACGCCGAGGACATCTTCGGGCTCAATCAGGCGCTGAGCCAACAGGGCTCAGTGACGCGGCTGAGCCAGCTGACGATGGCATGGCTCTTTCGTTACGATACACGCAATCTGCCCGAACCCGAACTCGCGACGGTCGTACCAAGCAAACAGAACCACGGTATCAGCGCCGACGGTAAGACGATCACCTACCATCTTCGGCGCAACGTCAAGTGGTCCGACGGCGCCCCGTTCGACGCCGAGGACGTGAAGTTTTCGTTCGACGCAATGAACAACAAGGCGAACAACGTCACGTCGCGAGACGGCTTCGACTTCATCACGAAGATGGACGAGCCCGACAAGTACACGCTGGTGTTGCACCTGCGCGAGCCATACTCGCTTTTCATTCCGACATTCTTTACGAGCACGGGCGGCAACCCGTGTCTACTGCCCAAACACCTGTTGGAGGGTCTTGCCGAAATCAATACGGCGCCGTACAACAACCTACCGGTGGGCATCGGGCCTTTCAAATACATCGCCTGGCACCGCGGCGAAAACGTCGAGATGGAGGCGAACCCACTCTATTGGCGCGGCACGCCGAAGCTGAAGAAAATCGTCTTTAAGATCGTGCCCGACCGCAACACCGTACTCACGCAGGTGCAGACCGGTGAATTGGATATGTGGTACCCGTTCGGCGGGGCGTTTCTCTCGCGCGTGCAGGCGCTCAAAAACGTCGTGATCGGACGACAGCCGGCCTACATGTTCAACCACTTCGATTTCAATACGTCGCGCCCGGCGTTGCGCGAGCGCGCGGTACGACAAGCGTTGCGGCTCGCGATCGATCGTGCCACGATTCGCGAAAAGGTGGGCCACGGGGTAGGCATTTTGCAAGACAGCGTCTTACCCGCGCCTTACCCCGGCATCCAAAAGCCACCCTTCGTCGCCTACGATACTAAAAAAGCGAATGCATTGCTCGACCGCGCGGGCTGGAAACGCGGCTCGGACGGCGTGCGCGAGAAGAACGGCACGCGCTTGTCCCTCGAGTTCGCTTCGAGCAGCGGGTCACCCGACGTCGACACGCAGCTCGAACTCGTGCGGCTGGGCTGGCAGCAAATCGGCGTGGAAATGACGATCAAGCGCTATCAATCGTCGCAGCTCTTCGCGCAGTTTGCCGAGGGCGGCATTCTCAATACCGGCAAATTCGACGTCATTAACTACGGCACGGGGATCGGGCCCGTCGACGGGCTCGCCGCATATTCGTGCGCCATGTTCCCACCCGCGGGTCAGAATGTCACTCATTACTGCAACCGCGAGCTCGAATCGATCCTGCGGGACTTTAAGACCCAGTACTCGACCGAGGGACAGGCGCGCGATCTCAATCGCGCCGTGCAGATCCTTGCGGACGACGCGCCCACCGTCGTGACGAGCAGCCGGGAAGACCTCTTTGCGTACAACCGCGACCTCAAGAACTTTCACCCGAACAACGTAAGCTTCTTCGACGGCATGATGAACGTGGATATTTAATGCTGCGCGTTCTCGCGCGGCCGCTCGGCCTCGTTGCGTTGCTCGCAGCGCTCGCCGCTTGCACCAAAGTCGGCACCGGCTCGAGTGTAGGTGATACCGCCGGCCGGCACCCCTACACGCATCCGCACGAGCTGCGCTTCGCGGTCGCGACGGACATCCAGGGCCTCAACCCGCTCACCCATGCGAGCGGTTACGAAATGTATCTCGCCCAGCTCTGCATGGCGTATCTCATCAAAACCGACGCCCACGGCGACGCGACGGTGCCCGAACTCATCACCCAAATCCCGAGCCAGGCCAACGGCGGTATCAGTAAGGACGGCAAGACCATCACGTGGCACTTGCGGCACGATATCAAGTGGTCCGACGGTGCGCCCTTCGATGCCGACGACGTCGTTTTCTCAACGAAGCAAGTCAACAACCCCAAGAACAACGTCGTGAGCCATGACGGCTGGGACCAGATCGTCCGCGTCGACGAGCCGGGTAAATATACGGTCGTGTACCATCTCAAGGCACCGTACTCGTCGTTCGCGGTGACGTTCTTCAGCACGGGCGGCGCGAACCCGGCCGTGCTGCCGCAGCACTTGCTCAAGGGACTCGACAGCCTCAACGACGTGCCTTATAATGCGCTGCCCGTCGGCATCGGGCCGTTCAAGTACGAAAACTGGAAGCGTGGCGACTCCGTCGTCATGGCTCGCAACGACAACTACTTCCGCGGCGCGCCGAAGCTGGAGCGAATCCTCTTCAAGATCATTCCCGACCGTAACACGACGCTCGAGCAAATGCGCACGCACGAACTCGACTTGTGGCTGCCGATTTCGCCCCATTTCTTTCCGCAAGTCACGGCGATTGCCGGTATCAAGGGGCTCACGCTGCCGAGCTTCTTTTTCGATCACCTCGATTTCAATCTCACCCGCCCGGTGCTGCAGGATCGCGCGGTGCGTCAAGCGCTGCGTTACGCGACCGATCGCAAGCAGATCATCGCCAAAGTCCATAACGGCTTGTACCTGCTCGATGAGTCCCCGGTCACGCCGGCGAGCCGCTTCTACGCGAATTTGCCGCTCGTGCCGTACGATATCGCCAAAGCGAACGCGCTCCTCGATGCGGCCGGTTGGAAGCGCGATGCCGGCGGCATCCGTGCCAAGAATGGCCGGCGCTTGAGCCTCGCGTTAGCGTTGGTTGCAGGCGCACCCGATAGCGATACGATCGTCGAGCTGCTGCGCAATTCGTGGAAGCAACTCGGCGTCGAGTTCAGCGTCAAACGCTATCTTTCTTCACAGTTCTTCGCACCGGTGGCTGAGGGCGGTATCATCTACGGCGGAAAATTCGACGTCGTGCTCTTCGCGTGGGGCACCGATCCCAACGAGGATCTCTCCAATCTCTACGCGTGCTACCGTTTTCCGCCCAACGGCCAGAACGATCCACGCTGGTGCGATCGCGCGGCGACGGCGGCGATGGACCGCGCGAAGACGACCTACGATCAAGCCAAACGCGCGCCGGACCTGACGTTCGTGCAAAAAGCGGTCTACGACGCGGTTCCGACGATCGTCATCGACGCGCGTAAGGAACTCTTCGCGTACAATGGCGACCTTAAGAACTGGCATCCCAATCCGGTGTCGCCGTTCGACAACATGCTCTCGGCCGATATCTAGCGAACGACGGGCGCATGCGGGCTTTTCTTAACGGGATTATCTTTACGTTAGCGCTGCTGGCCGGGGCGGCGATCGTCGCCGTCTACGCGGGAGCCATTCCCGTGGGCGCCGATACGAAGCCGCCCGGGCTCGAGAAATCTGCGGCCCGGATCTCACTTGGGGCGGCCATTCGACGCGAAAGTTCCGGGCTCGTCAACCCCGTTGCGCTTAGCGACGAAGACCTGCGCGCCGGTATCAAGACGTACGGGGAGAATTGCGCGATCTGTCACGGCGCTGCGGACGCGAAGCAATCGACCCCGGCCAAGGGCTTCTACATCGCATCGCCGCAGCTCGCGAAGGACGGCGTCGAAGACGATCCCGACGGCGTAACGTTCTGGAAGCTCAAGCACGGCATTCGCTTTAGCGCGATGCCCGCTTTCGGCGGAAATATCTCGGACGACGAACTTTGGAAAGTCGCACTCTTCCTCAAGCACATGGACAAATTGCCGCCTGCTGCAGAAGCGGCGTGGAAGGCCGTGCCGAGCGCCGGGAGCTAGTCGCGCGCGAAGCGCGTCTCGGGCGGCGCCATCGCGGCGCGCGCACGATCGTCGCGCAGCACTACCGTGGCGACCGCCCACACGACGGCGCAGGCGACCAGATCGATCGCACGGAGTGCGCCCCACACGGGATCTCGCGCGGCGATGCCGCTCGCCACTTGTTCCGCGCGCCAAACCACGGCGGCCGGCAGCGTCGCCGCGACGTGAAAATCTAACGGTAACGCGTCCGGCCATACGGGTAGGCGATGTGTCGCGGCGATGCGGCCGGCGGTCGCGACGGCGGCGGCAACGAGCGCGAGCGGCGCCGCATGGTACGCTGCTAAACGGCCGGGGGCGAGTGCCGCAAGCGCACAGGCGCCGGCCATGCTGAAGGCAAGCGTGGCGCCCAGAGCGTTCGGGCGCTGCGCGAGGCCGAGCCAGTCGACGGCGAGCGCCAGCGCCGCGCACGCGCTCCACGCCCAGGCACCGCGTCGCGCACGCACGACGAGCACGAGTGCCGGCAAAAAGACGATCGCATAGTCGTGTTCGTGCGCGAACGGCAGCGCGAGCGGGAGCGCCGCGCACGCGAGCATCAGTCGCGCGTCGGGCGCAAAGGCGCCGCGCGTGCATTGCACGCCGAGCGTCACGACGACGACGGCTGCGAGCGCGAGGGCGAATCCACCCGCGACGGCAGGCGGTGCGCCCAGGGCGTACGCCACGGCGCCGGGCGAGGTTTGTATGGCGATAAACCGTTCGGCCGCACCGTGATCGCGCAATACCCTAAGGTACTGCGCGAAGCCCTCCGGGCCGCCGAGCGCGAGCGCAGAGCCCAGTGCCGCCACGAGGGCCGCCGCTCCGAACGTGACCCGCGCGCGCGCGTCACTCGCACGCGCGGCCAGGACGAGTGCGAGGTTAGGCTGCAACGCGGCGACGAGGGTGCCGCACGCCGCGACGAACATCAAGCGCGGCCGTAACAGCGCCGGCAGCACGACGATCGCGGCACATGAGACGAGCGCGACCTGCCCGAGCGCTATCCCGCCGGTCAGCGGGGCAAACGCGGCGGCGAAGAGCAGCGCCGCAATGGCCTGCGGCCACGCGAGCTTTCCGGCGGCGAGCCGCAGGCTGCCGAGCACGACCGTCGCAACGGCGAGCCCGAGGGCCAGCGCCCACACGAGCGACGCGCTCGCAAACGATAGCCTGCCGAGCGCCGACCAAAGCGGCAAGCCGTAGGGCGGACCGACGAAGGGCAAGAGTTCGTCGCGCGTCGCCATCACGCCGGGGACGAGACGTTCGCTGCGCCACAGGTCGCGTGCGTACGCATCGCCGCCGTACCGCCACGTTTGACCGGCGGCGTAGTAGGCTTCGAAATCGCGCAGCGGCGGACCGTCGCTCGCCACGTGCGGGATGCTCGCAAGCGCGACGACGAACGCGACCACCGCCGCAACCAAGAGAACCGGACGCACGCGTTACATCAGGCTGTGGCCGGGCACGGCGACCCGCGTGAACACCAGACACGCCAGGAGTACCGCGAGCAGCCCGAAGTACGCGACCGACATCGTCACGCGCTCGCGTGCGGTCACGTTCGCGAAGCGCTCGCCGAGCGTGCCGCGCCAAGCCGCGACGACGCGCGGAATGCTCAGCAGAACGATGAGAATGAGAATCGGGCTCCACCATTTGAACGCGACCGCCGCCACCACGACGAACGCGAAACCGAGGATCCACAAGCTCGGGGAGATTGCTCCCGTCATGCGGCCGCCGTCGAAGATGCCGAGCGGAATCATGTTGAAGAGGTTGAGGAAAAACGCCGTGTTCGCGGCCGCGTACCAGAACGGTTCGTTCGTGATAAAACCGTACGCAAAGCACACGAGCCCACCGAGCGTGCCGAGCAGCGGCCCGCCGAAGGCGATGACCGATTCTTGATACACGCTCTGCGTGCCGCCGCCGCTCCACGTGGTGAACGCACCCAGGCCCGGTACGAAGTAGATCGCCGGCGCCGAAAAGCCGTACCCGCGCACGAAAATATAATGTCCCAACTCGTGAATCGCGATGAGCAGCACGAAAACGATACCGAACTTCCAACCGAAGAAGGCGGCGTAGAAGAAGATCGACGCGAGAAACGAGAAGCCAGTCAGCGCGAACTTGCTGCCATACAAAAGCCACTTGAGGTTGAGGAGAGCGAAGAGCAGCCCTTTGAATTTTGCGAAGAACAGCCCGATGCCGACGGCCGTTCCTCCCGCAGCTTTCCAGCGGCGGCCCGATGCCGGATGCTCCTCGGGCGGAAGGTACTGGCCCTCGACGGGTGGTTGCCCCGCGGGCACCTTCTCGCCCGTGTCGTTTGGATTCACCTGTGGCGTCTTCGCGATACCATGACGTCGCTCCCTAAGCTGCCGCGCGGCGAACTTCACCGCGCCTACCTGCATTGGACGGGCGACGACTACCGCTCGGTCTTTTCTGCATATCACTTTTGCGTCGCGCTCGGCGACGACGGTCGCCCCGCCGTCATTGCGACGCACGACTTGCGCGCGAACATGCGCGACGTGCGCGCGGACGACGCACCGTATGCGGCGCACACGCGCGGCCGCAACTCCCATGCGATCGGCATCGCGGTGTGCGGAATGCGCGACGCACGGCCCGATGCGTTCGGGTCCTTCGCGCTACGCGCCGATCTGCTCGCGGCGATGTGCGCGCTCGCTGCCTGCCTCGCTCGCGCGTACGGCATCGCGCTCGACCGGGACGGGATCGCGACCCACGCCGAAGCCGCCGTCGCCGACGGATACTTCGGTTGCGGTGAAGACGAACGCTGGGATATCGCGCGGTTGCATGCCGAGACACGGCCCCTCGTCCCAGGCGACGCACGCGCGGTCGGTGACGAGCTTCGCGCGCGGATCGCACGTGCCTGAACGGCGCGCTCCCGTACGTGGCCGCGCTTGGTGGGCGCTGCTCGCGGTGCTCATCGTCGTCTGGGTGCTGCTCGTGTGGCATCCGTGGATCGATTGGTTCGGACGCCCGCGCTAGACGGGGAGCCGCACCTTCGGCGCAAAGAGTCCGAAGATGGCCGCACGCATCCTCATCCTCGGCGGCGGATTCGCCGGACTTGCGACGGCGCGCTCGCTGGAGCGCTTGTTGCGGCCCGGCGAGGCGGAGATGACGCTGATTAGCCGTGAAAATTTCTCGCTCTTTACGCCGATGCTCCCGGAGATCGGTTCCGGGAATTTCGAAACGCGCCACGTCGTCACTCCGATACGGGCGCAATTGCATCGTACCTCGTTCGTGCTCGGCGACGTCAAGGCGATCGACCTTGCGGCCAAGACGGTTGCCGTCGAGCACACGCTCCTGGGTTCGATGCAAACGCTGCCGTACGATCAGCTCGTGATCGGCCTGGGATCGGTCACCTCGACGTTCGGCCTTCCCGGCATCGCGGAACATTCGATTCCCTACAAGACCCTCGAAGACGCGGATCGCGTACGCAATCACGTCATCGCTATGCTCGAACTCGCCGACGTCACGAGCGATCCCGTAGCGCGCAAACGCTTTCTCACCTTCGTTTTCGTCGGCGGCGGGTTTACGGGTGTCGAGGCAGCTGGCGAGATGGCGGATTTTTTCCGCAGCACCAGCCGCTATTATCCCGGCGTCGATCAGCGCGAAATCGAGGTCGTGCTCGTCGAGGGCGGCAAGAAACTCTTACCGGATCTGCAAGCCGGCATGGGCGAGTATAGCGCGACCGCGCTCCAGCGGCGCGGCGTCGTGGTGATGACGCAATCGATGGTGGCCGGCGCCGACGAGGCCGGACTGCGGATCAAAAACGGCCCGACCATTCCCACGGCGACGATCGTGTGGAGCGCGGGCGTCAAGCCGTCGCCGGTGGTTTCGGAGCTGCCGATAGGCACGGGGCGCGGTGGCTCGGTGACGGTGGCCTCCGATCTTTCGGTTCCAAACTACCCCGGGGTGTGGTCGATCGGCGATTGCGCCGCCGTGCCCGATCCCGACGCGCCGGGCAAAAGCTATCCGGCGACCGCGCAGCACGCGATTCGCGAGGGCCCCGTGCTCGCGGCCAACATCGTCGCGCGGCTGCGCGGGCAGCCGACGACGCCGTTTCGCTACCGCGCCGTCGGCATGATGGCGTCGCTCGGCGCGCGGCGCGGGGTCGCGGGCTTGCGGGGCAAGTTCCTCATAAAAGGGTTCCTCGCGTGGCTGCTGTGGCGGTCGTACTACCTCGCGCGGCTGCCGGGACTCGACCGCCGGTTGCGCGTCGCCTTCGACTGGACGCTCGGGCTGTTCTTTCCGCGCGATATCGCCGAACTGCGCGTCTACTCGCGGCTCGCGCAGTCGCGGGCCGAACGCGAGGCTGGGCTCGCGCCGGTCGTCACTCCGCGCTAACGGCTCGCGCGGCGCGTAACCGGTTGCGGCGCCGGCATGCAACCAACGACCGCCCGCGCGGTGTACCAACGGGACGATACCCGTTCTACGAAAGACGTTTCACCGCAGCATGCCTGGGTCTTCGGCCGCAGCTCTTCCCCCCGATGTGGCTCGCCTGCCGGCGGCCGTGCCGCCCGTAAGACCCGTCGCGCGTGACGTCACCGAATACGGAACGCGGCGGCTTCTCATCGTGACGGGGGTGATGCTCGCGGCACTCTTGCAAACGCTCGACGGCACGATCGTCAACGTCGCGCTGCCGACGATTCAGGGAAACCTCGGCGCGTCGCTGGACGAGGCCACGTGGGTCGTGACGGCCTACATCATCGCCGCGGTCATCGTCATCCCGCTGACGCCGTGGCTGCAGAACCGCTTCGGCCGCAAACAATACTTCATCGCCTCGATCGCAGGCTTCACGTTCGCATCGCTCGCGTGCGGGCTCGCGAGTTCGATCGACGAGCTCATCGTGTTTCGCGTCGTGCAGGGGCTCTTCGGCGGCGGGCTCCTCGCCACGTCGCAGGCGATCCTGCGCGATACGTTTCCGCCGTCGCAGCTCAGTCTGAGCCAAGCGATCTACACGATCGGGGCGGTCGTGGGCCCGTCGTCGGGACCGACTCTGGGCGGGCTGCTCACCGACAACTTCTCGTGGCGGTGGGTGTTCGACGTCAACGTCGTGCCCGGGGTCATCGCAATCGCGCTCCTGGTGCCGCTGCTGCGCAACCCGACGCGCCAAAAAGTGACCGGCTTCGACGGTATCGGTCTGGCGCTCTTGACCGTGGGTCTGGGTTCGCTGCAGTACGTGCTCGATGAGGGCGAACGCAACGGCTGGTTCGACGACGGCACGATCGTCGGATTGTCGCTGACCGCGGTCGCCGGTTTGATCGCCTTCGTCGTCTGGGAACTCAAGGGCACGGCGAACCCCATCGTTGACTTACGCGTGCTCTCCAAACGCGGCGTTGCGGTGGGGTGTCTGGTCGCAATCGTCAACGCGTGCGTCGTTTTCGGACAGCTCTTTCTGATGCCGCAGTACCTGACGGGCGTTCTGGGCTTCACCGCCACGCAGGACGGGTTGCTGCTCGCGGTGCGGGCGCTCCCCGTCATGCTCTTGACGATTCCGGTCGGCATGCTCGTGAGCACGGGCAAGATCGATCCGCGTCTGCTCATCGCACTGGGTCTCTCGCTCGCGGGCGCGAGCGTCATCGGCCTCGGTTTTGCGACGACGAGCACGACCGAATTTGGAACGATCGTGCCGTATCTCATCGTCACGGGCTGCGGCATTTCGCTCGTGTTCGCGCCGCTGCTCGTCGCGGTACTAAGCAGCGTCTCGCCCGCGGAATCCCCGAAAGCCGGTGCGTTCATCGGTCTCGCGCTCAACCTGGGCGGCTCGATCTCGAGCGCGTCGCTCGTGACGTTGCTCGATCAGCGCGAGTCGTTCCACTCGACGGTGCTCGGCGCGGCGACGACGCTCTCGCATCCGATCGTCGCTGACGCCATCGCGCGCGGCGGTCTGGCGCGCGTCGTGGCCATCGTCGACAAGGAATCCGCTAACCTCTCGTACGCGGATACGTTCTTCGCTATCGGCGCTTTCGCGATCGTTTTTGCGGCGCTGGCGTTCGCCTTACCCGGCCGCGTCCGGTCGAAGGCGCGCGCCTAGTGGACTGTAACGCCCAAATCGATTCGGACGTTACAGTCCACTAGTAAAAGCCGAGCACCCGCGCCGTGCCGTCGATGCGCCCGAGCGCCGCGTCGAGTTGGGCGCGCGTGACCGGTGCGATCTCACAGTAGAACCGGTACGTAAATGGTTCTTCGAGCGACGGCCGCGAGACCAGCGTGCGCAGATCGAGGCCCTGTTCTGCGAATGCGTCGAGCGCGTCGCGTAGCGAACCCGGACGGTTGGCGAGCATGAGCGCGACGCAGGCGCGCGTCGGCGTCGAGCACGGCGTGCCGTCGCGCCGCAAGAGAAACATGCGCGTGTAGTTGTCCTCGACGTCTTGGATGGCGGGCACGAGTACGCGCGCGCCGTATTTGACGGCCGCGAGCACCGACGCGATCGCGGCGATCGTCGGATCGCCCACGCTCACGATCTCGCGCACGGCGCCCGCGGTATCGGCGACGATCGTCGGATGAACCTGGGGATGCGCGCCCAAGAAGGTGCGGCATTGTTCCAGTGCGACCGGATGCGAGCGCACTTCGCGTAACGACGCGACGTCGGCCCCGGACAAACCGATGAGGTTTTGCACGACGCGGTAGACGATCTCATCGACGATGGAAAGCCGAGGGTCGGCCCACAGGAGGTCGTACACGCGCGGCACCGAGCCCGAAATCGAATTCTCGACCGGCATCAGCGCGAAGGTCGCATCGCCGCGCTGCACCGCCGCCACGGCATCGTCGAACGTGCCGTAGCCGACCGTTTGTGCATCGGGAACCAGCGTCCGGGCCGCGTCATCGCTAAACGCGCCCGCCTCGCCTTGAAAGGCGACGCGCGTCATGCCTACACCGGCGCGTTCGCCGCGGCGCCCAATCGCATGGCGGCCATGAACGCGCGAAAGACGACGCGATAGTCGTCGTGCACGAAGCGTACCGTGCGGCCGCCGATGCGTTCGACGCCGGGGATGAGCTCCGCAAAGTCCGCGTTCTCGACGCGTGCGAAATCGATCTCGAGCGCGATCGGTGCCGGGAAAATGTAGGGCCGAGCGCGCGAGAGATCTTCGAGCGCCGCGGTTGCGCCGGCGCGAATGCGGCGTCGCACTTCGGCGGGCGAGAGCGAGTCGACCGCGTAATAGCCGATCGCTTCTTTGGTGACGACCGTCGTGATCCACGGCAGGTGCGCCTTCGCGCCCTCACACGTCGCCCGATCGCCCGTAACGAGCACGACGGGCACTCCGTACGTCCCGAGTACGGCGGCGTTGAGCAAGGTCTCGCTGCACGCGATGCCGTTGACGCGCACGTTGTAGAGCGTGTCGGGCGAATAGGTGTGCGCGAGCGTGCCGTCAGCCTCGCCGACGCCCGCATGATAGCCCGTGAAAAATGCCGCCGCGAAGGTCGCATCGATGCCCTCGGTCATCGAGAACGGTTTGCGGTTGCCGTAAATCATGCGCGCACCGTCGGGAAGGTCGTCCCACAACACGTTTCGCATCGCGGAGTGTGAATCGTTGACGAGCGTGGCGGTCGCGCCCGCCTCCCGCGCGCCGTCGATCGCCGCACGCACCTCGAGCGACATGAGTTTGCGGTAGTACGGATACTCCGTAGTGTTTTTTGGATCGACTTGCGACCACGACGCGACGGCCGCGGTCCCTTCCATGTCGGCGCTGATGTAGAGCTTCACCTTACGCCCCGAGATTCTGGAGCGCCGTGCGCGCGTCGCCCGCACGCTGGTCGCCCGGCTTTGCCCGCAGAAAACGTTTGAACGCGTCGATCGCCTCGGTCCGGCGGCCGATGGCGTTGGCGACGACGCCCTCGTTGAAGAGCGCCTCGGGAAAGTTCGGGCGTTTGGCGAGCACCGATTCGAGTTCGTGCAGCGCTACGAGGTCGTCGCCCTTCCCGTGCAGCGCAGTGGCGTAGTCCGTCCGCGTGTCGGGATTGCCCGGATCGAGCGCTAGGGCACGCTTGTAATACGGGATCGCCTGCGCGTACTTGGCCGCATCGAAATAGAGGTTCGCGATGCTCACGAGTGCCGCGAGGTCGTTCGGATTTCGTTGCAGTCGGCCGCGCAAATCGACGAGCAGTCGCTGTACGGGGGCCGGGGGGGCACCGCCCGCAGCCTGCACGGGCGTGCCGCCGCCGACGCCGTTGGGGCCGGCGCCGGTGCCGCTCGAGCCGAGGCCGCCGCCGGACTGCGGAACGACGACTTCGCCCGGTGCCGCGGTCGCGCGGATGTTTGCATCGCCCTGTTGTACTGCGGGGCCTAGCGCCGCTCCGGTCGTACCGAGGCCGACCTTCAAGAAATAGCCGATGACGCCGAGGAACCCGAGCATCGTAAGGATCAAGATCGGAAGATACGTGCGCAGCGGAAGGCCGCGACCAGGGCCACCAGTCACGAGCAGGGATGTTCTCGCGACGACTTTGAAAGCCTCGGACGCCGTGTTGCCCGACGTCAGCGATCTCCAGATGCTCTTCGCTCAGTACAATAACGAGTATTTCGCGGGTGAGATTCCCGCGCACAAGATCGCGTACAACGCGCGCTTCTCAAATCTCGCGGGACGCATCACGTACAAGCCGCCGACGATCGAATTTTCGCCCAAGCACTTCGAGCTCCGGCCGGAGGCGTTGCAGGAGACGCTCCTGCACGAGATGATCCACGCGTGGCTGTTCGCCCGTGGCGAAAATCCCGGCCACACCGCACGCTTCAAAAAGAAGATGCGCGAACTTGGATTGACGTCGATCTATCACGACCTGGGCAGCGCGTCGCCACGCCGCGAGAGTACCAAACGCTTTATCCTGCGTTGCGATACATGCGCCATGGAAGTGCTGCGCCGTAAGCGGCCGCCGCCACTCGTGTCGTGCGGACGCTGCAGCCGCCGCAGGTACGATGCACGCTATCAGCTGCGCGTGCTCGAGGTGCTCGAAATGCGCGACGTCGGCGCTCCTTTGAGCGCCGCGCGTCGGGGAACGCCAAAAGAGCCGAGACGCAAAGCGCCCGGCTCGTCGGCGACGTGAGAGACCAGATTACATTTTGCTGCCGGTGCCGGGCGCCATCTTCGAGCCCATCGCCGAGAGGTCCTGACGATCGAGTGCGAGGTGCTGCATGACCGTCGGTAACACGGTTTTGGCGAACGCCACGAGCTTAGCATCCTTGCCGTTTGCGATCTCTTTTTTGAACAGCGCCGCGGTTTGTACGTGCGACTGGCGCTGCTGCTGAAGGTAAGCGGAGTCGAACGTCGTTCCCTTCAGCGATTCGAGCGTGCCCTTCATCTTCGTATTGACCGGGCCGATGTCGCTCGGCAACGAGATCTGTTCGGTTTTCGCAATCGCGGTCAACTGCTTGTTGGCCTTGCCGTGGTCGACGAGCATTTTCGCGGCGAAGGACTTGACCTGCGGACTGGTGCCGCTCGTCTGAGCGAGCGTCGCATCGGCGACTTCGGCCATGCCGCCTTGCGCAGCCATGCGCGCGAAGCTGACATCTTGGGGGCTCGCGGTCGTTTGGGCGGAGGCGCATAGGGGTGCGAGGCCAAAAGCGGCGCTCGCGAGCATCGTTGCAATGGTACGTTTCATGGTGTTTCGTTATACCGGAAAATCCGGTACCGCCACGAGGCTGACCCGTCGTCGAGCAGGCGGGTTTCGGGGTTGACGGACGAGCTTCAGGCCCTGGCTATTGGACGCGGCCGATGTAGCGACGGTCGCGCGTATCGAGGCGAATCAGATCGCCGGGGTTGACGAAGAGCGGCACCTGAACGCTCGCGCCGGTTTCGAGCTTTGCCGGTTTGCTCGTCCCCTGGGCGGTGTCGCCTTTGAAGCCGGGATCGGTCTCTTCGACGCGCAACTCGACATGCGCGGGCAGACTGACGCCGATCGGAACGCCGTCGTGCATTTGCACGTCGATCTTCATACCGTCCTTGAGAAAGTCGGCCGGCTCGCCGATGATCTCGCGCTGCAAGGTTACGTTCTCGAACGATTCATTGTCCATGAAGTGATAGCCGTCGCCATCGTTGTAGAGCATCTGCATCTCACGATTGTCGACCGTCGCGCGTTCGAGCTTCTCACCGGCGCGAAACGTTTTCTCCAGCGTCCGGCCGGTCTTGACATTCTTGAGCGTCGTGCGCACGAACGCAGAACCCTTACCGGGCTTGACGTGCAAGAAATCGATGACCGTCCACAACTGACCCTCGATGCTGATCGTCACGCCGTTGCGAAAATCGTTCGATGAAATCATGACGGCCCCTCAGGTACGGCGATGCGCGGGAAAGTTCATCTTTTGAGCAACTTCAGCCGGTTCTCCGTACCCGCGCGCAAACGGCTGAGATTATCGCGGTGCTTCCACACGATGATCACCGTGCAGCCTAGCGCGAAGACAAACGAACTATCGCCGTAGCGGCCGCCCGTCACAACGAGCACGGCTCCCGCTGCCACAACGCCGAGCATCGATCCCAGCGACGCGAAGCCGGTGGGCAACACCGTCGCCAGCCACACCGCAATGAAAGCGAGCCCGCTTAGGGGCGAGAGCACGAACGTCGCACCGAGAAACGTCGCGACGCCTTTGCCCCCGCGCAGGCGCAGCCACGGCGTGTAGCAGTGCCCGAGCACCGCGGCGAGCCCGGCGAGCGGCACGAGCGCCCATGCCCCCGTGGCGGGATCGAGAGGTCCGCGAGGCCATGCATGCCAGGCGACCGCGACCGCAACGACGCCCTTCAACGCGTCGAGAACGAGCACGCCCAGGCCCGCCTTTGGGCCCAGCGTGCGCAGGGCGTTGGCGGCGCCGATGTTCCCCGAACCGCCCGCGCGTATGTCCGTGCCGAAAAACGCGCGGCCGACGAGGAGGCCGAAGGGAATCGAACCGACCGCAAAGGCGAACAGCACGTACGGCCAGCCCGCGAGCGCCCACAGCGGGGCGTCGTGCGGCGGAACGTTCACGCGCGCGGGCCCTCGTCGTCCTCGCGCCGCGCACGGAACTCGAGTTTGAGCGGCACGCCTTCGAAATCGAAGTTCGCGCGCAGCGTATTCTCGAGGGATCGTTCGTAGCTGCTCGACACGAGGTCGGGATCGTTGCAGTGGAAGATGAAAAGCGGCGGATGCGTCGCGACCTGCGCCGCGTAGTAGATACGCAGCGGCTTGCCCATGTGGCCGGGTGCCGGATGCGCGTAGACGGCATCGCGGATGGTGGCGTTGAGCTGCGGAGTAGGCACCCGCCGGTCCAGATTCGCACGCACCCGCATCACCAGCGGCATGAGGCTGCCCAAGCGGCGGCCGGTGAGCGCCGAGAGAAACGTTACCGGCGCGAACGACGCGAAGGGGATTTCGGCATGGATGACGTCGATGAGCTCGCTCTGACTGAAATCGCCGTCCTGCGCGAGGGCGAGATCCCATTTGTTGGCAACGATCACCAGGCCCTTACGTTCTTCCAAGACCATACCCGCGAGGCGGCGGTCCTGGTCGCGAATTCCGACCATCGCATCCATCACGAGGATCGCGATGTCGCAGCGCGCGATCGCCTGCAACGATCGTAAAGAGGCGTAGTATTCGATCGCGCCGTGGTGCTTAGTTTTTCGCCACACGCCGGCGGTGTCGATCAGGCGGATTTTGTGTTCGTGAAACGCGAAGAGCGTATCGATGGCATCGCGGGTCGTTCCGGGTATGTCCGAAACGATGGAGCGCGTTTCACCGAGCAGGGCATTGAGCAAAGACGACTTTCCAACATTGGGGCGGCCGACGATCGCGAGCGCAAGTTCGGTCTCATCGACGCTCTCGGGTCTATCGGCCGGCAGCCGTTCGACGATCGCGTCGAGCAAGTCGCCCGTGCCTTCGCCGTGCAGCGCCGAAACCAGGATCGGCTCCCCGAACCCGAGCCGCGCGAATTCGCCCGGAATCTGCAGCTTGACGCGGTCGGACTCGGCTTTGTTGGCGCACAGTACGACGGGCCGGCGCGTCTTACGCATGATGTGCACGACGTCGTCGTCGAGAGGCGAGAGTCCGGCGGCGCCGTCCACGACGAACACGATGACGTCGGCGTCGTTTGCGGCGATCTCCGCTTGAGCGCGGGTTTGACGAGCCATGTCATCGCTCGAAATGGCGTCGGGATCGATGCCCGCGGTGTCGATCACGCTAAAGGTGCGGCCACGCCACTCGGCGAGCGCGTACAAGCGGTCGCGCGTGACGCCGGGCTCGTCGTCGACGATCGCCAAGCGCTTGCCGACGAGCCGATTGAAGAGCGCGCTCTTCCCGACGTTGGGGCGTCCGACGATCGCAACGGTCGCGGGGCGGACCTTCGCGATGGTGTCCATGTCGCCGCCGTTCGCCGTCCCCCGGCGTCGAACCGTGTGCCCGAAGCAGGCCGGCGATGACGTGCCCCTGGTTTGCCGCCGGACGCGCCTGTCTTGTCGCCGCGACGTTCGGCTTCGTCGCGGCCGCCTTCGTCGCGGCCAATGCACAGTCGGCGCTTGGCGGCGCTTACATCACCACCTTGCCCAGCGGCGCGGAGGTCTGGTTTGACGGTACGTACGTCGGCCGTTCGCCGCTGGTCATCGACGGAGTTGCCGCCGGCCGTCACGGGATGACGATTACGAAGACCGGCTGGAATACGGTCGAAAGCGCCGTCGTCGTGTCCGCCGGGACGCTCGCGATGTCGAGCACGCGCCTGGGACCGGGTGCGCACGGCACGGGCCCGGCCGAGGATGGCGCCCTGGTGATCCGCGGCCTGCCCGCCCGCGCGACGGTCTCGATCGACGGCGCCACCAGTGCAGCGACCAAAGACCCACTGATGCTTTCCGCCGGCCCGCACCAGTTGGTCGTTCTGACGCCGCACAGCCGCCAGACTCGCGGCTTCACGATCTACCCCGGTACGACGACCGACGTCATGCTGGGCGCGGCGCCGTCTCTGGAGCGCCGCTCGGCGGTCGTCGCCCCCGCCGAAGATTACCTGCCCACCAATGCCTTCGTCGTCGAAGGCAACAAAATCGTCGTGCGCTATCTCGGGCATGTCGTCGTGGCCCACTTCGGCGACACGCACGTCCTGGTCGATGGTTCGACGATCGCTTTCAACGAGGCGCCGGAGTCGATCGGCGGAAAACTCTACCTGCCGCTCGAGCTCCTGGAAAAGGTCACGGGAGACGTGTCGAAGAGCCGGTAGCCAATGGCGAACATCTACATCGAGACGTACGGGTGCCAAATGAACGAGGCCGATTCGCAGTATATCGCGGATCGCGCCGTCGCGTCGGGATATGCCGTGACCGCCGACGCCGCCGATGCAGACGTCGTCGTTATCAATACGTGCACGGTGCGCGACAACGCGGAGAAGCGCGCATACGGCCGTATGGCGCAACTCAAGTCGCTCAAAGTTTCCGATCCCGCGGTGAAACTCGTGGTCTGCGGCTGTCTGGCCGAACAAGATCGCGACGTCCTGTCGGGCAAAGCACCCTACGTCGATGCCGTCTTCGGGACGCGGGACCTCGCGCGGCTCGGCGACGCCCTCGCGGCCTGGCGACCGGGTTTTGCCGGCGACGACGTCGATCTGACGGAGGAGAATCTCTTACTCGGCACGCTCGGCGGCCACGGGGATTGCGTCGGCGACGCCTACGCCCACGTGCGCGCGTTCGTGAACGTGCAACGCGGCTGCTCGTACTACTGCACGTACTGCATCGTGCCGCACGTTCGCGGACGGTTCGACAATCGGCCCCTTGCGGACATCGTCGCAGAATGCCGGCGCGCGATCGCGCACGGCGCGCGCGAGATCACGCTCGTCGGGCAGACCGTCAACGCATATCGCGAGCCGGCGACGAACGCGGACTTTGCGGATCTCTTGCAGATCGTCGCGGCGCTGCCGGGCATCGACCGGCTGGCGTTTCTCACATCGCACCCCAAGGATTACACGCCAAAGCTTGCGGCCACGATGGGCGCGCTGCCGGAGCTCAACCCTCGCTTCCATCTGCCCGTGCAGTGCGGCTCCGACCCCATCTTGCGGCGCATGAATCGCAAGTACACCGTCGCGCAGTATCGCGAGAAGATCGCTCTTTTTCGCGCCATATGCCCCGAGTGGGCGCTGACGACGGATCTCATCGTCGCCTTTCCGGGCGAGACCGAAGACGATTTCGCCGCCACACTCGCACTGTGCGACGAGATGGCGTTCGCGCAGGCCTTCACGTTCGTGTACTCGCCCCGCCGCGGCACGCCCGCCGCGCTCTGGGAGCAGATCCCAACGCAGGTTGGGAACGACCGGTTACGCCGCCTTGCCGCGACAGTCGATCGCGGCGTACGCGCGTTTCACGCGCCGAAGGTGGGCCGTACCGTCCGGGCACTCGTGCAGGGCCCCTCACGTAAAGATCGCTCCAGGCTCGCCGCCAAGACGCTCGACAACGTGACGGTCGTCGCGCCCGCGGGTGCGCTCGGCGCGGCGGAATTGGGCGAGCGGCCATGGCTCGACGTCCGGATCGGCGAGGCCTTTACGTGGGGTTGCACGGGCGAGATCGTCGCGATCGCCGCGCGCTACGATGATGCACGGCCGCAGGCCGTCGAGGCGCGGCCGACGATCGATTTGCTCGCGGTCCGCTGAGACCTTAACGTCGGCGCGCGGGAGACCGAGCGATGAGCGGGGTGCCGTATTCGCCGATGCTCGAACAATATTTTGCGATGAAGGCGCGCAATCCCGAGGCGCTCCTCCTCTCGCGCGTCGGCGATTTTTACGAGGCCTACGGCGATGACGCGGGCACGATCGCGGCGGCGCTGAGCATCGCGCTGACCTCGAAAGAAGCCGGCGGCGGCCAGCGCGTGGCGATGGCCGGCTTTCCCCATCCCGCGCTCGAGACGCAACTTGCCAAACTGGTCGCGCAGCAGCGCGTCGTGGCGCTGGCCGAGCAGTTAGAAATACCCGTGCCGAACAAACTCGTGCGGCGCGACATCGTGCGCGTCGTGACGCCGGGCACGCTCATCGAGGAGCATCTCCTCGAGCGGACGAGCAATAATTATCTCTGCGCGCTCACGCTTGCGGGCGACGCAATCGGTATCGCGTACGCGGATATCTCGACCGGCCGTGCAGCGGCGACGGCGTACTCCGGCGACGGCGGCCTGGAAGAAACGCTCGCGGAACTGGTGCGGCTCGATCCCGCCGAGGTCGTGGCGGACGTGGCGCCCGGCATTCGCGCGGCAATCTCGCGCGAACTGCCGGCCATACGCGTGACGGCTCCGCCGCTCGCAGCGGTGGAACGCTGCGAACGCCCGCAGGCGGCGGGTTTCTCACTCGACGAGTCGCTCGCGATGAACCGGTCTCTCGATGCGCTCGGCGCTTTCGTGCGGCGCGTCGGCTTCACCGCTCCCGGTGGACTTTTGCGTGCGCCGGAGTTCTATCGAGCGCGCACGTTCGTCGCGCTCGATGCCAACACGCGCAAGCATCTCGACCTCATTCGCTCGCAGGGGCAAAATCCCAAGGCGACGCTGCTGGCGACGGTAGATCGCTGCCGCACCGCCATGGGCTCGCGGTTGCTGTCGCGCTGGATTCTCGCGCCGCTGGTCGATCGCGCCGCGATCGGCGAACGTGCGGATCGCGTGGGGGCGTTCGTGGCCGAGTATCCCGCGCGCGCCGCCGTGCAAGAGCTTCTGGGCGGCGCGTACGATCTCGAACGCATCGTGCAGAAGGTGCGCTTCCGTCGCGCGCTGCCGCGCGATCTAGGCTCGCTGCGCAGGACGCTCGGGCTGCTCGAACCGCTGCGTGCGGCGTTGCCGCCCGCGCTCGCGAAGCTGCGCGACCGCATCGGCGATCACGCCGACCTCTATGCGCTGCTGGAAGGCCAGCTGTGCGACGATTTGCCCGCGTCGCCGGCCGAAGGCGGCGTCATCCGTCCGGACGCATCGACCGACGTGGCCGAGTGTATCGATCTGCGCGGCGACGGCCGGGCCCGCATCGCTGCGCTCGAAGAGCGCGAACGCGATCGGACCGGCATCAAGAGTCTCAAGGTCAAGTACGCGAGCGCTTTCGGCTACGCGATCGAAGTTCCCAAATCGCAGCTCGCAAACGTACCCGGCGACTACGTGCGCAAGCAAACGTTGACCAGCGGCGAGCGGTTCGTCATCGGCGAACTCAAGGAACTCGAAATCGCGATCGCGAGCGCGCAAACGCGACAGTACCGGCTCGAAGAAGCGCTCTACGAACGGCTCGTCGAGTCCGTCGCCGCCTGCGTCGACGCGTTGCTCGCAAGTGCCGACGCCGTTGCCGAACTCGACGTTGCCTGCGCGCTCGCGCAGGTCGCGGGCGAACGCGGCTACGTGCGCCCGCATTTCGCCGAGGAATCGACGATCGACGTCGTCGCCGGCCGCCATCCCGTCATCGAATCGCTCGCGGGCGACGCCTTCGTCCCCAACGACCTGCACCTCGCCGAGCGCACGGGACGTTTCGTTCTGCTGACCGGCCCGAACATGGGCGGCAAATCGACGTTTCTGCGTCAGGCGGCGCTGCTCGTCGTTCTCGCACAGATCGGGGCGTACGTGCCGGCGCGCGAGATGACGCTCGGTATCGTCGATCGCATCTTCACGCGCATCGGCGCGGGGGACGATCTGGCTTCGGGTCAATCGACGTTCTATGTCGAAATGGCCGAAACGTCGAACATTCTGCGCCGTTGCACGCGCCGCTCGCTGTTGCTGATCGATGAGGTCGGGCGCGGCACGGGCACGACCGACGGTCTGGCGATCGCGCAAGCCATTTGCGAATACGTGCTCGGCCTCGACGTGCAGGCGCCGATGGCGCTTTTCGCCACGCACTTTCACGAACTCGTCGCGCTCGCCGAGCGCTGGCCGCTCGTCGCGAACTATCACGTGACGGCCGTGGAAACGGCGCGCTCGGGCGTCCCGGTTTTCTCGCACCGCGTGCTGCCGGGAAGTACGTCGCGTTCGTTCGGCATCGAGGTTGCGAAAATGGCGGGACTTCCCGCGGGCGTCATCGCCCGCGCACGCGAGATTGCCGCGGTGCTTGCGGAGCGCCCGACGCTCGAAGCGCAGGTACCGCTGCGCGCGCGCCTAGCGGCAAGCGACGGCCGTGAGGAGACCCAACTCGCGTTCGAGTTATAGCATCTCGCCGCTCGGCCGGCGCGCGGGTTAAAGGACATTGCGGACCTGCCGCAGACCAAGTCTATCGCGTTCGCTTCCGAGGAACCCGGTGCAAAGCCGGGACGGTCGCGCCACTGTAAGCGGGGAGCCGCTCGTCGTCACTGCCGGAAACGGTGGGAAGGCGCCGGGCACGAGGGCTACGATCCGCAAGTCAGGATACCGGGACGAACGTTTGCAACCACCTCGCGAAAAAGGTTAGGTTCTTACGTTGTTCGGTAAGCCATTATTGCGCCGCGCGCTCATCGCGGCGTGTTTACTCTTGGCGGCCTCGCGCGCGGACGCGCAGAGCGCCGCGGCGGCGAGTGCAACCGCCTCCCCCGCACCGCTCGTCTCAGCGCTACCCGAAATCGGCCGCACGATAACGAGCGATCGGCGCGCCCTGCCCGTCGGTCAGTCGTCGCGGCCGACCTTCATCGTCGATCGGGCGCGCATCGAAGCGTATGGCGCGCGTACCGTCGCCGAGGCGCTGCAAGGCGTTCCCGGCGTGCAGACCTTCGCGTACGGACCCTTCGGGGCGCTCGTCGACTACGGAATCCGCGGCTCGCTAAGCGCGGCGACGCTCGTACTCGTCGACGGTATCCCCGTGACCGACCCGACGACGGGGACGGTCTTTCTGGGTCAACTGTCGACCGTCGGGGTCGACCGTATCGAGGTCGTTGAGAGCGGCTCGTCGACCTTGTACGGAACGAGCGCCGTGGGCGGCGTCATCAACGTCGTTACGCGCGTCCCCCGCGGCGTGTATCTGGCCGCGGCGTCGGGCTCGTTTGCGGATCGCGACGTGCGTGCGAGCTTCGGAGACGGCCGCGTCGGCGCATCCTACGAGCGCCACGTCGCGACGAGTGCCTATGCGTATCCGGCACTCCGGTATTCCACGTCGCCCTGCGTCTCGTCATTCGACAAGACGCCGTGTGCGTTTCCCAAAGGCGTGCGGACCAACAGCTTCGGCGACGAAACCGCCGCACGTCTCTCGGCGGACCTGCCGCTGCTCGCGGGCTTTCGCGTCCGCGCGCGGGCCGACGATGCGGTGACCCGGACGGGGGTGCCGGGCCGGCTCGACTTCCTCGCGCCCACCGCGACGCTCGCCTACGCGACGAAGTCCGCGCTCGTCGACCTCGAACGCGCGACGGCCGCGAACACGCTCACCATCAGCCTCGGCGGTTCGCAGACCCGTTCGTCATACAGCGACCTCGTCGGCAATAACGGCCAGAGCGATGTCTATAGCGGCCGCGCACAAGTGTCGGTGCGCGACGTGGTGACGGCGCCGCACGGCGACGCCGTGGCCGGCATCGATCTCGCGCGCGAGTCCGGCACCTTCGCGTTTCCGACCTCGCCGAATTACGCCCAGCCGAGCGCGCCGCCGATTGCGGCTCACGGCCTGGGCGCGAGCCGTTCGCTTTCGGCGGCCTACGTACAACTCGGAGTGTCGCCGCATGCGGGAACGCGCTTCACCGCGGGTGTGCGAGCGGAAAACGACTCACCGTTCGGCGGCGTGCTTGCGCCGTCGCTTGGCGGAACGATCCGCACGGGAAACGTGCGATTTGCCGGCAACATCGGTGAATCGTTCGGCGCTCCGACGCTGCAGGATCTGTACTATCCCGGCTTTTCGAATCCGAACCTCAGACCGGAAAAATCGAGCAACGCCGATGCGACCATCGCCGTCGATTCGCCGAGCGCAACCTATTCCGTCGGCTACTTCGGGCGCAGAGGGTCCAACTTCATCGTCTTGGATCCGCTTACGTTCGTGCCGGTCAACGCGCGCCACGCGCAGACCGCCGGGCTTGCCGTGACCGCGACCAGTCGCGCTATCGCGGGCCTGGTCGTCGAGGCGAACTATACCGACCTGTACCGCGCACTCGATCTTTCGACGGGCGCGCGCCTGCCGCGCAATCCCGTCGGGCAGGCGTCTATCTCGCTATCTCACCCGTTCGCGCGCGACCGCTATTCGTTCGGTTTGCGCTACGGCATCGTCGGTTCGGACGGCGACGATGCCGCACACCTGACGGGCCCCGCCTCCGGCACGTATGATGCGTACGATTCGCTCGATGCGTACGTGCGCTACCGCGTGGCGCCCGATGCGGTCGTGACCTTGCGCGGCTTCAATCTCGGCGATACGCGCGCCGCACCCATCTTCGGGTATCCCGCGCCGGGTCGCCGGCTCTTCGTCGAACTCTCGACACGATGAGCGTCCGAGACGACGTGCGCGGCAACGCGTTCGTCGTGTCGGCAGCCGGCAGCGGTCACGGCAAAACGCTCGTCATGCTCGCGCTCGTGCGCGCGCTCGTCGCTGCCAATCTCCGCGTACAACCGTACAAGATCGGGCCCGACTACATCGACGCGCGCTTCTATGCACGCGTGGCCGGCCGGCCCGCGTACAATCTCGACCTCACCCTCGACGGCACGGGCGGCGTCCAGGCACTCGTCGCAGCGACGCGCGGCGATGCCGACGTCGTGCTGTGCGAGGGCATGATGGGGCTCTTCGACGGCGCGGATGACGGGACCGGATCGACCGCCGACGTCGCGCGCGCGCTCGGCGCACGGGTCATCCTGGTGCTCGATTGCTGCGCCGCGTCGCAGACCGCCGCGGCCGTCGCGCTCGGCTTGCGCAGCTACGACCCATCGCTCGAAATAGCAGGCGTCGTGCTCAACCGAGTCGGCGGCGAGGCCCACGCTCGCGCGGTGCGCGAGGCGTGCGCGCGCGCGGGTATCACGGTGCTCGCGACGGTCCGAAGCGACGCCGCGTTTGAAGCCGCGGACCGTCGTCTGGGTCTCGACCCGGCTGCCGTCGAGCGGCGCGCGCTCGCCGTCGAGAGGCTAGCGCTCGAACTCGGCGAGTCGCTTGCGCTGATGAGGGTATTTCCGCAGAGCGGCGCAACGGCGAGCCGAGCGTTTGCAACGTACCGGTCCTCGTTGCGCGGGCGTGCGCGTGCGCGAGTGAGACATCCCGCGGCACCGCGCATCGCGTACGCGCAAGATGACGCGTTTTGGTTCACCTACGCCGAGACGCTCGACGCGCTGCGCCTCGCTGGCGCAGACGTCGTGCCGTTTTCGCCGCTGCGCGGTCGCCGGCTGCCGCCCCGTACGCGCGGTGTGTGGATTGGCGGCGGCTACCCCGAGGACTTTGCAGCCCAACTCGAAGCGAACGCGTCGATGCGCGCCGCGCTCGCAAGCGCACTGGGCGCCGGCATGCCGTGCTACGCCGAGTGCGGCGGCATGATGTACCTCGCCGAATCGCTCGAAAACGAGCGCGGAACGTTCGCAATGGTCGGAGCGCTTGCCGGCTCGACTTCGATTGCCAAACCGGTATTGCACATGGGCTATCGCGAGGCGCGTGTCGTCGCGGACACGCCGCTCGATCTCGCCGGCACGCGCGTCAAAGGCTACGAGTTCCACTACGCGACGGCGCGGCTTGCCGAACCGACACATGCCTACGAGTTCGATGATGCGTACGTCGACGGCGCGATCCGCAACAACGTCATCGCCGGATTTCTCCACCGTCACTTTCTTCCGGAAAGCGCGCCGATCGCGCGCTTCGTCGCCGCCTGTGCGGCACAGGAGTTCTCATGAAGATGCTTTGGCCGTTCATGCTCGTCGTCGTGGGCGTGTCGCTGGGTTCGGAGCTCGCGTGCATCGCACCGTTCGTTGCGGTTGCGGCGCTCGCGGCGCGCACGCTGTCCCTGCGTGTCGCGCTTGCGGTCGTAGCCGCAATGTGGTTCGGTAATCAGGCGATCGGCTTTGGGTTCTTGCACTATCCCCACGATGCGATGACGTTCGCGTGGGGCGGCGTGCTGCTCGTTACTGCGACGCTCGCGATGCTCGCCGCCCGCCGCATCGCAAACGTAGCGCTCGCCTTCGCCGCAGCGTTCGTCACCTACGAAGTCGTGCAGTTCGCGTTCGCGCTGCCCACGGGGTCGGGCGCCGCGTATGCGCCGGCGATCGACGCGCAGGTCTTGGGTGCGAACGTCCTCGGTCTCGCGATCCTGGGCGCCGTTCGGCTCGTCCTGCTCGCGCTCGAACGCGGTGCATTCGTACCGGGATATCGCCGGGACGCGCAACGCTAGCCACGCGCTTGCGTCATCTGTGACATGAGAAACGCGTGAGAAGAGGCGGATTTCCAGGCATGTCCGAGGTGCGGCAAGCACACTAAAGCGGCATGCCCCTCTGCGCGCCGTTCCGTCCGGTCATCGTCGTCGCGCTCGCGGTGCTGCTGGCGTTCGGCGGCGCTCCGGCCGGCGCCGCGAGCGATACGGGCGAGATTACGATCGTGGTGGTGGATGCCGTCACCGAGAAGCCGATCGCAGACGCCCGGACCATCCTCGTCGGTCCACAGACGGCAAGCAGCCTCACGACCCGCGCGGGCGTCATTCACTACACCGACGTACCGATCGGCATCTACCGCGTGCGCGTCGTGCGATCGGGTTACGCCTCGGGGGCATCGAGCGAATTCGACGTGTTGCCCAGTCGCGCCATCGTCGTGCGAGTCACGCTCGCGCTCGCGAGCGGCGGCGGTCTCAAGACGATCGGCAGCGTCGTCGCGCGCTCCAACGTAACCGTCGCTTCCGGCGACATCGCCGACAATAGTCCGATTCGCCGGCTCTCCGTCTCGCTGACCGACGCGCTGGACAAAGTCGCGGGCGTGTCGGTCACGCAGGACGCTACGGATCCAAGCGGTGCGGTGACCGTCTCCCTCAACGGCCACGACGAATCGCAGACGGCGATTTCGCTCGACGGCATCCCGCTTTCCGCGCCCGGTATGAGCGCCAACCTGCGCGCGATCGGCACCGATCTCTTCACGGGTTCCAGTTCGTCTACGACGCCCGGCGCGGGTTCGCTCGGCGGCGGTGTAAATTTCCGCACGTTGCAGCCGACGCAGTCGCTGCAAATTCGCGCGAACGGGACGATGGGAACCTTCGACCGTTCGAATTATCAACTCGCGGCCACGGGTAGCATCGGGAGTCTGGGCCTTGCGGTGCAGCACACCTGGCACGGCGCGAACAGTCCGCTCACGTTCCAGGACTATCAGGACCAAAGCGGCTTGACGTACCCGCACGAAGGCGAGTCACACAATCTGGGTGACTTTGTAAAATTTCGCTACCGTCTGGGCGACGAGCGCACGTCGATCAGTGGAACGGCGCTCAGCAATAACACGGACGCGCATGCGATCTGCGCGCGCGCCGTGACCTTGCTGCCGTGCGGCATCGGGCCGAACAACCAGAATTACGGCCACTTCGGCTTCGCGTATGGTACGGTGCAGTCGCTCGTCGGCACCGTCGCGACGACCCTGACCGCGTACGAGAGCGCCGGCACGCAGATAACGGACGATGTCAACCGCTACGTGTTGCTGCCGGCGACGAGCGACGGCACGAGTGCCTGCGGTAACCCGTTCCTCGGGCCCGGCGGGCCGGTCGCGTACACCCAGCAGCTCTGCCCGTCGGTCGGCACCAACGATAGCCTCACGCGCGGAATTTCCTACAGTGCCTCGATCGCGCAGGGACGTCATACGATCGGGCTCTCGGGCAACACGTCCACGGCGCTCAACACGTCACAACCGACCGTGGGGTCGCGTTTTGAAACGGGCTTCACGACGGCGATCACGTCCTCGACGTATCAGATCGGCGATAGTTTCAAGTCCAGCGACAAGCTCACGCTTTCGCCGCGGCTCTCGCTCGCCAACACCACGACGCTCGGCACGAGCCTGCTCGGCGGAGTCGGCGCGTCGTGGCGACCAACTGCCGCCGACACGTTCGGCACTTCGCTGGGCGTCGGCAGCTCGCAGCCCAATGTGTTCGTCAATCGATCGTTCAGCGATCCGGTCAACGCGCGCTTCGACTGTCAGGCAGGTACGGCGATCGTCAATGGGCCCGGTGACTCTAACGGCGGTAAACAATCGGCCGTCAGTTTCGACGCGACCTGGGCGCACCAATTCCGTTCCGGCTCGACGGTCTCGTTCGACGCATTCTCGCAGGTGCAGTCGGGTCAAATCGTGAGCGCGCTCATTGCCGAACCCGCGTCCTATTATCGAAGCGGCTACCTTGCGACGCTCGATGCGGCCTACGCCGCGCAGAGCGTCTGCGGAGCGTCTGCCGCAGCGCCGGCGGTGTACGTCAACGAAGCCGTCGGCGGGACGCGGCGACTGTACCAAGGCCTCACCGCGAACGCGCGCATCGGCCTCGGGCGTTATCTCGTTGCGCTACCGACGTATACGCTCAACGTCGCCAAGCTCACCGCCGCTAGCGGCCGCCTGAACGACGGACCTTCGACTTCGGTCGTCGGCGGCCAGTTGCCCAACCGCCCGATCCACCGCGCGGGGCTCACGCTCGACGGGCTGTTGCCGCGCAGTGGTATGGAACTGCTCGCAAACGCACAGTACACGGGTGCGAATAACCAGCAGAACTTGGGTTCCTATCTGCTCGTTGCGGCGGGCATCTCGCATGGGTTCGGTCCCGGGCGCGTGACGCTCTTCGAGAACAACATCTTCAACACGTACGGCGGCACATTTGCGACCGGCGCGAGCGACGTGCCGTTGCCGCTCTCGGCAGGAGCGGGCGCGCTGCGGTCGGCCGCGACGCCGCTGACGCCGCGTGTGCTCAGCCTCTCGTATACGGTGTCGCTGGGCGGTCCGCGCCCGGGCCCCGCGCTTGCGGCCGTATCGACCGTTTCGCAAGCGCCGGCCGGGCCGCGACCGGCGGCGAGTGCGCCCGGCCCGGGGCCCGGCGGAACCTTCGTACCCGTGCCGCCGCCACCGGGAGTCGACCCCCTGTCGCTCGCGACGACGCGTACGTCGTGCGATGCGGACACGCAACGCACGGCGAAGCCGGTTCTCGATGCCGTGCGCGCGTATGTGGCGGCGTATGAGGCGAAGACGGCGCTGCCGGAGATTCCGGGCATCGACGTCGTCGCGCACGTCGCGATCTCCAATACTTCGGTACCGTATTACCTCGAATTGCGCCCGCGCCGGCCCGCCGCGGCCACCGCATCGGGCACGCCTGCCGCGGCGATGGGAACATCGCGCCGCGCCGAAAACGGGGGAGCAGGCGTTCCGGGTGGTCCGTTGGTTCCGGGTGGTCCGGGTGGTCCGGGTGGTCCGGGTGGTCCGGGGGGCGGCGAGGCGGGCAGCGGCCCCGGCGGCCTCGGACCTCCGCCCCGAGCGAGCGCCGACGGTACGCCGATTGCGCCGGCGCCTGCTGGCGCAGCCGGTCAGCGTCCAGGAGCGGGCGGCGGGATGCCGGGTCGCGCGCTGCGCGGCGTTATCGGTTGCGCGTATTTTACGGTGCTCTCGAGTTCGGATGCGAAGGCGAAGGGCATCGTGACGCAGGGCGGGCGGCCCGGGCTTTTCTACGTGCCCAACATCGGCTTCGTCTTCGTACGTGCGCCGGAACTGCCGCAAGGCGGCGGCAGCCTCAAAGGCGGCGCCTAAAGCGTGAGACGTCACACGCGGTACGGCAAGCGGGCCTAGCGAAGTACGCGACGTGGAAAGTGAAGAAGAACGTCGCGCCGCCCATCTCTCCTGGGCAACGCGTACGCTGAGTAGAGCGCGTGCCACGGTCGGTGTATAAGCGCGCGTCCGGTCGACGCAAAGATTTGGCGGATCTCGAGCGGCTCGAGTTCGATCGTTAGGGCAACGCGAACGTCGTCGCGGTTGCGGCCCGTGAGGCGAGGCCGAAACGGACGACGAGTTCGTGCGGTGCGATTGCGGCCGCCTCCGCGAACACGTCGAGATCGGTGTCCGCGCCGATCAATTCGAGCGAGCCTTCATCCGAGGGTTGCCCGGAGTAATATGTGGCAAACTGCATGCCGACCGCGAGCACGCCGAATTGCGGGGCCGCAAACTGCGGGAAACCATCACCGTAGCCGCAGCGCACGACGCTGAGATACCCTCGCTCCGGGGCACGCTGCGTTCCGTAGCCGACGAGCTGCCCGCGAGCCGGGAACCGCCCGACGACCGGTGCGCGAACGCGAAGCGCGGACGCGACCGAGATCTGGGCACCGAAGCGGAAGCCGAACAGCCCGACGCCGACACGCACCTGCGTTCCGGTCGTTCGTCTGGCGAGCGGAGCCGAGCTCTCCACATCGAGTGCGACGATGCGCACGCGCTCTTGCCGTAACAGCGCGGTCGCGCGTTCGAACGCTTCTCGCTGTTCGTCCTCGAGCGACGGGTCCGTCAGGTGCGTCCACCACTCGACATCGACGCTGCCTTCGCCGAGCGCTCGAGCGAAAGCCGGGACTTCCGCACGTTCGATTCCCGACCAGCCGATGGCCGTGCGAAGGCCCAGCCGGATGCGCGCGCGCTTCCTCTGCGACGCGCTCCAATCGCGCACGCGGGCGACGGCTTCGAGCGACGAGACCGTTGGAATGCCCCCGTCTGACAAGACCTCACGTATCCGGTCGAGCGGCACGTCGCCCAGCGTCGCAATCGATTTCGTCGTAAACAATCGCGCGAACTCGAATTCATCGACGTCGGAGACGCAATATCCGTCGACGACCTCGTCGAGCGCGTCGATCGCGCGTGCGACACCCCAGCCGTATCCGTCGGACTTGACGACCGCTAGCAGCGGTACGCCCGCGTACGTCCGCCAGGCGACGGCGTTGCGACGAAGCGTCTGGGGATCGAGTTCGATGGACGGCCTCATGACGGTCGACGCATCGCAGCGCCGCGCCCCGCGCCTGCGAGTGCCGCGGCAAGCGCGCGCGCCTCTCGCTCGGTAAGCGTCGTGGTCGTCACTCGGACGGCGGGAGCGGCGTTCTCGCGGTATCGCGCTCCGCCGTCGATCGCATAGCCGGCGGCCCGTGCGGCGCCGACGGCGGCGGCTTCGTCGGGCACGGGCACCCATACGGTAAAACCGCAACCTGGCGTGCCGGCGAGGCCGACCGCGGCGAGTGCTGCCAGCAGCGTGTCGCGACGCTGCTGGTACGCGCGGGTGGCGCTGCGCAGGCGTTGCCTGGTCCGGGGATCGCGTAAGAGCGTCGCGGCGGCATCCTGCAGCATGACGCTCACCCAACCGCACCCGATGCGCTGGCGCGCCTGCATGCGCGCGACGGTGAGCGCGTCGCCCGTGAAGGGCGCGACCCGCAGGTCGGGCCCCAGGGCCTTCGCAAGCGAACGCACTTGGAGCCAGCGTCTGCGCCTGGCGACGAGCGTCGCGAGCGGCACGCCGCAGACGGCGGCAAGGAAGTCGTCTTCGATGACGACGAGTTCGGGCGCGCTTGCGAGCGCGCGTTCCAGTTCGCGCACGCGGGCCGCGTCGAACGAAGCGCCGGTTGGATTGTGGGCGCGGCACGGTAACGAGCGCCTTAGCGCCGGCGCGCACGCCCTCGCGCAGACTCGCGGCAACGATGCCCCGTTCGTCGACGCTTACCCGGCAGACGCGTAGCTCGAGCACGCGTGCCAATTCGACGTATGGCGGGTACGTCGGATCCTCGAGCGCGATCGTATCGCCCGGTGCGACGGTCGCGAGCAAGGCGCGTTCGATCGCGTCCATCGCACCGCTGGCGACCCCGACGTGTTCGGCCGGAACACCGTCAGACGCGAACGCGCGCGTTGCGCCGGCCAGCAGCGCCGGGCTGTCGCGAATATCCGTGTAGAGCCGGCGTTCGACCAGCGTTTGCGCGAGCGCCGCGCGCAGCGGCGGCAGAAACGCGCGATCGGGGTTCGCGACCGCCAGGTTGCGGCCGGCCGCCGGGAGCGCCGGGAGATCGCTGCCGCTCTGAAACGCGGCCTTTGCTACCACGATCGAGCCCCCGCGCCGCTTACCGATGAGCCGGCCGCGCCGGCGCAGCAGCGCAAAGGCTGCGCTCACCGTCGTCGGACTTACGCCGAGGTCCCCCGCGAGGGACCGGATCGTCGGCAACGGTTCGTCGCTCGCAAAGCAGCCGCCCTCGATGGCCCGCTCGACGCTTTCGGCAATGGCCCTGGCGGTCCGCCCGGAGATAGAACGTCGTGCCGGCATGAGAGTTCTTTGTACTGTAACATACCGGAGGTTCGCGACAAGGGCCCACGCCGCGTCCTAAAGCGCGCCGCCGCCAACCGGCTCTGGTATTACGCGATCCGGGCCAGGCGCTTTGGTTGCGCGTGCCGTGCGATGATGAGGTGGCGGGCGCTACGCGGAAGCGGCGCACCGGTGCGCGGCGCCGTCGCGATGCGGGCGCTTGCGAATGCGGTGCGCATGCGCCGGTTGCCGGCCTCGAGCGCGATCGTACAGCCTCCGCGCCGCGCCGCGTTGCACGCGACATCGAGGGCGGATAGTCCGTCTTGAGAACTGACTGCCACGTGACGCGTCGTCACGAAAACGTCGGTCGTCCCCCTTTCTGCCAGGCTTGTGAGCGTATCGGCAAGGATGTGGCCGAGGGTCGCGTCGAGGTCGCCGATGAGCTCGACGACCGCGAACGAACGACCGGTCGCGGGAGGTAAGAACGTGAGTTGTGGGGTCATGGTCGCAGTATCGCCCAGGGTTCTTACATGAGCCTGAGGATCGCGCGAGCCGAGAGGGCGGGCGGAAGCGCTGTCTCAGAACTCTCTCAGGCTGCGCCGCTATCATGCTGCCATCATGCAAGAACAAGCGCCCGCGCACGTCCACGCACGTATTTTAGTCGTCGATGACGAGCGGCACGTTCGCGAGTTGCTCGAAATCGGTCTCGGCGATGACGGCTACGACGTCCGCTCCGCCGCCGATGGCCAGATCGGTCTGCAGATCGCACGCGACTGGCTACCCGACGCGATCGTTCTCGACGTCATGCTGCCGAAAATCGACGGGATTGCGCTCGTACCGATGTTTCGCAGACTCACCGAGGCGCCAATCGTGATGCTTTCCGCGAAATCGGAAACGTACGATAAGATTGCGGGCCTGCACGGCGGCGCGGATGACTATGTCGCCAAGCCTTTTGAAATGGCCGAGTTGACGGCTCGCTTGGAGACGGCGCTACGGCGTCCGCGCCTCGCGCAGCCGCAAACGCTGCGCTTCTCCGATCTCGAAGTGAATCTCGAGACGCGCCTGGCGATGCGCGGCAACAAGCGCATCGCACTCTCGGCACGCGAGTATGGCTTGCTCGTAGCGCTGCTGCGTCATCCAAACCGCGTCTTCAGCCGCGACCAACTCCTGGACCAGGTCTGGGGCACAGACCGCTTCGTCGGGCCCGGTGCCGTCGAGACGTACATCTCGTACCTTCGGGCGAAGATCGACCACAGCTTTTCGAAGCGCCTCATTCACACGCATCGCGGGGTCGGCTACTCGCTGCGCGAAGAGTAGCGCATGTTCCGGACGCTCGCGATGCGCCTCACTGCGACGTACGTGTTCGCTGCGTTCGTACTCGTCATCATCGTCGGCGCCGCGGTCACCGGCTTCGCGCTTTCGATGTTCGGCCTCAACGCGCGCGCGGAGGCCGCCGCGCTCGCGCGCGAGGTACCGGACGAGGTGCGGCTCGAGGTCGCGCGGTCGGGATCGCTGCGCGCTGCCGCGGGCGACATAGTACGTCACCTCTCGCGACCGGGGATCCATATCGTGCTGTTCGGTAAGGACGGCGAGCGAAGCTCGCTGTTGGCGGCTGCTGCCGGGCCGGACGCCGCCGACGGCCGGCCGGGAATTGTCGTGTTCGCGCCGAGCGAACGCGCACGGGCGCCGGCCCTCGCCGACCCATCGGCACATCGGGGGGACAGGGGTCGCTTCGAGCGTATGCGTCCGTTCCCGTTCGGTCTCAATTTCTTGCTCAAACTCGAACCGCGCAGCGTCACGTTTGCCGGCGGCCGCATTACGATTTTTCCCGATCCGGACTCGCTCGAGCGCACGATCGACGCATTTTGGCTCGCGATGCTGCCGATCGGTCTGTTCGTCGTCTGCGCGGCGTGGTTGCTCGGGCGTTTCATCACCATGCAAGCGCTGCGGCCGCTCATCGAAACCACCGCATCGCTCAATCGCTTCGGCGCGGGCGACTTTACGCCGCACGCGATCGTGACCACCGATCGCAGCGAGATCGGGGAACTGGTCAAGGCGTACAATGCCGCGGTCGCCCAAGTAAGTCTCGCCTTCGCGGAGCGCGCGACGGCCGAACGGAACATGCGCCAATTCATCGCCGACGCCGGTCACGAACTACGCACGCCGCTCACCGTCATCATGGGCTTCATCGACGTCATGCGGCGACGGGCGCAGAGCGACGGCACGCCTGGGCTCTCGCACAAAATTTTCGATGCGATGCTGCTCGAGAGCCGCCGGATGAAGGCGCTGATCGACAAATTGATCGTGCTCGCGCGGCTCGAGAACGCGCCGGCCCGCGAACTGGAGACGGTCGATCTCGCGGAGATTGCCGGTAGCGTCGTGACCGCGCTGCAGGCGCTCGACCCGCCGCTGCAACTCGCGCTCGACGTAGAAGCGCACGCCGTCGTGCGCGGCTACGAAAGCGAACTGCACGACGCGCTCGCAAACCTCGTGGAAAACGCCATCAAATACGCGCCTGGCTCGGGCGCCCGCGTGCGGGTCGGCCGCGACGGGGGCGATGCGGTGGTCGACGTGGTCGACGGCGGACCGGGTATCGCGCTCGAAGACCTGCCGCACGTCTTCGATCGCTTCTACCGCGGCAGCGACCGCGGCAATACCGAGGGCTTCGGACTCGGCCTGGCCATTGCCAAACGCGCGGTGGAACGCGCGGGCGGCCGCATCTCGGTTTCGAGCGCTCCAGGCGGCGGCGCTCACTTCACGATTCGCATTCCGCAGGCGCGCGACATCGCGAGCGCGGCGCTCTCTCTCTAAAGCGCGAGAGGGCCCGCGGCGCGAAGGGGAAAGCCGCACGGTCATGCAGATCCGTACCCTCGACGATGAGTTCGCACTCACGCGCCTCGACGCGCGCGCGCCCGTGCCCGAGTGGATCGGCGGGCGCGACCTCATCGCCGTCGTCCGTACGCGCGACGAACTCTCGATCGTGTGCCGCAGTGACGCTGTACCGGGCGACGTCGCAGACGTCCAGCGTGGCTTTCGCGGTCTCGCCGTCGTCGGTACTCTCGACTTCGGGCTGACGGGTATCATCGCGGGGCTCACGCGTCCGCTGGCCGATGCGGGCATCGCGATCTTTAGCATCTCGACCTTCGACACGGACTACATGCTCGTGCGCGCCGAGAAGCTCGCTGCAGCGAAAGCGGCACTCGCGGATGCGGGTTACGACGTTTTGCCGTGATCCGTCTTCTCGACGAAATGACGGTCGGACAGATCGCGGCGGGCGAGGTCGTCGAACGGCCGCAAAGCGTCATCAAAGAACTCGTCGAGAACGCACTGGACGCCGGGGCGACGCGCGTTGCGGTCGCGGTGGCGCGCGGCGGACTCGAAGCGATCGAGGTGGCCGACGACGGCGCCGGCATCGCGCCGCAGGAACTGCGGCTCGCTTTTGCGCGCCATGCGACGAGCAAATTGCGCGCGGCCGCCGATCTCGAACGCGTCGCGACGCTGGGCTTTCGCGGCGAGGGACTAGCGAGCATTGCGGCGGTCGCGCGCATTCGCTTGATTTCCCGCACGCCGGGTGCCGAGATCGGCCACGCGGTCGATGCGCACGATGGCGTCGTCGGCACGCCCGAACCTATCGCCGCGCCGCCGGGCACACGCGTCGTCGTGCGCGAGCTCTTCGCAAACGTGCCGGTGCGCCGCGAGTACGCGCGCGCTCCGTCGGCTGAATTTACGCGCATCTCGACGTTTCTCGCGACGCTCGCGCTCGCGTATCCCGACGTCACGTTTTCGCTCTCGCACGACGGCCGTCCGACGTTCGTCTTCCCATCGAATTCCGGCCTCGCGCAGCGGCTCGCGCACGTCTTTGGGGCGGTTCCCGCGCGCGCGCTCGTGCCGCTCCAGGAGGAGGAGGGCGCCTCGCAGCCCCGCGCGGCGCGCGTCCGCGGCTACGTGAGCTCGCCGAACACAGACCGCGGCGACCGGCGAATGCAGCTGCTTTTCGTCAACGGCCGCCTGTTACGCTCGACGCTGCTCGCTGGTGCGTGGACGGCGGGCTATGCGACGTTCGCGCTCACGCACCGCCAGCCGTTCGGCGTCCTCTTCGTCGACATTCCACCCGATCGCGTGGATCCCAACGTCCATCCGACCAAGAACGACGTGCGCCTGCGCCATCCCGAGGCCGTGCACGATGCGGTCAAACGCGCGATCGTGGCGACGCTCGCGCATGACGCGGCGGCACGCCTGCGCGACGCGCTCGCAATCGTGCCTGCCGGGGTGTCGGCGTATCGCGAGCTGCCGCCCGACGCGCTTGCGGCGGGGCTCGCTACGCAGCCCTTCGCCTGGCATGCCGGCGCCGCGACGGCATCTGCGAGCGCCGCGGAATTGCGCATCCTCGCGCAGCTCGACGACACCTTCGTGCTCGCGACCGATGGCCGCGCGCTCGTGCTCGTCGATCAGCACGCCGCGCACGAGCGTGTCGCGTTCGAAACCATCGCGGCGCGCGCCGCTCGCGGAGCCGCCGCGAGCGAACCGCTCCTGTTGCCGTATACGATCGAGCTCGATGCGGAAGAGGCGCTGCGCTTCGAGCGCTCGCGCGCGTCGCTCGGCGAGGCCGGACTCGAAGCCGAACCGTTCGGGGAGCGCGCCTTTCGCATCCTCGCCACACCCGCGGGCTACGGCGCGCGCGCTTTCGAGGTGCGCGCCTATATCGCCGATCTCGCCGACGACGTGCCGGGACTCGATGCACGCCAACGTGTGTGGGCGTCGCTCGCCTGTCACAGCGTCGTGCGCGCGGGCGAACCGCTCGAACATGCCGAGATGTCCGCGCTCCTGAAGCGGCTCGTGCGTTGCGACAATCCGATGCACTGTCCCCACGGCCGCCCGACGATCGTGCGCATCGAAGCCGACGCGATCGCGCGTCTCTTCAAACGCTCGTAGCTCGCGCGGCGGACGCGCGCGACGTGCTGCTGCTGGGGGGGCCGACGTGTTCGGGAAAATCGGAACTCGCGATCGTGCTCGCCGAACGCTTTGGCGCCGAAATCGTGGGTGCGGATTCGCGGCAGATCTACCGCGGCATGGCGCTCGGTACGGCGGCCCCGACGGCCGAACAGCGCGCGCGCGTGCCGCATCACCTCGTCGAGTTCCTCGAACCCGCCGTGCGATACAACGCGGCGCGTTACGCCCGCGACGCCACGGCGGCGGTCGTGGCCATCGTCGCGCGCGGACGCCGCGCGATCGTCGTGGGCGGGACCGGATTTTATTTGCGCGCGCTCGCGGGCGACGTCGCGCTCGCACCGGCCTACGACGAGGAGTTGCGGGCACGGCTCGCGCGCGAGGCGCGCATCCATCCGCCCGAGGTGCTCCACGCGTGGCTCGCCGCGCTCGATCCGCGCCGCGCGAGCGCACTGGCTTCCGGCGACGCGTATCGCAGCGTGCGGGCGCTCGAAATCGCGCTCGCGGCCCGCGGCGCTCAGCCGGCGCCGCGCACGCCCGACGACGTATGCCCCGTAGACCTGCGCGCCGCGAACGTCGTGCCCCTCAAGATCGTGCTGGACGTGCCGCAGGCAGAACTCGACGCCCGCATTGCCGCTCGCACCTCCGCGATGCTCGCCGCGGGAGTCATCGCCGAAGCCGAGCGTATCGGGCCCGCCGCCGTTGCGGCAAACGCCGTGGGCTATCCGCAAATCTTTGCGTACCTGGCCGGATTCGCGACCGAGGCCGAGTTGCGCGCGACTCTCGCGCGGGCGACGCGGCGCTACGCCAAGCGGCAGCGGACGTGGTTTCGCAGCGAGCCCGGCGTTCGCTGGATCGCGCCCGCCGACGTCGCCGACGTGCTGCATCGCGAGCACGGCTGGTAGCCACCGCAGGACGCGTCGCGCGCGACCGGAAGGCCGACGGGATGGCTATTTCCTCCGGCATTGCATCCGCCGGCACGCGTGCGAACCTGCAAGACGCCTACCTCGCCGACGTGAAGCGGCAGGGCACCGCCGTCACGGTCTATCTCATGAATGGGTTTCAACTGCGGGGCCTCGTCAAAGGCTACGACGCTTTCACCATCGTGCTCGAGTACGAACACCGCTTGCACCTCATCTATAAACACGCGGTGTCGACGATCTCACCCCAAGCCGCGGTCGCCTTACCCGAACTCGCGCCATGAACGTCGCGCGCGAGGTCGAGGGCCTCAAGATGCACGGTGCGCAAAACACTTTCGTGCTCGTCGACGAGCGGCCTCAGACGCGCGACGACTATGCGGCCTTGGCCCGCCAGGTGTGCGCGCCGGAGGGACCGTTCGGCGGTGCCGACGGATTGCTCGTCGTGGCGGAGGCGCCCGGGGCAGCCGCGGAGATGCGCATCTTCAATGCAGACGGCACCGAACCCGAGATGTGCGGCAACGGCGTGCGGTGCGTTGCGCGGTATCTGGCAGACCGCGGCGCCGCTGATGCCTTCACGATTGCGACGCCGGCGGGCCCGATCGCAACCGAAATCGTCGCCCGCGAGCCCTTCGCAGCGCGCATCGATGTCGGCCCGGTGAGCTTCCCGCACGGTGCCCCCCAAACGCTGACGGTGCTTGGAACGACCTGGACGTTCCTGGCCGTTTCGCTCGGCAACCCGCACGCCGTCATCTTCGTGGACGACGTCGTCACGCCCGACCTCGCCGCGCTGGGACGCGCGTTCAACGCGCATCCGCAGTTTCCGCAGGGTATCAACCTCCACGTTGCGCGCGTCGCCGCGAGCGCACCCGCGTTGCTCGACGTGCGCCACTACGAACGCGGCGTCGGACTCACACAGGCATGCGGAACGGGCGCCGTCGCCTGCGCTGCCGCCGCAATCGTCGTGCACGGGGTAGCGTCGCCCGTGACGGTGCGCGTGCCCGGCGGGACGTTGCACGTGGCCTGGCAGCCCGGCGCGACCGCGCAGTTAACCGGCCCCGCCGAGCCGCTCTTCGCGCGTCCGCTGGCGCGATGAGCCGCCGGCCCTCAGCGGTACGCGGCGCGCGCGGCGGTGCGGCGATCGGGCTCGCGTACGCGGACGATCGCGGGCGTATGTACTTCGACGATGCCCGCACGCCGCTCGCCGACGGCGGAGACGTCCGGCTGCCGCGGCGTGACGAACTGATCCCGGCGCCGCCGGGAACGCTGCCGACCATGTTGCCGGGCCGCGCACCGTTGCTTGCGGATTTTTCGGTGCCGGAGCGGCCGGTAACGCTCGGGGCGCTCTTGCCCGCCGGCTTCACTCGCCTGCTGCTTCCGGCGTTCCGCTCTCGCGCGCACGCGCCGACGCTGCCGCTCTTCGGCTACACCTACGCCTGCGTCGTCAACGACGAATTGCACGTCGCGGCAATGCGAACCGATGCGAGCGACGACTGGACGCCGCGGACCTTCGTCACAGGCGAGCTCGAGGCGCTCGTCGCAGCGCGACGGAGCTGCGATCCTGGGAACGGCGTGCTCGCGCAGCTCGCGACCTGTTCCCTGTCGTACGGGTGTTTCACCGCACAAAACGTGTTTCTCGAGCGCGGGGAAGCGGCGTTGCCCGTCTCGCCGAAATGCAACGCGCGCTGCATCGGCTGCATCTCCGAGCAAGATCCCGCTGCCGGGATTCCGTCGCCGCAAGCCCGTGTGCGCGACGAGGCGAGCGCGGACGAACTGGCGCGCATCGCGCTCGCGCATCTCGAGCGCGTGCCCGAGGGCATCGTGTCGTTCGGGCAGGGCTGCGAGGGCGAACCGCTGCTGCGCGCAACGACGATCGCGCGCGCGGTCGAACGCATCCGCGCCGTCACTTCTGCGGGCACGATCAATCTCAATACCAACGGCAGTCTGCCGGCGTCGTTCGGGATGCTGATCGACGCCGGGCTCGACGCGGTGCGAGTGAGCCTCAATTCGTTTCGTCCGCACACCTACGCCGCGTACTACCGGCCCCTGGGATACGACCTCGACGACGTGCTGGGGTGCGTTCGTGCGGCCGTCGCCGCGAAATTGCGCGTCTCGCTCAATCTGCTCACGCATCCCGGCGTGACCGACGATGTCCGCGAAATCGCCGCCTCCGACGCATTTCTCGCGGCCGTGCCGGTCACGATGGTGCAGACGAGGACGCTCAATATCGATCCCGATCGCTACTTCGCGGCCGTCGGGCGACCCGACTCGCCACCGCTGGGCCTGCGCGAGGCGCTACGCCGCATCACCGGCCGCGGCGTCCGGGTGGGCAATTTCACGCACGCTCACTGAAGCCGATCGTGCCGTCGTCTTTGGCGATGAGCACCGCCGCGGCCAGACCGACGAAGAGACCCGTCGTCACGACCCCATGCACCTCGCGCAAGGCGCCGTCCAGCTCCGCCGGAGTCGCGATGGTTCCGAAGCGGCAATCCAAGATCGCGTTACCGTTGTCGGTACGGTAGGCTTCCTCGCCCGCGCCTACGCCCGTGCGGCGTATCGCAACGCTTGCGCCGAGCCGTTCGATTTCGCGCGCAACGTAGGCCGCCGAGAACGGCACGACCTCGACCGGCAGCGGGAAACTGCCGAGTTGATGCACGCATTTCCGTTCGGTCACGATGACGACGAAGGTCCGGGCCGCAAGCGCGATCGCCTTTTCACGGAACAGCGCGCCACCGCCGCCCTTGATGAGGGACCACTGGGGATCGACCTCGTCGGCGCCGTCGATCGCGACGTCGATCACATCGTCCCCGAAGGCAACGAGCGGAACCCCAGCTTCACGACAAAGCCGCTCGGTTTGAACCGACGTCGCAACGGCCCGCAGCTGCGTTCCTCCCGCGATGAGTTCGCCGACCCGTTCGATCGCGTAGCTAGCCGTCGAGCCGGTCCCCAGGCCGATACATGTATCGGCCCGCACGAATGCGTCGACGGCGTGCCGGCCGACGGCACGCTTAGCGCGCTCTTCGCCCGTCGCTTCCATCGCGGGGGCCTTAGGCCAGGATGCGACGATCCTCCGCGCAGGCGATCGACGCCGCGCGACGATCGTCCCGGCGGACGAATACCTCCGGTGAGGACTCGGTTTCGATCTCATCCCCCGGCCGAAGCGCCTCCCATCCGCATTCGCGGACGTGCAGGCGCTGGCTATCGTTGGCCGGCGTCACGAAACGAGAACGTGCGTCGGCAAAATGCACGCCATAGGCGGTGCGACGCTTCGTCGAACGGTTCGCCCCAGCCATGTGCATCGTATTGCCGTGGTGAAACAAGACATCGCCACGGTTGGCTGCGACACGGTCGATGTGTCCGTTGCGCAGAGCGATCTGCGTCGCGTACCACATGTGCGCACGGATCTCGCCGCCAAAGGGTGCCATGCGTTCCAGGAAGCGCTGGCGGTGCGATCCCCTTACGTAGGCCATCGTGCCCATCTCGAGCGTGACGTCGGTGAGCGGAATCCAGATCGAGATAAAACGGTCGTTATCGATCGGCACGAATTTCTTGTCATAGTGCCAAGTCGAAACGCGATCGCCCGGCCGCTTTTCGAAGACATCGTCTGCGATGACGCGCAACGCGTCGCAACCGAGCATATCGCTCGCGAGAGCTGCGAGCTCGGTATCAAATGCGATGTCACGAACGGCCTGCGACTGCTGCCAGACTCCATATGTCCGTTGGAACGAGATGCGTCCGAGCGTCGCGCCGACGGTGGAACGTTCGACCTTAGCATCGTGCAGCGCCAACGCCGCCTCGCTAAGGCGCGTCATTTCGGCGTCGGAAAAGAAATTACGCACTACCGCATAACCACATTCGCGAAAGTCGCGAACGGCGCTGTTGGCCAATGGAATCATGAAAGGCGTCAATTCGTTCCCTCGCTCCTCGACCCTCCGACCCGAGCCTAAAGCCTAAAGCCTAGCCAAGCTACCGTATGGCCCTGGGTAGTAAACGTTAAGCCGTCGCAAGGCGTTTCGTCCTCGTCTGTGGCCTAAACCCTCGTGGGACGGACGAGGTACGACTTGAAGGAGCGAGCTCCTTTGGTCCGATGCCCATCCCGAAGGGGAGCCGCGTCAATCCCGAACGGTGCAACCATGAGTCGTCCTTTTAAGACTGGGCTCGCTTGCCTCTGAGGAAGCCGTCCAAGGCTTGGGGCGGTGCCGCGAAGAGCGAGCCTCGCTGGCCCGCCTCGCTCGCGATCGTGATAGTCGCCGCGCTCAACTTCGTGCTCCCGGGGAAGTTCACGCTCGGGCCGCCGTGGCTCTTTCCGCTCTTAGAGATGGTGCTGCTCGTGCCGCTGTCTATCGTTGCGCCCAGGCGGCGGCCCGACGAGCGGCGCTGGGAACGATTGGCGGCCATCGCACTGATCGGCATCGCGAACCTCGCCAACGTGACGTCGCTGTTCTTCCTGATTCAACGACTCATTTTCACCGGCAAAGACATCACCGGTAAGGAGTTGTTATATTCGTCGGTCGCGATTTGGCTGACCAACGTCGTGGTCTTCGCGCTCTGGTACTGGGAACTCGACCGGGGCGGCCCGGATTCCCGGCTGCGTGCGGACCATGGCCCGCCCGACTTCTTGTTTCCGCAAATGGTCACGCCGGAGTGTTCGGCGACGAATTGGTCGCCGGCTTTTTTCGACTACCTGTACGTTGCGTTTACGAACGCGACTGCGTTCAGTCCGACCGATACCATGCCGCTGACGACGTGGGCGAAGATGCTCATGCTCGTCGAATCGCTCGCGTCGCTCGCCACGATCGCCATCGTTGCGTCCCGCGCCATCAACATTCTCAATAACTGATTCCGTCGAGCGCGAGGTTGAGTTCGAGCACGTTGACGTGCGGTTCGCCGAGGAAGCCGAGTTCGCGGCCGTGCGTGAGGCGGGCAATGAGCGCGTCGACTCGTGTCAGCGGCACGTGCCGCAGGCGCGCGATGCGCGGTGACTGGTACGCCGCCGCTTCAGGCGAGATGTCGGGATCGATTCCGCTAGCGCTCGAGGTCACCAGATCCATCGGAAGCGGCCGCGACGAATCGGGATTTTGCTTACGCAGCGCGCCGATGGTCGTGCGCGTCGCGTCGATGAGCTTCTTTGACGTCGGTGCGAGATTGGTGGCGCCGGTCGCGGTCGGATCGTAGCCGTTTTTTCCGGCGGCCGACTGCCGGCCCGTAAAGTACTGCGGCTTCGTCCAAAGCTCTCCGACGATGTCCGAGCCCAGGGTCTTCCCCCCGGAAACGACGAGCGAGCCGTTGGCTTGCCGCGGGAAGACCACTTGCGCGATGCCGGTCATCACCAGAGGGTAGACGATGCCCAGCAGCAGGACCGTGACGAGCGTGTAAAGCGCGGCGGTTTCAAGGTGTTGCAGTATCCCATCGCGGGTCGTCGACCGCGGACGCGCGAGCGGTGTGTCGATGGGTAGCGCGGAGCTCTTCATTCGTTCGGTTTCCCGTCTCTACGTGAGGTGCAGTGCGGACAGAATAACGTCGATGATTTTGATACCGGCGAAGGGCACGATGATGCCGCCGAGTCCGTAGATCAGCACGTTGTCGCGCAGCACGAGGTTCGCGCCGCGCGGGCGATACGTGACGCCGCGCAGGGCCAGGGGAATGAGCGCGATGATGATCAGCGCGTTGAAGATCACGGCGGAGAGAATCGCGCTTTGCGGTGTTGCCAGCCGCATGACGTTGAGCGCCTGCATTGCCGGATACGTGGTGACGAACATTGCCGGCAGTATCGCGAAATATTTCGCGACGTCGTTGGCGATCGAGAACGTCGTAAGCGCGCCGCGTGTCATGAGCAGCTGCTTGCCGACTTCGACGACCTCGATGAGTTTGGTCGGATCCGAATCGAGATCGACCATGTTGCCGGCTTCTTTAGCGGCTTGCGTTCCGGAATTCATCGCAACGCCGACGTCGGCTTGCGCGAGCGCCGGCGCGTCGTTCGTGCCGTCACCGGTCATCGCGACGAGCCGGCCGGAATTTTGCTCGCGTTTGATAAGCGCCATCTTCGTCTCGGGGGTCGCCTCGGCGAGGAAGTCGTCGACGCCCGCTTCGCGAGCGATTGCGCTAGCGGTGAGCGGATTGTCGCCCGTGATCATGATCGTGCGGATGCCCATCGCCCGCAAGCGATCGAAGCGTTCCTTCATATTGGGTTTGAGGATGTCTTTGAGGTAGATGACGCCGAGAATGCGTCCGTCCTCGGCAAGCAACAGCGGCGTTCCGCCGGCGCGTGCGATGCGCTCCACGTCGGTGGCAAGTTCGGTGCCCGAGGCGTCGCCGCCGCGTTCGCGGACCCAGGCGCGAACGGCGTCGGGCGCCCCCTTGCGGATCGCGCGGCCGCCGGCGAGATCGAGCCCGCTCATGCGCGTGTACGCGGAGAACGGCACGAAGGTCGCGTTGGCCGGAGCCGCACCGTCGCCGCCGAGCGGTGAGCTGACGCTGGGCGCGGCGAGGGCGACGATCGAACGCCCTTCGGGCGTTTCGTCGGCGAGCGACGAATAGTAGGCGGCGAGCGACGCTGCGCTGCGCTCGACGCCGGTCGCGAGGACGATCTCCGTCGCCTGGCGGTTGCCGAGCGTAATCGTGCCCGTCTTGTCGAGCAGCAGCGTATCGACGTCGCCCGCGGCTTCCACGGCGCGGCCGCTCATCGCGAGCACGTTGCGCTGCAGCACGCGGTCCATGCCCGCGATGCCGATCGCCGAGAGCAGGCCGCCGATCGTCGTCGGAATCAGGCACACCAACAGCGCGACGAGCACGGTGACGCTCTGCACGGTCCCAGCGTACATCGAGAACGGCCCCAGCGTCGCGACGGCGATCACGAAGATGATGGTGAGGCCCGAGAGTAGGATCGATAGCGCGATCTCGTTGGGCGTTTTCTGACGCGATGCGCCCTCGACCAGTGAGATCATGCGGTCCAGAAACGATTCGCCGGGATTCGAGCCGATCCGCACCACGATGTAATCGGAGAGGACGCGCGTGCCGCCGGTCACGGCGCTTCGGTCGCCGCCGGACTCGCGAATCACGGGCGCCGATTCCCCGGTAATGGCCGATTCGTCGACCGAGGCGGCACCTTCGACGACCTCGCCATCGCCTGCGATCAGTTCGTTCGGCTCGACGCGCACGAGATCGCCCTTGCGGAGCTCGTTCGCATTGACCTCAACCGCCTTGCCGTTGACGAGCTTGCGGGCTTTGATGTCGCTTTTCGTGCGACGCAGAAAGTCTGCTTGCGCTTTGCCGCGCCCCTCGGCGACCGCCTCGGCGAAGTTTGCGAAGACGACCGTGAACCACAGCCACAGGGCGATCGCGAGGTCGAAGCCGGCGTCTTTCCCGCCGCGCGCCAAGAGGTCGCGGAAATAGAACAGCGAGACGACCAGAGCCCCGACCTCGACGACGAACATCACCGGGTTGCGTGCCTGCCAGCGCGGATCGAGCTTTGCAAACGAATCGCGGACGGCGCGCGAGACGATCGCGCGGTCGAAAAGCGAACGTTCTTTCATTGCGTTTTTCCTTGCAGCATCTGCAGATGTTCGACGATCGGGCCCAGCGCGTCGGCCGGGACGAACGTCAGCAAGCCGACGATGACGATGACGCCGAGCAAGAGCGTGACGAAGATCGGCGAGTACGTCGTAAACGTGCCGACCGTTTCCGGAACGCTGGTCTTGCCCGCAAGCGATCCGGCTAGCGCCACGGCGGGAATGATGAAGAGAAACCGGCCGGCGATCATCGCGATCCCGAGCACGATGTTATAGTATTGATTGCCGCCGAGGCCGGCGAAGGCGCTGCCGTTGTTTTCCGTCGTGGAACTAAAGGCGTAGAGGACTTCGGAGAACCCGTGGGCGCCTGCGTTACCCAGAGTCGCGGTTCCGGCGGGCAACAGGATCGAAACGGCCGTGCCGATCAGCCCGAAGACCGGGAGCACGAGGACGCCGAGAATCGCCAGTTGCACTTCGCGGCGCTCGATTTTCTTGCCGAGAAACTCCGGCGTCCGTCCGACCATGAGGCCGGCGATGAACACCGTCAGGACGACGAAGATCAACATGCCGTAGAGGCCCGTCCCGATGCCGCCGAAGGCGACCTCGCCGAGCTGCATGTTGAGCAGCGGCACGAGCCCGCCCAAGGGTGTCCACGAGTCGTGCGCGGAGTTGACGGCGCCCGTCGACGTATCGGTCGATATGGTCCCGAAAAGCGATGAGGCCGCCGCGCCGAAACGGGCCTCTTTGCCTTCGAGGTTCGGTCCCGCGATACCGAGCTGATGCACGTGCGGGTTGCCGCTGCTTTCGGCGGTGTATGCCCCGGAGAAGCCCACGATGAAGAGGACGCTCATGGCCGCAAAAAGCGCCCAGCCTTGACGCTGATCTTTGACGTAACGCCCGTACGTGTACGTGAGCGCGGCGGAGATGAGAAACATCGCCACCATCTCGAGCAGGTTGGTAAAAGCGGTCGGGTTTTCGTTCGGCGAGGCGGAATTCGCGTTGACGAAACCGCCGCCGTTGGTGCCGAGTTCCTTGATGGCTTCCTGCGATGCCATCGGCCCTTGCGTGATCGATTGCTTCGTGCCTTCGAGCGATTGCGCGTCCGAGTAGGCGCGGAAGTTCTGCGGGACCCCCTGCGCCACGAGCACGAGTCCGAAGACGAAGCTCAGCGGCAGCAGCACGTAGAGCAGTCCCCGCGTGAGATCGACCCAAAAGTTGCCGATGGTTTTACGATCCGTGCGCGCCACGCCGCGGATCACCGCAATGGCAATCGCGAGCCCGGCTCCGGCCGAGACGAAGTTGTGCCAGCCCAGCCCCGCCATCTGGGAAAAGTAGCTCATCGTGCTCTCGCCCGAGTAAAACTGCCAATTCGTGTTGGTCGTAAAGCTGACCGCCGCGTTCCACGCATTGTCGGGCGTAAGATTATCGAAGCCTTGAGGGTTGAGTGGGAGAAACTTCTGCGTCCGCAAGAGCACGTAGAGATACGCGAGGCCCACGGCGCTAAATGCGAACAGCGCGAGCAAGTATGTCGTCGCCGACATCTCGCGCGACGGGTCGATGCGTAGCGCCCGGTAGAAGCCGCTCTCGACGCGGCCGAGCACGGGCGAAAGCGTCGTACGTTCGCCCGCGAAAACGCGTGCCAGGTAGATGCCGAGCGGCTTGGTAAAGAGCGCCACAAGCGCGAAAAAGAATGCGGCTTGCAGCCAGCCGTAGACGGTCATGCAAACCTCCTTAAACTTCTCTGGTCGCAGCATGGCGTACGTCAAGTACGCGAGCGCCGCGGCAACGAGGACCAACCCCATCACGCTATCGAACATTGTGCAGCTAAATCCGATCGCAGGCGCGCGCGTAGATGTCGAACAGTGCGAACGCCACGACGGTAAGTACGATGAGCGAGCCCTCGAGAACGAAGTTCATGCCCGTACGGTACGCCGGTGTGGAGGCATTCGTAAGCCTTCGTCCGGATGATCCGAACGGACGTTCGGCGGCGGTGCGCCAGAACGGCCTCTCGCAACGTCTGCGGGCCGCCGTACGTTCAATTCTATAAGCGCCACGATGCGACGGCCGGTGCGAGCTGGCACATCGCAGCGCGTGGTACCTCGCCTTTATTCCTTTTCTCGGAGGCAATCATCCATGAAGTTTCTCGCTACCGCGGCTGCGGCCGTTCTCATCGGGCTAGCGCCACTGACCGCCTCGGCGGCAGTGTCGGTGGGCACACAGCTCACCGGCACGATCGATTCGTCGCTGAGCTCGAATCACGCGACGATCGGTCAGCCGTTCACCATGAGCAACGTGCGTTCGAGCGACAACAACATTACCGGTGCTAGAGTCTACGGTCACGTTTCCGACGTTCAAAAAGCCGGACAGGGCACTCCGGGCAAGATCGCGCTCTCCTACGACCGGCTCGTGACGCGCGGCGGAACGGCGTACGCGATCAGCGGCAGCACCGTCAGCGCGGCCGTCCAGACCAAAAGCAATGCCGTGAAAGAAATCGGCGGCGCCGTGGTCGGCGACATCCTGGGAAACTATGTCGGCAAGCACATCGGCGGCTTGGGCGCCTCCGTGGGCGGCATCGCCGGCGCGGCGGGCGGCTACCTTGCGGCCAAGAACAACCGGCAGAACGTCGAGATCACGCCCAACACGCCCGTGACCTTGCAGATTTCGCAAGCACGCCGTCAGGCCAACCGCTAGTCGAGCGGAGCTAGAACCAGGAGCTGTTTCGCGCCGGCGTCTAGGAGCCGGCGCGCAAACGGCGTGCCGCGCGGCCAGCGTGGTTTGCCTCGCGGCCCCTCGAGCGCAATCGTCGTGCCGCCCTGCCGGCCGGACGCCTCGATCAGCGCCCGGGCCGCATCGCTCCCGGTCACCGTCGCCCATCGTGCGCGGACCCGGCGCGCCGCCTCCTCGAGCGAAGCGACGACGCGCTGGTCCGCCGCTGCGGCGTTTTTGGCCACGTGGACGACGGAGAGGTCGATTTCCAACCGCAAGGTAATGCGTGCGCAGCGTTCGATGAGATAGGCGTCGCGCTCACGAGCTTTGACGCCGAGCACCAAGCGGGAGAATGGCGGCGGCCGCTTCGCGGCTCCGCGGGCGTGCACGACTTCGCGCAGGGCGAGTTCGCGCAGAGCCGCCAGGTTTTCGCTGCGAAAGAAATGCGCGAGCGCGTCTTCCACCTTCGCGGCTTGGTAGATTTTGCCGGCGCGCAGGCGTTCGCGCAACGTCTCGGGCGTCGTGTCGATGAGAATGGCGTCGTCGGCGAGTTCGATGATTTCGTCGGGTACGGTTTCCCGCACGCGCTGCCCCGTGAGCCGGAACACGGCATCGCCGAGTCCCTCGAGGTGCTGGATGTTGAGCGTCGTCATGACGGAGATGCCGGAGCGCAAGATTTGCAGCACGTCGTCGTAGCGCTTGCGATGTGCGTCGCACGGAGCATTGGTGTGCGCGAGTTCGTCGATGAGCGCGACTGCGGGCTTGCGCGCGAGGAGCGCGTCGAGATCGAGTTCGCTGTAGGCGTGGCCGTCGCAGACGGCGACGCGCCGCGGCATCAGTTCCAGGCCTTCGGTTTTCTGCTCGGTTGCGGCGCGCTTGTGGGTTTCGACGAACGCGCCGACGACGTCCACGCCGCTCTCGCGCAGCTGGTGCGCGCGATCGAGCATGGCGTACGTTTTTCCGCTGCCCGCCGCAGCGCCGAGGTAGATCGTGAGCCGCCCGTAGCCGATGCGTAGACGGTCGGCGGACGTCCGTGCATAGCGCGAGAAGGTCAGCTCGCGTTCGGCCGCCGCCACCGACGTCGTCGAATCGACGACGAAGACGTCGCGTTCGAGCGGCAGCGACACGATACGGTACGCGAGCGAGCCGGCCGGCACGGTGACGATGGTCGCTTTGAGCGCACCGAATCTCGGCTTGGCGACCTCGAAATCGTGCAGAGGCACGATCCGCGCGTCCAGGTCGCTTGCGAGTGCTGCGACTGCGTCGACGTCGCGCTCGCCGACCAGCGCCACATCCACGGCGAGATCCAGGGCGTTCGCCACGCTGGCCGTCTTGCCCAGTAAAATCGCGGTATCGCCGTCGCCCGTCGCGAGCGCGAGTGCCGTTGAGGCGCGGCGTGGAGTGACGTCGGGTTCGGTGAGGTCGTCGACGGTACGCAGCATCATCTCGCGCAGGAAGCGCAGGGTCTGCGGCCGGTAAATTCCCGCGCGGGCGCGTTCGATATCGGCATCGCGCACCACGCCTCCGGCCAACAGGCGTGCTTCGAGTTGTTCGGCGGAGACGTCGAGTGCGATGACGGCATCGGCCGCGCGCAAGAACGACAGCGGCACGATCTCGCGGATCGGATAACCGATCAGACCCTCTGCGGTGGCGGCGACCGTTTCGAGGTGCGCGATGTTGAGGGCGCCTGCAACCGCGATGCCGGCTTCCCGCAGTGCCAATGCATCCTGCCAGCGCTTCCGGTGCGCGCCGCCCTCGAGGTTGTCGTGCGCCAGTTCGTCGAGCACGATTGCGCCCGGGTGCAGCGCGACGGCGGCGGCGAAGTCGAAGTCTTCGAAGGTCCCTTCCCCGACGCGCACGGTCCGCGGCGGGATGCGCGGCAGCCGGGCAGCGAGGCGATCGAGATCGGGACGCCCCTTCGTTTCGATCCAGCCGAGGGTCACGTCGATTCCCGCTTCATGCAGCAGCAGCGCGTCGTCGAGGAGCCGCCGAGTCTTCCCGGCTCCCGGGGCGCTGGCCAGATACACGGTGAGGCGCGGAGCCGTCCCCACATCCTTGAGCAGTGCCTCGGCGGAGGGACGCTCGGAACGGTCGTTCACGAGCCGCACGTTTCTGGGCCGTCCACGCGTGACCCGCCAAGATGCGACGCTCCGCGGCGCGAACGGCGCAGGAGTGCCCGAGCGGTGGATTCGACCCGTATGCCTAGCGGCGCTCGCGTTTGCGTGGGCGCTCGACCTGGTCACGCCGCAGCTCTTCGTCGTCGCCATTCTCTTCAACGGCCCGATCGCGCTTTCGAGCCTCGCCCTCGATTCGCGTTTTACGCGCGCGCTCGTCGTTCTCGCGCTGGCCGCAAACGTCACCGCCGGGTATCTCAACGGCGTCCACGATGGCTATCGCTGGGATTCGATTGCGATCGCGGACCGCACGATCAGCGCACTTTCCTTTTTCTTAGTGGGCGGCCTCAGCATCGCGACGCAGCGCTCCGCCAGAGAGGCGGGCGAACTGCTCGCACGTCAGGACCGAATCGCGCGCGAGCACGGCGTCCGGCGTGCGATCGAAGTGTTGCGCAGCTCGGTCAACTCGGAGCTGATCCGGCGCGCGTTCGTGCGGGAAGCGCTCGCGCCGCTGGGCGCCGACTTTGCGCTGTTCTATGCGTTCGATCCCAGCCTCGACGCCCCGACCACGTATCGCGCGACGCACGCACGTCCCGCCGAAGTCGAAGTGACCTCCGAGCGGCCCGATGGGGCGGTCGTATCGTTCTTGCATCGCGTCTCGGCACGTCGCGAACGGATCGCGACGATCTCGCATACCGATGCGTTCGGACGTCTGCTGCTCGCGACCTTAGGTGCGCCCTATGCGATCGCCGCCTGCGCGATCGAACACGAAACGATTTTCGGTACGCTCGTGCTGCTGCGTCGCGACGTGCCGTTTGAACCGCATTTCGATGAAGGTCTCGCGGCCTACGTCGACCAGGCGGCGATCGCGCTCGCGCAGGCGGACCTCTTCGTGCGGCTCGCCGAGCGCAACGACGCCTTGGCACACGCCAACGCAGCGCTGCAAGAACGCGGCGACATCATCCGCGACATCGTCTACGCGCTCTCACACGATCTGCGCACCCCGCTCGCCGCGGCGCGACTCACGATGCTGCAGGCGCGCGACGGCGCCTTCGGCCCGCTCCCCCGCAGCCTATCGGGACATTCTCGAGCGTTCGATCGCGTCGAACGACGAGCTCGAGCGCCTGGCCGAAACGCTGCTGCTCGTTTCGCGCTACGAATCGGGCGAAGAAAGCACGCGGCGCGAGCGTGTGGTGCTCGAGCCATTGCTGAGCGACGTCGTCGCGGAATTGGCACCGCTATGGCGCGGCAAGGCGCTGCGTGTGGAAGTCGATGCGAGCGATGCGGGTGACGCTCTCGTAATTGAAGGGGACGACCGCGGGATCCGCCGCGCACTGGTCAATCTGCTCGCAAACGCGATCGCGTGGACGCCCCACGGGCGCGCCATCGCCGTCCGATTGCGAGCGCACGTCGAAGGCGCCGAGGTGACGTTCGCGGACGACGGCTACGGCGTGCCGCCCACCGACGTTGCCGCGCTTTTCGAACGCGTGCGGCCTGCGCCGTCGCGGCGCGGGGCCGGTTCGGGATTGGGTTTGTATCTCGTGCGCCGCATCGCCGAGGGCCACGGAGGCACGATCGCCTACGCGCCGCGACTCGAAGGCGGAAGCACCTTTACGCTCACCTTGCCGCTCTGCGCGGCGGCGGTGCTGCGCTGAGCGACGCGCGGACGGTCGTCCTGGTTGAAGATCATGCCTTGACGCGCGCCGGTTTGCGGGCTGCCCTCGACGGCGAGCCGGACCTCGCCGTCGTCTCCGAAGCGGAGGACGGTCCGAGCGGCCTGGCCGCGATTGAAACACATCGCCCCGACGTTGCGGTCGTCGACCTCGGGTTGCCGGGCATGGACGGCATCGAACTCACGCGCCGCGCGCGCATTGCGTCGCCACGAACCCGCATCGCGATCCTTACCGTGCACGATCTCGAGACGGAGATCCTCGCGGCGCTGGCAGCGGGTGCGGACGCGTACTCGCTCAAGACGTCGCCGCCCGAGCGCATCGTCGCAGCAATTCGCACGGCGGCCGACGGCGGTGCCTGCTTCGACCCGCAGATCGCCCGGGTGGTGATGGAGCGGGTCGGCGCGACACGTCCCGCCAGTGCCGCGGCGTCGCCGCCGCTAACGGCGCGCGAAACGGACGTCTTACGGCTGATCGCGAGCGGAACGGGCAACGCCGAGATCGCGCGCACGCTGCACATCGGCCTCGGCACCGTCAAAGGGCACATCCGGGACATCCTCGAGAAGCTCGCTGCCGCGGATCGCACGCAGGCCGCCGTGTTGGCGCTGCGGCGGGGCTTGATCTAAGCGTAGCAGCTCGCTAACCTTAGCGGCTCGCTTGAACGAAGTCGGCGAAGCTGTAATGCGCGACGCCGGCGATGGGCATATGGCGTTGCGGGTCGTCGGGGTATCCCAGGGGGCGGCCGAGCACGAAGGCGGAGAAGAGGACGATGAGCAGCAGCGTCGCCCCGGGCACCAGACCCGCGCGGCAAGGCCGGCGGGCGGCGGCGCGGGGATGGGCACCAGAGGCGAGCGGCGCGCGCCGGCCGCAGACGACGTAACGTCGCACGCCGCGGAAGATCGAACGGCGGTTGGGTTCTCGGGCGACACTCATAGGCGACTCTCCCGGCGGATAGCCTTAGTGTACCCGTCCGACCGCCTGGCTAGGCGGTTGTCTTGGTCCCAATCAGCGCCCGGCGTACGTCGTCACGCCCGTCGCGTCTGACCATCAGAATCACACTATCGCCCGCGCGCAAGAGGGTGTCGCCGTTGGGGATGAGGATGTCTTCGCCGGAACGGTCGACGGCAACGATGATCGACGAGCGCGGAAAATCGATGTCGACGACGCGCCGCCCATCCCCGGTGGAGTTGGGCGGGATCGTCAACTTGACGAGTTCCAGGTCGCCGTCGCGCAGCTTGGTGATGATGGAAAACTCCGGCACGTTGACGTGCGCGTTGATGGCGTCGAGAATCACTTCGGTCGATGAGATGAGCGTGATGGGGTTCTTGCTGTCGATCGATTCGAAAATGAGGCGATTGCGCGGGTTATTCACGCGCGCGATGCAGCGCGCTTTGGAATGACGTTTGGCGATCAGACACACCACGAGGTTGTCTTCGTCGTCGCCCGTGTCGGCCACCACGATGTCCGCGCGCTTGAGGCCGGCCTGTTCCAAGACGACCGGATCGCAGCCGTCCCCGAGCATCGTGACGTCGGTCTCGAGCAAGTTGGCCATGAGCTGCGCCTTCTTCGGTTGTTTTTCGATGACGACGACTTCGTGTTCTTGCGCGAGCAGAGCGCGCGCGAGATACGTGCCGACTTTGCCGCCGCCGACGACGATGACGAACATCGCGTTACGCCGAGAGCACGATGGGCACGTCTTGCGGCGTGGACGCGAACCGGCCGACGAAGTCCGACAGCGCTTCGGGCGCGACGATCGCATTGATCTCATCGCCGGCTGCCAGCAGATGCTCGGAGGACGCGACGGACACATGCCCCCCGCGGCGAATCGCGCCGACGCGAATCAAGCCGGGCTTTTCGATCTCGAAGACGCGCAGGCCGGCATCGGCGGCGCGCACGCTGACCGCAAGCGATGAGACTTTTCCGAAATCGAACGACGGGACGGACTCGTAGGGCATGTGCATCAGCTTGTCGCGAACGATCGTCGCACCGATGGTGGTGGGACAAACCGTCTCGATGCCGAGCTCGCGGTAGAGCGAGCCGCGCGGCGGGTCGTAGATCCGGGCGACGATTTTTTTGATGCCGAACATACGCTGGGCGATGAGCGCGGCCATGACGTTGCGGTTGTCGCCGTCGGTAACGGCGACGAAGCCGTCGGCACTTTCGGCGCCTGCGCGCCGCAAGACGTCGTTGTCGATGCCGGTGCCGACTTCGACGCGGCCGGCGAAGTTTCCGAGACGCTTGAAGGCGGCGGGATTCTCGTCAACGACCGTGACGTCGTGCGACTCGGCAACAAGCAATTTTGCGAGCGTCGAACCGACGCGTCCGCAACCGACGATGAGATATTTCATAAGCCGACGCGTACGCTTCGGATGCGCGACGCTACGAACCTGGAACGACCCTGTGTGCGAAAGGACCTCACTTGGAAGTTGAGAACCGAGCGTAGTCCTAAACCGGGATGTAGCTCAGCTTGGTAGAGCGCTGCGTTCGGGACGCAGAGGCCACAGGTTCAAATCCTGCCATCCCGACCACAGTCTCGTCGACACTGCCCCGCGCCGACCGACGCGGGGTCTTTTGTAGGGGCCCAGGTGTTCTCTCGCTTCAATCCGGCGGCCAAGCGCGTCTTACGCGCTGCCGAGCAAGCGTGCCGCAATCACAACCACTATTACGTTGGGGTGGGGCACTTGCTGTTGGCGTTGGTCGAAGAGCACGATCCCGGCGTCGAGGCGTGGCTGGCGGGGGCGAGCACGGATCCGGATGACGTCCTGCGCGACGTGCGCGGGGCGCTCGGCACCGGGGACGACCGGCTCTGGGATGGCATCCTCATTACCCCGCGTGTCCGCGAGATCGTCGCGATCGCAGAAGCCGCCGTCCAAGCGGAGCATGAAATCGAGCCGGGCCACCTCCTGGAGGCGATCGTGGTACAAGGCGGCGGCCTCGCGGCGGAGATCCTGGAGCGCTGCAAAGGAAACATCGGGATGACGCAGCGGGTAAGCGGCTAGCGTTGGGACACCTGAGCCAGTTTTTTCTAAACCTCATCGACAGCGCCGGCTACGTCGGCGTCTTTTTCGTCATGGCGCTCGGGAACATGGGCCTGCCGGTCGGAACGGAGATCGTGATGCCGGCTGCGGGGGCGCTTTCCGTGACGCGGCACATCATGACCTGGCCGCTCGCTGCGCTCGTTGGAACGATCGGCGAAGTCGTCGGCGGAACGATCCTCTATGCGGTCGGGTACGTGGGCGGCCGCCCGTTCGTGATGCGGTACGGAAAATTTCTCAAGGTGAACGAGAAGAAGCTCGATGCCTTTCACGTGTTCTACCAGCGGCATGGCAACGTGGTCGTTTTCGTCTGCCGGTTTTTGCCGTTCGTGCGCGGCGTTTCCGCGTTGCCCGCCGGCGTTTCCCAGATGCCAAAGCGCTATTTTTTGACCTACACGGCGCTGGGTTCCGCGATCTTTTGTTTCGGACTTGCGTACCTTGGCAGTATACTCGGACAACACTTTGATGAACTCGCACCGCAAATTCACAAGTCTTCCCTCGCCTTGGGCGTCGCGCTCGTCGTTGCCGTCGTTGGGTTCGTGGCTTTTCGCGTCACCCGCAAACGCAAGATCGCGTAGGGCGGTCCGTCCGAGCGCGGCCTTCCGTGCAACCGCATTGCTCGTCGCGGTCTTGGCAGCGTGCCTCGGGCCGGCCGGCGCCGATCCCGTGCCGCTCGTGCCCATCGTGAGCTCGCCCATCGGACCGGTCCCGTTCGCCGCGACGCTGGGCGTCACGCCGCTGCCCGGCGGCCCGGTGGATCGGGGGCTCGCGAACGCCTATGACGCCGTTTTGCGGGCGGGCGATCTCGCTGCGCGGGAACGCGCCGCCGGACTCTACCTCCAAGCGCGCCGGCGGGCGGCGCTTGGCGACGCGTCGGGTGCGCTCGCGGCCGCCGGCGAGGCGCAGGCGGCGGCCCTCGGCGCACCGCCGGTGCCGCTGGCCCCGCTTTCGTCGACCGTCGGCAGCGGATCGTGGATAAACCCGGCGGCCGCCGCAAACCTCTTCACGGGTCCGACCGCGCTTCGCTTCACGCAGCGGCCGCGGCGGGCGCGCCGGGCACGCTCCCGTCCGGCGCGTTCCCACGCACCCGCAGCGAAGCGTCGCGCGCCGGCGAAGGATCGCTAAACGCACACGCCCGCCCCGCCCCAACCCCGGCGCCTCGAACACACGCTCGCCCAACTTCCCGACATGCCCGGAGTCTACACGATGCTCGGCGAGGGCGGCCGCATACTGTACATCGGCAAGGCCGTTTCGCTGCGCAGCCGCGTGCGCTCGTACTTTCAGGATTCCGCCGCGCACGCATACCGCACGACCCGTCTGGTGGAACGCGTCGTGGACGTGCGTTGGATCGTCGTCAAGAACGAGATCGAAGCGCTCATCCTGGAAGCCAATCTCATCAAGCGCCATCAGCCGCCTTTTAACGTTCGGCTGCGCGACGATAAGCGCTTTCCGTATCTGAAGGTGACGAACGAGCCGTTCCCGCGGGTGCAGTTCACGCGCGCGGTGCGCGATGACGGAGCACGCTATTTCGGTCCGTATACGAACGCCCATGGCCTGCGCGAACTGATCAATCTCGTGCGCGTTGCGTTTCCGCTGCGCACCTGTCGCGAGCCGATCGACGGCAAACGCAAACGGCCGTGCCTGCAATACCACATCAAGCGTTGCCTCGCGCCGTGCGTCGGCCACCAGACCGAGCCCGAATACGACGAACTCGTCGATGAGGTGGTGCTGTTCCTCGAAGGCCAGCAAGACCGGCTGCTCGAGCGGCTCTACGCGGAGATGGCGCAGGCGGCCGATCGCATGAACTACGAGGCCGCCGCACGCCTGCGCGATCGCATCGTGACGGTGCGGCGCGTCACGGAAAAGCAGAACGTCGTGTGGCGGACGCGCGTCGACATGGACCTCATTGCGAGCGCCCGCGCGCAAGGCCACGCGTGCATGCAAGTTTTCCTCGTCCGCGGCGGCAAGCTCATCGGTCAGGAGCACTTCATGCTCGACGGCGTGAGCGATCAGAGCGACGCAGAACTGTACGCAAGCTTCTTCGCGCAGTTCTATACGGCACGCGCGGGGCAGGTCGGCGGGGCGATCGGAGACGGCTTTTCGCCGCTGGCGCTGCGCGAAGCGCGCGGCAACGAGGTCCCCGTTGCGGTCAAAGCTCGCGCGCGCCGGCCGCCCTCGCAGGCGACGATTCCCAAAGAAGTGCTCGTCGAAGCGCTGCCCAGCGACTTACCGGTGATCGAAGCGTGGCTTTCCGAACTGAAGACGCAAAGGGTGCGTGTGCTGCGCGCGCAGCGCGGACCGCGCGCGGAGTACATGCGGCTCGTGCGTGAAAACGCGGAGCAGAACCTCAAGTCGTTCCTGGCGCATCAGGAAGTGCAGGAGAGCGCGTCCGCGCGGTCGCTGACCGAACTTGCGGCGGCGCTGGATTTGCCAGATGTGCCGCACCGCATCGAGTGTTACGATATCTCCAACATTCAGGGCACCAATCCGACGTCGTCCATGGTCGTTTTTCACGAAGGACGAGCCAAGAAAAGCGAGTACCGCCGCTTCAAGATTCGCTACGACTTGGGCTCGAACGACTTCGCGATGATGCAGGAGACGCTGCGCCGGCGGCTGCGCTACTTGCGCGCCGATACGAACGCGCCGGGAGAGGAAGATCCCGCGAGCATCGTCGAGTCGCCCGACGACAAGACGATCGAAGCGCAGTTGCGCAGAAAAGAAAAATTTCACCACCGCCCGGACCTGCTGCTCATCGACGGCGGAAAGGGACAGCTCAATGCCGTCGCCGACGTACTCGAGGAACTCGATCTCTGGGGCATTCCGGTCGCGGGGCTTGCCAAGGAGCACGAGTGGCTCTTCGTGCCGGGGCAGATGGAGCCGATCGTGTTGCCGCCGGGATCGCCCGGGCTGCACCTGGTGATGCGCATCCGCGACGAGGCGCATCGCTTTGCGGTCGAGTACCATCGCAAGCGGCGCGGAAAGGCCATGACTCAATCCGCGCTCGACGCGCTCGCCGGCGTCGGGCCGACGCGCCGCAAGCGACTGCTGGTCGCATTCGGCAGCGTCGGTGCGATCAAACGCGCGAGCGTCGATGAGATCGCGGCCGTCAAAGGCATGACGCCCGGGCTCGCATCGACGATCAAGGCCGCGCTGAGCGGAGGTGTGCCATCGTGAGCGGCGCTCCGAAGATTCTCGTCACCAACGACGACGGCGTCGAGAGCCCCGGCATTATCGCGCTTGCGGAAGCGCTGCGCGCCGTCGGCGACGTGACCGTCGTCGCGCCCGACCGCGACAACAGCGGCGTCGGACATTCGATCTCGATCCACCATCCCGTGCGCGTGCAGCCGGTCGGCGGTCGCGCGGTGCCGACGTTCGCCTGCTCGGGGACGCCCGCGGACTGCGTCGTGGTGGGCGCGTTCGACTTATGCGGCGGGATGCCGGCGCTCGTGGTGAGCGGCATCAACCGCGGCGCGAACGCGGGCGACGACATCAACTATTCCGGCACCGTCGCGGCGGCCACCGAAGCCATTATCGTCGGGGCCCCGGCCATCGCGATCTCGCTTGCGGCGAGTTGGCCGGAATCCGCGCGCGAGCAGCACTGGGATGTCGCAGCCGGCGTTGCGGTGGGACTCGCGCGCGACGTATTGGCTGAAGGTCTTCCGCGCCTCACGCTGCTCAACGTGAACGTTCCCAACGTCAAGGCGGCGCAGCTTCGCGGCGTGCGCTACGTCCGTCAGGGACGCAAGGCGTACCGCAACCGCGTCGATAAGCGCAGCGACCCGCGGGGCGGCATGTATTTCTGGCTGTGGGGTACCTTCGATGACGCCAACATCGTCGACGGCACGGATCTCGCGGCGGTTCGCGATAACTACGTCAGCGTGACGCCGGTGTCGATCGACCGCACCGATCACGACGAACTGGGCCGCCGCTTTCGCGCGGAAGTCGCGGCGCTGAGACCGGACCGCTAAGTGAGGCGCTCGGCCGCGAGATCGAGGTCGTACTGCACGCGACGATAGATCTCGTCCGGAATTTCGCCGGCATCGCGCATGCGCGTGACCGCGACGCGCTCGGCATCGAGGGCTTCCTGCTGCAGCCGGTGATCGAGGGCGACCGCGCCTTCGTCGATCGATCCATCGAGGTGCCCGACGAGATGTGCGATACGGTACTCGTACTCGCCGAGAAGCCGGCCTTCCACTTCCCACTCTTCGGTCGATTCGAAATTGGGCTCGAGCACGCGCATGCGCGCGATGCCGGCGCGTAGCGCCGCGACGCGTACTTCGATTTCGCGCGCATCCATGTCGTCGTCAGCTTCGATGTGTAGCCAGCGCAGGAGCGGGATGAGGGACAGTCCTTGGAAGACGAGCGTCACGAAGATGACGCAGAACGTGATGAAGACGATCTCGTTGCGGCCGGGGAAGCGCGCCCCGCTGCCCGTGAGCGTCGGAATGGCGAGCGCGGCCGCAAGCGATACGATGCCGCGCATGCCGCTCCAGCCGAGCACGAAGATGTAACTGGGCGTCGGCACCCCCTCCCGCGCAGCGATGCGCGGAAAGAGCAGCCGCGGGAGGTAGGTCGCGGGAAAGACCCACGCGACCCGCACCGCGATCACCAGGGCGCTGATCGTCAGCCCGATCCACAGCTCGCGCCCCACGAACGACGGATCGTGCACGATGTCGCGCAGCTGCAGCCCGATCAATAAGAAGACCAAGCCGTTGAGCAGGAAGATCAAGAGATTCCATACCGCCGACGCCACGAGGCGGCCTTCGGGTTCGTACATGCGGCCGGATTGACGGCTCACGTAGATGGCCGCAGCCACCGTGGCGAGCACTCCCGACGTATGGAGCATTTCCGCAGAAAGATATACGGCGTACGGTACGATCAATTGCAGCGCATTGTCGATCAGTGAATCGGAGAGCCCGCGCGCCCGGAGCGTGACGGTGACTTCGACGAGAAGCGCCCCGAGCAGCAGTCCGATGACGACGCCGCCGACGGAGACGCCGGCAAAGGCGAGGCTCGCGTTGCCGAGTGAGAACGTTCCCGTCAGCGCAGCGGCGACGGCAAAGCGATAGATGACGAGCGCCATCGCGTCGTTGACGAGACCCTCGCCGTCCAGAATCGCGACGATGCGCCGCGGCACGGAGAAGCGTTCGAAGACGGCGCCCGCCGCGACGGCGTCCGGCGGCGAGACGATCGCGCCGAGCACGAACGCGCTTGCCCAGGGCAGGTTCGGCACGAGCGCGTGCGCGACGATCGCGACGGCGCCCGTCGTCACGGCGACGAGCCCGATCGCGAGCAGCCCGATCGGTCGCGCGTTGTCGCGAAACATCTTCCAATCGGTGAGCCAGCCGCCGGAGTACAACAGCGGCGGCAGAAAGATGAGGAAGACGAGCTCGGGGTTCAGTTGCAAGGTGGGAAGACTCGGCACGAACGCGAGCACCGAACCGCCGATGACGAACGCGATCGGGTACGGTATCGCGAAGCGCTTTGCGATCACCGCCACGACGACGATCGTGGTCAGCAGCCCGAAGAGCAGCGAGGAGAAGTGCACGCCGTGCCGTTCGCGCGCGCCCTTGCGTGCCCCGGTCGACCGCCGCAGAGCCCTCTGCGCGATGCAGGCCCGGCGGCGGAGAGCTGCGTAACGAGCGCGATGCATTTTTCACGACCTTGGCCGCGCGTTCGACCGTTCGCCGTTTTCGGCTTCGCCGCCATCGCAGCCGCCTTTCTCGCGGCCGGGTCGGCACGTGCCGCGACGCCCGTCTCGGTGCAGCTCGGTGCGCAGTTCCCGCCGCAGGACACGGCGCGGCGGGCCGGCGGTACGACCCAGGCGACCGTCGGCCTCAACTACGATGTCGGGCCGCAGACGGCCGTGCCGGTGCGCGCGTCGCTGACGTTCGACGATTTCAACGGCGCGAGCGGCAACGGGCGCATCAACGCGTACGGATTCGGGGTCGCCGGGCGTTTGACGACGCCCCTCTACGCGGGAGCGGGCATTGCGCTGTATAGCCTCAACGTTCGCCAAAACGCTGCGGGCGCGGCGGCGACGAGCGGGACCGCCGTCTCGACCAATCTCTTCGTCGGTGAGCGGCTCTTCGGGCTTCCCGGCGGCACGAGCGTGTCCGTCCAGGCGACATATAAGGCGATGCCGTCGCTTGGCGGCATCAATCCGAGTGCGTACGGGGTTGGGGTTCGCGTCCAGTTGTAGCCGGCGTGCCACCGTTGAACGGCGGCGTGTGTTGTGGTATAGTGACGAGCCGGCCGAGGGCCGGTGTGGTCACAATCATGGGGCTGAGCAGCTTCGACGGGTTAGTCCGCGGTCATCGTAAGCAGGCGGAGTTGCGAGCCCTCCTAAAACGATCGCAACGCGTATACACGCGAACAACAACTACGCACTCGCTGCCTAATTTAGGTTAGCGACGGAGCACGAGAGGGTAGCCGGATCCGTCTCGTCTCCGTCAACAAGTCCGGCTAGGACGTGGAGTCGGCTCTGCGAAGCGTCCGAGATCAGGGAGCTGCCGTTACCGGAAGTTGGGCTTCGAAACGCCCGGTAACCTAAGACAAACTCGAAGCTGAGCCTGGAGAAAGCGCTGGTCCGGCGATTCGGACTCGGGGGGCAGTTCCCCGACAGCTCCACCAAATTTGTGATTTATCCCGATGAAGGGTATCCAGTCACGACGAAGCGTCTTCGTTGGGATAACGGAAACTCGGTTGGGATAAGAGCATCAGAGAGGCCTGCCAAGTTGGCGGGCCTCTTTGTCTTTTCGAGAAGCTACTTCTTTATCGCGCAACGCAAAATTGATGTCGCGTACATGCAGTACCCGCGCTTGTGGTCGGTAGCGATCCATCCCCTCGAGCTAACAGCGGCGTGAATCATTACCAAACCTCACGGCGAACAATGCGGAGATTGGACCCGATTTTCGCCGCAAGTTATGCGGCGAAAAGGGTTGTGCGGTGCGGCGAATAAAGATCGTAATAACCGCAAAAAATGCGGCGTTTATGACCACCTACATTTATAACCGCAAGGCCTGGCCCCATTTTCGCCTGGACCAGGCAAGCCTTATGGAACGTCTAGCCTCGGTCCGTCACGTCCAGGGCCGCTTACTTGGCCGTATGGAGGGGCTCGGCTTTTCGCTGCAGGCCGAGGCGACACTGCAAAGCCTGACCCAAGAGATTATCGCATCGAGCGGAATCGAGGGCGAGCAACTCGACAGGAATCAGGTGCGATCGTCGATCGCGCGGCGCCTTGGCATCGACATCGGCGCGCTCATCCGATCGGACCGCAACGTCGATGGCGTGGTGGAGATTATGCTCGACGCCACGCAACGATACACCCAGCCGATGAGCAAAACGCGGCTGTTCGACTGGCATGCGGCACTGTTTCCGACCGGGCGCAGCGGCATGAGCAAGATCGCCGTTGGCGCCTGGAGGAAAGATGTGGGCGGACCGATGCAAGTCGTGTCCGGGCCGATCGGCCGGGAGAAAGTTCACTATCAGGCTCCAGCCGCAGTGCGCGTTGATGGCGAAATGCGTGCCTTCCTGCGCTGGTTCAACCGGGCTGAGGACACAGATCTCGTGATGAAGGCAGGGATCGCGCACGTGTGGTTCGTGACCATTCATCCTTTCGACGATGGTAACGGCCGCATCGCGCGCGCGCTTACCGATCTTCTGCTCGCGCGCTCGGAGCAGAGCTCGCAACGCTTCTACAGCATGTCGACGCAAATTCGCGAAGAGCGCAACGACTACTACGACGCTCTTGAGGCGGCGCAGAAAGGCGATCTCGACGTCACGCCTTGGATGAAGTGGTTCCTGGGCTGCCTCGGCCGGGCCTTCGGGAGTGCAGAAGCAGTATTGGCTGCAGTCTTGGCCAAGGCGCAGTTTTGGGAGCGACATCGGGCGGCGAGGCTAAACGACCGGCAACGGTTGATGGTAAACACGTTGCTGGACGGCTTTGAAGGTAAGCTCACATCTTCCAAATGGGCTAAAATCGCCAAGTGCTCGTCGGACACGGCCCTACGCGACATCGAAGGGTTGATCGCACAGGGCATTCTCAAAAGGGAAGCTGCCGGCGGCAGAAGCACGAGCTATTCGCTGTCGAACGATGGCACCGCAGCAGCGGCGGGATAAACGGTATGTGCAAATCGACTCGTGTGCACATCGCTCGATAGCGCTAGTCTGCAGGCAAATCGACCTATTGTGCCAGAGCCCCAAAGTTTGCTCAAAGAAGCACGGTGCGCATCACTTGCATCGCACCGAAGACGTTCGTTTCGAAGACTTCCCTGATCGTCTCGAGCGGCGTCGCTTCGAAGACGGAGAAGAGCCTCTGTCCTGCGTTGATAACGACGCAGTCGATACGGCAGAACCTGTCGACGCCGCGTGCGATAGCCGCGTCGATCGTCGCTTCGTCGAATCGACTACCTCGCCTTCCATTGGTATGATTACGACTCTTAGGCGAAGGCAATCGACGCTCCATGTTTCTGGTACGTTATACGTGAGGGGGCGAGGGGCTTCGTCGTGTGTAGGAAAAAACGCGTCGGTATGCTCGTTACGGTCGGGGCCCACCGCGTTTATTACGATCTGCTGGGAGACGCGGCTGCACCTGTCGTCGCTTTTATGCATTCACTTGCGGCTGACGGAGGCATGTGGGCGGAGCAAGTTCCGGCTCTGCTCTCGGGCGGCTTTCGCGTCTTGCGCGTCGACATGCGCGGACATGGCGGAACGCAAGCCGTCGACGGTCCGTACACGTTGACGGCGCTCGCCGACGACGTGACGGCACTGCTCGCGATGCTCGAGATCGAGCGCGTGCATTTTGTCGGCCTCTCGATCGGCGCGATGATCGGCCAGTCACTCGCGCTACGCAACCCCAGTGCGTTCGACTCGTTTCTGTTGTGCGACACGCTGCCGTCCGCGCCGGCGAGCGCGCGCGCGTCATGGTCGGGGCCGCTCGCGATGGTGCGACGCGCAAACTCGCTCTCGCCCATGCGTGGTGGGATGCTCAAGGCGTGGCTGAGCGACACGTTCAAAGCCACGCATCCGGCGCGCTGGAAATCGATTGCGGACACGTTGCTCGCGACGTCGCCGGCGGGCTTCGAGGGCTGCGTCGCGGCGATGTCCGATTTCGATTTCACGGACGACCTGCCGTCCGTGCGCGTGCCAGCGCTCGTCGTCTGCGGTGACGCCGACCCGATGACGCCGCCGGCGGAGAACCGCCGGCTCGCGCAATTGATGCCGGGCGCCCGCTACGAGGAAATTCCGGACGCTCGGCACTTTAGCAACGTCGAACAAGCTGAAGTGTTTAACCGGATCTTGCTGGACTGGCTGAACGTGCGTCGCTGAAGAGTTAACCCAAAGCGGCGGCGCGCGATCGCGCTAGGGCACGGAGTACGTACGCATAGACTAGCCACGGTTCGACTACGACGTTGATCGCGAAGTGTGCGACAATGCATGGCAGCACGACACGGTTCGATCCAAGATAGACAATTGAGAGCAGGATGCCCAAGAATGTCGTGGATACAACCGCGTTCATTACCGCACGCAAACCACCACGAATCCCCCAGAGAGCGTGCCCCACGCCGAAGATCAGCGCGGATAGAATGATTTGCAATAGGATGCCGAGCCCAATGTGCGCAAACAGACCCATGAGGTAGCGCCTAAAGAAGACTTCTTCTAAGATGCTCGTCGGGATTGCCATGATCGGCCCGAGAATGCGAAAGGCGGGGAACTGCATGATGTACGGCCCCAGCTTGAGGCCGCGAATGCTGTACGCAATATACGTGACGGCTGCGATCGCCGAGAGCATCCAGCCGAGAATCCCGACCGCTGTCGCGCGGTGGAAGATCGGTGGAAGAAACACGTTTGGGAAGATCAGGATCGTCGAGCCTTGGACGATCGTGGCAGCACCGATAAGAACCCAGCAGCGCCGGACGATCGCGGAATCAAACGCCATCGGTTTTATGAAGCGCTCCGCTGAACGATGCCGCGATCCGCTCCATGAGATACTCCCATCGGCGTGCTCGCAGGGACGTGTTCCAGATTGCGAGCGCCCTGGAAGCCGATCAGCGGTGGAACCAGTGGCACCATGGTAAAGCACAGTTGTTGTTTCTCGTATCGATCGGATTCAGTACGTTCACCATTGTTCCGTATCGTATATGCAGGCGCAACCCTCCAGCGGATCCTTGCGGTTCGACGCGGAGCGCTCAAACCGCCCGTTTACCGCCCGCATGGCTCGCTCACGCGGGCGAGATCGTTCTCATGGCCGCGGTGGTGCCGTTCGTCGGTCCGTTGTTCGCGCTCGTCATCTCGTTCCCCATCATCGGTTCGACCTTCATCATCCCTCCATAAGCTCTGCGATCCCTAAAATCTAAGGGCTTGCAGCCCAAGCTCGCTCGACCGGGTCGAAAGCGTCATGCCCAACCAAGACGGGTTCGTTCGCGTGCGCGGAGCGCGCGAGCACAATTTAAAGAACGTCGATCTCGACATACCGCGCGGGTCGCTCGTCGTATTCACCGGGGTGTCCGGCTCGGGCAAGTCGTCGCTGGCCTTCAGTACCCTGTATGCCGAGGCCCAACGGCGCTATCTGGAATCCGTGTCGCCGTATGCCCGGCGGCTGTTCCATCAAATGGCCGTGCCGGAGGTCGACGAAATCGACGGCCTGCCGCCGGCCGTCGCCCTACAGCAGCAGCGTGGTTCGCCGACGACGCGGTCGTCCTTGGGCAGCGTCACGACGCTTTCCAATCTGCTGCGCATGTTGTACTCCCGCGCCGGCGTCTACCCGCCGAAACAGGCGCAGCTCCACGCGGAAGCATTTTCTCCGAATACGCCGGCGGGCGCGTGTCCGCGGTGCCACGGACTCGGCCGCATCTACGACGTGACCGAGCAGTCGATGGTACCCGATCCATCGCTGACCATCCGCGAGCGCGCGATCGCGGCGTGGCCGACGGCGTGGCACGGTCAGAACTTGCGCGATATCGCAACGACGCTGGGCTACGACGTCGATCGGCCCTGGCGTGAGCTGCCCAAGAAAGATCGCCATTGGCTGCTCTTTACCGACGAACAGCCGACCGTTCCGGTGTACGCGGGGTACACCGCGAAAGAAGTTCAGCGCGCGCTCAAACGTAAAGACGAACCGAGTTATCAAGGGACGTTCACGAGCGCCAAACGGCACGTGCTGCAGACGTTCGCAAATACCCAAAGCGCTTTGATGAAGAAGCGGGCAGCGCAGTACCTGGTGAGCGGCGAGTGTCCGCTCTGTCACGGTAAGCGGCTTCGGCGCGAATCGCTTTCCGTGCGATTCGCCGGCTTCGATTTTGCCGAGATCGCGCGGGTGCCCCTCGTGCGCCTCGCCGCTCTCATGCGGCCGTACGCGCAGTCGGCCGATGGCGATCGCGCGGCGTTCGCTGCGGACCATCCGGAAAAAGCGATCGTCGTCCAGCGCATCGCGAGCGATCTCGTCGCGCGGCTCGCGGTCCTGATCGATCTTGGCCTGGGCTATCTCACGATCGAACGCAGCACGCCGACGCTCTCACCCGGTGAACTGCAGCGGCTACGGCTGGCCACGCAAGTGCGCTCGAATCTCTTCGGCGTCGTGTATGTGCTCGACGAACCCTCGGCCGGACTGCATCCGGCGGACACCGAGGCACTGCTCTCGGCACTCGATGGACTCAAAGCCGCGGGCAATTCGCTGTTTGTCGTCGAGCACGAAGTCGACGTGATACGACATGCGGACTGGATCGTCGACGTCGGACCCGCTGCGGGCGAAGGGGGCGGACACATTCTCTATAGCGGTCCGCCCGACGGATTGAAGGACGTCGACGCGTCCCAGACGAGCCGTCACCTCTTCGGCCGGCAGACGTCGCCCCAGCGTGATTCGCACGCCCCGCGCGGCTGGCTCCGTTTGAGCGGCGTCACGCGCAACAACGTCCACGACCTCGATGCGGCGTTTCCGCTGGGCGTCTTTACGACGGTGACGGGCGTTTCAGGTTCGGGCAAGTCGAGTCTCGTCAGTCAGGCGCTGGTCGACCTCGTTGCGGCGCTACTCGGCAATCAGGTTGCACCCGATGACGATGAGGGCGAGCAACTCGAACGTGAACCGAGCGTTCCCAGTGGCGGCCGTGTCGTGAGCGGCATGGAGGGCGTGAAGCGGTTAGTGCGCGTCGACCAAAAACCGATCGGCCGTACCCCGCGCTCCAACCTCGCGACGTACACCGGATTCTTCGATGCCGTCCGCAAGCTTTTCGCCGCGACCGAACAGGCACGCAGGCGCCGTTTCGATGCGGGGCGCTTCTCGTTCAACGTTTCCAAAGGCCGCTGCGGGACGTGCAAGGGCGAAGGTTTCGTGATGGTCGAGTTGCATTTTCTCCCGAGCGTCTATGCACCATGTCCGACGTGTCACGGGGCGCGTTACAATGCCGAGACGCTCAAAATCACGTACCGCGATAAAACCATCGCCGACGTCCTGGGCCTGACGGTGGATGCAGCCTGGACGTTTTTCGCGGATGAGCCCTCCGTGAGGCGTTCGCTCGAGGTGCTGAGGCAAGTCGGACTCGGGTATCTGCGACTCGGCCAGCCGGCAACCGAATTCTCCGGCGGCGAAGCGCAGCGCATTAAGCTCGCAGCCGAACTCCAACGAACGCACCGCGGCGATACGCTGTACGTTCTCGACGAGCCGACGACCGGATTGCATCCGACGGACGTCGAGAAGCTGATGGAGCAATTAGACGTTTTAGTTCGATCCGGCAACACGGTGATCGTCGTCGAACACGACATGCGCGTCGTCGCCGGAAGCTACTGGGTCATCGACGTCGGGCCCGGCGCCGGAGATGAGGGCGGGCGGATCGTGGCGTCCGGCACGCCGAACGAGGTGGCGAAGGCGCCTGGAAGCCGGACTGCGCCGTATCTCGCGCGGTTCATGGGCAACAGCCATAGCAGTAGGCCCTAGCGCAACGGCTTTCCTAGCGCGAGCGCCCGCTACCGCCGACGGTCGAATGCGACGGAACGCACCTTCGCAATGCGGTACGCGTCGGCAATCGAGACGGCATAAATGAAAAGCCCGCCGGCGAGCCGGCCCGCCAAGCTATGACCGGGGCTCGTCAGGTGCCACGGATCCAGCCCATGAGGATCGTGAAGCCTTGCAGGGTCAAGCCGCGCTGGGGCGCCCCGCACAGCACGTGCCCCAAGCCCGGCAATAGAATCGCCGTGACCAGGACGCGGTACGGATGAGCGGGACGGCGGCGGGATGCGCGGCACCGGCGGTGAGGGTGAAAAGAAAGACTCGGTGCCCGCAGGCACCGAGTCTTCAGTCGGAACGAGGCACGTGATTACGTGGCGTTTACCAGCACCGTGCTCTGCACGCCGCCCGCACCCGTGATCACGACCGCGCAAACGCCGACGCCGGCCGAGGTGACGTTCACGACGTTGCCCATCACGGTCGCATTGACGATACCGGGGCACCCGGTTGCCGTAAACGGACCGGCTCCGGTAACCGTCACGGGCGCAGTCGAGCCAACTCCCACGAGATTGACGGTCGCTGGAGTCGTCACGAGCGGCGCAGCGCCCGTCACCGTCGTTGTCACGGTCGACTGAACTCCGCCCGGGCCCGCCACGACCACGGCACACACGCCCGCTCCGACACCCGTGAGATTGAGCACGTTTCCGGTGACCGTCGCAGTCACGACTCCCGGGCAACCGGTGGCCGTGAAGGGTCCCGTTCCCGTGATGGCAACGGCACTCGTCCCGCCCGTCCCCAACTGCAGCGCTGAGGGAGCAAGGGCAATCGGCGGTGTTGCCGAGACGGTCGTCAGGATCGTCGCCCTCGCTCCATTGGCTCCCGTGGCGACCACGACGCACGTGCCCGCAGCCACTCCGGTGAGATTCACGACGTTTCCAGTGACCGCGGCGGTAACGATGCCGGGGCAGCCGGTAACCGTGAAGGGGCCGGTTCCAGTGAGCGTCACGCCCGAGGTAGCCCCGGGGGCGAGCTGCAGGCTTGTGGGCGTGGCGGCGATCGGCGGTGCCGTTGCCGAAACGGTTCCGACGACGGAGGTCTGGACGCCACTAGGTCCGGTGACGACGATCACGCACACGCCCGCACCAGCGGCGGCCAGGTTCACGACGTTACCGGTCACCGTTGTATTGATGATGCCCGGACAGCTGGTCGCCGTGAATGGGCCCGTGCCGGTAACCGCCACGGACCCGGTGCCGCCCGGACCCAAGTTGATGGCGTTTGGTGAAGCGACCAGCGGCGTGGCGGCCGTCACGGTTGTGACGACGGTCGTCTTTACGCCGTTTGGATCGGTAACCACGACCGCGCAGACGCCTGCCCCAACCGCAGCGAGATTGAGCACGTTTCCGGTGACCGTCGCGTTGACGATGCCCGGGCAGCTCGTGGCCGTAAACGGCCCCGTTCCGGCAAGGGCTACGCTTCCCGTTCCACCCGTCCCGAGCGTAAGGGCTCCAGGCGTTGCGGCGAGCGGCGTGGTCGCGGCGACGGTCGTATCCACGACGGCCTGGACGCCGCCCGGACCGGTGACGACTACCGCGCAAACACCCGTACCGACCGCCACGAGGCTAACGACGTTCCCGCTCACCGTGGCGTTGACGATTCCGGGGCACCCCGTCGCTGTGAACGGCCCCGGCCCGTTGAGGGTAAAGCCGCCGGTGCCGCCCGGCAGAAGGGCGAGCGCGCCCGGCGTTGCGACGAGCGGGGCGCTCGGACTCACGGTGGTGGTTATCGTGCCTTGGCCTTGGTTGGGCGAAGTCACCACGACCACGCACGTACCCACGCCGACGCTCACGAGGTTGACGACGCTGCCGTTGACGGTCGCGTTGACGATCCCCGGGCACCCAACCGCCATAAACGGTCCGGTGCCAGTGACGGGAATAGAGGCAGACCCGCCATTCCCAAGCGTAACGGCCGGAACGCTCGCGGTGATCGCTGCACCGGCACCTGGCGGAATGACGCCGCCCACTCTACTCACCGCCGCCGGTACAGTGCAACACGCGTTCGCGCCGCCACAGCCCGCCAGAGCGACCAAACGCATTTGAGTTATTTGGACTACGGTGGAACGGGTCCGCCGATCCTACTGCTGCATGGGCTCGCCGGGCGAGCCACGGAATGGAGCACAACGGCGCAATGGCTGGCCGAAAGTTTCAGAGTGATCGCGTTGGACCAACGCGGTCACGGCAGAAGCGACAAAGCCGCCACCGATTTCTCCCGCTCAGCGTACGTTGCTGATGTCGTTGCGGTCATAAAAAGTTTGGGGTTGGCTCCGGCGATCCTTATCGGCCAATCGATGGGGGGCTTAAACGCAATTCTCACGACTGCCCGACATCCCGAGGTCGTGCGCGGGCTCATCGTGGTGGAAGCGGGGCTCTCGACGGATGCAGAAGCACCGCGTAAGATCGGCCGCTGGCTCGACTCGTGGCCGTTGCCGTTTCCGGATCTGGAGTCGGCGCGGCTGTTTTTCGGCGGCGATTCCCTGGCCGCTCGGACGTGGTCGGAGGTCCTCGTGCGAGCGCGAGACGGTTACCGCCCGGAATTTATGCGCGAAACGATCGTCGCTTCGGTGCGAGATAGCGACGATGCCGCAAATTACGAACGCGATTGGGAGCGAGTATCCCGTCCCGCCCTGCTCGTCGTTGGTGAGTACGGCAAGGTGCGTGACGAAATCGCTCGGATGCTGGCGCTCAACCGCAACGCCGCAGCACCATCTCGGGCGCAGCACACGACTTGCATTTAGAACAGCCGGAACAGTGGCGCCAAGCCGCCGAAATGTTTCTGCGAACCCTCGACAATTCGTGTTAGATCAGCGCCGACCTCGATAGTACGGCTATTTTTTCGCATCGGCCGGCAAATCGCAGGCACGCCGACGAAGACGGCTTCACGGCGTTCATGCAGCGCATGAACCGCCGTTATGGCGAGCGACTGACGACGGCGTCGTCTTTCCAAGCGACGAGCTAGGGCGCAGGCCACAAGAGATCCGGGTCATCGTTTGCGTGCCGCGGGTACAGCCGGGAAACATCGGTCGAGCGCCGTTTTAGGGCGACCGCACGATTGAGCGTACCTTTTGCGGTCAGCTCCCCCGCCGCTGCCGACGGCGGATCGCTCGCCACGAGCGCCCGGGCAATGCGCCCGCTGGGCCCGGTCGCGCCGGCTGCGGCCGCGCTGAGCGCGCGTGACAGCTGCGCGCGCGTCGTCGCGTCGTCGCACGCACCGGGGGCGAGAAAGACGATCGCACACACATCGTCCGCATCGTCGCCGGTGAGCAGCACGTCCGCGAGCAGCGGTGCGGCGGCCTCGAGCAACGCGTCTCGCAAAAGCGTCGCGCGCACCCAAACGCCGGTGGAGAGTTTGAAATTCTCCGCCAGCCTTCCGGCGAACGTGAAGCCTCGTTCGGGCCGCGCGTCGTCGACGAGCCTACCCGCATCGCCGGAGCGAAAGAATCCCTCCTCGTCGAAAGCGGCGCGCGTGGCGTCGGCCTCGCCCGCATAGCCCGGCGTCACGTTGGGCCCGCGTACGCGCAGTTCGTCACGGCCATCGACCGGCGCGAGCTTGATCTCCACACCCGGGAGCGGCACGCCGATGGCGTTCGGCGCGGCGGCGTACTGGTGAACGCACGTCGCACCGGGCGCCGTTTCCGTTAAACCCCAGCCGGCGACGAGTGGCACGGCGCGCGACGATCCATTCGCACGCAGCCGCGCGAACCGCTTCGCGAGCGACGGCGGCAGCGTTGCCGCAGCGCTGAACGCCAAACGCAGCCGAGAGAAAAACGTCGCGCGTAGCGCCGCGTCATTTTCGAGCGCGGCGACGAGCAGCGCGTAGCCGCGCGGCACGTTGAAGTACAGCGTCGGCGCGACGTCTCGCAAGTGTGCGATCGTGCGCGCGAAATCGCCCGGCGTCGGTAACCCGTCATCCACATACAGCGTGCCGCCGCGATGCAGCGCAAAGTTTAGCACCTTCGTGCCGCCGAACGCGTGCGACCACGGCAGCCAGTCGACGAGCACCGGCGGTTCGCGATCGAAGAGCGGCCATACCTGCGAGAAGGCAACTTGGTTGGAGACGATCATGCCGTGCGTCGTCAGGACGCCTTTGTAGGCTCCCGTCGTTCCGCTCGTGAGCATGACTTTCGCGACGGTGCGCGCGTTGACGGCGCGCGCGCATCGCGCGACCGTGGGCGTGGGAGTCGATTCAAGCGTCGCGACGTCCGTGACGACGGCCGTGCCGGGGAGCAGCGCTGCAACGCGTGCGCCCAAAGCCGCGTCGTCCGCGAACGCGACTGCAGGACGCAACCGCCGTACGAGCGTCGCAAGGTCGGCCGCGTGCGCGCTCGCGTCGTCATGCAACCGCGAGGGTGCGATTGGGATCGTCGGCACGCCGATCTCTTGCGCGGCGAAGGTGACGAGCGCGTGCGGTATACCGTTACGCGCCGCTATCAGGACCGGCCGGTTACGATCTGCGCCCGCGTCGAGCAGACCCTGTGCGATCGCGCGCGCGCGGCGCAGCGCCGCGCCGTACGAAAGCGTGCGCCAACCTGACGTGCCGTCTTCGCGCGCCGGCTCGGCAAGCAGCGTGCGTTCGGCGCCGCTTCGGGCACCGCGTTCAAGTGCCGCATTGGCGGACCGCGCGACCGGCCCGAGCGGTTCGCGCGCGCGTACGATTCGCGAGCCGTCGGCACGGAATTCGATGTCGACGCACTGAGGCGCGAAGAGATCGTCGCGCCTCAGTGCCGGCGGCAGGTCTCCGAGTGGAAGGTCTTCCAGTTGTCGTTCTCCGAGCGCTGGTACTCGCGACGGAATGCGCCGGACGCGAGCGTCGTGTACACCATCCGCACGGGAACGCGACCGCTGCCGTGAGGCACCGTGCCGTCGAAGGTCCAGTGGTTGTCCACCCATTTGGGTGCAACGCCGTTGTACGCGTTGCCTTGGGTCGCAGTGTTCCACTGCGAACTTCCTGAGTCGTACGTATACGTTTCATCGACCGTAAAGAGTTTCTTCGCGATCACGAGTTCGTTGTGGAGTTTGAGAGCGCTCGTCCCCTTGCGCGTGAAGGTCAGTTTGCTCGGCGCGCCACTTGACGCGGCACACGCCCACACGCCGACCAGTGACAACGCCCGGTCGTGCGTCGCAGCCGGATGCGAAGGCGGATGTTGCGCTAGCGCCACGCGGGGCGCCGTCGGGGTCGGACGCGGCGTCGGAGCGGGTGTCGGAGGAGGAGTCGCACGCGGCATCGGACGCGGCGTCGCGCGAGGCGCGGGTGTCACGGGCTCCGGCACGATCGTGATCGGAACGGGCGTCATCGTCCCCGACGGCGGCAGAGGCGCCACGGTGGCGGGCGGTAAGGCGACGACCGGCTCCGGTGTCGCCGTCGCGCGGGGCAGCGCCGCGACGCGCCCCCGACGCCGCGGCGCCGGGACGGCTGCCTGGAATGTGGCAGCCGGCGCGACAGTGGGCACGGAAGTCGGCGCGGCAGTCGGCGCGGCAGTTGGTTCGGGTGTTGGAATCGGGGTCGGCGGCTCCGTCGGCGCAAGCGTCGGGCGCGGCGTCGGCGCCAAGCGTGGGGCACGCGTCGGTTTAGGCGTCGGTGGCACGGTCGGGACCGGCGTGGGTTTGGGTGTCGGCGGCAGCGTGGGGACCGGCGTGGGTTTGGGTGTCGGCGGGAGAGTGGGGACCGGCGTGGGCTTGGGTGTCGGCGGCAGCGTGGCGACCGGCGTCGGCCTCGGCGTGGGCGGCTGTGTTGGGATCGGCGTCGGACGCGGTGTCGCAGTCGGGCGCGGCGTGGGCGGCGGCGTCGGCACGGGGGTCGGGCGCGGCGTGGGCGGCGGCGTCGGCACGGGGGTCGGGCGCGGCGTGGGCGGCGGCGTCGGCACGGGGGTCGGGCGTGGCGTCGGCGGCGGCGTCGGCACGGGGGTCGGGCGCGGCGTGGGCGGCGGCGTCGGCACGGGGGTCGGCCGTGGCGTCGGCGGCGCCGTCGGCACGGGGGTTGGCCGTGGCGTCGGCGGTGCCGTCGGCACGGGGGTCGGGCGTGGGGTCGGCGGCGCCGTCGGAATAGCGGTGGGCCGCGGCGTCGCTGCCGGCGGGGGAACGGGCGTGAGGCGAGGCGCACGCATCGGCGGCTGGGTCGCTACAGTTGCGACGCGCGAGCTACCGAGCGGGGCCGGCGGGCGCACGAAGGCATTGGCCGGATCGTGGTTGCGGCGGCAGGTGTGCTCGCCGTCGTCTTCCCACTTGCCGTCCTGTTCTCGCTGATGTTCGCGCCGGAAGCCCTCACCGTCCGCGAAGGTGTACACGATCCGGACCGGGCGAGGTTTGGTGCGCACGTATTCCGTCCCAACGAAGGCCCATGACTGGCCACCCGCTCCGCGTTCGGAGAGAGACATGCCATCGAAAAACATGTTGGCGGGGGCGGAGAGCCGCCACGTGTGGCGGGCGCGATCGTAGCTGAACGTCTCAACGACTGTTCCGGTCAAGCCGTCCGACGTGTGAACGTTGTTCTCGAGCACGAACGAGTCGGTACCCTGGCGGACATACCGTTCGGTCGCTAGGCTCCCGGCGATGTTTCCAAAGCAGTCCCATGTCCCCTCGAGGCGCGCGATGTAGCTTCCGGCCTCCGGCGGCGGCGCGGCGTTGGCCACCGCGGGCGCCAGCCCGAAGAGCACGTACCAGAGAAAGAAAAGAGACGCTCGCATACTTATAGGGTGGCTCCAGCAGTGGGGGTCCGAGATAATCGCGCTCTAGCGTAACGGTACGATTCGCCACATCGTCGTTTCGCCGCGAGACGCTTGGCCGTTTACAGGTCGGCACCAAGCTCGCGGGCATATGCGCGAAGTTCCGCAGAGACGGTCTCGCTGGGCGGCAGATGCCAGCCGGCCAGCGGGGCTGCCAGCGGTTTTTCGGAGCGGGCGGTACCGGCGAAGGGATCGTCTGCAGGCGAAAAGCGGATGGGCCAGGGCACGGACTGCCGTTCGACGGTACCGTCCGAAAAACGCACGTTGCACGCGACGTAGTAGTAGTCGTAGCCGTCGTCGGCCCACGATTTGACGGGGTCGCAGAGGCCGTGGTGGTCGCGGTCGCCCGTGGTGAAGCCGTTGACGTCGAGACCGTGGTGAACGCTCGTTACCGGCGGCCCCGCTTCGACGGCGAGGGGGTCGCGTCCACGGCGATCGTTCGCGATCGCCGCTCCGAGGGAGCGCTCGATTTGTGCGATGCGCGCGTCGCCCAGTCCCCGCTCTGCGGGAGCCGGAAGAGGCAGCGAGCCGTTCTTCGCAATCTCACGCGGCGCGACCGCGCGCGGCCCGACCATGACGCGTGGCGTGACGAGCCGCGGCCGCAGGAGCTGCGGGGTGACGAGCTGCGGCCTGACCGGACGTGGCGTGACGACGCGAGGAGTACGCGGATGCGGCACGACGGCAACGCGGCGGGGCGCCGCGGTGCGGCGCGGGGCGAGCGGCGCCGGCTCCCGCCGGCGCCGCTGGTCGAAGCGCAGATGCGCGACGGTGACGATCTCGCGCGGCTCCGGGCGCTGCGGCGCGAGTAGCGCGCGCCGATCGAAGAGCGCGAGCGCGAGCAACACGAGCATATGCAGACCGACCGATGCGACGAGTGCCGTGCGCCGACGCGCGCGGGCGCCGGAAATCAGACTGGGAATGAGAGAGGTCGCCCGAAGGGCCCGGCGTGCAACGAACGATCGACCCCATCACGCAGCTCGGCGACGGCATCGTGCAGATCCGCCTCCCGATGTTGGGCAATCCGCTGCGCTATATCAACGCATACCTGCTTGAGGACGACGACGGTTACACGCTTGTCGACTGCGGCTGGAAAGCGGACGACGTGCTTGCGGCGCTGCACGCGGCGCTGCGGCTCTGCGGTCTGGGGCTCGGCGACGTCGTGCGCGTGGTCATCACGCACGCGCACTTCGATCATTACGGGCTCGCGGGTACGCTGCGGCGTGCGGGCGTCGCGCAGCTGCTGCTGCATCGTCTCGAGTGGCATTTCGCGCAACTTCTTCTGAGCGACCCCGTCACGGTCGATCGCGTGGCCGACGACTGGATTGCAAGCAACGGTCTGCGACTGCCGGAGTCGCTCGACGAAAACGTGCAGTACCGCCGCAGCGAACTTGCGGCCCCGACGCGGGAACTCGAGGACGGCGATCGCATCGGGCGCCTGCAGGCGGTGTGGACGCCCGGTCACACGCCGGGCCATCTGTGCTTCCTCGATGCTCGCAGCGGCAGACTGCTGGTCGGCGATCACATCCTCGATCCGATCACGCCGCACGTCGGGGTCTGGGCCGATCGCGGCGACGATCCGCTCGGTGCATACGTCGCGTCGCTGCGGAAAGTTGCGACGCTCGATGCATCGGGCGCGCTGCCCGCGCACGGCGAACCCTTCAACGGGCTGCACCGCCGCACCGACGAGCTGCTCGCGCACGAACGTGAACGCGAAGCCCGCGTTATCGAGGCGCTGCAACGCCGTGCCGCCGATGCGGCCAGCGTCGCGCGCGAGCTTCCGTGGACCCGCCGCAAGGAGCAGTTGGACGACTTGCAACCCGCGCACCGGCAGTTCGCCGTTGCCGAAACGCTCGCGCACCTCGAACATCTGCGTCGCCGAGGCGTCGTCGCGCGCGACGCAAGCGTGCAGCCCTACACGTACGCGCTCGTCTGAGCGCATCGGTTTAGTGCTGATGTGCCTTGTCGAAGAGTTTGAGCGCGAGCGCGCCGTGCGTGACGGCGGCACCCGCGCGCAGGGCCGCGGCGATAAACGCCGTTTCGACGACCTCCTCGCGGCTCGCTCCCGCCTGCTTGGCCTTTGCCGTGTGGACGTCGAGGCAGTACGGACACTGCGTCGTCATGGCGACCGCGAGTGCCATGAGTTCGCGATATTTTTGCGGGATCGCGCCGTCCTTTCGGGCGACGATCGCGTCGAGCCCGGCGAAACCGGCAAACTCGGCCGGCGCGAGCGTGCGCATCTCGCCAAGCAGTGAAAGGTCGGCATGTTCGGTGTAGTCGGCCATGGCGTATACTGACCGCAGCTCCGCGCTTTTCCTCGTGACATGAATGCTTGCGAGCCCGCGCGAACGCACGCGTTCGATGATGATCCGTGATCGCCGTGCGGCGGTCGGGGCGTGCCTGATCGCCGCAGCGTTGCTGGGCGGGGGTACGCCCGGCCCGGTGCGCGCGCAGGTTCCCTCGCCGCCGCCTCCCGCCGGTTCGCCGGCCGCGCCGACAACCGTCGCACCACCGGCGCCTACTGCAACTGCCACGCCCGCAGCGACGCCGAGTCCGCCGCTGTCGGAGACGAGCGCATCGCCTGCGCCATCCGCGACGCCGTCAGCTTCGGCAAGTCCAACGGCGAGCGCGGTGCCGAGCGCCGGACCGCGACCAATCCGACTCGACCGCTCGCACGCGGGCGTCGTGCCGGGCGGCTCGCTCGGGGTCGGCGTGACCGGCGGGGCGGGCACGCTCGTCGCGCGCAGTTCGAGTCCGAGCGTCGAGGCGACGTACGACGCGACGGCACACCGGCTGACGCTCGTCGCGCGCGCGCCGGGGACGGCCGCGGTGACGCTCTCCGACGGCGCAGGCGATCGCGCGAACCTCGACGTGCTCGTCGCCCCGCCGGCGGGTATCGTTCCGAGCGACGTGACGGTCGCGCTCGGCGGTAACGTTTCGCCGGCATTTGCGCTGGCGCGCGCAAACGACGAGATCGTGCGTCAAGCGCAACTGCAGCCCAAGACGACGATCGACGCGCGGGGTATCAACATCCCCGCCACGTTGCATCCCGGCGATCGCGTCGACGCGCTGGCGCGGGTCAAAATCGACGGACAAAACGTTTTCGTCGACGCGCTCGGCACGTCGCGGGTCCACCTGCGCGTCGATCCGTATCCAAAGATCGATCCGCAATTGCTCCTCTATAGCGACGATCCGGAACGGCTCGACGCCGCCGCCGACGGCTTGCTCTATCGCGCGGCGGTCGATGTAACGCACCCGGCGCGTGCGTACGTCTACCACGTGTCGGACGTACCGGGCCGGCGGCTTTACCTCGCGCTGCAGAGCGGCCACCTTCCCGCGCGCGTGCAGCTGCTCGGGTACAGCGCGGGGCCGGAAAACGCGTTCAGTTTCGTCGGCCATCGTGCGACACTGCAGTACTTACTCGAACGCGGCGCTGGGGAGAGCGTCGTGGTCGACGTCGCTGCCGACGCGCCGTTGCTCGTGCCGCTCGGCGGACGGCCGATGCGCCGCGGCGATTTGATCGCGTCGATCTTCGACCTGCGCGTGCTGCAGGGCGATGCGCTGACCGTCAGCGTCGTAGCCGTGAGCGGCGACCGCGATCCGCTCGAAGTGCTCGCGGGACGCGAAATCGCAGGCGACGGGCACGGTCGACGCGGCGAGTTTTCCCTCGTCGATGTGCCGCCGCTGTCGCTTGCGTTTGCAGTGGGTGCGGCCGAACCGACGCCCTTTGCGGTCGGCACGCCGACCGTCGCGAATCTTCGCCCGGACGGCCGCGCGCTCGGCGGTGATTACGGCGTGCTGCGCGGCATCGCGCTGCAACTCTCCAATCCGACCGCCGCGCCGGCAACGGCGTATTTCTACGAGTCGCCCGCGGGCGGCAACGCCACCACCACGCTCTGGTTCACGGGCGATCCCGCTCCGACGGAAATCGCGTGCGTCCGCGTGCCGACGAATCGCTACACGATCAAAGCATTCGAACTCGCGCCCGGCGAGACGCGCGCGGTGACGGGCGAATACATGACCGACGGCACGTCGTATTTTCCGCTGCTCTTCGGGCTGACCACCACACCGCCGTCGCCGCCCCCTGGGCCGTACAGCCCCGACGCCTGCACGCCGAAGGCGCCGCCCGCAAGCGCCGTACCTGCGGCGACGGGATCGCCGCCGAGCGCGCAGACCCCCCTTCCGGCTGCGCCGAATGCGACGCCGCCGCCGGGCACGCCATCGCCGACGGGCACGCCACCGCCGCCGGGCACGCCACCGTCGCCGCGCCTGCGGCCGGCCTGAGCATGCGGTAAATGCCGCGTCAAGCTTACCGCTTCGACGGTAACGAACCGGTCAACTACGCGATCGCCCTCGGCACGCTCGCGGCGCTGATGCTCGTCATCGTTCTCGTGACGCGCTACGGGCCGCTGGTCACGGGCCTGCGGCATCGCCGCGCCGAGGCGCGCGCGAGCGCGCTCGACCAGTACCTGCTCGAGCATTACGAACAGACGATCGTGCCGCTCGCGTATGTCGGCGCGGTCTTCATCGCGATCTCGACGTTGCACCTCGATGCGGCGGACCGGCACTTCTTGCGCGCCGTCGCGACCATCGTCGCTGCGTGGGCGGCGGTGCGGATCGGTCTCGGCGTCTTCCGGCTCGCGCTCGCGGGCTACGTCGCGCGCAGCGGCGGTGCGAACGTGCGCGCGTTCACGCCATTCGTGAGCGTGCTCGCGTGGGGCTTCGCAGTCGTCTTCGTTCTCGACGAACTCGGTTTTCACGTCTCGACGATCGTCGCGGGGCTCGGCATCGGCGGCGTCGCGGTTGCGCTCGCCGCTCAGGCGCTGCTCAAGGATTGGTTCGGCTACCTCGCCATCGTCTCCGACCGGCCCTTCGAGCTCGGGCAATTCGTGCAGATCGGCCCGGACTACATCGGCACGGTCGACGCGATCGGCGTCCGGTCGATTCGGATGCGCAGCCTCTCGGGCGAGGAGGTGACCATCCCCAATAGCGACGTCGCGACCTCGCGTTTACGCAACTACACGCGCATGCAAGAGCGTCGCATCCTCTTCACGTTCGCCGTCTCGCATGGCACGCCGGGCGCACGCCTCGCCGCGATTCCCGCGCTCGCGCGCGCGGCCATCGAGGCGCAGCCGCTCGTGCGTTTCGATCGCTCGCATTGGCTCTCGATTAGCGAGGCGGGCTTCGTCTTCGAAAACGTGTACTACCTACTCTCGCCGGAGTACAACCTCTACATGGACGTCCAACACGCGATCAACCTCGCGCTTTTGGCGGCGCTGCGCGAAAACGAGATCGAGCTTGCCGGACCGCCGTCGACGGTCAGCGTGCCTTAGCCCGCGACCTCGAGCACGAGTTTACCGAAATTCTCGCCTTTGAAAAGCCGCAGCAGCGTTTCGGGAAATGTGTCGAGGCCCGGGACGACGTCTTCGCGCGATTTTACTTTCCCTGCGGCGATCCAACCCGCAATCTCTTTGACGGCCGTGCCGAAACGGTCGGCGTAGTCGATCACGAGCATGCCCGTCATCGTGCCGCGATTGACGAGTAACGAGAGATAGTTGCTCGGCCCGACGACCGGCGTCGTGTTGTTGTACTGCGAAATTGCGCCGCAGATGACGATACGGCCGTGCATCGCCAGCCGCGCGAGCGCGGCGTCGAGCGTGTCGCCGCCGACGTTATCGAAATACACGTCGATGCCGCGCGGACAGGCCTTGCCCAGTGCGACGTGCAGATTTTCGCTCTTATAATCGATCGCGGCGTCGAAGCCGAGTTCGTCCGTAAGGTAGGCGCACTTCCGCGCGCCGCCGGCAATGCCCACGACGTGCGCGCCCTTGATTTTCGCAATCTGTCCGACGATCGCGCCGACGGCGCCCGCTGCTCCGGAAACGACGACCGTCTGACCCGGAAGCGGCTTGCCGATGTCGAGGAGACCGAAGTAGGCCGTCATCCCCGTCATGCCGAGCGCGCCGAGGTAGCGCGGCAACGGCGCGAGCGACGGATCGACTTTGGTCAGGTCCTTGCCGCCAAGCTTCGCGTACTGCTGCACGCCCAGCATGCCGACGACGTGCTCGCCGAGCGCGAAGTTCGCATCGCTGCTCGCCACCACGCGGCCGACGCCGCCCGCGCGCATGACAGCGCCGAGCTCGACCGGCGCGATGTACGATTTCCCTTCGTCCATCCAGCCGCGCATCGCCGGGTCGAGCGAAAGGTACTGCACCGCAACCAGCACGTCGCCGGGTCCGGGATCGGGAACGTCGGCCGTGACGATCTCGAAGTCGCTGCGTTTGGGCATGCCGACGGGCCGGGCGGCAAGTGTGATCTGACGGTTCGCGACGGCGTTACGCATGCTCGGGCCTTCGGGCGGCAAGGCTCGCGGCCTTCGCCGCGAAGCGACGCCCGATGACGACGACCGAATCGTATGCCGCCCGCGTGCGGCCGCACGTTCCGGCGCTGCGGCGTGAGTTCGGCGGCAGGCCGGTCGCATACTTCGATGGGCCCGGCGGCACGCAAGTCCCGCAGAGCGTCGTCGACGCAATCGCCGGCTACCTGTTGCACCACAACGCGAACGATGGCTGGGCGTACGCGACGAGCGTCGAAACCGGCGCCGGCCTGGCGCTCGCGCGCGAAACGGTCGCGGCCTTTTTGGGCGCTGCGACGCCGGGCGAGGTCGTCTTCGGCGCGAACATGACGACGTTGACGTTCCACCTCGCGCGCGCTCTGGGACGGTCGCTGCGGCCGGGCGACGAGATCGTCGTGACCGATCTCGACCACCATGCAAACGTCGATCCGTGGGTCGCGCTCGAGCGCGATTACGGCGCCACCATCCGCCGCGTGCCGTTGCGCGACGGGCGGCCCGAGCTCGACCTCGATGCCTACCGTGCGCTGCTCTCCGCGCGGACCAAGGTCGTCGCGGTGGGTCTCTCGTCCAATGCTTTCGGCACGATCAATCCCGTTGCGGCCATGATCGCCGACGCGCACCGCGTCGGCGCGTTCGCTTTTGTGGACGCCGTGCATGCGGCGGCGCATGGGGCAATCGACGTGCGTGCACTCGATGCCGATCTTCTCGTCTTCTCGGCATACAAAGTGTACGGTCCGCACGTCGGCGTGGCGTACGTGCGCGATGCGTTGCTCGAACGTCTCCAAGTTCCCAAGGTCGCACCCCAATCGTCCGTCGGATCCAAGCGAGCCGAAAGCGGAACGATCAACTTCGAAGGGATCGCCGGAACTGCGGCCGCGCTCGATTTCATTGCCGCGCTCGACGAGGACGCGCATGCGCCGCTCCGCCAGCGGCTCGTGAACGCGATGCGGGGCCTCGCACTCGAAGAACAGCGTGCCTTTCGCGCGCTCATCGCGGGCCTGCGCGAGACGGATGGCGTGACGCTCTACGAGCCGCCTTCAGGTGTGCCGCGTCATCCGACAGTCGCATTCGCGATACGCGGCGTTACGGCGGACGTCGCGGCAAAGACGCTCGGCGACGCACACGGCGTGTTCGTGTCGCACGGCGATTTCTATGCGGCCACGGCGGTCGCGCAGGTGGCGCCCGAAGTCGCGGCTGAAGGCGGCGTCGTGCGCGCAGGCGTTGCGATGTATACGACGCTCGAGGACGTGCGCCGGCTCGTCGCGGGTGTAGGGTCGCTCGTTTGAGCGCTAGGGGCGCTCGCGTTTGAGCATGACCGTCGCCAGCGGCGGCAGCGTCAGCACGATGCTGTACGGCTTATCGTGCGCGCCATGCGATTCGGCGTCGAGCGCGCCGTTGCCGACGCCGCTGCCGCCGTAGCGCGCGGCGTCGGTATTGATCGCCTCGACGTAGCGGCCGCCCGCGGGAACACCGAGCCGGTAGCGGTTCCGCACCACGGGAGTAAAATTCGTCACGGCGACGACGAAGTCGTTTGCGTCGCGTGAACGGCGCACGAACGCGACGACCGTGGCCTCCTTATCGGAGACGATCCATTCGATTCCCGCCGCTTCCGCGTCGAGTTCGTGCAGCGGCCGCAGGCTGCCGTACGTGCGGTTGAGATCGCCGACCAGGCGCTGAACGCCCGCGTGTTCGGGGCGATCGAGCAAATGCCAATCGAGGCTGTGCTCGTGGCTCCACTCCCCCTCCTGAGCGAATTCCGATCCCATGAAGAGCAGCTTTTTGCCCGGGTGCGCATACATGTACCCGTAGTAGGCACGCAAGTTGGCAAAGCGCTGCCACCTGTCGCCGGGCATCTTTCCGAGCAGCGACCCCTTGCCATGCACGACTTCATCGTGCGAGAGCGGCAGCACGAAGTTCTCGCTAAATGCGTAGACGAAACTAAATGTGAGCGAGTCCTGCACGTAGTGCCGATACAGCGGATCCGTACGCATGAATTCGAGCGTGTCGTGCATCCAGCCCATATTCCATTTGAATCCGAAACCCAGTCCGCCCGAATACACGGGTTGCGAGACCTGCGGCCACGAGGTCGATTCTTCCGCGACGGTCATGGTGCCCGGATACCGGCCGTACACCGCTTCGTTCGTGCGCTGCAAGAACGCGACGGCACCGAGATTTTCACGGCCGCCGTGACGGTTGGGAACCCACTGTCCCTCTTTGCGGCTGTAATCGAGGTACAACATCGATGCGACCGCGTCGACACGCAATCCGTCGACGTGATAGCACGCGAGCCAGAACAAAGCGCTCGCGATCAGGAAATTGACAACCTCGTTGCGCTCGAAATTGTAGATCAGCGTATTCCACTCGGGGTGGAAGCCTTGGCGTGGGTCGGCGTGCTCGTAGAGATGCGTCCCGTCGAAATTTGCGAGCCCGTAGGTATCGGTCGGAAAGTGCCCGGGCACCCAATCGAGCAGCACGCCCAAACCGGCCGCGTGCGCCCGGTCGACGAGGTACGCGAAATCCTCCGGCGTGCCGAAACGGCTCGTCGGCGCGAACATACCGATGACCTGATAGCCCCACGATCCGTCGAACGGATGCTCCATCACGGGCAGGAGCTCGATATGGGTGAAGCCGAGCGCGCTGGCGTACGGCACGAGGTCATCTGCGATCTCGCGATACGTCAGGCGGCGGTTACCGTCGGCCCGCTTCCACGAACCTACGTGGACTTCGTAAATCGACATCGGGCCGCTGCGCCAGTCGGCCTGCGCGCGCGCCGCGAGCCAGGCGTCGTCCTGCCACTGCGCCATCCCCGGCACTGCGACGACCGACGACGTTTCGGGTAACTTTTGCGCTGCGAACCCGTACGGGTCGGGGTGCAGTGGTAAGAGCCGCCCGTCATGTGCGAGCAACTCGTACTTGTACACGCTGCCTAGCGCGACGCCGGGAAGAAAGATCTCCCAGACGCCCGTGCCGGGATGGAAGCGCATCGGATGGCGCCGTCCGTCCCAGAAGTTGAAGTCGCCGACGACGCTCGCGCGTTTCGCATTGGGCGCCCAGAGTGCGAACGCGACGCCGTCCACACCCTCATGGCGAAGCGGATGCGCGCCGAATTTCTCCCAAAGCCGCAGGTGCCGCCCTTCGCCGATGAGGTGAAGGTCGAGTTCGCCGAGCGTCGGGCCGAAGCGATAGGGATCGTCGGTTTCGAAGGTCGTTCCGCCGGCGCGTACGCGCAACCGATAGGGGAATCGTTCGCGCGCACCGAGGTCGGCCGTGAAGAAGCCTGCGTCGTGCGTTCGGACCATCTCGGCAACGACGCCGCCGCTCGCTGCATCGACCGCTTCGATGCGCTCGGCACCCGGCACGAACGCGCGTAAGCTGATGCCGGCTGCGCCGCCGTGCATTCCGAGCACGGCGAACGGGTCGCCGTGCGTGCCGGCGACGAGCGCATCGACGGCTGCCGAGACGCTAGCGCGCACGGGCGGTCTCCGCTTCGACGCGGCCTCGCAGAATGCTGCGTATGCCTTCGAGCGGGATGCGGACCCACGCAGGCCGATTGGCGAGTTCGTAGGACATTTCGTAAAACGCCTTTTCCAGCACGAAGAGTTCGAGGAGCCGCTGCGCGACGTTGCCGTCACGCGGATAGGACGGCGTGCCCACGATCGTCTCGCGGTAACCGGCGAGAAACGCTTCGACGGTACGGTGTTCCCAATCGTGCGCGAGCGGCTCGAGCGGCGCGGTATCTTCAGAGCGGTCCGTCGTCGCACCCCGCATACCCGCCACTGCGGCGTAGTTGATAGAGCGCAGCATACCAGCGACGTCGCGCAGCGGCGACGACTTCGTGCGCCGTTCGGAAAGCGGCCGGCCGGGCTCGCCTTCGAAGTCGACGATCATGAAATCTTTGGGCAGCACGAGGACCTGGCCTAGGTGATAGTCGCCGTGAAAGCGCGTCTTCATGATTTCGCTTGCGCCGAGCGGCGGCAACGTGAGTCGCGCGTCGATCTCGGCGCGGCACGCGAGCAAATCACGGGCGAACTCGCGCAGTTCTGCGGGCACGCGGTCGGCCTCGCGCGCGAGCGTGTCGAGCGCGCGCCGCGCGCTCGCGCGCGCTTGGGCCGTCCACGCATCGAGATCGGATTGCGTGACCGCTTCGGGTTCGAAAGCCGAATCGCCGGTCGAGGTCGCGAAGGCGCGGTGCAGTTCCGCGGTACGGACGCCGAGCCGCCACGCGCGCTCGACGAAGATCTCGTGATAGTCCTGGGGTGAGACGCCGTTGCGGTCGGCGGCCCACAGGGTTCCGGTCGTGCGCATGGTCTCGCGACGCCGGTCGAAAAAGCGCTCGAGGTACGCGAGCGTCGTGGCCCAGCCGTCGCCTTGACTTTCGACGAACTGCTGCACGATCGCAACCGCGGTCGACTCGCCCGCGGAGTCGCGATATTCGAGAGATCCGTAGAGCGGCGGGGTATTTTCGTAGCCGACCGCGTCGAGAAAGCGAGCTACCTCGAGTTCGGGTTGTGGGCCCGCGTGCACGCGCCGGTACGCTTTGACGACGATGCGCTCGTCGATCACGACCGACGTGTTGCTTTGTTCGACGTCCATGCGGCGCACTTGCCGCCGGTTGCCGCGTTCGAGGTTCACGAACGCCGGCGTCGCGGTGCCGACGAAGCTGCCGCCGCCGATCGTCGGCGAGGTGCGGCCGGACCGGATGTCGTCGACGAGTCCGAGCGCGAACGCATCGATCGCGAAGGCGTCGTACAGGAACCCGCTCCGAGCGCCCCGCCGAGTGCGCGCGAGCGTGGCCCGCGCGAGCGCCCGCGTGCGTTCGTCGTCGCCTTCGTCCGCAATAACGACCGGCAGAAAATAGCGCTGGACGGCATGGACGACTGCGAGATACGCGACGACGTCCGTCCCCTCCATGCGCGCGATATCGACGAGTTTGGCGCCGGCGAGCGTCGCGTCCTTATCTGCGAACCAGCGTTGGTTCGGCAGGTACGCGGGCAGCACGTCGCGCTCGTACAGAGAGAGCGCTTTTGCACCGAGGGAGCTGGTCTCGGCCTCGCGCGGCAGCACGAGCGTCGGCAGCTCCGGGGATTGCACCGTGAGGTCGGCTTCCCAGGCCGGCGCGAGCGCCGATTCGGAGAGGAGAAACCAAAAAAAGCCGTGGCCGGGCAGCGTGAGCAGATAGCGATCGTCGCTGACGGTTTGGAACGGGCTCCAGCCGATCATCTCTACGGGTACCGTGCCCGCGTAGGCGGAGAGATCGAGGGAGACCTGCTGCGCCGTATGCGACAAATTCGCGACGCACAACACGCGTTCGTTTTGGTACTCGCGCGTGTAGGCGATGACTTTGCGATTGGAGGGCGTCAGGAAGTTCAGCGTGCCGCGGCCGAAGACTTTATAGCCGCGGCGCACGGAGATGAGTTTGCGTAGCCAGTTAATGAGCGACGACGGGCTGTGGCCCTGCGATTCGACGTTGACGCCCTGGTAGCCGTAGACCGAATCCATGACCGGCGGCAGGTAGAGGCGCGCCGGATCGGCGCGCGAGAAGCCGCCGTTGCGATCGATAGACCACTGCATCGGCGTGCGCACGCCGTCGCGGTCGTTGAGGAAAATGTTGTCGCCCATGCCGAGTTCGTCGCCGTAATACACGATCGGCGTGCCCGGCATCGAGAGCAGCAGGCCGAGTAAGAGTTCGATGCGCCGTCGGTCGTTTTCCATGAGCGGCGCGAGGCGGCGGCGGATGCCGACGTTGATGCGCGCGCGCGGCTCGGTCGCGTAGATCGCATACATTTTGTCGCGCTCGCGGTCGGTCACCATCTCGAGGGTCATCTCATCGTGATTGCGCAGGAAGATCGCCCACTGGCACGTGTCCGGGATTTCGGGCGTTTGGCGCATGATGTCGATGATCGGATAGCGATCCTCTTCGGCGATTGCCATGAACATGCGCGGCATCAGCGGGAAGTGAAATGCCATGTGGCATTCGTCGCCGTCGCCGAAGTATTGGCGCACGTCCTCGGGCCACTGATTGGCTTCGGCGAGGAAGACCTTATCCTCGTACTGCGCGTCGAGCACGGCGCGCATGATCTTGATCACGCCGTGGGTTTCGGGCAGATTCTCGTTGTTGGTGCCCTCGCGCTCGCACAGATACGGCACGGCATCGAGCCGCAGTCCGTCCACACCGGTGTCGAGCCAAAAGCGCATCACGTTCATGAGCGCTTCGATGACGCGGTGGTTGGCGAAGTTAAGGTCGGGCTGGTGCGAGAAGAAGCGGTGCCAGTAGTACTCGCCCGCAACGGGGTCCCACGTCCAATTCGATGTCTCGGTATCGGTGAAGATGATGCGGGTGCCCGCGTACTTCTTATCCGTCTCGCTCCAGACGTAGAAGTCGCGCCAGACCGAACCCTTTTTGGCCCTCCGCGCCCGCTGGAACCACGCGTGCTGGTCGCTCGTATGGTTGACGACGAGTTCGATCAGCACGCGAATACCTCGCTCGTGCGCCGCGCGCACGAAGGCCCGGAAGTCGTGCATAGTGCCGAAGGCCGGATTAACGTTGCGGTAGTCGGCGATGTCGTAGCCGTCGTCTCGCATGGGCGACGGAAAGAACGGCAGGAGCCAGATGCACGTCGCGCCGAGGTCTTTGATGTAGTCGAGCTTCTCGGTGAGCCCCGGAAAATCGCCGACGCCGTCGTTATTGGAGTCGTAAAACGCCTTGACGTGGACTTGATAGATGACGGCGTCTTTGAACCAGAGCGGATCGCGTTCGATCACGACACTGGCAGTTTCACGTGGAAAATCGCCGCGGGATTGATCTGCGGGTCGAGCCGCCAGCGATGCGGCGAGCCCTGCCAGACGTGCGAGGTGCCACCCAGCAGTTCCTCGATGTCGTACCGCTCGTGGTCGCGCAGGCCGAACTCGCCCGTCGGCAACCAGAACAGCGGGTCGCGCGCTGCGAAGGGATCGAGGTTGACCAGCACGAGCAGGACGTCGTCGCCGCGGCGCTTCCCGTAAAACATCACCGCATCGTCGTCGGCCCGATAGAACGTGACGTTGCGCCAGTCGTGCAGTGCCGGATGGGCGCGCCGGATCCTGTTGAGTAACGCGATCTCGGGCGCGAGGCTGCCGCGCGCGGTAAAGTCGCGCGAGCGCAGTTGATATTTCTCGGAATCGGCATACTCCTCACGCCCCGCGAGCGCGGCGTTTTCAGCGAGTTCGTAGCCGCTGTAGATACCGTATAAACTCGAAAGCGTCGCGGCGAGCATTAGCCGGATTCGAAACGCGGCCGTGCCGCCGGTTTGCAGGAAAGGCGGGAGAATATCAGGCGTATTGGGCCAGAAGTTGGGGCGGTAATACTCCGCGAGTTCACCGTGCGCGAGTTCGGTCACGTACGTGGTGAGTTCTTCCTTCGTGTTGCGCCACGTAAAGTACGTGTAGGACATCGAAAAGCCGACTTTGGCGAGTTCGGCCATCACTTTGGGCCGTGTGAATGCCTCGGCGAGAAAGAGCGTCTCCGGATGGCGCGCCCGCACGTCGGCGATCATCCAGGCCCAAAACGCAAACGGTTTGGTGTGCGGGTTGTCGACCCGGAAGATGCGGACGCCGTGCCCGATCCAAAACAGCACCACGTCGCGCAGTTCGTCCCAGAGGGCCGGCGTCGCCGCGCCGTACCAATCGAAATTGACGATGTCTTGATATTTCTTGGGCGGATTCTCGGCGTATTTGATCGTGCCGTCGGAACGGAAGGCGAACCATTCCGGATGTTCGCGCACGTACGGGTGGTCGGGCGAACATTGCAGCGCGTAATCGAGCGCGACCTCGAGTCCGGCGTCGCGCGCCGCGGCGACGAACGCATCGAAATCGGCGAGCGTTCCGAGCTTGGGTTCGATTGCCATGTGCCCGCCGTCGGCGTTGCCGATCGCCCACGGACTCCCCGGATCGTTCGCACCGGCGCCGAGCGAATTATTTGGTCCTTTACGAAACGCGCGGCCGATCGGATGGATCGGCGGCAGATAGACGACGTCGAAACCCATCGCCGCGACGGCCGGCAGGCGCCGAGCAGCGTCGGCAAGGGTACCGTGCACGCCGGGCGCTCCGGTCGACCGCGGAAAGAGTTCGTACCAGGCCGAGAAGCGGGCCGCAGTGCGGTCGACTTCGATCTCGAGCGCCGGGGCATAGCGCGTCGCGCGCGAACGGTCGGGCGCCCGCCCGGCGAGCGCCGCGATTGCGTTGCCCAAGAGCAGGGTCGCGCGGGATTCGTCGCTTTCGAGCGCATCGATGTCGTGCAGCGTCCGCGCGAAGGCGCCTCGCTGGGAAGAGTCCGCGCGCGTCGCAGCCGCGGCGAGCAGAGCGCGGCCCTCGCCGAGCTCGGGTCCGACGTCTTGCCGCGCCGCAATCTTCTTGGCGACGCCGTGCCGCCAGGCTTCAAAGGCGTCCGGCCAGGCTTCGAGCGTGTACTCGTAGCGGCCGATGCGGTCCACGACGAAACGGCCACGGAAGCGGTCGTTGTCGAGGAGCTCGAACGGCGCCTCGCGCCACTTCCCGCCGCCCGCCGCCCGCCAAAGGAGCCGTGCGGCGACGGCATCGTGACCCTCGCGAAAGACGTCGGCTTCGACGACGACTTCGTCGCCGACGATGCGTTTGACCGGATACCGGCCGCCGTCGATCTGCGGCGTGACGGCTTCGATCGTGACCGGACGCACGTCGAGCGCCGGATGCGAGCGGACGCGCTCTTCGAGCGCTTGGGAATCGTCGGCGCGAGCGAACACACGAATCTCCAGCGGCTTCAGCGCGATCGAGTCACCGTCGCGCACGGGGGGCTTCGCTACTGCGTGCGGCGTCACATCGCGCGGTGTGCCCGCAAGCGCGGCCGTAAGCGCGCGCGCATCGAACGCTGCGGGGGCCCGCGCGTCGGGATTGAGGACCGCAACTGCAACGTGCCGGCGGTCTGCGGCCGCGCGCACGAGCCCGAGGCAGCGCTCGTCGCCCGCCAGACGCTCGGTGCCTTCCACGTTGAGCGCGGGGACCGCCGCCTTCATCGCGTTGACGTCGGCGATAAAGGCCCGCAGATCGAAGCGCGACCTTTCCCAATCGCCCGGTCGCGTGCGCACCACGTCGAGCGGTTTCGCAAAGCCGAACTCGTAGCCCATCGGCATCATCACGCCGGTCGAGAAACAAGCCGCGAACAGGTAGCGGAAGCGGTACTCTGCCTCGATGCCGGCGTCGTCGCGGCCGGCAAGTTCGGCCGCGAGCCGCGGGGTATCGTGACTTTCGGGAAATGCGATCGACGGTGCGATCGCACGGAAGACACGGTCCTGCTCGAAGATCCAGCTCGAACGGAAGTCCCACCATTTCGAACTATTGAAGAGGTAGTCGAAACCGGCCGGTGCGAGTTGCGTGACTTGCGCCGCGCTGCAGCCTAGCGTCTCGGCGGCAAAAACCGTACCGCGCGCGACCTCGCGTGCGGCCGCGATGATCCGCGCCCATACGTCGCCGGGCACTTGATAGGCCGCGTCGCAACGGAAGCCGCGGACGCCCAGGCGGACGTAATGCCGCACGACCGCTTCGAAATACGCAACGAGTTCGGCGCGCGCGGGACGCTCGTCGTAATCGAGCTCCGCGAGATCGCCCCACACCGTGACGGCACCGGAGTCGGGGTCGACTGCCGACGGCGAGACGACGGCACCGTCGTCATCGCGTGCGTACCACTGCGGGTACCGCCGGACCAGCGGCGAGTCGTTGGCAGTGTGATTGACGACGAGATCGAGCATGATGGAAAGACCGTTGCGCTCGGCGGTCGCGACGAGCTCGGCGATCAACGCATCGTCGGAGGGCGGCCCGGGTTCGCGCAACAGGGGATTGAGCCGGTAGTAGTCTGCTACGGCGTAGAGACTGCCGGAGCCGCCGGTCGCGTGAATCGGATTGACGTACACCCAATCGAAATTCATCTCGGCAGCGCGCGCAAGGTGCGGCGCCCACGACGACATCGGCCCGGCCAAGGTCGGGAAAAGATTGTAGATGCGCGGACCCATCTGAGCACGTTACCCGCGAGCGCGCCGCCGAACCCCCGAAGTAGAAGCGGAGTTCGGGCGGGCATTGCTCCTGGGCGGGAATTTTCGGGCTCTCGGCGCAGTGCGACGCGTGATCGACGTCCACACGCATCTCCATCCGCCGAAACTCTTTGCCGCAATCCGGCGTTGGTTTGCCGAGCGTAGCGATTGGGATCTGCACGCGCAGCCGACCGAACCGCACGACGTTGCGGCAATCCTGCGCGCGCACGGCGTCGAACGCTTTGCGTTTTGCAGCTACGCGCACAAGCCTGGAATCGCGCGCGAACTCAACGCGTGGCTTGCGGCAACATCGCGTGCGCTCGACGGGTACGGCTTGCCGCTGGCGACGGTGCACCTCGACGATCGCGACTACCTGCACGACGCGATCGACGCATTCGAGGATGGCTGCATCGGCCTCAAGCTCCACGAAGACGTGCAGCGGCTCGCCGCCGACGACGCGCGCTTTGCCCCGGTGTATGGCGAACTCGCGCGCCGCGACGGTTTTCTGCTCGTGCACGCCGGACCGATTCCGTGGCGGTACGATAGAGGCGCCGGCATCGCGCGCATCGCGCGCGTGCTGGACGCACACCCGCAATTGCGCGTAGTGGTCGCGCACTTCGGCGCCCCGGATGCGCGGGCTTATTTCGCGCTGATGGACCGGTATCCCAATCTGCACCTCGATACGACGATGGCCTTCGCGCCGGACTCGCCGATGCGCAGCGAAGCCGCCGCCGCGACGTGCCGCGAGGCGATCGCCGCGCACGCCGACCGCGTGCTGTTCGGTACCGACTTTCCGAATGTGCCGTATGCCTATGACAGCGAAGCGCGCGGGATCGCGGCGCTGGGTCTGGGGGCGCGGATCGAACGCGCGATCCTGCGGGAGAACGGCGCGCGCTTGCTGGAAGCGGCGACGCATGGCATTCGCTGATCTCGCGGCCCAGGCCGCAAGTTTAGGCGTCTCGACGATGTTCGAGGCCGCCGGCCGCACGGGACTCATCGACCTTCCTCTTATCGCGCACTTACCCGACGCCAAAGTCGCGGGCCGAGCTCGGACGGTTTTTTGCGCGCAGGACGACAACCTCATGGTCGCCGCCGCGATCGCACGCGTCGAACCCGGCGACGTGCTGGTCATGCGGATGCCCGAAAGCCGCGCGGTCTCACTCTTGGGCGAACTGCTCGCGACGCAGTGCGTCGCACGCGGTGTGGCCGCGGTGCTCGTGAATGCCGCGATTCGGGATGCGGCCGCCATTCGGGCGCTAGGGCTGCCGGTATGGTCGCGTTACGTGTGCGCGCGTAGCGCCTCAAAGACGCACGTCGGGGCGCTCGACGAACCGCTCGAAATCGGAGGGACGCGCGTCGAAACGGGGGACCTCGTCGTACTCGACGGCGACGGTGCGCTCGCCCTTGCGGCCGACCGCGTGGCCGACGTCGTGGCCGAGGCGGCGAAGCGCGATGCCGTGGAAGTCGTCAAACGGGCCCGCTACGCCCGCGGCGAACTGTCGTACGACCTCGACGGCCTGCGCGCGATCGTCGAGCGCTAGCCGGGGAACTCGAGCGGGATCGCCTTGCCGGTTCGCATGCGTTGCGTACCGCATCGGCGGGTACGGTTGCGGACATGCATAACGACGACATCGAACGCCCCACGCCCGCCCCTGACGCTGAAGATATCGACCGTGAGGCGGTCGTTGCGGCCGACGACACGGGCCTCATCTCTCAACAGGGACTCCTGACGAACATCGCCATCGGCGATGCGGAAAGCGGCGGCACCGAATGAACGACGACGTTCACTCCCACATCGAGGCGCTCGTTGCCGAAGAACACCGGCTGCTCGACGCGGCGGGGCAAGGAACGCTCGACGAAGGCCAACGCAAACGGCTCGGCGAGGTCAACGTCGAGCTCGACCGATTCTACGATCTCTTGCGTCAGCGCCGCGCGCGCGAAGAGTTCGGCCAAGATCCTGACGCGTCGAGGTTGCGCGCCGAGGAGACGGTCGAGACGTATTTGCAGTAGCGCGCTCTTGCGGTGACGAATGTTCACGCGCAATGAGGGTGCTGCGCGCAGTCGTGATCGTCGCGCTGCTTGGCATTGCCGCCTACGTCGGGTATCGGGCGTTCGTTCCCACTAACCCCACCGGCACTGCCGGAACGGTTGCGGTGTACTACGTCAAACCCGACGGCGACGCGCTTGCGAAGTGGACCGTATCGCTGAGTCCCAAAGCGACCGATATTACGAGCGTGGCGTTTTATGCAACCGCGCAAGTGCTCGCGGGACCGCCGGCGGAAACTCCGGCGATTCGCTTTCCCGCGGGAACGGTTGCGCGGTCGGTTCGCGTTTCCAGTGAGACGGCTACGGTCGACCTCGGCGGTAAGCTCGCGGCCTCACCGGATGGCAGTTTCGCCGAGAGCGGCCAATTTAAAGCACTGGTCTGGACGTTGACGGGCTTACACGGCATCTCTGCCGTGCAAGTGACGATCGACGGAGCACGCGTTGCCACGCTTCCCGGAGGTCACTTTGAGCTCGACCAACCCCTCAGCCGGCGGAGTTTTTAGGGTGCAGCGGCGGCGGCGAATTGCGGTTAGCGCGGCCGTGGCGGCACTGGCGTGTCCTTTCGTCCTCCCCGCTCGTGCGCCGGCCGCGGGCGTAGCGTCGACGGCTCAGGCGAACTTCTGGTACGCCGGGACGCGCCTGCTCTTCGAGCGGCCGCAGGTGCGTGGCGACGCTCTGGCCGTGGCCAGCGACGATTCGGGGCTGGGGCGGTTTCTTTCGAAACTCGGCGCGACGCTCGCCTACCAGCCCGGGCAGAATTACGTCGCCGTTACGAGCGGCGACCGGCGCGTCATCACCTTTAGCCTGGGCGACGTGCGCTACAGCGTGGACGGCGTCACGCAGACTGCTCCGTTCGCACCGTACGTCTCCGGCGGGGTTGCGTACCTCCCGTTTCTCGAACTCGCGCGCGCGCTCGAGGTCGATCCCGTCGACGACAGGACGACGACGGTGCTGCAACCGCAGATCGCGGCGCTCGACGTGCGGACCGAAAGCCGCGTGACGATCGTGACCTTCCACGGAGGGTCGCCGCTGCATTTCAAGCGTCTCCCGGAGACGGGCGACGGCAAGGTGTCGCTTGGGTTTTCGGGCATCGCGTCGACACTCGATCGCGAGCGCGCGATCCCGGGCGCCGGGCTCAAGAAAGTTTCCATCGTGGCGAGCGGAACGCCGCGCAATCCGGCGACGCTCGTCACGTTCGAAGCGGCTTCGGGCAGCACGCACGTCCTCGTGCCGAGCAGTTCGCCCAATACGCTTTCGGTCGCGTTCGCGCCGCCCGGCGTCGCGCTCGCCGGCACGCCGATTCCGCCCGAGGGCGGCTCGAGCGTCGCGACGACCCCGCTCGTGGTGCGCGATGCACGCGCGGCCGTGCCCCCGCCGCCGCTTCCCGCAATCGCCGGGCCCGTGCGCGGCGGGTCGTCGAAGCCGACCGCGCTTACCCTGCCGGTTGCAACGGTCACGAACTTTACGACGTCGGACGGCAACGACGGCCTGGGCATCCATCTCGCTATTTCGGGCGACGTGACGTACGAATGGCATCGGTTGCCGGACAACCGGTGGTACGTCGACCTCAAGCCCGCGACGCTGGCTATCGTTCCGCAGGACGTGCCGCTGCAAAATTCGGCCGTGACGTCGCTACGCATCAAATCCTTCGTCGGCCCCAACGACCGGCTTTCGACGGTCCGCGTCGCCCTGACGCTCGCGTCGCCCCGCATGGTCACGCTCGCGCCGGAGGACGGCGGACTCATGCTCGGAGTCGACCGGCTCGACGACCTCAGCGCAACGCGCACCGGCAGCGGCGCGATGAGCGACGGCAAACTGGTCGCATCGGTGCCGTTGCCGCCGCCTCCCGTCGTTGCGCCGCTGCCGGCGCCCCCGCCCGACGAGGCCCCCAATGGCGATCCGGCCGCGTGGAAATTCGCGGCGCCGCCTCAGGCGGGCACCAGCAGCAGACTCATCGTCATCGATCCGGGACACGGCGGCAGCGACGGGGGTGCGATGCACAACGGACTCACGGAAAAAGATCTTAACTTGGACGTCTCCAAGCGGCTGCGCAGCGTGCTCGTCGCGCGCGGCTGGCAGGTCAGGCTCACGCGCGAAGGCGACACGGATGTGTACGGGGTCAATGCGTCCGGCCACGACGAACTGCAAGCGCGCGACGACGTCGCCAATGCCGCGCATGCACGGCTCTTCATCAGCCTGCATACCAATTCGTTCACCTCGAGTTCGCTCAACGGAACGACGACCTACTATTTCAACCCCGACTCGTACGCGTTCGCAACCGCGGTCCATGGGCGGCTCGCTGCCGCCTTGCCGACCAAAGACGACGGCGTGCGTAAGGAAAACTTCTACGTGATCCATCATGCGAAGATGCCGTCGATTTTGGTCGAAACGGCGTTTCTTTCCAACGCGCGCGACGCCGCGCTTCTGAAGACGGAATCGTTTCTCCAAGGCATCGCCGTCTCGATCGCCGACGGCGTGCGTGACTTTGCAACGGCGCAGTCGGTGTCTTCGAACTCAAGCGCGGACGGCCAGTAATTCTCGGCATCTTCGATTCGGGGCTCGGCGGCCTGACGGTCTTGCGGCACGTGCGTGCGCTCCTGCCGCACGAGGACGTCGTCTATCTCGCGGATCAAGCGCACGTGCCCTACGGCGATCGGGACCAGGACGACGTCGCACGTCTCGCGGCTGCGAACGTTGCGGTGCTCGAAGCGGCCGGCGTCGATGCGATCGTGATGGGCTGCAACACCTCGTGCGCGGTCGCCGCCGAGCGCGGTTGGCCGAGCGCCCGCGTGCCGCTCCTGGACCTGATCGCCGCCGCAGCCGATGATGTCGCCGCTCGCGCACCGCGTCGCATCGGCGTCGTCGCGACAGCCGCGACGGCGGCAACGGGTGCCTACGGAAAGGCCATCCGCGCGCGGCTCGCAACCGCAGGCGTTCAGGAGATCGCCGCCCCCGCGCTCGTACCGCTCGTCGAGGCCGGAACGGTACGCGGTTTGGTCGCACGGGCGGCCGTGCGCGACGCGCTCGCGCCGCTGCTCAAACCGCTGGACGCACTCGTGCTCGCGTGCACCCATTATCCGCTGCTGACGGAGCACTTCGCGGCGCTCTTACCGGGGGTAACCCTGGTCGACCCCGCGGTCGCGCAGGCCGCGCGTGCCGCAGCGTACGTGCGCGCTCGCGGCGGCCCGAATGGGCGCGGGCACACGCGCTTCCTCACGACCGGTCCGCAAGAGTCATACCGTCACGCGCTCGCCGGATTCGGCATGCTGCGACCGGGTGACGACGTGGCGCGCGTCGCGCACGCCGTTGCATCCTAGCCGCTGCGCGAGCGGCGTTACACCAGGCGAAAGACGCGCAGAAAGAAGAGCACCGAGAACGCCCCGAGCGCAGTGCCGGCGACGACCTGGGCGATCGTATGCGCCCGCAGCCACACGCGCGACCAGCCGACGAGCGGGATCAGCACGAAGAACGGTAGCGGCTGCACGCCGTACAGGTACACGAGCACGATCAGCGGTGCGGTGACTCCGAGCGCGTGCGTCGAGATCTTCGAGTAGCGCGTGATGTATTGCACGATCAGGGACGCCGCCGTGTAGCCGGCGAGCGTCGCGGTCATCAGCGCGGGCGCGTGCATGAGATAAAGGGTCAGCGTGCCGGCACCGTAGGAGACGACGAAGGCGCCGAAGACGCGTTCACGTTCCCCGCGGACCGACATGTCGAGGTCGGTGATGCGCTCGGTCGCATACAGCCAGAGCACGTAGAGCATCGGCCCGAGCGACGTGAAGAATGTGCTCGTAAAGAGCAGCACCCAGAACGACATCGGGCCGACCGCCTTCTCGTGCGCGATGACGACGAAGAGCGCGAGCGCGGTGAGAAATGGGTTGAAGATCGTCGAGAAGATGCGGGCTAGGTCCGTCAGGACGCGGTGCCGCCGCGTATGGAGCGGCCGCGGGCGGGCGGCCTTGGGCAACGCCTTCATCGCGGTCGAAGTGCACCGGGACACGGGCCGCCCCCTTTGGCCGGGCGCTCCCCCGGCGTGGGGTTTGCGGCCTCCGTCGTCTAAGCTGCGACGAATGCTACTGGAACGAATCGCTTCGCCGCGCGATCTTAAGGCGCTCAGCCGGCCCGAACTCGATGCGCTGGCGAGTGAAATTCGCGAGAAGCTCGTCGAGACGTGTTCGAAAAATGGCGGCCACCTCGGTCCCAACCTCGGCGTCGTCGAGCTGACCCTGGCGTTGCACAGCGTCCTCGACGCCCCCAGGGACAAGATCGTCTGGGACGTGAGCCACCAGATTTACGTCCACAAAATGCTGACCGGCCGCGCCGATCGCATCATGACGATTCGTGCGGGTGGCGGCCTCAGCGGCTTCGCAATGCGTACGGAGTCGGAGTACGATTGCTTCGGCGCCGGCCACGCCTCGACGTCGATTTCGGCGGCGCTCGGGATGGCGCAGGCACGCGATCTCGCCGGGACCGACGAAACCGTGGTCGCGATCATCGGCGACGGCGCACTGACGGGCGGCCTCGCGTTCGAGGCTATCAACAATGCGGGCCAGCTCAAGTCGAATTTCATCGTCATCCTCAACGATAACGAGATGTCGATCGCTCCCAACGTCGGCGCACTCGATAAGTACTTGGGCACGCTGCGTTCGAAGCCGTTTTTCAACCACGCCCGCGAGAAAGTAAAGGAGCTGCTCGGCCGCGTGCCCTTCGGCGACACCGCGCGCAAGGCGCTTTCGACGGCGGAAGAAGCGGGCTTACGGTTCGTCTCGAGCGAGCCCAAGACGGCAGTCATCTTCGAGGAGATGGGTTTCCGTTATATCGGGCCGATCGACGGGCACGATTACGATGCGCTGGTCGACGTCATCGCCAACGCCCGCAAGATTGCGGGACCCGTGCTGCTGCACGTGCGCACCGTCAAGGGCAAAGGCTTCGAACCCGCCGAGCTCGACAAGCGGACCTTTCACGGCGTCGGTCCCTTCGAGCTCGAGAACGGAAAGATCGAATTCAAAACCAGTGCCCGGCCGACGTTTTCCGAAGCGTTCGCCGACGCTCTGGTGACGCTGGCCGAACGCGACCCGAGCGTCATCGCGATTACTGCCGCGATGCCCGACGGTACCCAGCTCAAACGCTTCGCGAAACGCCACCCCAACCGCTATTACGATGTCGGCATCGCCGAAGCGCACGGCGTGTGTTTTGCCGCCGGTGCGGCTGCCTCGGGCCTCAAGCCCGTCGTCGCAATCTATTCGACGTTCATGCAGCGCGCTTACGATCAGGTCGTGCACGACATCGTCATTCAGAATCTGCCGGTCGTGATTTGCATGGACCGCGCGGGCGTGGCCGGCGACGACGGCCCCACGCACATGGGGCTCTACGATATCGCCTTCATGCGCACGCTGCCGCACATGACGGTTATGGCCCCGCGCATCGAGGCGGAGGTGCAGCCGATGCTCGAGCACGCGCTGTCGCTCGGGACGCCGGTCGCGATTCGCTATCCGCGCGGGAACTCGTCGGGCAAGCATCTCGAGCCTCCGGCGCCCATCGTGCACGGCCGGGGCGAAGTGCTGCGCCGCGGTGAGGGCGTCGCGCTGCTCGCGTTCGGCAACACGTGCGATCACGCACTCGACGCGTACGACTTGATCGCAGACGATGGGCCCAGGCCCACCGTCGTCAACATGCGCTTTGCCAAACCGCTGGACGAGGCGCTGCTCGTCGAACTCGCGCAAACGCACGGCAAGTTCATCACCCTCGAGGAACACTCGCTCGCCGGCGGATTTGGGTCGGCGGTCCTGGAGTTCGTCGCTGACCGCAATCTGGGCGTCACCGTCGAGCGCATCGGCGTACCCAATACGCTCATCCAGCACGAGAAGCAGCCGGTGCAGCGCGCGAGTTTCGGGCTTTCGGGCGAAAGCATCGCGGCTCGGATTCGCACGCGCGAAACGGCGGTCGCGCACTAGCCGTCCGCAAGCGGGTAGCCCCGCGCGGAAGCCGAACTGCGCTTCGCTTGAGGACGGCGCATAGCCGCGCCCTGATCCGATGTCGCAAGGGAGTAATTGGACCAACGTGATTTTGCCGTTCGCCACCACGCTTCTCGCGGCCGCAACGACCACGGCCGGAGCGCTCGCAACGCCGCTTGCGGCGGGCGGCGCCGCCAACCCCAAAGGGGTGCCCAGCGCCAGTGCGACGCTCAATCCCGAAGTCCTCAGGAGCCTGCAAACCTTTCAGTTCGCGCATAAGTCGGGGCTCGCCATGAACGCTCCGTGGCTCACACACACCTTTGCCGCGCTGTTCCTGGTGCTTGCGGTCGGGCTCGTCTTGTTGCTCGCGTTTCAAACGACGAAGCAGGAGGGGCTCTCGGGCACCATCGGCGGCCGGGTTGAGTCGGCCTATCGGCCGCGCCTGGGCTTCGACCAGCAACTTGCGAGGCTGACGAGCTACGTCGCGCTCGCGATGGTGTTCTTCGCGGTCGTCTTAAGTATCACCGGAATCTAACCTTGGCGCTTCTGGAAGTCGACAATCTTCGCGTCGGTTTCAAGACCGACGACGGGTTCGTGAGCGCCGTCAACGGGCTCTCGTATTCGGTCGAGAGCGGTTCCACGCTCGGCATCGTCGGCGAGTCGGGCTCGGGAAAGTCGGTCAACGCGCTCTCCATCATGCGTCTCATTCCGATGCCGCCCGGCCGGATCGACGGTGGTTCGATCACGCTCCGCGGGGCAAATCTGCTCGTCAAGAGCGAGCCCGAGATGCGCAAGATCCGCGGAAAAGACATCGCGATGATCTTTCAGGATCCGATGACTTCGCTCAACCCGGTGCTTACCGTCGGCGACCAAATCTCCGAAGCCGTTGCGCTGCACCTCAAGCTCGGCAAGAAAGACGCGTTCGCGAAAACGATCGACATGCTGCGCCTCGTACGCATGCCTCTGCCCGAGAAACGCGTGCGGGAATATCCGCACCAGCTTTCGGGGGGCATGCGTCAGCGCGTGATGATCGCCATGGCGCTCTCGTGCGACCCCGACGTCCTGATCGCCGACGAGCCGACCACGGCACTCGACGTGACCATTCAGGCCCAGATACTCGAGCTGATGAATGAGATGCAGCGCCGGCTCGGATCGGCGATCGTCATGATCACGCACGATTTGGGTGTCGTTGCCGAGACTTGTAAGAACGTGCTCGTGATGTACGCGGGCAACATGGTCGAGTACGGATCTGCGAATCAAATCTTCGACACGCCGCGGCACCCGTATACCATGGGGCTGCTGGCGTCCGTGCCGCGTCTGGACGATCGCGAGCACGGCCGCCTCGTGCCGATCGAAGGTCAGCCGCCGAACCTCTTGCGCATTCCGCCGGGCTGTTCGTTCGCGCCGCGCTGCAAGTACCGCATGCCGATCTGCGACTCGCCCGTGCCGTTGTATGCATTCGGCCAGGGCCACGTCGCGCGCTGTTTTCTCTACGACGAGCGCACCGAAGGCGAACGTACCCTAGCCGTCGAGTCCAAGCCGCAGGTGCCCGGTACCGCTGCGGGAGCCCCCGCGGACGCCGCGATCGCGGCCGTATGAACGCCACCGCGCCCGACCTGCTCGAGGTCCGCGACCTCTACAAATACTTCCCCATCAACGCGGGCGTGTTTTCGCGCCACGTCGGCGACGTCAAAGCCGTCGACGGGATCGATTTCTCGATCCGTCAGGGCGAGACGCTCGGGCTCGTCGGGGAATCGGGTTCGGGAAAGACGACCGCAGGCCGCGTCGTGCTCAACCTGCTGCCGGCGACCAAAGGTGAGGTGCGTTTCGACGGCCGGGCCATCGGCGCGCTCGGGCGCGAAGATGCGCGCAAGCTCCGCAAAGAGATGCAGATCATCTTCCAAGATCCGTACGCATCGCTCAACCCGCGCATGACCGTGGGCGACATCATCTCCGAGCCGCTGCGCATCCACCATCTCGCGCGCGGCCGCGACGCGGACGCGCGCGTTCAGGAGCTGCTGCGGCTCGTGGGGCTACAGCCGTACCACGCCAATCGGTACCCGCACGAGTTTTCCGGCGGACAGCGCCAGCGTATCGGCATCGCCCGCGCGCTCGCGGTCAATCCGAAGTTTATCGTCGCCGACGAACCGGTCTCCGCGCTCGATGTGTCGATCCAGGCGCAGGTCATCAACCTGCTTCAAGATCTTCAAGCGCAGTTCGGGCTCACGTTCCTGTTCATCGCCCACGATCTTTCGGTCGTGCGCCACATTTCGACGCGCGTGGCGGTGATGTACGTCGGCAAGATCATCGAGATTGCCAACCGCGACGCCCTCTACGAGAATCCGCTCCACCCCTACACGCAATCGCTGCTCTCGGCTATTCCGATTCCCGATCCGTCGGTCGAGCGGCGCCGCAAGCGCATCATTCTCACCGGCGACATTCCGTCGCCCGTCAACCCGCCCTCGGGTTGCCGCTTCCACACGCGCTGTCCGGTCGCGTTCGATCGTTGCCGCGTCGAAGTGCCGCCGCTGCAAGCGTACGCTCCCGGACACGTTGCGGCGTGTCACTGGGTCGAAGAGCACGGCGGCGTCGCGCCCGATTTGACCGGGGGGACTGCCGTCGTGGCGTAGCGGCTGCATCGCGTTTTCAAGAAAAAGAGCGGCCGCCGAAGCGGTCGCTCTTTTTCTTGGTTCGGGGCACGCAGGCTACGCTTTGCGGCGCGTCGTTTTCTTGCGTCCGGTCGTCTTTTTCGCGGCTTTGCGGCCGGGGCTGGCCTTCTTGCGGCCCGCGGTCTTCTTTGCGGTGCTCTTCTTACGGCCGGCGGTCTTCTTCGCGGTGCTCTTCTTGCGGCCGGCGGTCTTCTTCGCGGTGCTCTTCTTGCGGCCGGCGGTCTTCTTTGCGGTGCTCTTCTTGCGGCCGGCGGTCTTCTTTGCGGTGCTCTTCTTCGTGGTCGACTTCTTTGCCGTCGACTTCTTAGCGCCCGAACGCTTCGCCGTGGTTTTCTTCCCGGTGGCCTTCTTGCGCGTGCCGGTCGACTTCTTGCGCGTCCCCTTGCGGCGCGGTGCCGTCGAAGCGTCTTCGGTCGATGTATCGTCCGGCTCCATCATGCCATTACTGTCCAACTGATCCTCCTCGTCCGCTGCAGCGGAACGATCGATGCGTCGAAACGTCGACACTGTTGATATGTCAACGCCTTTGGAAGCATCTTATACTGCGTGAACGATTATTGCAAGATTTCTTTGCGTAAGAGCGTACGCGCGACGCCCGCGCAGCGCGCGCGCGTGCCCGCGCGGACGCACGATTCCGGCACGAGTTGCGGCGTAATAACCTTGCCTGTATGAAAAACGCATCGCGCACCGTTAAATCGGGGCGGCACTTCGATGCCAAAGTTTCGGGCGCTCGCGCGGGCCCCCGTACCCGCGAGGGCGCGCGCGGGGCGCGACCGGCGCGGCTCATTTTTTGCTCGGGGTTGACGGCGGCGCTATACTAAGGGCGTTTTCGCATAGGACCATCGGAGTGCGACCGGATAGGAACGAGGACCCTTTGAAAAAGCCGCTGATTATCGTCGAATCGCCGACGAAAGCGCGCACCATCAAGAAATTCTTACCGCCTCGTTTCGTCGTAAAGGCCTCGGTCGGTCACGTGCGCGACCTTCCGAAAAGCACCCTTGGGGTCGACGTCGACCACGGATTCGAGCCGCGTTACCTGACCATTAAAGGGAAGGGCGACGTCATCAAAGACCTCAAATCCGCCGTCAAAACGGCGTCCGACGTCTTTCTCGCGACCGACCCCGATCGCGAAGGCGAAGCGATCGCCTGGCATCTGGCGGAGCTTCTGAAGCTTCCCAATCCCAAGCGCATCGAACTCCACGAGATCACCAAGGAAGCCGCGCTCCATGCCATCGCGGACGCGCACGAGATCGACATGCCGCGCGTCAACGCCCAGCAGGCACGCCGGATCCTCGACCGGCTCGTCGGCTACAAGATTTCGCCGCTGCTCTGGGCCAAAGTCCGCGGCGGCCTCTCGGCGGGGCGCGTGCAATCGGTCGCGGTCAAGCTCATCGTCGATCGCGAGCGCGAAATTACGGCATTCGTTCCGCGGGAGTACTGGACGATCGGGGCGCTGTTCGAGAAAAGCGAAACGGCTCAGACGTTCTCCGCGGAACTCGTCGAGATCGACGCCGAGAAGACCGATATCACCAACGGCGGCCGCGCCGATCAGATCGTCGCCGACCTCGCCGATGCACGCTACGCGATCGCGACCGTCAAGCAACGCGAAACGCGCCGCAACGCCGCCGCGCCCTTTACGACCTCGACGATTCAACAAGAGGCGTCGCGGAAGTTAAAGTTCCGCGTGCGCAAGACCATGCAGACCGCCCAAGCGCTGTACGAGGGCGTCGATCTCGGTGCCGAAGGTACGCAGGGCCTCATCACCTACATGCGTACCGACTCGACGCGCATCGCCGAGAGCGCCCGCGACGCCGCCAAAGCGTTTATAGAAGAGACGTACGGCGTCGAATTTCACGGCGGCACGAAGGCGTTTAAGGTGAAAGACGGCGCGCAGGACGCGCACGAGGCCATCCGCCCCACGTCGGTCGTGCGCACCCCGGCCTCCCTTGCCGGCGTGCTCAAGCGTGACGAGCTGCGGCTCTATCAGCTCATCTGGGAGCGCTTCGTTGCCTCGCAAATGGCCCCGGCGGTGTACGACCAAACCTCCGTCGACATCTCGGCCACGCCCGTGCGCGGAAACGCGCGCTACACGTTCCGCGCCACCGGCAGCGTCCTCAAATTCGCGGGCTACACGGCCGTCTACGAAGAAGGCAAGGACGACGAAGCGCCCGGTACCGACGCGAAGGCCAAGGGCCGCGTGATGCTCCCGCCGCTCGCGCGCGAGGACGCGATCGAGAAGCGCTCGATCGAACCCAAGCAGCACTTCACCGAACCCGCGCCGCGTTTTACCGAAGCGACGCTCGTGAAGTCGCTCGAAGAGAACGGCATCGGCCGGCCCTCGACGTACAGCTCGATCGTGGAGACGATTCAGGCGCGGCAGTACGTCCAGCAAATCGACCGGCGCTTCCACCCGACCGACATCGGGATGCAAGTCAACGATCTCCTCGCCGAACACTTTGCCGACATCATGAACCTGCAGTACACCGCGAAGATGGAAAGCGAGCTCGACGGCGTCGAGGAGAATGGCATGGATTGGCGCGAGGTGCTCGGCCGCTTCTACACGCCATTCGTTCACGATCTCGACGAGGCGGAGAAGAAGCTCCCGAAGGTCGAGCTCAAAGACGAGCCGACGGACGAAATCTGCCCGAAATGCGGCAAGGAGATGGTCATCAAGACGGGCCGCTTCGGCCGCTTCATCTCGTGCACGGGCTACCCCGAGTGCAAGACGACGAAGCCGATCCTCAAGGACACGGGCGCGATCTGTCCCAAGGACGCCGGCATGGTCGTCGAGCGCAAGTCCAAGCGCGGCCGCACCTTTTACGGTTGTGCCAATTATCCGGCGTGCGACTTCGTCTCCTGGGATCGCGTGATTGCGGAACCGTGCCCCGAGTGCGGATCGTACGTCGTCGCGAAGTCCAAGCGCGGCGTGCTGACGTTCGTGTGTTCCAAGGATAAGGAACACGATACGAGCGCGATCGGCCTCGCGAAGGAACACGCCGAAGCCGTCGACGGCTCCGAGACGGTCGCGCCGGGCGAACGCGAGATCGAGCCGCTCGAGGTATGACCGGTGCGCGTCCCCGCCTGCGCGTGATCGGCGCCGGCCTCGCAGGATGCGAGGCCGCGTGGCAGGCGGCGCAGCGCGGCTGCGACGTCGAACTGCTCGAAATGCGGCCGCACGTCCGCGGCCCCGCGCACAAAACCGACCGCTTCGCGGAACTGGTCTGCAGCAATTCGCTGCGTGGTGCGGCGCTCGAGAATGCGGTCGGGCTGCTCAAAGAAGAGCTCGCGCGGCTCGAGTCGCTCATCATCACGAGCGCGCGCGAAGCCGCCGTGCCGGCGGGCGGCGCGCTTGCCGTGGACCGCGAGGTGTTCGCGGCGCTCGTCGAAGCGCGGCTGGCCGCGCACCCGCACGTCACCATCCGTCGGGCGGAAGTGACGACGATCGATCCCGACGTGCCGACGATCGTCGCGTGCGGGCCGTTGCCGTCCGAACCGCTCTCCCAGGCCATCGACGCGCTGCTCGCGCACGTGCCGCTCGAAACCCCGAGCAGACGTGCGCGCCTGCACTATTACGACGCGGCTTCGCCGATCGTCGCGACCGAGTCGCTCGATCTCGCGCAGATGTACGCGAAGTCACGGTACGATAAGGGCGACGGCTCCGATTACCTCAACATCCCGCTCGATCGCCAAGCGTATCTCAGCTTCGTCGACGATTTGCGCACGCTGCCCAAGCACGAGCCCAAGGAGTTCGAAAGCGACGCGGCCGCGGGCAAGGTGCCGTACTTCGAGGGGTGCTTGCCCATCGAGGAAATGGCGCTGCGCGGCGAGGATGCGATGCGCTTCGGGCCGCTCAAACCCGTCGGGCTTCGTCATCCGCTGACCGGCGTGACGCCGTACGCCGTCGTGCAGCTGCGCAAAGAAGACGTCGCCGGCAGCGCCTACAATCTCGTCGGCTTCCAAACGCGCCTGACGTGGCCCGCGCAAAAAGAAGCGTTCGGGAAGCTTCCCGGCCTCGCTAGCGCCGAGTGGGTGCGACTGGGCGTCATGCATCGCAATTCGTTCATCGACTCGCCGCGGTATCTCGGCCCGGACTTGCGGCTGCGCGGCAGCGGCAACGCGTGGTTCGCGGGGCAAATCACGGGCGCCGAAGGGTACGTCGAAGCGGCTGCGTGCGGTCTGATCGCGGCGACCGCGGCCGCGCGCGCGCTGCAGGGCGAGGCGCCGCTCGAGGTGCCGGCCGACACCGCGCTCGGCGCGGTCGTCGCACATCTGCAAAATACTCAGACGGACGATTTTCAGCCGGCAAACGTCAGTTGGACGTTCTTCACCCCGCTGCCGGGCAAGCCGATTCGTGACAAGCGGGAACGCCGCGCGAAGCTCGCGCAACGCGCGCTCGCGAAGATCGAGGCGTGGCGCGCGGCGCTCGCCCAAACGCGCGAAGCGGTCGTCCCGGTTTAGCGCTTCGCATCGGCGCTCGACGTGACGTGACGGGCGCAAGTCGACACTCGTCGAATTGCGGCCGCACGGAGGACCTATGATTGCCCATATCCCGATCGTGGCGACGGACGCAGACCTGATGGCAATCTCCGAAGCAAACCCCGGCTGGCAGGTCGAGCGGGAGGCCGATGGGTCAATCGTCATGAGTCCGACGGGCACATCGGGAGGCTTGCGTTCCCGCGCCATCACGCGCCAGTTGGAAGATTGGGCCGCCGCCCATGCGTCCGGACTCGTCTTCGATTCGTCGACGGGTTTCACGATGCCCGACTCGTCTGTGCTATCGCCCGATGCGTCGTACATTGCGAAAGAGCGTTGGGAGGCAATTCCCCGCGCGCTCCGGGAGGGCTACGCCGCGATCGTTCCCGATATCGCGATCGAACTCGTCAGCCAGAGCGATACCGTCGCCGCCGCGCGACGCAAGGCCGCCCGCTACATCGCGTATGGCGTGCGGTACGTCGCCGTCATCGATCCGTATCGCCGTGAGACGTTCGAATACGGCTAGCGGCCCGCGAATCTGCAACTCGATGTAGAGGCGATTTACGAGATCTGAACGCCCCGGTTGGTCTCGAACGGCCGATGGATTGACAATCGATTCCGCAGGCGCGCGGGATCTCGCGGCGTTGCTCGCGATCGACGTGGCGCTTACCGAACGGGAACGGCAAGACGAAATTCTGCGGACCAGCGTCGGGCAAGGCGGCTGCTTTGTCGCGCGCGACGGCGCGATCGTCGCCGGCTTCCTCACGTGGGACCTCGGCTTTTTTCATCGCCCGTTCGTGCGGCTGCTCGTCGTCGTCGACGCATACCGCCGCCGCGGGCTCGGCCGCGCGCTGCTCGGCGCCGCCGAAGATGCCGCGTCGTCGCGCGGCGAGCTCTTCGTATCGACCGAAGCAATCAACCGAAGCAATCAACGCGCCGATGCAAGCGCTCTTGGCCCGCGCCGGCTACAAGTCCAGCGGCAGCATCGAGAACCTCAACGCCCCGGGCAACGCCGAACTCGTCTATTACAAGCGGCTCGTGTAACGCAGGCGAAACACCCCAGTGGGGGAACCGTCACGCGCCGTCGACGAACGGCTCGATCGCCAGGGCGTCCCCGTTCGGAAGCGGGATATCCGCTGCCATGCGTATCCGCTCCACGACCATCCTCGCCGTCCGGCGCGACGGCAAGCTCGCGATCGCCGGCGACGGCCAGGTTACTTTCGACAAAACCATCATGAAGCACGGCGCGCATAAGGTGCGCCGCATCGCGGGTGGTCAGGTGCTCGCGGGATTCGCGGGCAGCGCGGCCGACGGCATCACGCTGCTCGAAAAGTTCGAAGGCAAGCTCGGCGAGTATAAAAACAACATCGTGCGCGCCGCAATCGAACTCGCCAAGGAGTGGCGTCAGGATCGCGCGCTGCGCCGTCTCGAAGCCCTGCTCGTGGTCGGAACGGCAGAGCATCTCTTCGTGCTCTCGGGAACCGGCGACGTGATCGAGCCGGACGAAGGCATCGCCGCCATCGGCAGCGGCGGCCCGTACGCGCAGGCGGCCGCGATGGCGCTCCTGCTTCACAGCACGCTCGACGCCGAAGCGATCGCGCGCGCCGCGCTGCAGGTCGCCGGGCGCATCGACATCTACACGAACGACAACATCGTCTGCGAGGTCGTGTAGACGTGGATAACGACGACCTCATCGATTTCGTCCGGTCCAATCGCGAGCGCTATCTCGGCGAGTTGAGCCATTGGATCGCATGCCCGTCGGTTTCGGCGGACCCTGCGCGACATAGCGAGGTGCGACGGTCTGCCGAGGTCGCCGTCGCGCGCATGCGGGCCGCGGGTCTGGACGACGCGTGCGTGCTGGAAACCGACGGACTGCCGGTTGCGTACGGCTCGTGGCTGCACGCGCCGGGGGCGCCGACGGTGCTGATCTACGGCCACCACGACGTGCAGCCGGAAGATCCGCTCGCGCTTTGGAAGTCGCCGCCGTTCGCCGGAACCGTGCGCGACGGGAAGCTGTACGGTCGCGGCGCGGTCGACGATAAAGGTCAAGTCCTCATGCATCTGGCCGCAATCGAGGCGCACATGCACGTGCGCGGAAAGCTGCCGCTCAACGTCAAGGTTGTCGTCGAGGGCGAGGAAGAAATCGGCTCGCCGAGCTTCGAGGCGTTTCTCGCGCGCGAGGCGGCGCGGCTCGCATGCGACGTGGTCGTCGTGTCCGACACCGCAATATTTTCCGAAGACGTGCCGTCGCTGACGGTGTCGCTGCGCGGGCTCGTGCACTGGGAAGTGCGCGTCGATGGTCCGGCGAGCGACCTCCACTCGGGATATTTCGGCGGCATCGTCGCGAACCCGATCGAAGCGCTCGCGATTGCGATCGCGACGCTGCGCGACTCGGGGGGCCGCGTTGCGGTTCCGGGCTTTTACGACGGCGTCCGCGAGCTGACCGGGCCCGAGCGCGACGAGATCGCGGCGCTGCCGTACGATGCGGCCAAAGAAGCGCGCGCGCTCGGCGTCGCCGACCTCGCGGGCGGCGAACGGGACCGCTTACCGCTCGAACGCACGTGGCTGCGCCCCACGCTCGAGTGTAACGGCATCTACGGCGGCTATCAGGGTCCCGGCGGTAAGACGATCGTGCCGAGCTTCGCGCATGCCAAACTCTCGGCGCGACTCGTCGCGGATCAAGACCCCGCGCACGTCAAGCGTGTCGTGCGCGAGCACCTCGAGCGCGCCGCGCCTCCCGGCGTGCGAATCACGATCGAAAGCGACGGCGACGTGCGCGCGGTGAGCACGTCACGCGAGCATCCCGCGGTCGGCGCTGCGGCGCGCGCCATGGAACGCGGCTTCGGCAAGCCTCCCGTCTTCATCGGCACGGGCGGCACGATCGGGCCCGTCTCGTCGTTCGACCGAATTTTGCACCTGCCGCAGGTCTTGATCGGGGTCGGCCTACCCGACGATGCGATCCACGCGCCCAACGAGAAATTCGACCTGCGCCAATTTTTCGGCGGCATCGAGACGATGGCATACCTGTACGACGAGTTGGCGGACGCGCTCGCGTGATGGGCGACGCCGCGGCCGCCACTCGCGCGCTCGAGCATGCCGTCGAGCGCGCATACGAGACGTTCGCAGGCTATGAGGTCGGCGAGGTCGACTTTTGCACGTGCTGTCATACACGGATCGACAGCCTCGTCGCGGCCCTGCGCAAGCCCGACCGTCACGCGCTCGCCGTGACGGCCGTCGCGGAGTTTTTCGAAGACGTGTATGCGACCGCGTCGGCCGGAGATGAGACGTTCAAGGCGCTGCTGCCGCGCGTGCTCGAACTCGCGACGCCGGGCGCGGATGAGATCGCGCACCTCAACGTGGCAACTCTCGGACGCAAGCTCGCGCTCGCGCGCTGGGACGAGTGGCCCGCCGAGGAACGCGCGGCGGTCGACACGTGGGCGCACGCCTGGTTTGCCGCGTCGCTCGCCTGCGGCGACCCGCACGGAACCGCCTTAGAAGACGTGCTCTGCGCGCTCGGATACCTCTACGACGACCTCGCGCCGTTTCTGTCGACGCTGCGTGCCGCATCCGCCCCGGCCCCGCGGAAACGCATCGCGCACCTCGTTCTGTCGGTCTGCTTCGCCCTCTCGCACGCGCGTGCGCCGCTGCGCGACGATTGGAGTTGCATCGGTGCCCGCTGGCGCAAAGGCTCGCGTCCCGAACGTCAGATGCTCACGTGGCTCGCGACGCACGCTTCGCATGCACGCCTGATCGCGGATGCCACCGCGAACGGCTGCCGGTGCGTGTGGGTGCGCGAGAGCACCGCCGCCGGCGTCGACGCCGCACTCGCGGCCTTCGCCGTGCGCCTCGTCGAGTCGGTCGTTGCGTGACGCCGGGCAACTGCTCGAGCGGCGGCGGGAGGCGCTACGCCGCGTCGAATGACTCGGCGATGGCTTCCGCAACACTCACCCCGCGCCAAATCGTCAGCGAACTCGACCGCTACATCGTCGGCCAGGCGAAGGCGAAACGCGCCGTCGCGGTCGCGATGCGCAATCGCTACCGGCGCGAGCAGCTCGGCGACGACATGCGCGGCGAGATCATCCCCAAGAACATTCTCATGATCGGGCCCACGGGTGTCGGCAAGACGGAAATTGCGCGGCGGCTCTCGACGCTTGCGGGCGCGCCCTTCGTAAAGGTCGAGGCGACGAAGTACACGGAGGTCGGCTACGTCGGCCGTGATGTCGAATCGATGGTGCGCGATCTCGTCGAAGCCGCGATCCGCATGGTTCAGGACGAACGTCGCGGCGAAGTCCGTGAGGCCGCCGAGGCGGCCGCCGTCGAGCGGGTCGTCGACGCACTCTATCCCGACACACGTCCGCCCAACGCCGCGCAACCCATGAACGCCTTCGCGCAATCGCTCGGCTCGATCTTCGGCAACACCTTCACGCAGCCGCAAGCGCCTCCGGCGGCGCCCGCCGCAGCGCCCGAACAAGCCAAATCGATTCGCGAACAGGCGCGCGCCGACGTGCTGCGCGGATTTTTCGACGTGCGGCTCGTCGACATCGAAGTCGAAGAAGCGCCGCAGTTGCCGATCGGCATGATGGGCGGCATGGACCCGGCGATGGGCGGCAGCGCGGATATGGGCGAGATGCTCGGTAATCTGTTGCCGAAGAAGAAGACGAAGAAGCGCGTGACGGTGGTCGAGGCGCGCCGCATCTTCGCGCAGGAGGAAGCCGCGAAGCTCGTCGATATGGATGCGGTCAAACGCGAAGCGCTGCGCCGCGCCGGAGAGAACGGCATCGTCTTCATCGACGAGATCGACAAGGTCGCCGGAGGCGGCGGAGGTCGCGGACCCGACGTTTCGCGCGAAGGCGTGCAACGCGACATCCTGCCGATCGTCGAGGGCAGCACCGTCAACACCAAGCACGGTTCCATAAAAACCGATCACGTGCTCTTCATCGCGGCGGGCGCCTTCCACATGAGCAAGCCCTCCGATCTCATTCCCGAATTGCAGGGCCGCTTTCCGATCCGCGTGGAGCTCGACTCGCTCTCCGTCGACGACTTCAAAACGATTCTCACGCAGCCGAAAAACGCGCTCACGCAGCAATACACGCAACTGCTCGCCGTCGAAGGCGTCGAACTGACGTTCACGCCGGACGGCATCGAACAGCTCGCGATCTATGCGATGAAGGTCAACGAGCAAACGGAAAATATCGGCGCGCGCCGGCTGCACACGGTGCTCGAGCGGCTGCTCGAGGACGTCTCGTATGCGGCGCCCGAGGAGGGCGGCGCGGTCGTCGTCGACGGCGCCTACGTGCGCGAGCGCCTGCGCGACATCGTCGAGAGTGCCAACCTCAGCACCTACATCTTATAATCGGGGCTCCGAGCGGGCCCTTGCCCGGGCGGATTTGCGCCCGGGGGGAACCGCCGCTAGACGGTTCGGGTTATAATGCTAGCCGTGCCGTATATCCGTGAGATCATCCAAGACGGACACCCGACGCTTCGGAAGGTCGCAAAGAAAGTGACCGCCGAGGAGCTGGGCGACCCGCTCTTCCAGCAGCTCATCGACGACATGTTCGAAACCATGTACGCTGCGCCGGGCATCGGGCTCGCGGCGCCGCAGGTCAACCTCAGCAAGCGGCTCTTCGTCGTCGACCTGCAGGATGAGAAGCCCGAACATGGACCGCTCGTCATCGTCAATCCGCGCTTTACGGTCAGCGAGGGCGAGATCGAGTCCATCGAGGGCTGCCTCTCGGTCGCCGGCATGATCGGCGACCTCACGCGCTTCGAGCGCGTCGTCTGCACCGGTCTCGACCGGCACGGCAAGAAGATCGAACTCGCCGGCACGGGCCTCTTCGGCCGCTGCCTGCAGCACGAGATGGACCACCTCGACGGCGTGCTCTACATCGATAAGGCCAAGAACATCCGCCCCGCCGTGACCGAGGAAGAGCACGCGGCTCTCGCCGAGGTCGCCGCGGAAGGCACGGCGCTCGAGCGCAACGCGCAAGCCGCAGCTGTCTAGCGGCCCCCGCGCACGCGGCGCGTTCTTCGGAACGAGCGACTTTGCCGTCCCGGCCCTGCACGCGTTCGCGAAGGCGGTCGACTGCGCGCTCGTCGTCACCCAACCCGACCGGCCCTGGGGCCGCGGCCACAAGCTGCGCGCGACGCCGGTCAAACGTGCGGCGGCCGAGCTCGGCATCGCGACGCTCGAACCCGAGCACCTGCGCGACGCCCTGCCGGCGCTCGCCGCGCTTGGCGCCGAGCTTTTCGCCGTCGCGTCGTACGGGAAGATCGTGCCGCAAGCAGTTCTCGATCTTCCCCGCCTGGGTGCGCTCAACGTGCATCCGAGCCTCTTACCGCTCTATCGCGGTGCGACGCCGCTGCAGGGGCAACTGCGGGATGGCGTAACGACCGGCGGCGTGACGATCATCGCGATGGACGCGGGCATGGATACGGGCGACATCGTGCTGCGCGAAGAGCGGACCATTGGGCTCGATGAGACCTACGGCGAGCTGCACGAGCGGTTCGCGGCGCTCGGTGCCGAGCTGCTCGCGCACGCATGCGCGCAGGCGCTAACGGGGACGCTCGCGCGCACGCCGCAGCACGGCCTCGTGCCCCAGGCCGAGGTCGCCCGGACGCTCACCCGGCCGCTGCGCAAAGAAGATCTCGCGGTCGATTGGAGCTGGAGCGCCCGGCGCGTCATCGACCACGTGCGTTCGCTATCGCCGCAACCGGGAGCGCGTGCGACGCTCGACGGCGAACCGGATCCCGTGAAGCTGCTGCTCGTTCGCCAGGCGCGTCCGGCCGACGACGCCGCGGAACTCGTCGTACGCTGTGGAGACGGCGAGTCCGTCGCCATCGAGCGGCTCGTGCCGCCCAACCGCGGCGTGACGAGCGGCCGCGCGTACCGCGCCGCGCGGTCCCGGCGCAGCGGCCTCGCGTCGTGAAGCGCGCGCCCGCGGCGCGCCCGCCGGCTCGATCTGCAAAGCTCGCGGCGCGCGAAGTTGCCTTTGCGGTCGTGCAAGACGTCTTTGGAGAGGAGAAGCGCAGCGCGCAAGCCGCCTTCGACGTTCGCGCACGCCGGGCGGAACTCGACGCACGCGATCGCGCCTTTGCGGCGGAGCTCGCGTACGGTTCGATCAAAGCCCGGCGTCTTATCGATTACCAACTCGTGCCGTACGTGGGCGAGCGCGACCGGCCGCTCGCGCCCGCGATCGCCGAAGTTTTGCGCCTGGGAACGTACCAACTGCGCTTCATGTCGGGCGTCGACGATCATGCGGCCGTTTCCGAAACGGTGAACCTCGCGTGGAAGCACGGTCACAAGGGGACGGCGGGCCTCGTCAACGCGGTGCTCCGCCGGATGATCGCCGACGGGCCCCCGGCACTCGACCCGCAAACGTTCAAGTCCCAAAATGATTACTTCGGTGTTAAATATTCGGTGCCGACGTGGATTGCCGGACAGTTCGTCTCCGCCTACGGCCAGTTCGCAGAAACCGCCCTCGCCGGCGTCAATGCGGCGCCGCAGCACGCCGTGCGCGTCAATGCGCTCCGCGCGGGCGTTACCGGCGTGCGCGACGAGTTCCTCGCAAGCGGCATCGCGGTTGCCGCGTCTGCGTACGTCGCCGAGTCGCTGGTGGTGGGGTCGGGCACTCTGGGCGACGATCCGCAGGGACGCTGGAGCGTTCAGGGCGAGGCGGCGGCGATGCCGGTGGATTTGCTCGCGCCGCAAGCCGGGGAAACGGTGCTCGAGTTGTGTAGCGGCCGTGGCAACAAGACCGTGCAAATCGCCGCGCGGCTCGGCGAGACGGGTAGCATCGTGTGCGTCGAGATCGACCAGCGTAAGTTGCGCGGATTGCGCGAAACGCTCGAACGCTGCGGCGTCGCAAACGCCGGCATCGTCGCGGGCGATGGGCGCGTTGCGGCCACGGACGTTCGCGCCCACGCGGTGCTGCTGGACGCGCCATGTTCGGGTACGGGCGTCATCGGCCGTCATCCCGAGGCGCGCTGGCGCAAGGCGCCCGAGGACGGCGCACGCCTGAGCGTCGTGCAGGCCGAACTGCTGCGCGCCGCCGCGGCGTGTACGTTGCCGTCCGGCCGGCTCGTGTACAGCGTCTGCTCGAGCGATGTGCGGGAGGGCCGCGCGGTCATCGACGCATTTCTCGCCGAGGACACGGCGTTCCGGCGCGCGCCGCTGCCCGGGCGCTACGCCGATTTTGCGCGCGACGGTGACGTCGTCGTTCCGGCAGGCGTCGGGGGTCGCGATGGTTTTTACGTCGCGACGCTCGTGCGCGCCGCGTAACCGCCGGCACGTGAGCCCGAAGTTCTGGGCCTTCCTCGAGCGACTCGAGGCGACGTGCGCGAACGCCGTCGAGCGCGCGTTCGCGGCGGCTTTTCCGACGCCGCTGGAACCCGTGCAGATTGCCCGCAAACTCGTCGCTGCCTTCGAATCGGGCGTCGCGGCAAGCGGTCGCGGCGGGCGGCGTTTTCGCGTGCGGCTCAGTGCGGCCGATTTCGGGCGCTTCGAGGGCGAACTGCCGTACTTGCACGCGCAGTGGCGCGCTATGCTCATGCGACTGTCGGAACGCTCGGGCCGTCCGCAGCGGCCGCCCGAGGTGCTCGCCGAGGTCGACCGCGCCGTTGCGACCGGCACCGTGAGCATCGTGGCCGAAGCTCTCGTCGAGCCCGTGCGGCTTGCGTTACGCGTGCGCCGGGGCATGCCGCCGGGGGCGGCGGTCACCCTCGAAGGTCAGATCGTGGTCGGGCGCGATGCAGGCTGCGATCTCGTGCTCGCCGATCCGCGTGTGTCGCGCCGGCACCTTCGTATCGCAGCGGACTTGCGCTTCGCCGATCTCGGCAGTGCGAACGGCACGTTGCACAACGGTGCGCGGGTCAGCGCGGGCACGCTGGGGCTTGGCGACGTTCTCGTGCTAGGCGACAGCGAGCTCGTTGTGGCCGGAGCATCGTGAGCGACGTCGCGCACGCACGGGTAACGAGCGTCGAGCTCGTGGCGGCGGTCGCACTCGCACTCCTCTTCGCGCTGCCGCGACGGCGCGCCGCACGCGACGACGGCCTCACCGACATGCAGGCGGTTATCCTCCGTGTGGAGGACTATGATCGGACGCGTACGGTTCGCTTCACCGTTCCGATCACGATCGGCCGGGCTCCGTCCGCAACGCTCGTTGTTCCCGACGCGCAAGTGAGCCGGTTGCACGCACGAATCGATCTTACCGACGGTGGTCTCAGCGTCCGCGATCTCGACAGTCGCAACGGAACGCTGCTGAACGCCCGTCCCATCGACGGTCCGACGGCGCTGCATGACGGTGACGAAATCGACGTCGGGACGACGCGAATCGTCTTCTGTGGGGTCGGTGCGTGGAAGTAGCGGTCGGTACGGAGATCGGGCTCATGCGCGGCGCAGAAAGCGACGCGCACCTCACCGAAAGCGTTGCGCCCGGCGTGACGCTCCTCGCCGTCGCCGACGGATTCGGCGAATTCGGCCAAGGCAATGCAACCGCTCCGCTCGCGCTCGCGACGGTACGGGATTACCTGCGCCGGCGGCATCGCGCGGGTTCCTTCGGCCGCAACGTCTCGCCGGGCGGCTTGCGCGCGATCTTACTTGCGGCACTCGATCACGCGAACGCTCGTCTTTACGCGCAAAGCGGCAGCCACGACGATTTCGTGGGCAGCGGGACGTCCCTCACCGCGGTGATGCTCGTCGGCGCACATGCCTTCGTCGGCCACGTCGGCGACGCACGCGCCTATCTGCTGCGCCTCGGGCGGCTGGAAATGCTGACCGCCGACGACGCAATGTTTGCCGACACCGCCGTGCCGAGCGCGAAATCGTCGCTGCCATCCAAACCGCGCTCTCGCGGCCTCTTGTGGCGCAGCCTTGGGACGCAGACCAAGCTGGAAGCCTCGATCGCGCACGTCGAGTTGCAGCCGGGCGACCAGCTCGCGCTCTGCACCGACGGCGTACACCGCTGCCTCGCCGACGACGAACTCGGCGACGCGCTTGCCGATGCCGACAGCGCCGGCGACGTCGTCGCGCACGTACTAGGGATGGTGAAGGCGCGTGGAAACGTCGATACCGGCACCTTCGTCGTCGCGCGCGATCTGTTGGCGCCCGCGGCGGCCCCGTATGGCACCGTGATCGCATTGGCTCGGCCGGCACGAGCGGCGCTCGCGGTGCTCGCGATTGTGGCGCTGCTGCTGGGCGGCGCGTTTGTCGTGCGAACCGGATACTTCGATCGTTCCACCAACGTTACGACTTCGGATCGTTAGCGCGCGTTTGGGGCCGATGACGATCGCGCTTGCGATCGGCGGCTTCGCGCTCTCGCTCGTACCGCCGGGCGCCGTCGGTCCGCCGTGGATGCTCGCGGTCTTGGTAGCGGCAGCGTATGGCTGGATATTACGCGCTCCGCTGAGCGCGCGCCGCGACGACATCCTGCCGGCGCTGGCGGTGCTCATCAGCTCACTTGGGCTCGCGACCGTCGCGCGATTATCCAGCGATCTCGCGCACCGGCAAGAGGTGTGGCTCTTGCTCTCGCTCGTCCTCGCAACCCTGGCCGGCCCGACGTTCGATGCGTTCCGGCGCTTTGCCGCCTACAAATACGTGTGGGTGCTCGGCTCGATCGTGCTCTTCGGGCTGGTCGCCGTTTTCGGTCAAGAAGTCAACGGCGCCAAACTCTGGATCCGTGTCGGTCCCGTGCAATACGAACCCGTCGAGCTCATCAAGCTCTTCATCGTCTTATTCATGGCGGGGTACCTTGCGGAAACCGCCGACGTGCTGGCCGCGGCGCGCGCATGGTCGATTCGTTCGAACCTAAAGTATCTCGGACCGCTCTTCGTCGGCTGGGCGACGTCGATGGCGATCTTGGTCTTCGAACGCGACATCGGGATGGCGTCGCTGTTGCTTGCGACCTTCGCCGCGATGCTGTACGTCGCGACGAGGCGCGTCGATCTTATCGCCGGGGGCGCATTCATCTTTAGCATCGCGGTGTGGGCTGCGGTGCGACACTACCCCTACGTCATCGCGCGCTTTGCCGCGTGGCGCGATCCCTTCGGGGATCCGCTCGGGCGCGGCTATCAGGCGCTGCAGGGACTCTTTTCACTGGCGGCCGGCGGTTTGCTCGGGACGGGGTACGGCCTGGGCCATCCGGGGTATGTCCCCGAGGCGAGCACGGACTACATCTTCGCGGCGTGGAGTGAAGAATTCGGAGCGCTCGGCGGAGCGCTCTTGATCGGTGCGTTTCTCATCGTGCTCGTGCGGGCGCTCGGCGTCGCTCGGGCGCAGCCGGACCTCTATGCCAAATTGCTCGCGACGGGCCTCGCCGCGACGCTCGGTTTCCAAGTGTTCATCATCATCGGCGGCGTCATCGGGCTCTTTCCGCTGACCGGTATCACCCTGCCGTTTTTTTCGTACGGCGGCAGTTCGCTCGTCGCGAATTTCCTACTCGTCGCGCTCGTCTGGGCGATCGGCAGCGAACGCATCGATGGCGCGCGCCGCGATCAGACTGCGAACACGTAGAGGTCGTACCGGTTCGTCGCGCGTGCGAGGACGGTCGCGTGTGCCCCCTCGGCCGTCACGATTCCCACGCGCCCCGCGTGCGCCGGATGAGCCGCGCAGGCGACGGCGAGCGCGATCGCCGGCAGTGTGAGTCCGGTGTCCGTCATCAGCGATGCCGCCAAACGCGACGTCGCGTCGTCGAGCGTCAGGATGTCGCCGACGGCTTCGGCGACCCGGAGGTGCGCGGCGTCGACGAGCGCGGTGGCCGGCACGACGATTCGCGACAGCGCGCCGACGGCACGCGAGAGGTGCCCGCGGGCGCGCCCGTTGCCGTGTGCAAGCGCCATGAGGGCCGATGCATCGAGTACGAGCACGTCCACGATGCGTATCTCCGCGTCCGCGTCGGCGTCGGCGTCGGCGGCGGTCCCCGGTTCGGGCGGGAGCGGACCGTATGCCCCAGCGAGCGTCGCGAGGTAGCGCGCCGCTTTCATCGGTGTTCGGTTGGCCGCCGTGGGGGACGAACTCTCGACGGTCGCGCCGCTGGCGCCGGCGGTCCAGAGGCCACCGAGACGTGCCACGCCGACGCTGCGTTCGTGTGCGCGCCGTACTCGTGCGCGGCGTTCCCGTGCGCGACGGTCGCCGCCGGCACGGCGGCGCGTCGCATCGTCCGTTTCCGGCGCGTCCTCGTTCTGCCGGGACGCCGCGTCAACGTGCGCGGCGCTCGCCTGCAGTTCGTGTGCGAAACGCTCGAGCGCGTCCGCCGTGTCGGCGCCGGTCGCCGTCTTCGCCGCGCGGGGGGGTGTTGGATTTGCCGCGTCAGCCGCCGGGATCGGCGCGGGCCCGGGCCGCCGCGCGAGGCGGGCGACGGCGTTGAATAGCGCGCGCAGCGCTTCACGCTCGCGGTCGACCGTGATTTCGACCCGCCATCCAGGAGAACTCATACTAAGATAATACCGGCTCGCTCGCTCGCTCGCTCGTAACCAAAGTCATGGATTATTGCGTCAAAAGACCTATTGTGAGCGCGTTTTAGGCGGATCGTCACCCCAGCCACTCCAGCGAGGTCCGGAGCCTTCGATATCTGCGGGTGCCGGCGGGCTAAATTGTAACGCCGCGATAGCGCCGCAGCGATCCGGCCGTAACGAGTTCGAGTTCCCGCCACCGAGCCGTCAGCCCGTTTGAAAGTTGCGTGCGAAGAGATCCGCAACGTAGGCAGCGATGGGCGGGTCGACCGCGCGAAGCCGTCCGCGCGTGGCTTGCGGCCAGGGTGAATGCGGGTCGTTGACTTCCACGTGCGCGCGGATGCACTCCGCGAAGTATTCATCGAGCCCGGTTGCGGCGTAGGGCGTGACGAAATCGCGCGCGTTCGCGAATGAGGCGCGAATTTCCGTATCGTAGCCGCTGCGATACACGCCGCCGCCGAGCGCACAGTCGAGCGCGTGACCGAATTCGTGAGCGACGGTCATCGGCGACGCGGAACGCAGATAGACCGTGCGTTCTTCGACGACGAACAGGCCGGCCGGAGGCACGGGCCACGCGTCGACGTCGACGCTCAGCCGCCGCAGCGATGCCGACGCATCGCGATACCGCTGTGCACCGCCCAGGGGCACGACGCGGATGCCGCAACTCGTCGCAAACGCGAGTGCGGGCTCACCGAAGCGCGCGAGCGATGCACCGACCAACGCCGCGACCGCGCGCGAACCGCCGCACACGAGACCGGTGCGCCCCTTAACGATCGTAGACATATTCGCCGAGCATGCACGCCGAGCGTGAACCCGCGGTGTCCGCGAGGTGACGGCGCTGCGGCCAGGGAGCGGCGACTTGGATGCGTTATCTGTAGCGCGGTCCGGTCGCGCTCGCGCCCGGCGTCGCGCGCCTCGCACTCTTTGGGAGCACCATGCAGCACTACTTCAACGCTCTGTGGCAGGGCATTCTCGGCGGCTCGGCCGTCCGCGACCGTGCGTCGGACTCCGGCCCCGACGCGCACGGGTTCACGTCGAGCTTCGCGCAGGGGCTGTACTGGTTTGGCTTCGAGGTGGCAAACGTGGTGGTTCAAGGAGCGCGCGCCTAGGCGTAGCGCAGCGCGCGGCGCTTAGCGCTTTGGGCGAATGCGATAGATTGCATCCGCCAGGTCGTCGCCGACGAAGAGGCTGCCGTCGGGCCCCACGGCGACGCCCGTGGGGCGGCCGATGCGCGAGCCGTCGTGCTGTTGGAACCCGCCGACGAAGGTTTTCCATTGCGCCGTCGGGTCGTTCCACTCGACCGGTGTGAGGGGAGTGTCGCCGTGCATCGGTACGAAGACGACGCGCGGTTCGACGAGCGGCGTGTGCCACGACCCATGCAGTGCGATGAACGCGCCGGCCCGGTATGTTTCGGGGAAGTCGTGCGCCTCGTTCGACGAGGCGGCGTAAAACGCTGCGCCGATCGGCGTTTCGTACGCCGGGAATACGACCCGCGAGGTGGTCTGCCGCGAGCAATCGCGTTTGCCGTCGACGGCGCGATGGTTTTCGTAACACGTCGGCCAGCCGTAGTCGGGCGTCCCGGCGTGCGCGCCGATATCGTCGAAGATTTCGTACGGATGCCCCGGTGCCAATTCGTCTTGCCCCGCCACGCCGGCCCACAGGGAATCCGTCGCGGGATCGACCGTCAGCGCGATGGCATTGCGGATGTGCGCGGCGCGCGTGCGGCGATTGCTGCCGTCGAGCGACATCGCTTGAATCGTCGCACGCGTCGGATCGCTTTCTTCGCAGACGTTACACGACGAGCCGACGCTGGCATACAGGGTTTCGCGGCCGACCGCGACGCTCGTTGTCGTGTGCCCCATCTCGCGCCCCGTGCGCACCGCGGCGAGCTTTTCAGGTGCCCCGCTTGCGGTCCGGTCGCCCGGTGCGTACGGGAGGCGCCAGACTCCGCCGTAGGTGCCGACGTAGAGCGCCTTCGGTCCGAGCGCGACGCCTGCCGCGAAGCGATCGGGCAATGTCGCAAAGACGTGCGGCGCGCGCGGCGTGCCGGTCGCGTCGGCGACGATCACGACGGCGCTGCCGCTCGTGCCGACGAGCAGGTCGCCGTTGGGCGCGACGGCCAATTCCCGCGGGGCCGAGACGTGCGCGATCGTCTCGATCGAAAAACCGGGCGGAACGCTCGGCATCGTCTCGCCGGTGCGGGCGTTTGCGCCGCGTACCACGATCCCTCCGAGCGCGACGAAGAGCGCGAGCGCAAAGAACGGGGCGAGGCGAGCGGTGCGACGGTTCACCTATGGCGTATACCCGCGCGTTGGGTGAATTCCGCCCGGCCACGCTGGAGTACGACCGCACACATGACGCAACGCATCGAAGATTATGCGCTCATCGGCGACACGCGCACGGCGGCGCTCGTGGGGACGGACGGATCGATCGACTGGCTCTGTTTGCCGCGCTTCGATAGTCCCTCCGTGTTCGCGGCGCTCGTCGGCGACGCATCGAACGGTTACTGGCGCATCGCGCCCGTGAAGGCGCCGGCACGCGTCGAGCGCGCCTATCGCCCGGGGTCACTCGTTCTCGAGACTACGTTTCACTGCGCGACCGGTACGGTGACGCTGACGGATTGCATGTTGCTCGAGCGCGACAATCCGCGCGTCGTACGCATGGTGAGCGGTGTCTCCGGCGTCGTCGCAATGCGCCTGACGTATGTCGTCCGCTTCGATTATGGATCGGTCGTCCCGTGGGTGCGGCGCACGGAAAAGGGACTGCTCGCGATCGCGGGGCCCGATGCGCTGTTGCTCGCGAGCGACGTGGATACGCACGCCGACGGGATGAAGACGGTCGCCGACTTTTCGGCGACGGCCGGCGCGTCGCTCGCGTTCGAGCTCACGTATTTCGCTTCTCACGAAGCCTGGCCGCACGCTCGCACGCCGGGTGACGCGATAGCGGAAACCGAGCGCGCGTGGGCCGGCTTTACGGCGGCCTGCACGTACGACGGGCCTTACCGTGAGATCGTGTTGCGATCGCTCGTGACGCTCAAGGCGCTAACCTTCGCGCCCACGGGCGGCATCGTCGCGGCACCCACGACGTCGCTGCCCGAGCAGCTGGGCGGCGTCCGCAACTGGGATTACCGGTACTGCTGGTTGCGCGACGCGACGTTCACGCTCTACGCGCTGCTCGCGGCGGGGTACGTCGATGCGGCGCGCGATTGGCGTAATTGGCTGCTGCGCGCCGTCGCCGGGAATCCCGCGGACCTGCAGATCGTCTACAGCGTGCGCGGAGCGCGGCGACTTCCGGAAATCGAATTGCCTTGGCTCGTGGGCTACGGCGGCGGAAAGCCCGTCCGCATCGGGAACGACGCGCACGGCCAATTTCAGCTCGACGTCTACGGCGAGGTGATCGACCTCTTGTACGCATCGCATCGCTTCGGCATCGAGCATACCGACGACGAATGGCAGCTCTCGAAAGCCGTCGTCTCGACGGTCGAAGCTCGCTGGCGCGATCCCGACCGCGGACTGTGGGAAGTGCGCGGCGATCCGCAACATTTCACGCATTCCAAAGTGATGGCGTGGGTCGCGCTCGATCGCGCCGTACGCTCGGTCGAGGAGTTCGGTCTGGACGGACCACTCGAGCGCTGGCGCGTCGAACGTGACGCAATCCACGCCGACGTCTGCGCCAAAGCCTATGACGCCAAACGCAACACGTTCGTCCAGGCTTACGGCTCGCGGGAACTCGATGCGAGTCTGTTGCTGCTGCCGATCGTGGGTTTTCTGCCGGCGACGGACCCGCGCGTCACCGGGACCGTCGCCGCAATCGAACGCAAGCTCCTGCGCAGAGGACTCGTCTATCGCTACACGCAGGCGCGTGGAACGCCGTCCGACGGGCTACCGCCCGGGGAGGGAGCGTTCCTGGCCTGCAGTTTTTGGCTCGTCGACAATTACGCGCTGGCCGGGCGTCACGACGATGCCCGGGCGCTGTTCGAGCGACTCGTCGCGCTGTGCAACGACGTCGGCTTACTCGCTGAGGAATACGACCCCCGCTTAAAGCGGCAGGTCGGGAACTTCCCGCAAGCGTTCTCGCACGTCGGGCTGATCAATAGCGGCTTCAACCTCTCGCATGCGACGCGGCCGGTGGAAGAGCGGGCCGATGCGACGCGGGCCTGAGCCGGCGCGCGCAATAGGCGGAACGGCTCTAGCCTACGGCGGTTTCGTCGCGCCGCATCGAATCGTCGCGTAGCCGGCCCGGGGCTTCGTCCCGCTTTGACCAAGCGAGAGAGACGAACTCGCGCAGCTCGCGCACGAAGCGCTCGCGCGAGAATCGCTCGGCATGCGCGCGCAGAGCGCCGCGATCGAACGACTTCCGCTCGAACGTCTCGATCGCTCGCACGAAAGCGTCGGGCGTCTGTTCGCGTGCGAAGGTACCCGTTACGTCCTCAATGACGGTTTCGAGCGCCCCGCCCGAAGCGAAGGCGACTACCGGCCTGCCGCACGCGTTCATTTCGAGCGGGGCCATGCCGAAATCTTCGTGTTGCGGAAAGAGGAGCGCGCGCGAGCGCTGCATGAGCCGGACCAGTTCGGCGTCAGGCAACGGTCCAACGAAAGAGATGCGCGAGCTCGTCGTCATGCCGGCGGGACGCGCCGAAGTGACCACGACGTTGCGTTGCAGACGCTCTGCCGCCGCGATGGCTACGTCGATCCGCTTGTACGGTACGGGCCTCGAAGCTATCAGGTAGGCGTCTCCCGCCTCAATTGCCGCGGGCACAAAACGTTCCGTATCGATAGGTGGATAGACGAGTAAGCTCGGGCGACGGTAATGCGCAGCGATACGCCTCTGGGTCTCTCGACTATTTGCCAAGAAATGGTCGACCCGATTCGCCGTCGTTACGTCCCGTAAACGACAGCCGCTGAAAAATACGCTTGCGGCCCCCCGCAGCGGTCGCGGGAGGGTCGCGATTTCGTCGAAGGGCCGCTCCCAGAGCGCCCTCATCGGCGTGTGACAGTAGCAGATATGCAGTTGATCCGCACGCCGGATGAGGCTTTTTGCCGTGGTGTGATGCGACGATACGATCACGTCGTAGGGCCGTAAGTCGAAGCTCTCGACTGCATAACGATAGAGCGGCCAGAAGAGGCGATGCCCGCGCGATGCCAGCGGTAAGCGGGCGAGGAAAGATTGACGAACTCGCGACGCTAACGCCGACGGCCCATGGCGCTCGTCGAACAGAACGGCGAAGATCGGCGCATCGGGAAACGCGTAAGCCATCGCCTCGACGCAACGTTCCGCCCCACCGCGTTGCACGAGTGAATCGGACACGATGGCAACGCGCGGAACGTCCATGGCGGCATGATAGTGGCGCGAGCCTGCGCATCCCCTCCGAACGAGGGAAGATTGTTTCGAGCCGCACGCCGAAAGAAGCCGAGCTTTTTTTTTCACTATACACTTGCTTCGCATCGCTGCGGGGGTTATTCTGCAGATAGCTACGTGCCGTCAGAACGGCATGCGAGGATTGGAACACCGTATGCGTCGCGCGACTAGCTCGACCGTTGCCGGGCTTATCATTGCAGTCACGCTCGTTACGTCTCGAGCGTCAGCCGAGCAGGCCCATGGACCGTTCCTGCATCCCGGCGACCGCGTTCTCGTAACGGTTTTTAACCATCCCGAACTAAGCACGACGGTGAACGTATCGAGCGACGGTAGCATCAACGTTCCCGTCGCGGGAACGGTCCGCGCCGCAAACGCTACGGCTTCCGTGGTGAGTAGCCGGGTGCGGGTCGCACTGTCTTCGTACCTGAAGCAGCCTGCCGTCGGTATCCGCGTCTTGCAACAGGGCCAATCGGTTTTCGTAACCGGTGCGTTCGTTGGGGTTCTTCCGTACGAACCGGGCGAAACGGTCGGGTCTGCAATCGGCGCGCTGCGAACCCAAATCGCTCGCACGAATCCGACCACCGCGACGATCGATCCGACGACGACCGCTTACGATCTTCGCAGCGTTCGGCTCGAGCACGACGGAGCCGTCACCGGGCCGTATAATGTTGAAAATTTTAACCGCGCCGGCGGCGCTGGTCCGGCACTCTCGCCCGGCGACCGCATCATGCTCGCCAATAAGCCGATTCGCGTCGATATTCGTGGTGACGTAAAGTTGCCGGGCTCGGTCTACCTCTACGAGGGTGAAACGTTGGCACAGGCGCTCAACGAAGCCGGCGGAATCAACGGCACCTCGTCGACGGCGCACATCACGCTCAATCGGGACGGCGTGACGGAAGACGTGTCATCGGCCGGCCGGGCTTTCGTCGGCCCGGCGCACAACGGTGACGTCGTAACGATGCATCCCGCACCGCGCGTGAACGTGTTCGGAATGGTCACGACGCCCGGCGAAGCGTTGCTCAAGAGCGATACGACGCTCTTGAGCGCCCTGTACGGTGCGGGAGGCCCGAACAAGTATGCCGATCTGCGGCACATCGAAGTCGTTCACAACAGCGCGCGTGTCTCCTACGACATCTCGCGTTTGACGCACGGCGACCTCACGCAAAACCCGCAGCTCGTCGACGGCGACACGATATTCGTACCAGAAGGCCATAAGATCGACCCGGGCTTGTTCTTTCAGGCTCTGGGAGCAGCGTCGTCTGTGAAGTATGCTCTTTAGTGGCGATGACCCCCGTACCGAGTAGCGCCCTTACGCCGAATTCGTTCGTCTACCGCGACCACCCGTCGCGCCGCGCCGTCCGCCGCACCTTCGATGTCGCGCTCGCGGGACTTTCGATGCCGATCGTGGGACCGGTCCTCGCGCTCGCATGCGCCGCCATCGCGCTCGAGGACGGCCCTCCGTTCCTGTTTCGTCAACGTCGCGTCGGTCGCTTTGAACGGACGTTTACGATTTTCAAGCTTCGAACCATGCGCCAGGATCGCTGCGGCGACGAGTTCAAGCCCGCCTCAGGCAGCGACCCGCGCGTCACGCGCGTCGGCGCCGTGCTTCGGAAGCTATCGATCGACGAGCTTCCGCAGCTCTTCAACGTGCTTCGCGGCGATATGACGCTCGTGGGACCTCGTCCCGAGATGCCATTCGTCGTGCGGCGCTACGAGCGCTGGCAGAATCTGCGGCACCTGGTGACGCCCGGTCTCACGTGTGTGTGGCAAACGACGTGCCGTTCCACCGTCCCATTGCATCTTCCGGAAGCGACCGCTCTCGATCTTACCTATATCCGGAATCAGAACGTCGCGCTCGATCTCCGCCTGTTGGGAGCGACGTTCAGATCCGTCCTCGGCACGAAAGGGGCGTACTGACGTGTCGCACTCTCGCCGATTCTGCATCGTGGGTACCGGCTACGTCGGTATGGCGAGCGCGATCGGCTTCGCGGAATTCGGGCACGACGTCGTCGGCTACGACATCATTCGCGAGCGTATCCGGGGGCTTCAGAATGGCATGACGCCCTATCGTGAAGACGGTCTGACGACGGCGTTGCACGCGCATCTCGCCACGGGACGGCTTCGCTTTTCGGAATCTCTCGCCGATGCCGCCCAGGATGCTGAGTTCGTGGTAATCGCGGTCGGAACGCCGTCGCATGCCGACGGCTCCGCCGATCTGTCGTACCTGTACGCGGCGATCGACGCATTGATGGACCTCGAGCTCGCTGGGAAGACACTCGTCATTCGTTCGACCGTGCCGGCGGGAACCACCGATTTTATCGCCGAGCGACTACGCGGCGTGGCCGACGTGCTGCACGCGCCCGAGTTTCTGCGCGAAGGGTCGGCCTTAAAAGACTTTCTCGATCCGGATCGCGTCGTCGTCGGCGCCGCGCCGCTCGAAGCGGGTACGGCGTTTTTGTCGCTCTTCGAGCGGACGGGGAAACCCCTCATCGCGACCTCGCCGCGTGAGGCCGAGCTCATCAAAGGCTTCTCGAACGCTTACCTCGCGCTCAAGATTTCTTTCGCGAACGAAGTTGCGAATCTGTGCGACGTGCTCGAGGCGGATGCCCTGAACGTGCTTGCGGGAATCGGAAACGATTCGCGCATCGGCAAGCTGTTTCTGCAGCCCGGCATCGGATACGGCGGTCCGTGCTTCGATAAGGACGTTCGCTCGATGCACCACGTCGCGGGCAAACACGAATCCAGCCGCGAGCTGCTTTCTGCGACGCTCCGCGTCAACGACGCGCAGCCGCGCCGCGTCGTCGATATTCTCGAAGAGGAGCTCGGCCGTCTCGACGGGCTCTCGATCGGCATTTGGGGACTTACCTTCAAGGCCGGTACGGACGACGTTCGCGATTCGCTCGCAATCAAGATTATAGACGACCTCGTGCGACGCGGCGCGCAGGTACGTGCCTTCGATCCGGCGATCTCGGGCCCGCACACGATGATCCACTGCGAACTGATGCCGTCACCGCTCGACGTGCTCGATGCCGATGCGTTGCTGGTCCTGACCGACTGGCCGATGTTTCGCGAAATCCCCGCGCGTACGATTGCCGACCGCTTGCGTTTCCCGGTCGTCGTCGATGGACGCAACGCGCTCAGTCACGATGCTCTGGCAGACGCCGGCGTGCGCTATCGCGGTATCGGCCGCCGTGCGATGCCGAGCGCCGAGCAGCGCAAACACGTGAGCCGTCCTAATAAAGGGGTTGCAGTATGAACGAAGGCACGCGCGATTTTCGCTCAATTCTAGAGGTATTCTGGCAACGGCGTATCGAGTTATTGGCGCTCCTCGTTATCGCGGCGTTCGTGACGGTCATGTCAGCTACGCACGTCAAGGCGAAATATACCGCCGTGGCCACCGTGCTGCTCGTTGCCGAACCGCCCGACAACACCGATCGTCGCAATCCTACCAGCGTGCAAAAGCCGCTTTTGACGGGAGATCTTCCCGCACTCCTCACCAGCGAGACGGTGCTCGCGCGATTCCGCGAGCGGACGGGGTCGACGCTCGACGACGGAACGTTGCGTTCCCGGATTCGCGCCCGCGTCGGCGGCGACTCGAATTTGCTGCCGATCGAGTTTAGCGACGCTTCGGGTAGCCGTGCGATCTCGAGCGCCAACGCGCTCTCGATCGAAGTCACGCGCTATTACCGCGAAATCGCGACATCACGTTTCGACTCGCTCGTGGCGGACTTTTCGCACGAGTTAAAGATCCGCGCCGAAGGTCTGCGACACCTCGATAAGGAGCTCCAGGGGCTCGCCGGCGCGTACCCTTACGTCGATACCAAAGATGGCGTTTCGTCGGTGTACGATCGCCTCGTTCGGCTGCGTTCCGAGCGTGACGAAATCGCGGCGACGGTCGATGCGGATCAGGCGCAAGCGCTCGAGACGACGAAGCGCATCGCTCAGGCTCGGCCGTTGGCGCTTTCTGCCGTGACGAACGAAGATGCGGCGTACAAGCGTTTGAGCGAGCAGTATGCGCACGATCTCGCGACGTATCGCCACACCGCCTCGTACGGTTCGTCAAACTTTCCGGGATTGGGCGAACTCGAGCAGACGGTTTCAACTGAAGCGCGCGACGTTGCAACTGCGCGTTCGCGTGCTGCCGCAGCGGGTCCCGAGGCGAACGTCACGTACGTTGCGGCGCTTGCGGACGTGAACAAGGCCCAGGCAACGTTCGCCGCGGATAATGCGAAGCTCGCATCGCTCGAGCGGGAGATCGGCTCGCTCGAATCCTCGCTCGGCAACGGCGGAAGCGCGGCGCGCGTCGCCCAGATCCGGCGCGACCGCGATGCCGCCGACGCCGCTTATGCGCTGCTCGCCGGCCGTCTCGATCGCGCGGTCGCGGATCGCGCGGAAGCCGCCTCGACGGGCTCACTCGTGACGATCGACCGTGCGCAGGTTGCGGAGCGTCAGTTCTGGACGACCTCCGCGCTGCTCGTCGTAGCGCTCGGCGTTTTCTCGCTGTGGCTCGCGGTGAGCCTGGTGTTCCTCATCGAAGCGCTCGACGTGCGCTTCCGCAAACCTTCCACCATCGAGCGCGTCTTCGGCGCGCCCGTCATCGGCAATCTCGCATAAGGGTCTGGTATGGATAAGTTGGCTGATCGGTTCAATGCACTTCGCATCACGGTCGAAGCGATGGCGGGGTCTCACGCCGTCGTGGTGGTTGCGGGCGGCCGCGAGCGTGACGGCGCGGGGGCCGTCGCACGCGGACTCGCGCAGGCGTTTTCGGAGACAGGGGCGCGCGTCGGGCTCGTTTCGAGCGACCCCGTACGCCGGGAACACACCGCCGTGACCGCCGTCCCGCTCGCGTCGGTTCAAGCCTATGCCGGAGTGCGCTTGACGGAGCGATTCGCGAAGCTGCGCGCCGACTTCGACGTCGTTATCGTCGAGATTCCCGCTCTCTTCGAGCGTAGCTTCGATTCGGAACTCGCCCGGCGCTGCGATGGGGTCGTTCTGGCCGTCGAGGCCGGGCGGCGCGTGACGGCACACGACAATGAGATCGGCGTTATGCTCGAGCGGTTAGCCGTACGCCGGTATGGTGTCGTCATGACGAAGCCGGAGCTACGCTATAACGCCTATACCGTCGCGCCCGGTGTCCCCGGACGTTCGTCGCTCGTGCGCAGGCCGAGCGCGCAGCGTATCTAACGATCGCGCGCATCGAAGGCCGCGCGATGTGGTGGTACGCGCTCGGCACGATCGGGTGGTGGCTCGTCAATCCGGAGATCCGGCGGCTCGTCGACTGGAAGATCGGTTTCAATAGCGTCAGCGTCATCTCGGGCATCCCGCTCGCGCTGCTGCTGCCGTTTTGGTACGACGTGCTGGTGCGCGGCGCTTGGCGTCGCCTGCCGCTGCCGATGCTCGTCGCCGCGTGGTGCTGGATCGGCGCCTTCGCCTACGGGTTCGCGATCTCGCTCGTCGCCGGACGGCTTCTGCCCGGCGCGTACACCTTCGCCGATTTCATGCTCCCTCTCGGTCTGGGACTATGGATCGCGACGCGCGACGAAATTTCTGCAGCCGCTGCACTCGAACGGATTTCGCGTCTCGTTTTCGTGGGTGCCACGGTGCTGGGCATGTATGGAATCATTCAATACATCCTCGTACCGCCTTGGGACGCATATTGGATGGTGAACGCGGGCATCGGTTCGATCGGGAAACCGCTGCCGTTTCAAGTGCGCGTCTTCAGCATGCTCAATTCCGCCGGACCTTTCGGAAATTTCATGTTCGTCGCGCTCGCGCTCGTAACGCCGCGCCTGTCGTTCAAAAATCCAAGGTTGCTCGCGCAGGCCGGCATCTGGATCGCCGCCTTCGCTCTCTCGAGCGATCGGTCGGCGTGGCTCGCGTACGCCGTCTTTCTCCTCTGCTATTTCGTGCTCAGTGCCCGCCGCTTCTCGGCGATGCGCGCTGCCGGACTCGCCGCGGCCCTCGCCGTCGGGATGACGCTGAGCCTTTCCGCGCTCACCGGCTCGACGGCCGCAACGCAGAACGTCATCGATCGTTTCGCGACCCTCGGAAACGCGGGAAGCGACGAGTCGGCTCTCGATCGCCAGAATCAGTATGCCGCCGCTTTTGCCGACTTCGTTCAAGCCCCGATCGGTCAGGGTCTGGGCCTCCTCAATACGGCCAATAAGCTGACCAACGCGGGGCAGGGCGGGAACGGCCTCGACAGCGGTATCTTCGCACGGCTCTTGGAGATGGGCGTCATCGGCGGAGGTCTGTTCTTCTTCGGTTTACTCGTTCCGATCGGCAGCGGCTTTGCCGGATGGCTAGCCGCAACGCGCGAGCGCGACGTCGAGACGGCGACGTCACTTGCGATGGCGATCGGCGTTCTGGTCGCGCTTCTGAGCCTGGAAGTCTCGGGCGACGCACAACGCGCGCTCACCGGTCTCTTCACCTGGACCGTTTCCGCATACGTCACGCGGCGAGTCGGGGCGCCGCGTGCGGTCGCACGCCGTGCGACCGCCGCAGTGTGAGCGCCACGGTTTTGCTCCCCGCGGAGCCCCCGAAACGCCGCCCTTCCCGCGCGTTGCGCGTATTCGTGTGCCACGCCTCGACGCTGCTGACCGATCATCGTGAGCACGGCGACGGCCTGCTCGCGCATCGCACGATTCTCGAACTCGCGCGGCGCGGCTACGAAATCGACGTTGCGACCCCCGCCATCGATTGCGTGGTGCCCTTTCCACCGAACGTGCGCGTCCACGTCATCGCACCGATCGCCTCGCCCGAGTGGTTCGACCGCATCGCATATGCGTTTCGCCTCCGTGTGCTCTTCGAGCGCTTGCATCGCACCCGGCGCTTCGATCTCGTGCATCAGCTCAATCCCGTTGCGACGGGGCTTTCGCTCGGGCTCGCGGGTTGCGGCGTTCCGATCGTGCTCGGGCCCTATGTCGGGCATTGGCCCGGACCAAAAAAACCGCTCGAGCGGCTCGGCGCCGGTGCGGCGTCGTGGTTGCAGCAGCGGCTCGCCACAGCACTGATTCTTTCGACCCCGGCCGCGACGTCGCGCATCGCGGCGCGGCGTCATGCCCGCGCGCGAACCTATGAAATACCCTACGGCATCGATCTCGGGTCGTTTCTCGCCCAGCCGCCCAAGCGCGACGGCCACATCGTCGTGTTCCTCGCCGCGACGATTTGGCGTAAAGGCATTTTCACGTTGCTCGACGCTGCCGCGCTGCTGCGGCACACTCTGCCGGATCTCGAAGTGATCGTCGCCGGCAACGGTTGGGACTACGACGCGGTGCGCGCGCGCATCGAGCGCGACGGACTCGACGGCCACGTGCGCATGGTGGGCTTGGTGCCGCGTTCGGAGGTGCCCGCTCTCTTCGCGCAAGCGAACGTCTATTGTCTGCCCTCGTTCGGCGAACCCTACGGAATGACCGCCATCGAAGCGATGGCGTGTGCGCGCGCGGTCGTCGCGACGAACGCGGGCGGACTCGCCGGCCTCATCGATGCCCAGGGGGGCCGCCTGGTACCCACCGGCGATGCACCCGCCCTTGCTGCGGCGCTGTTGGAGCTGCTGAACGATCCGGAGCTTGCCGCCCGCATGGGCGCGCACAACCGGCGACGGGTCGAGAAATCGTATGCCTGGCCCGACGTGATCGACTCACTCGAAAAAGTCTATGCCGCTGCTTTGGAGGCCCGATGCTAACCCTCGTTACCGGCGGAGCCGGATTTCTTGGAAGCCATCTCGTCGACGCACTCGTCGCGGCCGGCGATCGCGTGATCGTGATCGACAACCTTTCGACGGGACGGCTGCGTAACTTGGAGGCGGCGATATCGACCGGCCGCACCACGTTCGTTTACGGTGACGTCGCGACGCCTGCCGAGGCGACGCGCGCGCTGCTCGTCGAGAGCGGCGCGGAGAAAATCGACCGCATCTTCCACCTCGCCTCCCCGGCGAGTCCAACGGCGTACGGCGAACATCGGCTCGCGACGCTGGCGGTCAACGGTATCGGGACGATGGCGCTCGTCGAGATCGCCCTCGAACACGATGCGACGTTCGTCTTCGCGTCGACGTCGGAGATCTACGGCGATCCGGAAGTTCATCCGCAACCCGAAAGCTATTTCGGCAACGTCGACCCGATCGGACCGCGCTCGTGTTACGACGAAGGCAAACGCTTCGGCGAAGCGACGGTCGCCGCCGCCATAAGCGAACGCGGCCTCGATGGCAGAATCGCCCGGTTCTTTAATTGCTATGGTCCGCGCATGGACGATCAGGATGGGCGTCTCATTCCCGCGATGCTCGAGGCCGTCTCCAACGGCACGCCGTTTCCCATTCACGGAACGGGACGGCAAACGCGTTCGATGACGTTCGTCGAAGATGCGGTCGCGGGCTTACTGCATCTCGCGGCTTCCCAGCAATTCGTCCTGCGGCCGATGAACATCGGCAACGACGACGAGCGCAGCGTCGAAGAGATCGCGCGCGCGGTGGCCGCAGTTGCTGGAGTTCCGTTCGTCGCGGACTATCTCGATCCGCGGCCGCAAGACCCGCAGCGCCGTCGTCCCGATCTTTCGTTCGCCCGGTCGGTTGGATGGAGTCCCGAGACGGATCTTTCGGCCGGATTGCGAGCGACGCTCGAATGGTACCATCAAGCGCGGCATGCCTTTGCATAGTCTCGCTCACGTCATCGTCGTCAACGATACGTTGCACGTTGACGGCGGCGCGGCGCAGGTCGCGCTTACGAGCGCGATCGGGCTGCGCGAGCGCGGTTATCGCGTCACGGTTTTCGGTGCGGTCGAACCCGTCGCACCGGGGCTGCTCGCCGCCGGCGTCGAGGTCGTCTCGCTCGGGCAGCGCACCATTCTCGAAGACGGAAACCGGCGACGCGCGATGGCGCAGGGCATTTGGAACGCGAGCGCTTACCGGCGCATGCGAGAACTCTTACAAACCTGCGACGCGAGCGCGACGATCGTGCACGTTCACGGCTGGGCGAAGTCGCTCTCGGCGAGCGTCGCGCGAGCGGCGGAAGATGCGGGGTTCCCGGTCGTCCTTACGCTGCACGATTTTTTCAGCGTCTGTCCCAACGGCGCGCTGTTCGACCATCCGGCCCAAGCCATCTGCCGGCGCGAGCCGATGTCGCTCTCGTGCGTGACGCGAAATTGCGATTCCCGCAGCGCCTTGCACAAAGCATGGCGCGTCGTACGTCACGTCGCGCAGGATCGGATCGGCCACCTGCCGCGGACGGTTCGCCACTCTATCGCGGTCTCAGAGTTTAGTCGATCGGTACTCGTGCCGCTCTTGCCGCCGGAGCTCCCCATCACGATCGTCCGCAATCCGATCGAGGTCGCACGCCGGGAACCGGCCGATCCGGCGCGGAGCGAGGCCTTCGCGTACGTCGGGCGGCTCTCGAGCGAAAAAGGCGTCGTGCCGTTCGCGCTGGCCGCGCGCGACGCAGGCGTGCCGGCGCTGTTCATCGGCAGCGGCGAACTGCGGCCTCAAGTCGCGGCCGCGAATCCGCAAGCGTCCTTTACGGGTTGGCTCGATCACGCGTCGTCGCACGAGCGCCTCTGCGGTGCGCGCGCCCTCGTCGTGCCGTCGCTCTGGTACGAGGCGGGGCCGCTCGTCGTCGCGGAGGCGGCGGCAGCCGGTATTCCCGCCATCGTTCCGTCGACGAGTGCGGCAAGCGAACTCATCGTCGACGGCGTTACCGGAACGGTCTTTCAAGGCGGAGACCAGGCGGCGCTCGCCGCCGCGCTCGCGAGTTACACCGATGACGAACGCGTGCGCGCGCACGGGCTCGCCGCCTACGACCGCTATTGGGCGAATCCGCTGACGATGGAACGCCACCTCGACGGTCTCGCCGCGGTCTACGCCGGCATGACGGACGTCGCTCGCGAGCGCGTCGCTGTGGCGCCTGCCCTGGCGACGCAGCTGGCCTAGCAGTGGCGACACCGTTGAAGCGACAACTCTTGAACAACGCCGTCGGAGCCGGCGTTTTTCACATCGCTTCGACATTTGTGGCGCTGCTGTCGATTCCGTTTCTCGTTCACGGGCTCGGGATCGAGGGCTACGGGTTTCTCGCGCTGCTCGCCGCGGCGTCGAAGTACGGCGGTTTTACCGACTTCGGCATCGGTCCGTCGCTCACGCGCCAGGTCGCGTACCATCACGCTCGCGGCGAAGCGCGCGAGGTTCGCGCAACGGCGACCGTGGGCACGCTCTTTTACGTCGGGTTGCTCGCGCTCGCGACGGTCGCTTCGCTCTCGTTCGCACCGGCGATCGTCGCGCTCGGCCACTATCGCGACCCTGCATTCGTGCGCGATGCGACCGATTTGCTGCGGATCTTCATCATCGCGTTTTTCGCAGGCGGCGTGGGTGGGAACTTTCAGTCGTTTCTCGCCGGTATCGGTCGCTTGCAACTCGCCTCGAAGCTCGGCGCGTCGATATCGATTGCCGGCACCGTGCTCGCCGTCGTGGCCGTCAGCGCGCACCTCGGCCTCGTGGGCGTCGCCGGTGCGATCGCGGTAACAGCGGCGATAAATATCGTTCTCCCGTACCTCGCCGCGCGGCGCGCCTACGGTCCCATACTGGCGGCTCCAGCGTCGCTCACATGGCCGAGCGCGCGTGGTCTCCTCGCGACGGGCGGCTGGATTCAGCTCAGTACGATCATGGTGATCCTCTACGCCGAGACCGATCAGCTCATCGTCGCAACGGTGCTCGGACTTGCGGCTTCGGGCCTCTTCGACGTCGGGCGCAAACTCGCGCGCGCGGTCCGCGCGGTCTCGTTCTACTTCGCGACGGCGCTGATGCCTGCCGTCGCAACGATCCACAGTCGCGGAACGGAGTCGCTCGAAGCGATCGTCGTCGACGGAACGCGTTACCTCGGCGTCATGACGATGTTCGTCTCGGGTTTACTGTATGTGAGCGCTCCCAACGTCGTGACGCTGTGGATCGGGCCCGGTCCACACGACGCGACGATCGTTCACGTCGTGCGGGTCTTGCTCGTCGTGTATGTCATCGATTCATTGCAGGCGGTCTCCATCACGATCTTACGCGGTACGGGTACGCCCAAGCTCGAGGCTTTTTATTCCGTTACGAATGCGCTCGTGAACATCGCGCTCACGGTCGCACTCGTCAGGCCGTTCGGGCTCGACGGTATCCTTGCGGGATCACTCGGCGGAATGGCCGTCGCGTCGGCTGTTTTCAGCGTCGCGTATTGCCGCTCCAAAGGCTACGATGTGCGCGTGAGTCTGGGCGTACCGCTCTTGCGGCTCGCTCTCGCGAGCATCGCCTCCGTCGCAACGGTGACCTTTGCGTTACACTTCGTGCCGCTCGCGGACGACGGATCGAAGCTGCACGCGCTCCTGACGCTAGCGTGCGCCTCCGCGATGTATGCGCTCGTCTATGCGGTCGTCATTCGTATCGCGGGCGTGCTTTCGATGCGGGACCTCGCATTTGCGAAGGCGTCGTTTCCGGCGCGCCTGCGTTCGGTCTTCGATGCGCCGATCGTGCGCGGTATGTTCGTCGCTTCGCATCCGCCGCTGGAAAAGGCGTCGTGACGGCGATGCGTGTGGCGCTGGTCTGTCTCCGCGGTGCGATAAATATGGCGAGCTGGCGCGGTAACGCCGATTCGATCGTCGCGTCGCTCCAAGCGCTCGGCCACACGGTGTGGCGCATCGATTTCAGCGACGAATTCCAACCGGCGTTCTACAAACCCAAACAGCTCTTTCACCGGTACGTGATGCGGCAAACGTATTCGCGGCATCGCGAGCCGGCAATGCTACGCTACTACGGGGCACAGATCGGACGCCGGATCGCCGAGCTCGAGGTCGACGTCGTTCTCGCACTCACGGCGATGCCCGTGCCCTATCTCGACGTTGCGGCACCGATCGTCATTTGGAACGACGCGCCCTTCGACGCGCTCGTCGATTACTATCCGGGTTTTAGCCGGCTGAGCGCAGCGAGCAAACGCGACGGTCACGACATGGAGCGCTCCGCCCATGCGTCGGCCGCGCGCGCCGTCTATTCATCGGCGTGGGGTGCATCTGCGGCGCGCGTCTACGGCCAGCCGGAGCGTTTGCGCATCGTGCCCTTCGGCGCCAACGTCTCGGTGCGGGCGCCCGACGACGCACTCCTCGCCGCCGCAGCGCGGCGTTCTCGCGTTACGCTCGAGCTCGCGTGGATCGGCATGGAGTGGGAGCGCAAGGGCGGCGACGTCGCGCTGGACGTCGTGGCGAGGCTCGCGCGCGCCGGGCGTTCGGTTCGTCTGCGCGTTGCAGGCGCGGCGCCGCCGCGGCGAACGCGGCTGCCTAAGAGCGTCGAGATCCTCGGCTTCGTGCGCGGCGCCGCGAAGGAGGCGCTCCTGGCTGAATCGCATTTTTTGCTGCTGCCATCGCGTGCCGATTGCTCGCCGATCGTCTTCGCCGAGGCGGCCGCGTTCGCAACGCCGTCTCTTGCGAGCCGCATCGGCGGCATTCCCGCGATGGTGCGCGATGGAACGAGCGGTCAGACGTTCGAGCCGGGTGACGCGGCCGGCTACGTGGCGTTTCTCGAGGCGATGGCGAACGATCCGGCGGCCTACGATCGGCTCTGCCGCGGTTCTCTCGCGCTCTATCGCTCCGAACTGAACTGGACGTCCGCGACCGCCGCGATCGCGGAAGTCATGCGCGAAACGATCGATGCGTCCCAGGCACGTGCGAGCCGAACGGCGACGAGCCGGGAGATGGTTCAACCCTGAATGACTCGGTTGGAGTGATCGTCGGCGCGCACAACGCCGCGCAATTCTTGCCCGAGACGCTCGCGTCGATCGGGCGTCAAACGTTGCGGCCCGATACCGTGATCGTGGTCGATGATGGTTCGACCGACGACACGGGCTGCATCGCCCAAGCGTGGGGTGCGCGGGTCATTCGCCAAGAAAAGAGCAGCCCTGCCGGAGCTCGAAACGCCGCAATCCCGCAGATCGAAACGACGTTTGTCGCGTTCTGCGATGCAGACGATCTTTGGGAGCCAAAGAAACTCGAGCGCCAGCGCGATGCCCTATTGGCGCACCCCGATTGCGCATTCGCTTTCTGCGACTACTACGACTTCACGAGCGTGGGCGTGCAGCACCACTCGGTTCTCAAGGAAGTCTTGACGCATTTTGACGCGCATGCCTTCGAGCGACTCGATGCGACGACGTATCGGTGCAATCGTGTCGGCATCAACGCGCTCACATTACGACAATCGTTCGTTTTACCGTCGACGTTCTTCTTACGCAACGAGCTGCTGCAGCGTCTCGGGCAATTCCGTGATGACTTCCTGACGGATGAAGATACCGAATTCCTCTTACGGGTTTTCACGGACACGGATGCCGTCTATGTCGACGAGCCGCTCATGGGCTACCGCCGCCACACGACCAACGTGACGGCCGACCCACGCCGCCAGCGCGTGGGTATGTTGCGGATCGCCGCCTGCGTCGTGACGCAGCCGGCTTCCTACCGACCCGAATCGGCCGCGTATTATCGTTCGATGTTTCCGACGTATCTTTTCAAGGCAGGCCGCATGTACGCGAGCCTCGGCGATGTCGGCATGGCGCGTTGGTTTCTCGCACGGAGTTTTGAATTGCGGCCACACCTGGGGTCGGCGCTCTGGTATGCTATCGCACCGCTGTTTTGCACGCCGCCGGCTCGCTGGGCGGCACGACGCGCGCGCGGTGCCTGAGCCGTTCGTTCGCCTCGGAGGTTCGAACGGGCGCTAGGAGCACATTATCTGGAGACCAAGCTAACGATGGAGACCGTATCGGTTGCCGATAGCGAGATTCTATTAGAGGCCGGCGTGATGGCGGCGGCGTGGAAGTTGCCCTGTGCGTCGTAGGCGTAGTTTTTGACGTCCGCAACGAGCTGCCCGAACGTGACGGCGATCGTCTGTGGCGCGACGGTGGTCGGCACGCCGCTCGACCCGGCGTTTACATCGAAGCTCGACGTTTCCAACCAATATGCAAGGTAGAACGAGCCGTCTGCCTTGTGCATGAGAAGATGGTGCAGGTTTTGCGTGGAGCCGGAGATAGAGAAGGAGAGCGCGCTCGAGGCGATATCTGCGGGTTCCGCCAAGAGGTTGAGCAGCGACGCGAGCGCCGTATACGCGGGTTTCGGCGTGAGATCGCCGCGCACGAGACCGAGGTGCTCGCCCGGCGAATAGCCTTCGTCGATGAGTTCGTACTCGAACGTGCGCGGTACACCGTGCAGGAATTGCTCGAAGAACATGCGCGGCACGTACTTGAATTGTATGGCTTCCGGTACGGCGTTACGGGTGTTTGGCGTCGTCGAATATCCGGTCTCCGTCGCCACGACTGCTTTAGGCCCGCTCGTCTGCGCCGCCGCCCCTTGGTTGTAGGCGATACTTCCGTAATAACTTCCGTAACCGGGACCGCCGTAACCGCCGTTACCGGGCGCGAAGCCCGCAAAATAATCGTGCATGTTTCCGAAGTCCATGTACGCGCTCAGGTTGCCGAGCTGCGCGTATGCATCACCCGAGGTGAGCGACGGTCCGATCACGGGCAAGCCCGCCGTCGCAGGGGCGCTGCGGACGCTTGGATAGAGGTTTCTCACGAACGCCCTCAGCGTCGCCGCCCATTGACCGTCGCCGCTACGATCGTACTCGTTCGGAGCTTCGATCGCTTCGATCGAATTCGAGACGCGGCTCGGATACGCCGTGATGAACGACATGGATTGCGAGACGCTCGTAACGAGCGTGCTATGAATACCGTTCGTGCCGAGGTCGTTGAGCCGATCGTAATACGGCTGCCAGGTCGTGTCGATCATTCCGTCGCGGATGTGCCGGATGCCGCCCTGGATCAGCAGCGATTTCACGGCCGGATAATTGCCGTAGTATGCCGTGCCGTTGTTGTGCAGGTGCACGTTGATGGCAACGGAGTCGCCAAAGCGTCGTGCGGGAACGGCCGATTCGCTCGGCTGCGGCGCAATCGGAGCGGCCGTGCTTGACGCGGCTGCCGGCGTCGCTGCGCCCGGTGCCGGCGTCGCTGCGCCCGCTGCCGGCGTTGCTGCGCCCGCTGCCGGCGTCGCTGCGCCCGCTGCAGGCGTCGCTGCGCCCGCTGCCGGCGTCGCTGCGCCCGCTGCGGGCGTCGCTGCGCCCGCTGCGGGCGTCGCTGCGCCCGCTACCGGCGTCGCTGCGCCCGCTGCCGGTGTCGCTGCGCCCGCTGCAGGAGCACCCGCTCCCGAACCTCCAGCGTTCGATGGACCGGCGGCGAGGATCGTGCTCCCGGGAGCGGCAGCGCCGCCGCCACTGCAAGCGGCGGGAAGTACGGCAAGGAGCAGGAGTGAAAAGCGAGTGACGCCGCGCGGGGTGCGCATTCGTAGAGTCTCTTTCGAGTGGAGCGAGGCCTCTAGACGAATCGGTTGGGTCGACCGTGTATACCACACGCATTCGATCAATGTTATCCATGGTACGGTGGGTGCTTACGCTACGAAGGGTTCGGTGTGAACATGCTCACAGTTGCGGCGCTCTTGTTCGCAGGGATGACGGAAACTGCAATACCGGCGCGCGCATTCGTAGACTCCGTCGGTGTCAACCTCCATCTGCATTATAACGGCACGGCGTACTACGACGATTTTCCGGCGATCGAGCGACTGCTCAGTGCCGCGCATATCCGCCACGTACGCGATGGACTGATCGACACGACGTGGCAGCCGTATTACGATCGATTGAGCGAACTCGGTAGCTCGGGCATCCACAGCACGCTCGTGACGAACGTCAAAGAGTCGCTACCGACGATTGTTCGCTATGCGAAGCGCATTCCAGCTTCGCTAGAAGCGATCGAAGCGCCGAACGAATACGATCGAAGCGGCGATCCCGGGTGGGCAGCGACGCTCGTGCCCTTCGTGAAAGCCTTGTATGCGGGGCTTAAAGGGGATCCGGCGACGGCGCGCCTCTCGGTGATCGGGCCGTCGCTAACATCGGCCGCCGCTTTTGGCGCCGTCGGCGATCTCAGCGCGTCGCTCGACAGTGGGAACGTTCACGACTACTTCGGCGGGTTCAACCCCGGAACTAGCGGCTACGGCGGCGCGGGTTTCGGGAGCCATTATGGCAGCATCGAATACAATCGTAACGTCGCGGCGCAGGCGAGCCGTTCCCGTCCGATCGTTTCGACGGAGACCGGTTATGGAACCGCTGCCGCGACGCACGCGAACGTCTCCGAGGAAGTTCAGGGGAAGTACGTTCCGCGCTTATTGCTCGAACATTACCTGCACGGCATCCAGCGGACGTTCGTGTATCAACTCGTCGACGAAGGCACCGACGGTTTCGGTGCGTACGGTCTGTTGCACACGACGCTCGCGCCCAAACCCGCCTTCCGGGCCGTCTCGGCGCTTCTCAATCTGCTCGACGCTCCGGGCGCCGAGCGAAGAGACGCATTACGGTACGAGATCGCTGACGTGCCGAACCTCGCGCACGCGCTCTTCGAGAAGCCCGACGGAACCTTTGCGCTCGCGTATTGGCTCGAGACAGCGAGTTGGGACGTCAACGCGCCGAACGGCGGTGCGCCGATTCCGGTCCCGCCGCAGCGTGTAACGCTGCACTTCGCGAAACGAATGGACGGAGTGATGGTGTATCAAGCGCGCCCCAACGGATCCCTGGTTGGTTTGCCCAAAGCGAGTGCGAACGAGCTCGAACTCGAAGCAACGGATGCCGTCAACGTCGTGTGCTTTCGGCCCACCTGATGTCCTCGCGGCGCCTTTAGCCCCGTCCCGTGCGGGGTCGCGGCGTGCGCCCAAGGGCCCGAAGCACATTGTAGCGAGTCACCGCGAGGGCGCGGTACACGCCGTACCGTTTGGATGGAAGTCTCACAAATTGCCGCAAAGCGTTCGCAAGATCGAGCCGCCCCACGGCCCGCTCGAAGTCGAGCGCCCCGATCCAGCGAGCCGTGTCGACCTCGCGGTGCTGCAATTGCTCGACGGCATCGAGCTTTCCAAGCTCACGGGCTTCCTCGACGAGCAGTTGGTTGGCCCGTCGCAATTGCGTGATGATGGCGTGATCGTCACCGTGGGAAAGCGACGCCGCTCGATACGTGTAGAGATAGAGCGCATCTGGAACATAGCGAAGACGCGCTCCATGGAGCAGGCAACGCGAATAGAAGTGGAAGTCCTCGCTCATCGAGAGACCAACGGGATAGCGCAAGCGATGCCGTTCGAGAAAATCCCGGCGCATCAAGGGTTTGATAAAGCCGGCGCTGTTGAATCCATGCCGCGGCCGATCGCTCGAAATGAACGACGCAAGCGCGACTTCGCGGGGATCGCTCATCCTCGCGTCCGGAAATGCATGAGTTGAAGAGCCGTCGGGGCCGGTGACGAGCAGATTATCGGCTACGAGATCCGCCGCCGACTGGTTCGCGATCTCGAAGAGCCTGGCAATTCGCGTCGGGGCGAACGCATCGTCCGCATCCAACGGAGCGACCCACGCTCCGGTTGCGTTATCGAGACCTGTGTTACGGGCGGCCGAAACACCACCGTTTTCTCGGCGTATGATTCGAAGCCGCGGGTCGTCGCAGCCGGTTTTGCGGGCAACCGCTGCCGTCTCATCGACCGAGCCGTCGTCAATGACGATGACTTCGAGTTCGGAGTACGTCTGCGCAAGTGCTGTCTCGACGGCTCTAGTGATGAAGGCAGCGGCGTTGTAAGCCGGGATGACGATCGTAACTAGCGCCACGATACGGCCAGAGACTCCGGGATGAACGTGCAACGGCGGCCCACGAATATTGTGTTAACACGAGTCGAAGGCAGCATCGACTATCCTATTCCGAGCATCGTGGTGCTGTAGGATTTTGATGCAGAGCATGAACCACTTCCTGTAAGCCCAATCACTATGACGTCGGCAGTAATTCGATCCAGCCGAGTTGCGTGCGGTCGATTTTCTCTACTCGATTGCCGTCAAAAGGTCCGAATACCGCTACGTCGCGGAGCGTTGACCTCTCCGGGTGCGAAGCGTCTGGCCAAAGGATCGCATGCCATGAAGAGCGCGTAACAAAGGACCGGCTTTGACAACGCGTTTGAGATAACCGCGGCGCCACAAGGAAGTGCGATAGGCGCTAAGGACGATCTTCGGCCGCCGAAAAGCCTGCGTGACGTGCGGCGGGCGCGCGATCGCCATCGTTTCGTTGGTCGTGCCCATGCCGCCGATGTGCAGGACGTTGCCAAAGTGCCGTGCTTCCTCGAGCGATGGCGTCATGGCAAGCCGTTCAAAACGCCGGAAAACCATCTCGGCGCTGATCTCGGGAGACGCATCGCCCCACAAGCGCTCCCAAATGACGGTAAAATCTGCAGCTGCCCGTTGCATTCTTTCGGTGGTTCGTGCATCGGAGGCCTGACTGTCGAAGACATGTCGCACCGGTACGATGTTGCCGTCCGCATCGCGCTGATAGCCGAGTGTCGTCCCATGCAAAGCGGAGAATATGGTTTCGAGTAACCAGTATGCCGCCGAGATCGGCCGCTGCCGACTTGCAGGTTCGGCCGCATTTGCAAACCAGCCGCTGGCGGGGCCGGCCTTCGCTTCGAGCCGCAGGATGCGTTCGTCGGTGGAGAGATAGTAGCCGACGAGCGAACGCGGTTCCCCAAGCGACTCCAGAACGTTTGCGAGCGCGCGTTGTAGCGTGCCGCCCCAGCCAATGTCGAAAATCGCGATACGCTTGGCGCCAAGAATACCGCGCTGCCGCAAATACGCCGTCAGCAGTTCGCGCTCACTCGCCGCCCGTTCGACGATCGCTGGTTCTATCGACCGAAAAACTTCTTCGAGCTGCCGACGTGAAGCGTCGTCTTTGATGATCGTTGCGGCCGTCAAGCCGGCGCGTTGACATGGCTCGCGATACTGGTTGACGTCGAGACCGATGCGCGCGAAAAACTCGCTGACGGGCAACGGTGAATTGTTCGCGGTAATGACGTTGAGCGCGACGACATCGAGCTCCGTGATGCTTGGGAAGGCAAGCGATCGCCGCGACACTTCGAAATATTGCGATGGCGGAAGTTCACGTTGGGCGCGGACCCGCTCATACAGATCGCGCATGAAGAGACCGTCCCGGGCGCAGAACAAGACCAGATCGACCGGGTCGCGCTTTATATCAGCGACGAGCCAGTCGAAGAGCCCGAGGAAAATCGGGCCCGCAATATCGTAACCGGTTGTCGCCAGGATGCGCTCACCCACTCCCAATTCGTCGTCAACGCGCACTTCGGCGATCCTCGTTATCGTTCGACCGGCCAACGTTTCGGAAGAGCGGTCACGCAAGCGTCTCGTCCGCGGTCGATACCAGTATCCTTTTACTCCACTGCGACGAGCGGAAAGGAAATCCGCTTGCCAATTGTCGCCCAGATGCGTGATCGCTTTGGGCTCGACGCCCATCTCGCGGGCGATGACGGCAAAGAGGCTGCCCTTTTCTTTGGTCGCGCGGTAGGTGCTCGATGTGAAGCACCGATGGTCTGCGTCGTAGCCCGCTTCTCGCAGCAATTCCAAGACGAAAGCCTGTGTAAAGTAGGTATCCGACGTAAAGGCTAGCTTCACGCCGGAAGCAATAACGCTGCAGTAGAGGCGCAAGATATCCGGATTCACAACGCAAGCCGCTCGCTCGACTTCGAGCTCGCAAGCCATCGCTCGTGCGACGTTGAGCTCCGGAAGCGCTTGTTTCAGCTCGTCGTATATTTCTTCGAGGGTGATTTCCTCGATGCCGCGCCGCATATTCTTCACGCGAGCCCGGCGTTCGGCTTGCACGCGTTGTCCGCCGAATGAAACTTCACGGTGATCGTTATCGATTCCAAGGCGCACGCCGACGATTTCAAAGACATCGGCGGGGTTCCGTACGACGCGAAACAGCGCAGTATCGAAGACGTCGAGCGACACCACGGGACGGGAACGATATTCTTGTTCAAACCGCCGCCCCGCTGCCAGATGAACCGCTCTCGGCCGGTCCGCCGCACTGCGGAGCTGATGGATCAGGTGGCGCGCACGTCGATACCATCGCATGAAGTTCATTCTCACCTCTTATATGTTCACGAGGGCGGCGTCGAATGTGGCGCCGCAACGGGTCGGCCACATCCCCCGAACCTCTTGAGCTTCGAGCTCGTCGGTTAGATTGATGACCGACCCTCCCTCGCTATCTCAGAGATCGGACGTATCTTAGGCTGCGTCCCCACGTGAAGCTTGCATGAATCGGGATGGTCGCAAAGGGATAGTTCATCTTAAGGAGCTCGGAAGTGGACATCCTTGGGATCAATGTCGGAAAGCGTGATCTTCACGCGGTATTGCTGCAAGGCGAACGTGCCGCCTCGAAGAGCGTCGCAAATTCTTTAGCGGGAATGGGCAACTGCAAACGTGGGTGAAGAACCGCAAGGTGGAACGCGCCCACGTTTGCCTTGAAACCACTGGCGGCTGGAGTGAAGCGGTCGCGATTGCCCTGTACGAGGCCGGACATATCGTGAGTTTGGTCAATCCCGCCCGGATCAAAGCCTTCGGGCAAAGCGAGATGCTTCGAACGAAAACCGACGGCATCGATGCCGCCTCAATCGCTCGTTTTTGCCGTCTTCATGAGCCTGAACCCTGGATGCCGCCAGCGCCGGAGATCCGGATTCTACAAGGGCTGTACGCCGTCAGCACAGCCTTGTAGAGATGCGGGTCGCCGAAGAAAACCGCCGCGGCGATCCGATCGTCTCGCCGGCGGTACTCGCGTCGATCGAGGCGATGCTCGAACACATCGAGCGTGAGATAGAACGCGTCGCGCGCGAGATCGAGCAGCTCTTTGGCGACTACCCAACGCTGCGGCGGAAGCGCGATTTGTTGGTCCCGATTCCTGGCATCGCAGAAACTACTGCGGCCCGCATTCTTGGCGAACTCCCCAACGTCACCGAATTCCGAAACGTGAAAGCGGTCGCCGCCTTTGCGGGCCTCTCCCCTCGCCACTATCAGTCTGGCTCGATCCAGTATACCAGCCGACTGGCGAAGACTGGGAACCCTCAATTACGGCTTGCGCTTCACTTTCCCGCGATTTCAGCGATCCGGTACAACCCGCCAATTCGCGCCTTCGCCGAACGGTTAAAGGCACGCGGCAAAGCCAAGATGACCATCGTCGCAGCCGTCATGCGGAAACTCCTTACGCTTGCCTACGGAGTCCTGAAATCCGGCCGCGCCTTCGATCCGGCGTACGGGTGTGAATCACTTGACGACAGAAGGGCGACCCTTTGATCGCGATGCGAGTTGCAGTCATCAGTAAGAGTGATTCCAGCGGTGGCGGCGCAAGTCGCGTCGCCGAAGAACTGACCGACCTTCTCAATGCCGTCGGTCATCAAGCGATTCACTTTTCCGCAACTAATGGCAAGGGCTTCACCCAGTTCCATCGGTCGTTGTATGGTCCCACAGTTGCGAGAATCGCAACGGAACTTGGACGGCGCGCGTTTCGCAAGCTCGGCCTCACGGAGGGGCCGCCTATAGAACTACCTGCGATGTTGCTCAATGGCATCCTGCAGAATTTTGATCTTGTCCATTTTCACGATCTTTCAACTGCGATCTCGCCGCTGACGGTCGCCTGGTTCTCAAGCCGGATTCCGACCTTCTGGACGTTTCATGATTGTTCACCGTTTACCGGGGGGTGTATCGTTGCCGGTACCTGTCAGCGGTTCAAGGGACGCTGCGGCTCCGATGGCGGTTGCCCGGAATTGCATGGATGGCCGATTCTTACACGATTTGACCACACGGGCTTCGTTCAGCGCGTTAAAGCACACATTCATGCGACTAAGCGCATTCACGCGCTGACTCCCAGCGAATGGATGGCGGATGAAGCGTTAGCAAGCGGTAAGGTTCCTGTACGTCCCACCGTCGTATCGAACGGCGTCGACCTTGACCTTTTCAAACCGATCGGCGACCGTGACAAGCTACGCATCGAGCTCGGATTACCGAACGATCGTCCCGTCGTTCTGTTGTCGTCCGCTGCAATCCTCAACCCTAATAAAGGCGTACGGCATGCCATAGCGGCTCTAAAGACCGTCGCGGACCTCGCACCGTACGTTCTTGCGATAGGAGAAGGCGGAGCCCAGCTGGCAGCAACAATGGTTCCCCTTGAATTTAAAGCGACGGGGTATGTGTCGGACTCTGCACAGCTTGCACGATATTATTCTGCGGCAGACGTCGCGCTCAACTGTACTCTCGGCGAATCACAAGGACTCACGGTACTCGAGACGATGGCTTGTGGAGTTCCGATGGTCGCGTTTGCAAGCGGCGGCGTCCCTGAAGCGATCGTACATGGTGAGACCGGCTTGCTAGTGAGTCGCCTGAATATGCCCGGTGTCACGAAAGCGCTGCGTCGCATACTGGAGCCCGGAGTCGCTGCTAAGATGGGAAAGGCGGCACGCGTGAGAGCGGAAGCGCACTATTCAGTGGAACGCTTTCTTCGCGCGCATGTCGAACTCTACGAGCGCGTCATGCACTCCAGCATGCCCACTTTTTCGTTGAATTGAGCGATTCAGCTCCCAGACGTAGGCCGTTATACGTTACACATCTATGCGATCGAGACGCCAGACGGCGAGGCTCTTTTCGGCGACGAATACGTCGTTTTCCGAAATTACCTTTAGGGGCTCGGGAAAATTAAACGGAGGTTTCTGTAGGTCGAGCGGACGCCAATCACCTACAGCAATGTCATTATTCTTTGACGGATAGCCTGGGAACGTTGTTGTGATCAGGTACGTCGCATTGCTGCGTTTGAAATTTTGCAGTGCCGCTCGAATGCGCGAGAACGGCAAATGTACTAGGCAGTCGCGGCACAGGATCGCATCGGCCCGCGAGACATTGGTCGACGTGATATCTAGGACCATGAAGGTGCGCGTATCGCTAGAGAACTGCTTCGCCTTCTCAATGAGCTCTGGAACGACGTCGGCACCGATATAGCGATCAAGACGGAGGTCTACGTCCTTCATCCAATTAAAATCGCCGCAAGGCGCGTCGAGCAGCGAACGCACTCCCAGTTCTTCAAGTAAAATCGGAAGTTCCGTGCGGACTGCGTACGTTGCCGCCAGTTCCGAACCAAGCCCTGAAACTGATTCCGGGCTGCCCCAGTCGTTCCTATAGTAGATCTTTCCAAATGCTTCTTCGGACGATATGAAGGTCCGCAAAATTCGCCGGATCGGATTCCGCAAAGAAGGCGGAAGCCGCTGCGCGACCGCAATTTTTGCTCGTTCAAGAACTGACATTGACGTTCGCCCTCTCCACGGCTGATGATCTTGGATTAAGTGCTCTGCCGACTATATTAGCGATTCTACGCTTAATCGATGCCATGGCCCCCCTCGAAATCCAGAGAGCGGATGCCCATTAATAGGCTGCTTTTGATATTATGCTTTCCGCCAAGACGATCATCTTTCGACGATCTCCATTATGGGAAGCATCTGGCTGCAAGATTTGGCGACTTGATCTGGTCGAGTAACGTTGGGCTTCGTTCATTTTTTTGTTTTGCGTCATCTTCTAATATCGATATAATGGCTTGCGACATCTCCGATGGCGAATCCCCGACGAGAATACCGTCCAAGCCGTTGTTGTCCGCTATGCCTTCGGCGCCTTTGCTTGAACTTACCACCGGCACACGTGCTGCGAGCGCCTCTAGAATCTCTAGTCTCGTACCGCCACCAACTTTAAGCGGTATGACCGCTACGTTCGCAACTGCTAAAAACGGACGCACGTCGGGAACATCGGTAGCTAAAATTACGCTTGCCGTGGTTTTTGCACGTTGGATCAATTGAGGACTGGGCTGCCGACCGACGATCAGGAGCCGGGCTGAGGGAACGTGGCAATTTGTAGCGGCGATTAGCGGCAAAGCCAGCGCGTCCGATTGCGCTGCACATTGACCGAGGTGCGTGCTCGAATCGCCCATCGTTCTCTTGGGCCGACCGGGCGACTGCAACGAAAGTGCAAGTGCAATTTGACACCGGTTCTGAGGGCGTATGTCAAGGTGCGCTCGCCCCGCGCCCAATAGCTTGCATGGCCCTAAGATGTGACCTGATACTGTTCACGTAGGCGCTGCGGCGTTGCAAGACCTGCCACGGATATCGACAAAAGGGAAATCTTTCGGCATCGCTCCTAGCCATCGTTTGGATGTTTTTTACGCATGTATCTTGCTATAAGCGAGCTGTGGCTAGACTCCATCGCGACCGATCGGACGAAAGCCCTCGGAATCTACGCTGGAAGCCGGCTCCGTTCACGCGAAATATGACTCTCGTGCCTTGCTTCGGCGACCGCGCTCGGGCTCAAGATTGCTGTTCGACTGGCGGCTAGGTCGGCTGCTGCGGCGCCTAAGACCGGGCGGAGTCGCCGGTGCGTCTAACACGTGCCATTTATGACACGCGACGTTAAAGATGTCTTGCAAAGACTCTCGGCGCTAACGAATTGGGAATCGCGTCGCCGTCGAGCGGGGTTACGCTTGCCAGAGTTCACGATCGTTTCAAACGATTGTTGGGGCGCGGAAGTGTATAAGGACTTCAACCTGCCGTATCGTACGCCGCTAATTGGGACATTCGTGGCCGGCCCGTGTTTCATGCGGCTGGCTCGCGATGCGGCACGCATATTGCGTTCGCCGATGTCCTTTGCGACTGAGTCCCGATACGCGTATGTACAGGAACTGAAGGTGGATCACGGATACTTCCCGACCGGGCTGCTCGATGGCGGCGAAGTAGAAATCCATTTTCTTCATTATCCAACGGATGCGGAAGCGAGCGCCAAATGGAGCAAACGCGTTCAGCGCATCGTGGACGACCGTCTTTTCTTTAAATTGTCTTGAGATAAAGATCATTTTACGGACGATGACTATCGGTCGTTTGATGAGCTGCCGCTGCGACATAAGGTCGCACTAAGTAAGGAGTTACATCCAGGATTACGTTCGGTCGTCCACGTGCCTGACTGGCTCAAGGATGGCAAACTGATGTACGAGCGTTCCCTTCGCCACTTCGACATCGTTGCTTGGCTAAACGAAGAGTGAAGACGTTACTCGGCGGTTCCCAAGTCGCAGGATTGCCCGCAAATGAAGTGACTCCCCGGTTTCTGGACACGTTATGCGGTTATTTCGAGGGCCTGTCGTTCTCGCCACGCCGCCGGCGACAGATACCCGAGGCGTGAGTGGGGACGGGTTTCGTTGTAATGACGAATCCA